>Ga0213828_1001586_pt1 | contig 18248 bp, 10 predicted proteins | sample MC6MC0897MG_FD_180664 | JGI IMG/M metagenome (GOLD analysis project Ga0213828, IMG submission 180664) | Enriched soil aggregate microbial communities from Iowa State University, Ames, United States - MC6-MC0897-MG | ecosystem: Environmental > Terrestrial > Soil > Unclassified | place: USA: Iowa... | reverse complement strand
CCGTTCGATTTGTTTGGGGTGCACGTCGACACCGAATGGCGCTCGGACTGGAAATGGTCGCGCGTCGCCCCGCATCTGGACCTCAAGGGCAAACGCATCCTCGATGTCGGTTGCGGCAACGGCTACTACATGTGGCGCATGCTCGGTGCCGGCGCGAACAGCGTGATTGGTGTTGACCCGAACTGGCTGTTCTTCTGCCAGTTCCAGGCGGTGCAGCGTTATCTGTCAGAACCGAATGCCTGGCACCTGCCCTTTCCGTTCGAAGACCTGCCGCCGAACCTTGAAGGTTTCGACACGGTGTTTTCCATGGGCGTGTTCTACCACCGTCGCTCGCCGATCGAGCATTTGCTGGCGCTGAAGGATTGCCTGGTCAAGGGCGGCGAACTGGTGCTGGAAACGCTGGTGGTCGAAGGCGACAAGCATCAGGTGCTGGTGCCGGAAGATCGTTATGCGCAGATGCGTAACGTGTGGTTCCTGCCGTCGGTGCCGGCGCTGGAGTTGTGGTTGCGTCGTGCGGGGTTCACCGATATTCGTTGCGTTGATGTGAGCACAACAACGGTTGAAGAACAGCGCGGTACCGAGTGGATGAAGTATCAGTCGCTGAGTGATTTCCTTGATCCGGAAGATCACAGCAAAACCATCGAAGGCCTGCCGGCGCCGATGCGCGCGGTGATTGTCGCTCGTAAATAATTCAATCGCCCAAACACCGCGGTGAGCCCACCCCTCACCCCAGCCCTCTCCCCAAGGAGAGGGAGCTGATCTTGGGGCTTATCAAGATCTGGGCTCAATTCGATATCCTGGTTGCCAAATTTCTGCCAATCACCTCGGTCAGTCCCCTGTACCTCTGGGAGAGGGAGCTGATCGTTGAGCTTTTCAAAACTTGAGTTCGACTCGGTATCTCAGGTCGGCGGACCTCGCCTCCAACCCAGTCAGTCCCCTCTCACTCTGGGAGAGGAGGCCGATCTTTGGGCTTTTCTAAACTTGAGTTCAACTCGATAACTCAGGTCGGCGGACCTCGCCCATCCAACCCGGTCAGTCCCCTCTCCCTCCGGGAGAGGGTTAGGGTGAGGGGCTTTTCGCTCTTCGGGCGCGGAAGAATTCGGTGAGCACCGCGCCACACTCCTCCGCCAACACCCCACCCTCATACAACACCCGGTGATTCAAAAAGCCCTGGGTGAAAAACTGCCCTTGGCTCTGCACAATCCCCGCCTTCGGCTCCAGCGCGCCATACACCACCCGCGCCACCCGCGAATGCACGATCAACCCGGCGCACATACTGCACGGCTCCAGCGTCACATACAGCGTGCTGCCCGGCAGACGATAGTTATCCACCGCTTGCGCCGCCGCACGAATGGCGACCATTTCCGCGTGGGCACTCGGGTCGCTGGTGCTGATCGGGCAATTGAAGCCGCGCCCGATGATTTCGCCATCCTGCACCAGCACTGCGCCGACCGGCACTTCACCCAGCGCTGCGCCTTGTGCGGCGAGGGTCAGGGCTTCGCGCATGAAATCGCGGTCACGGCTGCGGTCGATGATCGCCGCAGGGCGAATCTGGCGCATCACTTCACCTCGATGGCGGCCATCAGGCCGGTTTCCATGTGATCGATCACGTGGCAGTGGAACATCCACACACCCGGATTATCGGCCACCAACGCCACTTGCGCGCGCTCGTTCTTGCCCAACAGATAGGTGTCGGTGAAATACGGAATGATCTTGTGCCGGTTCGACGCGATCACCTTGAAACTCATACCGTGCAGGTGGATCGGGTGCTGATACTGGGTCATGTTCTTCAATTCGAAGATGTAGCTCTGCCCCAGTTTCAGACTGGCAATCGGCCGGTCGGCGCAGGTCTTGTCGGTGATGTCCCACGCTTTGCCGTTGATCTGCCACAGACTCGGCGGCCGGCCATTGTCGACGTTGACCGACACCGAACCGACCCATTCGAAATTGAAGTTGAGTTTCTCGGCATTGGCCAGGTCCGGCTCAGCCACCGGGTTGGCTGGCAACGCTTTCGGCCAGTCGCTCGGCGCATCGTTATTGGCCACCGAACGCAGCGTGCCCAGACGCACCGGGCCGTTGCGCAGCGACAATTCTTCGCCCGCCGCCGGCGCCTTGATTGCCAGACAAATACGCATGCCCGGGCCGAGCCAGTATTCCTTGCCCAGCGGCCGCGGTTCGACCGGGTTGCCGTCCAGCGCATAGATCTGCGCTTCGACGCCGGGAATATTGATGCGGTAAGTCAGCGTGTTGTCGAGGTTGAGCAAGCGCACCCGAGTGATCTGCCCGGCAGGCAAATCAATCACCGGCAACGGCACACCATTGATCGTCGACAGTCGCCCCGCCGTGCCGCCGCGCGCGGCTTCTCGCGGGATACTGAACTCGACGAAGTTGCCTTCGTCGTCGATATGCCAGTTCTTCAGGCTCAGGGTCTTTTCGTATTTGAAACCGGTTGGCTCGCGCTCCTCGATGATCAGCGGCCCGACCAATCCGCGCCCCAATTCTTCGCTGCTGCTGACGTGCGGGTGATACCAGTAGCTGCCGGCATCCGGCACGCGGAACTTGTAATCGAAGTATTCGCCCGGCAACACCGGCAGCTGCGACACGTACGGTACGCCGTCCATTTCCAGCGGCAGGCGAATGCCATGCCAGTGAATCGTGGTCGCCACCGGCAAATGGTTGATGAAGCGCACTCGCAGCCATTCACCCTGACGAACACGCAGCTCGGTGCCCGGCGCCGATGGGCCGAACGCCCAGGCCTCGGTCTTGTGCCCCGGCACCAGCTCGACGTCCAGCGGTGCGGCGATCAGCTCATAGTCGTGGCCCGCCTCGGCGTCGGCCATTTTGCCCAGCCAGTAACGCGACGCGCCCCCCGCTCCAACGCCAACGACAACAAGACCGGCCAGGCCACCGAGGATTTGGCGACGGGTAAAGGACATGAACTCAACTACCTCACGTATCAGCGACGGACCCTGAAGGCCCGTAAAAGGCGAATACGATACACCTGCGGTTGAGAAACAGTAAGGGCGACCTGAGGCCGCACTTATCCTTCGGGTTCAGGGCCGCAGGCCGGTAATCAAGTGCACTACGCCACGTTCCTGCAGCATGACACCCGCGACACCGGCATCGCTCAGCGCCTGGCGATCCATACGCGTCAGATCGCGCAACGTCACCCGCACCCGAGTCAACGCCACCGGTTGCTGCGACTTGAGGTTATCCGCGCCTCCAAGTGCCGCGATGATCGCTGCGCTCAATCCACTGTCAGGCTCGGCCTGCACTTTCGGTACGTCGGCCACGAGATCCGGAGTCAGGGCTTTCCAGAACGCCTTCTGCAATTTTTCGAACATGTTCAGTTCTCCAGAACCGGTAAAGTATCGGCTGTCGCCTCGTGATACAGGCGCAGCGCCTCACGCACCTCTTCAGCACTCTCGAGCCTCAGCACCTGTTCGGCAATGGCCTTGCAGTCGAGCAGATTCACCTCGCGCACCGCCGCTTTGATCGCGGGAATCTGCGGCACGCTCACGGACAATTCATCCACGCCAAGCCCCAGCAGTAACGGCACCGCGAGCCGCTCGGAGGCCATCGCACCACACACGCCCACCCATTTGCCATGGGCGTGCGCGGCTTCGACGGTCATGGCAATCAGGCGCAGTACCGAGGGATGAAAGCTGTCCGCCTGACTGGCCAGGCGCGGATGATCGCGATCCATCGCCAGGGTGTATTGCGTCAGATCGTTGGTGCCGATCGAAAAAAAATCCACATGCGGCGCAAATCGGTCAGCCATCAATGCCGCCGCCGGGACTTCGATCATGATACCCAGCTTCGGCAGTTGGCCAAGATTCAGCGCCCGGGCTTGCTCCTCCAGTATCTGCCGGGCCTGACGCAACTCCGCAAGCTGGGTAACCATCGGCAACATGATGTGCAGACGCGTCAGGCCGACACTGCCGAGGATCGCCCGAAACTGCTCGCGCAACAGGTCCGGTCGCGCCAGACACAGTCGGATCCCGCGCAGCCCGAGGAACGGATTGGTTTCACTGTCCATCGGCACATACGCCAGCGGCTTGTCGCCGCCGACATCCAGCGTGCGCACCACCAGATTATGCGCGGGGCCTACCGCCCGGGCGATGGCGTTATAGGTCGACACTTGTTCGTCGCGCGTGGGGGCATGATTGCGATCCAGATACAGAAACTCCGAACGCAAAAGCCCCACGCCTGCAGCGCCCAAGGTCATCGCCTGCTCGGTTTCGCTCAGCGATGCGACGTTGGCTGTCACCTCGACGTGATGCCCGTCGCGGGTACGGGCCGCCAGCGCCGCCTGCGCGTGTTCATGCTGATGGCGCAGACGTTGTCGCTCATGCCGGGCCTGCCATTGAGTGATGACTACGGCTCCCGGATTCAGCTGCAACTCGCCTTTGTCGGCATCGAGTAATACCTGGGCGCCATTGGCTAACGCGAGCATTTGTGCAGGCATCCCGCAGATCGCTGGCAGACCCCACGCTCGGGCCAGAATGGCCACATGACTGGTCGCCCCACCGCCCACCGTGGCGAACCCCAACACCTTGTCGGTATCGAGTCCGGCGGTTTGCGAAGGCGTCAGTTGATCGGCGATCAGGATTGTCCCGGCCGGCAGCGCCAGCGCCTGCTCGCTGACCCCAAGGATCAGTTTCAGGACCCGCGAGCCGACATCAGCCAGATCCGCCGCCCTTTCCGCCAGCAACGAAGTCCCGAGTTGCTGGAAAAGTACCGCTGTCGACTCGGTGGCTGCGCGCCAGGCAAACGCTGCACTTTTGCCCTCGGCGATCAACGCCTGAGCCTGATCGAGCAGGCCTGGATCGGCGAGGAGTTCCTGGTGCGCCTTGAAAATTTCCGCCTGAGCGTCGCTGCCGGCAATGTCGCGCAGATGCTGCAAGGCCATATCGGCCTCGATCAGCGCGTTTGCCAGTGTTTCGCGCTCAATATGCGGACCGACGCCAAACGTATTCACCTCGAGCGTCGGCTCGCTGATCTGCATCACTCGCCCCAACGCCGAACCGGGTGAGGCACAGACCCCGCGTAGCACCGTCAGGGTTTCTGGCTCGACGGACTCGACTGTCGCCGTCGTCGGAGCGGTCACCGCTTCGCCGCAGCCCTCGGCCAGCAATCGGGCCAGCGTGTTGACCGCGACATCCGCGTCTTCGCCCAGCGCACTCACCTGCACGCTGTCACCCCAAGCCGTCTGCAACGCCATGATCGCTACCAATGACTTGGCGTTGGCTTCAGCCTGCTGTCTGTGCAAATAAATCCGCGCCGAAAAAGCCTTTGCCGCCTGTGCCAGAACGGCCGCCGGACGCGCGTGCAGACCATTGGGGTTGGGCAGTCTCAGCAACGGCGAAAACAGCCTTTCACCTTCGGCCCCCACCGACGCTTCGCTGGTCACCTCTGGATTGGCAAGGCTCAACAGCGGCTGGCCGGTTTCGACCAGACCGGTTGGCGCGGCCAGCCAAGTGAATGGCTCACCGCTGACCACCAACATCAGGGTCATCAGGCTGCGGGCGTGCAGCGCGATGTAATCGGCGTCGAACTCGATCAGCGCCTGCCCGGCTTCAACCCGCTGACCTTCCTCGACCCGTCGGCTAAACCCCTGCCCCGCCAGGTTCACCGTATCCAGACCGATGTGCATCAATACCTGAACGCCGTTGTCATCGGTGATGCTCACCGCATGCCCACTGGCCTGCACGGTGCTGACCACCCCGGCCAGCGGCGCGCACAGCGTTGCCGAAGTCGGGTCGATGCACAGGCCGTCGCCGATCACTCGGCTGGAGAACACTTGATCCGGCACTTGATCAAGCGGTATCAGCACGCCGGACAAAGGTGCCAGCAATTGCAATTGTTGGGGTGTGGCCATGGACGTCACCTGCAGTTTGTTCTCTGAAGTGCCCGTGGAGCGCAACGCCCCACCAGCATCGCTTATTTCCACCAGTATTCGACTTGCAATCCGACGTTCGCACCGTGGCGAGCGGTGCCGAAGGCACCGGTGTCCGACAGCGCCGAGCCCTTGGCCAGTTCATTGGCCGCCCGCTTGGCGGCCTCGTTCCAGGTGGCGTAGGTGTAATACAGACGCACCTCGGGCCGCGCCCAGAATTCCGGCCCTTTGGGTGACCAGGTCGGGGCCACGGTGAACTTGCTCAGCTTGCGCGTGCCGCCCGCTGCTTCGACTTGATCGTGGCCCAGCTCGGTCACCAGTTTGAATTGTTCGGTGAACGCATAAGTCGGCCGCACGCCCAGGGATATCCAGTTCTGATCGGCACCGTCCGCACGAATGTCTTTCTGATACACCGCCTCGATCTGACCACCGAAGCGCGGCGTCACCTGCCAATCGAAAAACTCGACGATCCGGTAACTCTTGTTGCTGTCGTCCAGCCTGACGTTGCCGGTGTAGCCCAACCCGGTGCCGGGCCCTTCCCCGTATTGCAGGGCGAATTTGTTCTTGCCGCCGAAAAAGTCCTTCTGCACATGCTGGGTGGTGACCGCCCAGCCACGGTGTGCATCGCGACTGTCGGGTTTGGCGATGAAGCTCAAGCCGAACTCAAGCGCTCCGCCCGGATTGCTATCGAACCCGGCCACGTTGAAGTCGTGCCGGTTGATGTAGTCCTTCTGGTACAGGTTGTCCTTGCGTGAAAAGGCGTAGCTGTATTTCAGATCGCCGATCAGTACGTCCTCGACACCGCCGCCCGTGGCGCTCTGGTTCCAGTAATAGAAGTCGGAAATGTGGATGTCATTACGTTTGTAGTAGCGACGCCCGGCCCACAGTGAACCACCGTTGAGCGCAGGCAGGTTCGACCACTGTGTGTACAGCTGTGGCAGACGCACCGAGCCGTTGTCTTCGTTGAACGTCAGGCTGCGGTTGTAGCGGTTGTACAACGAGGCCATGCCGTCGACGCTGAACACCGAGCCGTCGTCGAAGGTGTACAGATCCTGACGCAACTCCAGTTCGCCGTACTGCTCGCATTCATTACCCAGACGGTATTTGGTTTGCGCCCCCGGCAATTGAAAACACGACTGGCCGCCGCCCTTGAGCGAGTTGCCGAGGCCACTGCGCAGGTAACCGCCGAACTCCAGCGCGGGTGACGACTGTGGGAACGCGAGGCATATACCTGCGATTGCAAGGCTGCGATTTATTGTTGTTTTCATTAAGCCATCCCATTGTTTTTATTGTGTGCTTGCATGAATTCAGCGCGCAAAACTCCCCCGCGCAGGGCTCTGCGTGTTTTTTTGGAAACGTTGGTGTTGCCGTCAGGGATCAGGAATCGATCAGATGCAGGACGAACGATTCGTAAGGTCGCAACGTTATCTGTCGACGGCGCAACGGGACGTCCGGGTAATTGCTGATCAACTGGCGCTGGCTCATCGACTCGCTGATGACCGTCGATGGCAATTGCACTTCACAGGTTGTCCCGTAGAAGTTGTTCACCACCAACAAACGCTCGGCGTCACCTTCACGCACATAAGCCCAGACTTGCGGATGCTCCAGCAGCAATTGCCGGTATTGCCCCTCGGTGATCAAAGACTCGCGGCGACGCAGCGCGATCAGATGACGGTAGTGATGCAGCACCGAGTCCGGGTCGTCGAGCTGATTGGCGACGTTGATCTGCGCGGCATTGGCGGGTACTCCGATCCACGGTTCGCCACTGCTGAAACCGGCGTTTGGCCCGGTGTCCCAGTGCATCGGTGTGCGACCGTTATCGCGCGACTTCTGCATGATCGCCGCCATGTTGTCGGCATCGCTGCTGCCGGCTTCGCGCTTGAGGCGAAAGATATTCAGCGTCTCGACATCGCGATAATGCTCGATCGATTCAAACCCCGGATTGGTCATGCCCAACTCTTCGCCCTGATACACGAACGGCGTGCCCTGTAAAAAGTGCAGCGCGGTGCCGAGCATCTTTGCCGAGAGTTCGCGGTACTCGCCGTCATTGCCGAAGCGCGAGACCACTCGCGGTTGATCGTGGTTACACCAGAACAACGCGTTCCAGCCACCGCCGGCCTGCATGCCGGTCTGCCAGTCGGACAGAATGCGCTTGAGCTGGAGGAAGTCGAAATCGGCACGCACCCATTTCTGCAGGTTCGGATAATCGACTTTCAGGTGGTGAAAGTTGAAGGTCATCGACAGTTCTTTCGACTGCGGATTGGAGTACCGGATGCAGTGTTCGAGGCGGGTGGATGACATCTCGCCGACGTTGATCAGGTCATGCCCTTCGAAGACCTCGCGGTGCATCTGTTGCAGGTATTCGTGAACGTTTGGCCCGTCGGTGTAAAAGCGTCGGCCGTCGCTGTGGTCTTCGGGAAAGTCGGCAGGTTTGGAGATCAGGTTGATCACGTCCAGACGAAAGCCGCCGACGCCCTTGTCGCGCCAGAAGCGCATCATCTTGAACACTTCAGCGCGCACCTTGGGATTGTCCCAATTGAGGTCCGCCTGGGTGTGGTCGAACAGATGCAGGAAGTATTGGCCGGTCTGGGCTTCGTACTCCCATGCGGAACCACCGAACTTGGATTCCCAGTTATTCGGCTGATCACGCCAGATATAGAAGTCGCGATAAGGATTGTCGAGGCTGCTGCGCGCCTGCTGGAACCATTCGTGCTCGATCGAGGTGTGATTGACCACGATGTCGAGCATCAACTTGATGCCGCGTTTGCCGGCTTCGGCAATCAGCAACTCGCAGTCGGCCATGCTGCCGTAACTCGGGTCGATCGCGTAGTAATCGCTGATATCGTAGCCGTTGTCACGTTGCGGCGAACGCAGGAATGGCGTGATCCACAAACAGTCGACACCCAGCCAGTGCAGGTAGTCGAGTTTGGCGACAATGCCGAGCAGATCACCGGTCGGATTGCCGGCGTGGCTGTGGAAACTCTTCGGGTAGATCTGGTAGATCACTGAACGTTGCCAGTCTTGCATGGCACATTTTCCTCTTGAATTTACGAGTCCTGCAGGTGCGACTTCAGGCAACCCGGTAACCAGGCCGGACAATCTTCATGCTCAGCGCACAGGTCAGAACGAACGGCACAACCATGGCAATCAGCATCCCGATCACAAACATCGGGATGAACTGCGGCATGATCGAGATGAAACCAGGCAGGCCGCCGACGCCGATGGCCGACGCCTGAATCTTGTTCAGCGAAAGGAAAATGCAACCCAAAGCGGAGCCGGCCAGTGCCGCGTAGAACGGAAACTTGTAGCGCAGATTGACGCCGAACATCGCGGGTTCGGTGATACCGAAGTAGGCAGAAATAGCCGAGGTCGACGCCATGCTCTTGTCCCGTGCACTACGGGTCATCCAGAACACCGCCAGGGCGGCACTGCCTTGAGCGAGGTTGGACATGACGATCATTGGCCAGATGAAGGTGCCACCTTGGGTCGAGATCAATTGCAGGTCGACCGCGAGGAACATGTGGTGCATGCCGGTGATGACCAGCGGCGCATACAGCAGTCCGAAAATCGCGCCCCCGACCATCGGCGCCAGGTCAAAAAGCATGACCAGGCCCTCGGTGATGAAAATGCCGATGTGACGGGTCATCGGGCCGATCACCGCCAGCGCCAGCACGCCGGTGACGACGATGGTGGTGATCGGTACCACCAGTAATTGAACGGCGTTGGGTACGCGCGCGCGCAACCATTTTTCGATGACGCTCATGACGTACGCGGCCAGCAATATCGGCAGGATCTGACCTTGGTAACCGACTTTCTCGACTTCAAACAAGCCGAGAATGTCGAAGTACGGCATTTGCTGACCGTCGAGCCCGGCCACGGCCTTGCCGTAGTTCCAGGCGTTGAGCAGGTCCGGATGAACCAGCATCAGGCCCAGCACGATGCCGAGGATTTCACTGCCGCCAAAGCGCTTGGCCGCCGACCAGCCCACCAGTGCCGGCAGAAACACAAAGGAGGTGTTGGCCATCAGATTGATCAGGCTCCAGAGCCCGTCGAGCTTCGGGTAGGCATCCAGCAGCGTCTGCCCTTCGATGAACATGCCCTTGGCACCGAGCAGATTGTTGATGCCCATCAGCAGGCCGGCAATGATCAGCGCCGGGAGGATCGGCATGAACACATCGGAAAACACCCGCACCAGACGCTGCATGGCGTTGATCTTTTCGGCGCTTTTCTGTTTGACGTCAGCGATGGTCGAGGCGGCGAGACCGGTTTGACGGCGCAGCTCGGCGTAGACTTTCTCCACCTCGCCCGGCCCGATCACCACCTGGTACAAACCACCGGTGAAGAACGAGCCTTTGACCAGATCGATCTGATTGAGCGTGGCGCTGTCGACCAGGCCCGGATTCTTCAACGCCAGGCGCAAACGCGTGACGCAGTGCGCGGCCTGTTCGAGATTTTCGCTACCGCCAAGACTTTGCAACAGCTCTCTGGCGATATTCGGATAGTCGTGGCTCATGCTAGTTCTTCCGCTGTGGATTGTTGTTATTGGCAGCATGCCGAAGCGAAAAGTACTCGTCTGTACGAGTTAATGCAACAACTCGTACAGACGAGTTTGTTTTTGTATGTTTTTGCCGGATCAACCGGGATATTTCCTACTTCACCTTCAGGCGATTCCAATCCCTGAATGGACAAAGCCCTACCCTGCCCTTAAGGTTCGAAGCTTTGAGTTCAGCCGGCAGCGAGCCCCTCCATGAGTAAATACAACCAGATCTATAGCGATCTGCTGGCCAGCATTACCACCGAACGCCTGGAACGCGGTGCGCGACTGCCCTCCGAAACCGAACTGATGGACAGCTATCAGGCCAGCCGCGGCACCGTCCGCAAGGCGATCGAGCTGCTGCAGGAACGCGGTTTCGCGCAGAAGGTGCACGGCAAAGGTACGTTCGTCCTGTCGACCAACCCGATCGAGTTTCAACTCGGTGGCATTGTCAGTTTTCAGGAAACCTATCCGCGGCTGGGGAATGACGTCAGCACCGACGTCGTCGAGCTGACTCAGTTCGCGCTTGAAGGCAGTCTGCTCGAGCACATCAAGGCCGATCCCGGCAGCCTGATAACCCGGGTCAAACGTGTACGGCGGATTGACGGCAAACGGGTCATCCTCGACATCAATCATTTTGTCACCGAGGTTATTCCCGGCCTGTCCCTCGATATCGCCGAGCAATCGATCTACGCCTATATCGAACAGACCCTGCAGCTGCAGATCGCTTACGCCCAGCGCACCATCGAAGCACAGCCACGCAGCAGGGATGACCAGTTGCATCTGGATCTCGATGGCCAGAGCCACGTGATCGTGGTCAGCAACCAGACATTCCTGCAGGACGGCCGGCAATTCGAATACACCGAGTCACGGCACACCCTCGACAAGTTCTACTTCTCCGACGTGGCCCGGCGCTGACCCCCGCACATTTCGAACGGCAATGTGCGGTACATAGATAGTGCACTCCCCTTGAGCGACTGAGCCATGCTCGGCGTTCATTTCTCAAGGATGGAGAAAGCATGAAATCGCCCGAACAGCGCCCTCTGCCGAATGCAGCAGACAAAGCCTCTCTCAAAGCCATGGCTGCGACAGTCGTTCAAATGTGCCCAGGCCTTCACGACGAGGCGCATCAAGTCGCCCGCGAATTGCTGGAGCGTAAGCACCTGAAGGGGATCGATCCGGACCGGGTTTATTTCCATCGATTCAAATCTGCGCAAAGCAGCACCCGCTCGTTTACCGGCTGGGAGCACATCCGCGAAAAGCCCTACGAATCGATAACCCTCACACAACTGGTGATTCATCGCTTTCGGGCCACCGATCAGGACAACGCTGACCTGCTGGATCTCTATGCCGGTTTCTACAACGACGGCCCCGACACCGAAGATTTCGATCACCGCAATGAATGTCGCCTGCACGGCAACGAGGTACTCGACGCCTTCTGGGACATCGACTTCAGCACGCGATACCACAACCAGCTGACGGCCTTCTGGAACACCCACGGCAATGATTTTCGCACGCTGGCCAAATGCACTTTTCTCAGCCGTGCGGTGCAGGCACTTGAACTCAAGCAACTGACCGACAGTGATTTCCAGTGCCTCGTCGGCGCGCTGATCGGGCCTGTCACCTGGCCAGTGACCCTGGCAATGATGCAATCGAGCCACACCGTAGACGGTGACGTGCGCGCTTTCGATATCAGTGGACATGTCGCCACCAATCTCCTGCGCGTCGTCGCTCCCACTGGCCGGCAAATCATCTATATGCCCGGTGAAGAGTTGGCATTCGTCGTCAAGCAAACTCCGGCGGACATGCACTGGTGGGTGCTCGAACAGATGAATGAAGATACTCGGCGGCTGAATTTCTTCAGTCACTTTCCACTCGCCGAACGTCAGCAAATGACCGAGAACATCACCGATCTGATGAACCGGCTGGTGAGCACCTGGGGCCACGCCGATCATCATCTGATCAATCAGCACAACCTGGCGCTCAGTGGCGATGCGTTCAGTGGATTACGTGACACCACCCGCAACGCAATGTTCGCCGAAGCCAGCCTGTCGCTGACGTCCAACGGCGATCTGCGCAAGAAACTGTGGATCGGCTATTTGAGCGCCGGCCTCAAGGTGTTCGGGCCGATGGCCGCTGTAGGCTGGCCTGTTGCGCTGCCGGTGATCGGCGCCGGCATTGCCAGCATGGGCTTGAACATCGATCAGGCGGTCAACGGCAAAACCGCCAGCGAACGCAAGGCCGGGGTGCTTGGCGCCGTGGCGAGCGGGATTGAAACGCTGTTCAATCTCCCGTTCCTCAAAGGCACCGGTGCAATGCTCGAGACAGGCGTACAGGTCGAAGCGGCCGAGGCAACGGAAATGGCGAAGCTGATCGAGTCAGCGTCAGCCGTGGAACCGGAGCCGCCTGTCGATACGCAGCAAATCATGGTTGCGGATAGCCCCGACGTCTTCGTTTCTGAACCTGATCCCCCCAGACTGATTCCGGCGGCCAGCGCGCCGCCGCCACAGGTTCCGCACAAATACCTGTGCAATGAACTGCTCGACGGTTTGCAAGCGGAAAGCGAACCCGGACAGTTCGAAGGTATTTTTCGACTTGATGCTGATCCTCCCTACGCCGTCCTGCTGGATGAAAATCCTTACTACGTCAAATATTTCACCGACTCGCGTGGGGGTGGCTATTGGGCAATCGTTGACCCTGAGCGACCCAATCAGCTTGCTCATTCATTACCGATTCGCCTGAATGCCGAAGGTCTGTGGGCGCGTATGCGATCGCTGGGCCTTTCGGGCGGCGGCCAGTGCATGGGCAAGGCGTGTGCCCCGGATATCGCGCTCGACACCTTTGAACCCCCAGCGCCCGAAGTGGCTGTCGAACCGGAGTTCGAATCAGCCGCGACAGTCGTGCGCCCGATCCGCATCGTGCCCTCTGCCTACGATATCGAGCCGACGGTGCGCCGTTCGATAAAAGGCTGGGCGCTGAACCTGAACGAAACCCATGCCCAACTGCTGCCCGATGCCTCCGGCGCGTTCAGCATGGCCGACCCCTTTGAGCTCTACGCGGTGAGCAAGCGCAAACTGCTGCAGACCGCCGCCAGAAAATTCTTCAGCAATCTTCCATGGATTACCTCGCCTGCGCGACCGCCAACGCCAGAAATCACGGCACCGCTGGACATTCCCGGCCTGTTGGATCGCATCTTTGAATCAGCCTCGGGGCTGGTGGTGGGCGAAACCCTGGATCGTATCGCCAGCATGCGCTTCATGATTGAAAACATGCCCGCTCTGGCCAGGCACGCAAAAACCCTCTACATGCGCGGGATCCTCAGTGACTTCGCTCAAGTGGAATTGAACCGCTACTTCACCTCCGGCACCCTGTCGGCGGATCTGCAAACCTACCTGAGCAGCCTGGGCACCGATCCGGCGGGGCTCTTCAATGCATTGGAACTGGTCAAGGTTGCCAGGCAAAACGGTGTTCGTATCCAGGGGATTGATTGCGCCGCGAGCTACAAGATGAAGTCCCCGCTATCGCCCTATGACGAGCAGATGATCGGTACTTATCTGGCGAGCGACCTCATGACGGGAGACACCTACCTCAACAGCCCCCGGAAATGGATCGTGCTGATCAGTGCGCAAAACACCAACACGCTCAGAGGCCTTGCCGGTATCAGCGAAATAAAGGGTGGCATCGGGTTGCGCATCGAGGAAGTCGGGATGGACACGACCATGGACATCGAGGCTGATCCGGGTATCGAAGTGCGTCGTGGATCATTTCCAAACGGCTCTGCATCACCGGGCAATAACGATGTGCTGCGCGCTGACCTGCGTCTACGCGTACCGGCCGAACCGGTGAACTGGACTGAGGATACGTTAGAGAACCTGTTGCACAGGCGCGGCATGTTCATGCTCAGAAAAATCGCCGATACCTACACCGTGGTGCACCGCAGCAAGCAAGGCATGCTCGTGCGAACGCGCGTGAGTCAACTGGCGGATGGAAGCGTTTCGTTGCACCGCCCGTCATGGCCGCAAGTGAACGATGTCCCGTTCGCCAGCATCGAGCAAATGTCTAACCGATTGATCGAAATGGGCCTGACATTACAAAGCCGTCTTCCGGACTGACAGCGTGGCCCGAGACAGCCGCTACCCTGCCCTCGGGAGCCGTTGCTCAGCGGGATCACGCCATCCGTCGGCCTTGCAGCATGCAATACATATGCAGTGCATCGCTCTTGAGCTGTTCGGTCATGCTTGATTCTCGTTTTCCCCATGGATGGAGAAGTACATGAACACTCCCGAACGCCGTTTGCTGCCGAACGCAGCTGACAAGGCCAGCCTCAGGGCAATCGCTACATCACTCGTGCAGGCTTGCCCCAGCCTGCTGGAGGCGGCCCGTGAGGTCGCCCTTCAATTGCTGATCGACAAAGGACTGCCGGGCCTTGATCCGGACCGTGTCTATTTCCATCGATTCAGGGCCGCGCAGAGCAGCAACCTGACCTTCACCGGCTGGGAACATCTGCTGGAAAAGCCCTATGAATCGTTGACCCTCACCCAACTGGTAATCCAGCGCTTTCGCGCCACCGATCAGGACAATGCCGATCTGCTGGGGTTGTACTGCGGCTTTTACGCAGACGGGCCGCAGGCCGACAACTTCAATCAGGATAATGAAATTCGACTGCTGGGCAGTGATGTGCTGCAGGCGTTCTGGAATATCGATTTCAGCAGCCGCTACACCCGGCAACTGACCACTTACTGGCAAACCTCGTCGCACCATTTCCGCACACTGGCCAAGTGCAATTTTCTCAGCCTGGCAGTACAGGCGCTGCAACAGGGCCACCTTGACGGTACAGATTTTCAGCGCGTGATCGATTCGGTTATCGGCTCCGTGACCTGGCCTGTCACCCTGCAAATGCTACAAGCCTCGCACCCGGTGGGCGCTCATGTACGCGCGCTGGATCTTGATGGGCACGTCGCCACCCATGCGCTGCGTTTCGTTGAGGACAGTGGTCGGCAAACCCTTTACTTACCCGGCGAAGTGCAACCCTTTCGGCTGATGGAAGATCAAGCGGATCTGCACTGGTGGATGCTTGAACAGATGAATACGGAGGATAAGCGCAAGATCTTCATGAACCGCTTCTCCCTGGCCGACCGCAACCGGATGGGCGAAAAACTCAATGACCTGATGACTCGCCTGGTCAGCACCTGGGGTCATAGCGATCACCGGATGATCAACCATGGCAACGTCACCATCAGCGGTGACGCGTTCACCTGGTTAAGCGATTCGACACGCAGCGCCATGTTTGCCGAAGCAGACATGGCGCTGACCTCCAACAGTGATCTGCGCAAAAAACTCTGGATGGGTTACCTCAGTGCCGGTCTCAGGGTATTCGGCCCGATGGCAACCGTGGGATGGCCGCTGGCACTGCCGGTGATTGGCGCCGGTATCGCCAATATGGGGTTGAACATCGATCTGGCGGTCAACGGCAGGACGGCTGTCGAGCGCAAGGCCGGCACCCTTGGCGCGGTGCTCAACGGCATTGAAGCATTGTTCAACGTTCCGTTCCTGATCGGTACCGGCGCGCATCTGGAGGTGGGCCCGCAGGTCGAGTTTGCCGAAGCCGAAGAAATGGCCGGACTGATCGAATTCACCTCGGGCAACGATCCATTTCTGCCACCGCTGGATCAGGCGCCGTTGCTGACCACTGACGAGGAGACTGACGAGATGGCAAACGCAATTCCCATCGAGACATCACCCCGCCCCACGCTGCACGGCCTGCTCGCACCACAGATTCCTGCCCGCTACCAGTGCAACGAATTGCTTGATCGTTTTTCTGTAGAGACCGAGTCCGGGAAGTTTCAAGGCATTTACCGACTCGGCAACGCTCAGCCCTATGCCATCGAGATCGAAGGCAACGCGTACTACGTGCGGTACTTCGGCGCCTCCGGGGACAGTGGCAGTTGGGCCATCGTCGATCCGGAACACCCCAACCAGTTCGCGTATTCATTGCCAGTGCGTTTCAGTGCAACCGGCAAATGGGAGCGCACGCCGGCGCTGCGTCTCAGAGGCGGCGGGCAGTGCGTGGGCACGCCATGTGCGTCAGAAATCGAACTGACCTCGCAGGTCATCTCATCAACCCCATCGCCAGGCCTGCCATTGGTCGAACCGGTGCCATCCACTGCCCGTCCGCTACGTTTGGTGACCACTCTCGGTGAAATCGGAGAGCTGGACGTGGCCAAACTGAAAAAGTGGGCAATGAACCTGCCACAGGATTCTGCCGATATGGCGAACATCGTCCCAGACCATCCATCTGACGAAGAACAATTCACGCTGTTTTTCAGCCAAAAACGCACACGACTCCTGAACGAAGCCAAAGAGCATTACTCAGAGCTGGACTGGACCAATCTGCCTGCGCGTCCGGTAATACCCGAAGTCAGTCACTCGATGCCGACCGATGAACTCATTGATCGCGTCTTCGAGAAAACGATGGGGCTGGTGGTGGGAGAAACCCTCGATCGCATCACCAGCATGCGATTCATGATCAGCAACATGCCAGCGTTTGCACGACACATCACGACGCTCTACGTGGGTGACCTGCTGAGCGATTTTGCCCAGATGGATCTGAACGGTTTCTACACGAGCGGGCAGATGTCAGAGGATCTGCGGATTTATCTGGGCAGTCTCGGAACCGATCCAGGCGAGACGTTCAACATCCTCGAACTGGTCAAGACCGCGCAGGCAAATGGCGTACGCGTTCAAGGCCTTGGTTGCGCGGCGATCTCCAAAATGAAAGTGCCGCTCACCTCGATTGAGGAGCAAATGATGAACGCTCAGCAGATAAACAGAATCATGTGGGGCGACGCACTCCTCAATCGACCGGGCAAATGGGTAGCCTTGATCGATGCACAGAACACCAATAATTTCAGAAACCTGCCAGGCATCAGCGAACTCAGAGGCGGTATCGGCTTGCGTATCGAAGAATCCTCACCTTCGGAAGTGCCAGGAGTCAGCATCGACCCGGGAGTCAAGGTGGCTCGCGGCCCCTTCGACAATGGTGCATCGACCCGCAACTCGTTCGACTACCTTTACGCTGACCTGCGTCTGCAAATCGACGCGCCGCCGGTGATATGGACAGAGGCGGCGCAGGCACGCCTGCTCCATCGCAATGGCATGTACCTCGTCGAGAAATCGCAAAACGGTTACACGCTGGTGCGGCGCGGCAGTACAGGCAGCATTGTTCGAACGCCGGTGAACCTGACGCAGGACGGCCAGGCTTATATCTGGCTTCAGTCAATGCCGCGCATCAGTGGCGTATTGTTTCCAGATATCGCAGCGTTATCTCAGCGCCTGATAGAAATAGGCCTGAAACTGCAAAGTCGCTTACCCACCTGAAAGGATTCGCGCGGCGATTGAAACGAAAAACCCCTGGCCTGGGCCAGGGGTTTTCGTTCACTCAATACCAGCTTCGACGCGCGGCAGGATCACTCCCACTCAATCGTCGCCGGCGGCTTGCTCGATACGTCGTAAGTGACGCGGGAGATGCCTTCGATTTCATTGATGATGCGGCCGGAGACGGTTTCCAGCAATTCGTAAGGCAGGTGAGCCCAACGCGCGGTCATGAAGTCGATGGTTTCCACGGCACGCAGGGCAACTACCCAAGCGTAACGACGGCCGTCGCCAACAACGCCAACCGATTTCACTGGCTGGAACACGACGAAGGCTTGGCTGACCTTGTGGTACCAGTCGGCTTTGCGCAGTTCTTCGATGAAGATGTGGTCGGCACGACGCAGCAGGTCGGCGTATTCCTTTTTCACTTCACCGAGGATGCGC
>Ga0213828_1001585_pt1 | contig 18261 bp, 17 predicted proteins | sample MC6MC0897MG_FD_180664 | JGI IMG/M metagenome (GOLD analysis project Ga0213828, IMG submission 180664) | Enriched soil aggregate microbial communities from Iowa State University, Ames, United States - MC6-MC0897-MG | ecosystem: Environmental > Terrestrial > Soil > Unclassified | place: USA: Iowa... | reverse complement strand
GACTTGACGCTGCAGAGGAAATGCATAACTCTGGATTTGATTGTAAAGTAATTATATTAACAACATTTGCAAGACCAGGTTATTTTGAGCGTGCTAGAAAGGCTGGTGTCCGGGGATATCTGCTAAAGGATAGCCCTATAGAGGAATTGGTCAGTGCCATCCGTACCATTATGGACGGTAAAAGAATTTACGCGCCTGAACTAGTCGATTTTGTTTATGAGGATGATAGCGAAAATCCTTTAACTGACAGAGAGAGCCAAGTACTGACACTTGTTGCAGAAGGTAAGACTACCAAAGAGATTGCTGCAGAATTATTTTTATCGGCAGGGACTGTTCGTAATTACATCTCCACTATTTTAGAAAAATTAAATGTTGGGAATCGTATTGAAGCCATCGCCCGCTTTAAAGAAAAAGGATGGAATAAATAAGCAGCTTAAGAACCTATCATGAATATCCTTATACCTATTCAAGTATATGGGTTGAAAATAGACAAAAGGCATTGAATCATTTAAATTCAGTGCCTTTTGTCATTCCAAAAAATATATTAAGATATTGTATATTTTGACTATTAATGATAAGATTTAGAAAAAATAATCATTTTAATGGGAAGGATGGAAATAATTATGAGAAAAATTATGAAAGTTACTTCAACAGCGTTATTAGTAACAACATTTGTCGTTACTAGTGCATATCCTTCAGCCGTTTTTGCTGCAAGCAACGATATGGTTGATCCAGTAGTTGAGACAGAGACATCATTACAAAGTAATATGGATCTAGCTGTTCAGGCGGCATTAGTCGGTCCTGAAATTAAAAAATTAAATGTACTAGGTCATGAATTTAATGTGAAACCAGCTTCTATTTCGAAAAAGAATAATCTAACAGTTGTAAATGGGCAAATATCCCATCACTTAAGCTGGCGTCCGGATGATCAGTTATATTACCGTATTGATATAGAAAATGGAGAAGTAAAGCAAGTAGAGATTAAAATTGACCGTGGAGGATGGACAAGTTTATCTGCTCCATTTCTTGCTACATTAGCACAAAAGAATGATATCCCGGTTACGCTCGAAATGGTACAAGAACTTGGGCAAAAATTAGGTAGTTTTATTGATGGTAAATGGGAATATGCAGCAGAAGCAATTGTTTCAACTATTGCGTTACATATTGAATAATATAAAAATAATCAGTGAGGCTCTTTGTCATCCCCACTAATTATTTTTATGACACGTTTTTAAGAAATTCCTAATAGTGCTTGAGAGATCAGAGTTTGAATATCCACAACTAAAGCCAGAAGCTTATTCAATTAAGCTTCTGGCTTCTTTATGTGCGACCTTATTTTTTACGTTTTGTTAAACGTCCCAGAACAAATGCACCTGCTGCTACGGCAAGGACTGTATTTGTTTTTTTCGTAAATACTTGTTTTGTCACAAGATTAAGGTTTTGAGGGCGCTCAGCTAAACGGCGCATAAAGTAGCCGTACCAATCCTCACCAAATGGTACATATACACAGAAATTATAGCCTTCATTAGCAAGCTCTTTTTGCATGTCTGTACGGAAACCATAAAGCATTTGGAATTCAAATTTATCTAATGGAATATTATGATCAGCTACAAAGCGTTTTACATGTGCTATTACATTATGGTCATGCGTTGCAATGGACGTAAATTTGCCATGAAGTAAATGATATTCGATTAACTCAATGAAATTTAAATCAATATCTAATTTATCTTGGAAGGCAACCTCAACAGGCTCTTTATAAGCACCTTTTACGATACGTAAACGATAGTCCTTAAATTTCTCAATATCGTCTTTTGCACGGTAGAAGTACGATTGAATAACAGTACCCACATTATTAAAAGTTTTGGAAAGCTCCTCAACCATATCAAATGATGTCTGTAAGCGACCATAGTTTTCCATATCAAAGTTCACAAATATATCATAAGCCGCCGCTTTTTCTACAATCTCGTATAAATTATCGTAGCAAAAATCAACATCGATATCTAATCCTAATTGCGATGGTTTTAACGAAATATGGGCATTCACACCATTTTCGTGAATAGCTTCAATAACAGCGAGGATTTGTTCTTTTGCCTTTGTTGCTTCTTCTTCAGTTGAAACAAATTCTCCTAAATTATCCACTGTGCAAGAGATATTATGTGCGTTTAGCTCTTTGATGCTTGCAATTGTTTCCTCAATATTTGTACCAGCTACTACACTTTGTGCTCCTAATTTAAGGCCATATTTTTTTGCAGCACTATTTAATAATTGGTTTTCAGATAAATGGATGAAAAAATCGCGTAATACCATGGTCATTCTCCTCACTGCTTTTCTTTTTAGTATAACATAATTTATAAAAGTTATATCGATTTCAACACAATCGTTATTTCATTTCAAGAATTTGCATGCGTTTGTTAAAAAGAGCAGGATAGCTTAAAAAGCCTATCATTATGCTTGATAATGTCGCTGTAGTGAGGAGAGCAAAAATAATTAAGAGCTGAAATTGGACTGCTTGTATAGGGTCTGCACCACCGATAATTTGACCACTCATCATGCCTGGCAGTTGAACGAGTCCGATGGTTTTTTGACTCTCAATTGTAGGAATCATACTTGCTTTAACAGCATTTATTAGCTGTCGATGAATAGCCTGTTTAGGCGTGCCACCAAGTGATAAAATTAATTCAATTTCGTCATGTCGATTAGTAACCTCTGCTGTAAAACGATTTAAAAATAGAATGGACAATACCATAGAATTACCAATCAGCATGCCGCTAATGGGAATAATATACTGTGCAGTTGCTGGAACAATATGAAAGCCGAGTAAAACGCCTTGTGTGACCGCTTCGATTACAACTAAAGTCAAAGCTATTTTCCACGTGATACCTTGAATACCCTCTCCTTTTTTGCGAGCATTTAATGTTGCCACTACGATCATTAATGCAACCATAAGGAAAATATAAAGAAAGCTTTGGGCATCAAAGACAAATTTTAAGATATAGCCTACTGCAAGCAGTTGAATAATTGAGCGTATTGTAGCAATAATTGTATCTTTTTCAAGTCCAAGATTTAATGTTTTTGATAGCAGAAGAGGGATAAAAACAAAAATTAATGTCAGAGATAATGTTGTAAATGTCATACATTCGCCCCCTGTACAAATTCTACTACACGTGGATTTAGAGGTGCTTTCAGTAGAGAGCTTTTTCCTGTTTCAATCAGCTCACCATCCATCATGACCCATGTGAAGTGGCCAATTGTTAATGCTTGCTGCAAATTATGTGTAATCCAGATCATTGTCACATTGTATTTTTTGTTAATGGTAGTAATGAGTGTCTCGATATCCTGGACAGATTGACGGTCCAGTGCAGAGGTGATTTCATCTAATAATAAAATGGAGGACTGATTAATAAGCGTTCTCGCAATAGAGACTTTTTGTCGTTGTCCACCTGATAATCCATTTGTAGAGCGCTGTAAAAAGCTTTGATCAAGTCCGACATCTTGTAAATATTGAATGGCTTCTTCTTTTGTAAGCTTTTTTCCTTGTAATGAACGAGGAAGTGCGAGATTTTCAAACACAGTTCCGTTGGTCATAGGTGCTGCCTGAAGGGCGATGCCGACATGTCTTCTTAAAGCGGTTGGTTCATATGTAGAAATAGGTTGATTATCAATTAATATTTGACCATCTGTAGGTGATAATAAGCCATTGCATAATTTTAGTAGAGTTGTTTTGCCAGCACCAGATGGACCAACTAAAGTGGTAATTTTTCCTTTAGGGAATGAACCAGTAATCGATTTTAAGATGGTCTTGCCATTTGCTGAAAAACTGACCTGCTGTAGGTGAATAGAAGGCTCGTATAACATATTCATGCGGTTGAAACTCCTTTATACTAATAGGTACAATAACTTTATCATGAAATGAATAAAGGCTACAGCTATTTAACCATTGTGTAGTCTGTAAAAATGGAAGGGGAATGGAAAATGAATGTATTATATGTAGATACTTTAACATATGCACAAGGCAATATGTATATGGTAGCCTCAGATGAAGGTCTCGTATATATTGGAACACCAAATGCGCCATTTGAAGAGGTAGAAGTATGGGCCAAAAAGCCATTTAAAGGCTTTCGTTTTGAAGAAAATAAAGCAAAGTTACAGCCATATATTAAGCAATTTACGGCTTATTTTAATAAAGAGCTTACAGAATTTGATTTGCCGATACATATCAAAGGGACTCCATTTCAGCTAGCAGTATGGGATGCACTAATGGAGCTACCATACGGTACAACGGCATCTTATTCTGATATTGCACACCGCATAGGTAATCCAAAGGCAGTAAGAGCGGTAGGTGGTGCAATAGGGGCTAATCCAATATTGGCGATTATTCCATGCCATCGTGTGATTGGAAAAAATGGTAAATTAACAGGTTTTCGGAGTGGATTGGCAATGAAAGAGTTTTTACTTGAAATGGAGAGAGCTTGAAGAAATTGATTTCGATAAAGAATGCACTGATAATAAAAAGTTTACTTTAACAAAATTACATGTTTGAGCGTAAGACTTCAAGGAATGATCAGTAAATCCACATGTTTATTAATTCAGGAAAAGAATCTGCATGACATCTATAGAAGCTATGCAGATTCTTATAATATCAAATATTAGATATGTTCCTCTTGAACATTGGTTTTCGTTTTTCCAAAATGTGTTAAACGATGGGCGAATGTTTCACCTTTAACGGCAGAGCCTTTGAAAATATCCTGGTATTCATAGGCTGGTGTTCCATGCTCAATAACATCCAAACCAGCAATTTCTTCCTCTGCAGAAACACGTAATGGCACAAATGCTTTAATAATAAATAAACCGATTGTTACAGAAATGCTAACCCAGGCAATGGTAACGATAATCCCGATTGCTTGCACGCCTAGAAGGCTGATGCCGCCACCGTAGAATAATCCTTGACCATTCATATCAAATAGACCTACTGCGAGAGTCCCCCAAATACCACAGATTCCATGTACGGCAATGGCACCAACAGGATCATCAACTTTCAATTTCCATTCGATGAAACGTACACCTTCTACAAGTAATGGAGCTGCAATTAAGCCAATGATGATAGAACCCATAACACTAACATTAGCCGCACCAGCTGTAATGCCGACAAGTCCTGCCAAGGCACCGTTTAATGTAAGTGAGCCATCAATATGTCCATATCGAAACTTTGTATAGAAAGCAGTTGCGACAACTCCAGCAGCGGCTGCAAAGAATGTATTGGCAATAACGCTAGGCACTAGTTCAGGATCAGCTGCTAATGTAGATCCTCCATTAAAGCCAAACCAGCCAAACCAAAGTAAAAATACCCCTAGAGAGCCCAAAGGAATACTGTGCCCTGTGATGACGTGAACACGACCGTTCTCATATTTACCAAGACGTGGTCCAATCATCGCCGCTGCTACAAATGCTGCTACAGCCCCTGTTAAATGAACTACCGTAGAGCCTGCGAAATCTATAAATCCAAGATCAGTTAACCAGCCCTGCCCACTCCACACCCAATGACCGACAACAGGGTAAACTACTAACGTCATGAGTATAATAACGCCGATATAAGCAAAAATATTTGTACGCTCAGCAACTGCACCAGATAAAATGGTTGCGCCTGTAGCTGCAAACATTGTTTGGAAGATAAAGAAGGAAAGATCATCTACACCTTTTAAAGCAAAGCCACTTGTACCAATTAAACCTCCTGCAGTATCACCAAACATAATTGCATATCCACATAAAAAGTAAACAATACCGCCTAGTGAAATCGTAAGAAAGTTTTTCATAATTATATTGACCGCGTTTTTAGAACGTGTAAAGCCAGCTTCAACCATTGCAAATCCAGCGTGCATAAAAAATACTAAAACTGTACCTAACATTACCCAAACTAAATTTACCGATAATAGAACCGCATCCATATAAATTCCCCCCCTTATTCTACCGCAATTGAGCCGACTTCTTTAGTACGGATTCGAATTGCCTGTTCTACTGGATAAATGAATATTTTACCGTCACCAACTTGACCGGTCGCAGCATCTCGTAAAAGTACTCCCACTATAGGATCAACTTTTTCATCATCAACAATCATTTCTAATTTCAACTTTGGTAAAAATTCAATTTCGTACGTGTTGCCACGGAATAAACCAGTCCGACCTAGCTGACGTCCACAGCCTGCAATTTCGGAAACACTTAGCCCTGCAATTCCTTCCTGTGCAAGTCCATCCCTAACGGCACCGAAAACTTCAGGACGAATAATTGCTTCGATTTTTTTCATTGAAACCAGCTCCTTGCGTTAATTTAATTTACATGTTAAAACGACATCAAAAACAACGCAATTATTTTTTTGATATACATGTTATATTTTATGACATGATATATTTCGTTTCTCGTAATATATTTAGTAAAATGTTTTTATAGGGGGAATGTAAGCGGTACTAAAAAATATGTCTAAAATGTGTCGTGTTCTAAATTTTCTGATTATTAATGTGAGGAAATCTAACATTAAAACAGAAGAATGTAAAACGCAAGAATTTGGGTATATAGTGTATACTAGGACTAATTATCAAAGCGGAAGAAGGGGTTACTTGTGAGTTCACACTATGCAGATGATAGCTTAGCGCTGCACACAGACTTATACCAAATCAATATGGCAGAGTCGTATTGGGCGGATGGTATACATAATAGAAAAGCAGTTTTTGAATTATATTTCAGAAAATTACCATTTGGCAATGGATATGCTATTTTTGCTGGATTAGAAAGAATGCTTGATTATTTACGAAATTTTAGTTTCAGCGATTCAGATATTACCTACTTACGAGAAGAGGTAGGCTATAAAGAAGACTTTATTGATTATTTGAAAAATATCCGATTCACAGGAGATATGTACTCCATGGTGGAGGGGGAGCTTGTTTTCGCTAATGAACCAATCGTTCGCATTGAAGCACCATTAGTAGAGGCACAGCTAATTGAAACAGCTCTTCTTAATATTGTGAATTACCAAACATTAATTGCAACAAAGGCAAGTCGTATTAAACAAATTATTAAAAATGAAGCAGCAATGGAATTTGGCACAAGACGTGCTCAGGAGATGGATGCGGCCATTTGGGGAACAAGGGCTGCGTTTATTGGTGGCTTTGCTTCTACAAGTAATGTTCGTGCAGGGAAACTTTTTCATATACCTGTTTCAGGTACCCATGCACATGCCCTTGTTCAAGCTTATAAAAATGATTACGATGCATTCCATGCATATGCAAAACGTCACCGAGATTGCGTGTTCCTTGTGGATACTTACAATACGTTAAAATCAGGTGTGCCGACAGCCATTAAAGTAGCTAAAGAACTTGGGGAAAAAATTAATTTTATTGGCATTCGTTTAGATAGTGGTGATATAGCATTTTTGTCAAAAGAAGCTCGTCGTATGCTAGATGAAGCAGGTTTCCACAATGCCAAAATTATCGTATCCAATGATTTAGATGAATACACCATTTTAAACTTAAAGGCACAAGGTGCAAAAGTGGATGTATGGGGAATCGGTACAAAGCTTATTACAGCTTATGATCAACCTGCTTTAGGGGCTGTCTATAAAATGGTTGCCATCGAAAATGAAGAGGGTCAATTAGAAGATACAATAAAAATTTCTGCGAATGCTGAAAAAGTATCGACACCTGGTCTTAAAAATGTTTATCGAATTATCGATCGAAAGAACGGTAAGGCAGAGGGAGATTATATTACGATGCAGGATGAAAACCCACAAGCAGAGGAACGAATAAAAATGTTCCACCCGGTTCATACCTTTGTTTCGAAATTTGTTACAAACTTCGAAGCAAAAAACTTACATCAACATGTAATTAAAAATGGAGCCATTCATTATCAAAATCCAGCATTAGAAGAAATGCGCGATTATGCTGCGAATAATTTAGAATTGTTATGGGATGAATATAAGCGTGCCATGAATCCTGAGGAATACCCTGTCGATTTAAGCCAAAAATGTTGGGACAATAAAATGCGCAATATTGAAGAAGTGCGTGAAATGGTCAATCGATTATAAGTAAGGAGTGGACAATAAATGACTTTACAGCAGCAGATTATTCAGGAATTACGAGTGAACTCTACTATTAATGTGCAGGAGGAAATTCGTAAATCCATTGATTTTTTAAAGGAATATGCCCGCCGATATAGTTTTGTAAAAGGATTTGTTCTTGGAATATCTGGTGGACAGGATTCTACATTAACAGGGAAATTAGCGCAGCTTGCGGTTGATGAGTTAAATGGGGAGTCAGGAGAAGCGACATATTCCTTTTATGCTATACGCTTACCATATGGTGTTCAGGCTGATGAAAAGGACTGTCAGGATGCCATCGATTATATTAAACCAACAAAAGCCTTAACAGTGAATATTAAAGATGCTGTCGATGCAAGCGTTCAAGCATTAGCGGATGCAGGAATTCAGATAAGTGATTTTGTAAAGGGAAATGAAAAGGCACGTGAGCGCATGAAGGCACAATATGCGATTGCTGCTATGAATAATGCTGTCGTATTAGGAACGGACCACGCTGCTGAAGCAATAACCGGTTTTTACACAAAGTTTGGAGATGGGGGTGCGGATTTGATGCCCATCTTCCGCCTCAACAAACGTCAAGGTAGGCAATTGTTAGCTGCGCTTGATTGCCCAGAGCATTTATATTTAAAAACACCAACTGCTGATTTAGAGGAAAATCGCCCATCCCTACCAGATGAGCAAGCACTTGGTGTAACATATGATCAAATTGATGATTATTTAGAGGGAAAGACTATTCCTGAAGAAGCACGTATTACATTAGAAGGATATTATTTACGTTCTCAGCATAAACGCCATATGCCGATAACAATATTTGATGATTTTTGGAAGTGATCTTAAAGAAGAGTTTTATTTAAAGTAGGTTTAACTTTGAATAGAGCTCTTTTTTTATTTAATTTGATTCTGAGTTATTAAGCTTTCGCATAAAATGTCGATATATATACCTATAAAGTTAATAAAAAATAAAGGAGGGTAATTATTTATGAGGACTTCTAGAGTAAGTGCAACGACTAATAGTACATTTCGTAACGAACAACAGTATCTTCATGCAGGGGATATAAGCCATAACTTTGGGCAAAATCCGAAACAACAATTTAAAAATAGTATGCAAAAAAATAATGATAAGAAGCAAATGAATCGTACGAAACAAGATCATCAGCCGCGTTCAAATAAAATAGAAGCTGGTTCTTTAGATCATGTATATGATTTACAAATACGAAATGAATTAAATGAAACGGCTGATAAATTAAATCGTCTTAGCAAGCAAAAGAAGCTTCTAAATAGTTACCGCTCTTCTATATAGACATGTATAAAAACTAAATAGACAAGGGACCCTTTGTAAATATTTAGTCAAAATGAAGGTGATTTCCGTTCCAGGCTACTCGCTTTGTTGCTGTCGCTTCGCTTTCGCACAGAGCAAAGCTTCCTGTGGGCGAGCGACGAGCCGCTTCCTGCGCTGGAAGAACGAAGACTAAGTGCGTCACGTCCTGTGACAACGCCTTCGTGACCAACCACTTGTTGGCCTCAGTTTCTCATCTGTCTCGCTATCCTACGGGAGTCGAGTAGCCTTGCACTCCAATCAGCAATAGTGTAGAACTTTAAATATTTCCTTCCCTCAAAAGTAAAGTAAAAGCATATTACTCATCATCATTAAATGGATCGAATAGTAGTACAATTCTATAGCTGTCAACCTACATTTTTTGTATAAAACTACTTTGTAACTAAACATAAAGCCACTTACTGCTGTCGCATAGAAAAATGTTATTAAAGCTTCATTTTTACGCAAAATAGTATGGTTAAGACTTCATTTTATCACTATACATTTATGTGAAATGCCAATGAAAATACTTTGAGTAATGGTTGATTGGAGTGTAGACTGAGTGATTCCTCGGGGATTCAGCGTCACAGATGAGACCCTGGAGCGCGAGTGAAGCGGCTCATCGGACACCCCCAGGAAAGCACTCAGTCGGAACGGAGATCAACCCCTCGTTTTGAGAAAGGGCTATACTTTTTAATTTGTCACCTTGATTTCATTGACATAATAGTATTTCAACAACATGAACTCTCTTCATCTTTCTATAGATGGAGAGAGTTTTTGTATTACAAAAGGAAAATAAACATCTTTTATTCAAAATACTTGAAATCAAAACGTTCAATGAATATTCAAGATAATTTTTCCAATACTTCACAGTGTTTTTTTACTTATTTCACAATTGAACTGTAAAGTAATTGGTAGTAACAGAATAAAGAAATTGGGGGAAGCGGTTGTGAAAAAATTATGGTTACCTGTACTCGCAGTATTATTTTTACTCGTGGCCTGCGGTACAGAAAAGACAGAGGTTAAGGAAGATGCATCAAAGCAAGAGGATACGGTTAATGAATCAGAAGCAAAAGATAATTCGGTACAAGTTGCTTCTTTAGTTGATCCACGTTTACAAGAGCCTAAGGAAGATACATTGTGTGAAATGTGTAATATGAAAGTTTACATGAAAGACGATGAAATGGGAGAGTTCTCTACTCAGGCGATAAAAGAGGATGGAACAATCGCCTTTTACGATGACATTGGCTGTTTATTAAATGCAGAGGTAGCAAATGAGGAAAAGAACGAAAAATTTGTACGAGACTATATCACAAAGGATTGGGCGAAAGTAGAAGATGTAACAATCGTCAAAACAGACCTGAAATCACCGATGAACTGGGGCTATATTTATTTTATTAACAAAGCTGATGCAGATAAATTTATTGCAGATAATCCAAGTGCACATGTAGAGGAGTTACAAAAGATTAAGGATGATGCATTGGAGCGTCGTAAAAAAATGATGGAAGAAAAAGCGAAAAAAGAAGCAAACGGTGAATCGGATTCCATGCATATTGAAGAGATGAATCATGATGATCAAGGTCATAATCATTAATAGAAAAGGGCTAGGGGGATTCCTCTAGTCTTTTCATGCTGAAGTGTGAGGTGAGAAAAGGTGAAGAAAATAGGCTTTGCATTATTGTTTTTTCTATTTATGAGCGACATAGTTTACGCTGAATTCGATATACAGGGGGCTATTGATACAGCATCGCCCGGTGAGGTTATTCATATTCCTGCTGGCCGTTATCAAGGTAACTTTGTTGTTACAAAGCCATTAACATTACTTGGTGAGGAAGGAACGGAATTTATTTCGAAAAATAATGAGCCTCCACTACGAATTGAAAGCACCACAACTATCAGTATCAGTAATATAGAATTATCAGGAAAAAGTAAGGCAATTGTTGCTAGTAATGTTGATGGGCTTGAGCTCAGTAATATACACATTAAAGACGCTTATACGGGTGTACATATTCAGCGCTCCAAAAACATCCATATACATGACATTCAAGTAACTGGCAGTGAGGGGCATTATGCAGAGAAAGGTAATGGTATTGCCATTTATAAAAGTGAAGACATCCTTATAGAAAACAATCATATTGAGCAGATGCAGGATGGAATTTATGTAGAGGAAGTCAACAGTATTGTTGTTCAGCATAACAATGTGACACAGAGTCGTTATGCTACACATTTTATGTACACAAGGGATGCGAAGGCATTTTTTAATAACTATCTTTCTAATGTTACTGGCTTTATGGTCATGATGACCACAGATATCTTATTAGAAAACAACACCGTCGAGAACCATTCTGATTATAATGGCTACGGTATGTTGTTGTATGACGTGCAGCGAGCTTCAATAGCGAAAAATGTCATCAAAAATAATCGAACAGGTGTAGCATTACAAAAAAGTTCGATGATTCAAATTGATACAAATAACTTTCAAATGAATCAAACGGCAGTAGAGGGCACAAAGGTAAGTAATAACACAACCGCTAGTAATAATAGCTTTACTGGCAATATTTTAACAGCCCGCTCTGATCAATTAGGCTTTCAGCTTCATAGCAATTATTATGATGATTATACAGGTATTGATATAGAAGGGGATGGGTATGGTGATGTTCCATATGTGGCAATGTCAAGTTTTGGACAGTGGATGGTTCGGCAGCCTGTCTACCAATATTTTGTGGCCTCTCCTAGTGTTGTTTTATTAACAACGCTTGATCAGCAAATTAATAAAACAGAATCAAAGGTGTTAGTTGATCATACACCGAGATTAGCGACAAAGCATGAAATAGTAAATAACAAACTAAATGTTATACAAACATTAGCAGGTTTACTTTTGCTAGTAGGTAGTTTATGGCTATGGAAAAGAGGGATAACGGAATGAAAAAATGGGTAATGATGATCTTGTTGTGCTGCGGTGTACTGTGGGGGTGTAGCGAAAAAACATTTGAGCCTCGTGAAATAGTTAGTGAAACGGACGTCTGTAAAATTTGTAATATGAGCATTGTTCATAATGCTTATGCTGGTCAAATAGCCTTGAAAAATGGTGATTATGAAATTTTTGATGATATTGGCTGCTTGATGGAATATATAGCTTCAAATGGCGATGAAGAAATTGGAGCAGCCTACATTAAAGATGCCTCAAAAAATGAATGGATTGATGTTTTTGAAGCTGTCTATGTGTACAACAAGGAGTATTGGACACCAATGAATTACGGTGTAGTGGCCTTTGACACAAAACAAGCAGCACAGGAGTGGATGACACAAGAAGGAGAGGGAAAACTGCTTCATTATAAGGATTTACACAATTTTAATTGGGGGATCCATGAGTGATGTATAGTATGTTAATTAAATTAGAACTGAAGCAAATGCTTAGAAGTCGATGGATGCAACTTGTATGTCTGCTATTTACATTCGTTTTTACATCTATTATCGTCATTCAGCAAATGGCACTTCCTGATGTTGAAGGCTTTACACGTCAAACTGCCTCATTTCTAAACGTATTACTATTTTTATTGCCGCTGTTTATCCTAACGATTGGCAGTATGAGCATTGCTGGAGATGTAGAATCTGGCTGGTACTCGTTGTTAAAGACATATCCAATGACACGGATGCAATACATTACAGGGAAATATATAGCTACTGTACTAGCCTTTTTATTGGTCGTGCTGTTAGCGTTTGGGGTTATCGTAACGCTAGGAGGGATTTTAGGTGATGTGCGATTGCCTACTATTTTCATCGCGCTAACTTTGCTATGTATATTAATTTTTGTGTCGTTAGCCGTTTCGATTGGAGCCTTTGCCAAAACTAGATTATTGGCACTATCGTTATCACTTGCGATTTGGTCTATTTTTTTATTGCTCATTTCTTACGCTTTGATGGCCATAGGAACTGTTGTAGCAGGTCATGTGATGCAAAAGCTTACCATTATTGCGATACATATTAATCCTGTAGAGTGGTTACGCTTCGGCTATTTTATTTTTACAAACCAAGCTAGCGTGCTTGGTCCAGCATTTTATAGTGTGACAAAATTTTACTCCTCATCATTAGGATACACGCTATATGGAGCTATAACGATGCTTTGGATCATTTGTCCATTAGCTTTCAGCAGTAGGCTTTTAAAGAAAGGGGGAAGAAGATGATGCTACTAGAAGCCAACAAATTATCACATGTATATGACAATAATAGAGGACTTCAGGAAGCTTCCTTTTCCCTACAGACAGGGCGTGTTCTAGCTCTTGTGGGGGGGAATGGCGCTGGCAAAAGTACATTAATTCGATTGTTAACAGGACAGGAAAAGCAAAAATCAGGTGAAATGATTTGGCATAAACCGCAAACTATCCGATATATGCCAGATGATGTTGACTTTCCATCTATGTTATCAGCAATAGAGATTTTACAGCTACTTGCCTCTTTCAAGAATGTTGATAAGGAGGAGCAAGAAAATGTATTAAGACGTGTCGCACTATGGGATGTAAGAAAACAGAGAGTAAAGCAATTCTCAAAAGGAATGCGTCAGCGTCTGAACCTTGCCCAAAGCTTACTTGGCAATGGCTCATTGCTTATTTTAGATGAGCCAACAAATGGACTTGATCCGTTTTGGATAGCTGAGCTAAAAAAATTGATGCTCGAGGAAAAAAACAAAGGTTGTACAGTCATATTTTCCACACATTTGCTGGCATTTGCTGAGGAAGTGGCAGATGATGTGCTAGTTTTACACGAGGGGAAAATACTTATCTCAGGAGCCTTAAAGGAAATTCTCTTACAGGAGGACTCGCCCTCACTAGAGAATTTATGGTTAAAAAAATTAAATCTGTAACATTTTGATAGGTAATGGCGTTCTATGTTAGTGGGTAGACTTGTTTGAAGGAATTCAGACAAGTCTTCTTTTATGTGCTTAATGGTCAGAATTTCATATTATTGTCTTACAGGCAATATTTCGTTATGCTTAAGATAAGTTATCGTGCAATTCAAATAATTGTAGGATGAAATGGGAGGTTTTTTAATTTATGAATTCGCAAATACAAGATGTTTTAGAAAATATAGAAAAAGTAATGATTGGTAAAAGAGAGGTAGCTGAGCTTAGTATAGTTGCTTTGCTGGCGAGAGGGCATATTTTACTAGAGGATGTACCAGGTGTAGGTAAAACAATGATGGTGCGAGCGCTAGCAAAGTCTTTTGATGCCCAATTTAAAAGAATTCAATTTACGCCGGATTTATTGCCCTCTGATGTGGTTGGAGTATCTATTTATAATCCGAAAACAATGGAATTTGAGTTTCGACCTGGTCCGATAATGGGAGATGTTATATTAGCCGATGAAATCAATCGTACATCTCCAAAAACACAATCTGCGTTGCTTGAAGGAATGGAAGAAGCTTCTGTCACAATCGATGGGAACACCCTAGCAATCCAGCAGCCATTTTTCGTTATGGCAACACAAAATCCGATCGAACATGAAGGGACATATCCATTACCAGAGGCACAGCTTGATCGTTTTTTACTAAAAATAAAAATGGGTTATCCATCTAGAAATGAAGAGGTAGAGATACTACGTCGAGCTGAAAATGGTAAGCCAATTGAAAAGATTAAAGCTGTACTAACAGTTGGGCAATTAAAAGAATTACAGGAACTTGTGCAAGGTGTGTATGTTGAAGATTCTGTCAAAAATTATATGGTAGAGTTAGCATCACAAACAAGGGAAAATAGCTATGTAAATTTAGGGGTAAGCCCTCGTGCAACAATTGCGCTAATGAAAGCCTCACAAGCCTATGCTTTTTTGAAAGGACGTAGTTATGTTACACCAGATGATGTCCAATATCTTGTACCATTTGTATTTAGCCACCGATTAGTATTAAAGCCTGATGCGCGATATGATAACATAACTTCGGAAGAAATTATTGAGCGCATAATTGCAAAAACACCTGTACCAACAAAGAGGTTTGCGGAGCAATGAAGAAATGGAAAGTATTGATAGAGAAAAGTAAACATTTCTTATTAGTAACTTTGTTAATCATTTTTACATTTTGCTATGCTATGTTTCAGGGGGGCTTTGTTAGCTGGTTTGTATTTTTTACAGTTAGTCCATTTCTGTTATATGCCTTTATTTTCTTATTAGTAAGAGAGGAAATTTTACTTGTAGAACGTGAAATTGAACCCTCTCATATTGAAAGTGGGCAATCAGCTAAGGTTACAATTACTGTAGAGCGAAAAACACGCTTCCCATTTGCGTATATGATGATGGAGGAGCTAGTAAATAGTGAGTCCCTTGTGCAATCGAAGGTACAAGGAGCAAATGCCGTTATGTTTGTAGGTTTTAAGAAAAAGTTTAGCTGGAGTTATCTGCTAGAAAATATGCCACGCGGTGAGCACCGTTACCTAGGTGTAACTATTGTTTTCAGTGATTTCTTTGGCTGGGCCAAAAAAAGTGTTTCCGCGAAAAAGGAACAAGTGATTTTAATTTATCCAAGAGTTCGTGAAATGAAATATGCCGCACTTCAAACAAAATTTGATGCCGGATCCATGATGTCACCTTATTCTATCGTTAAGGATACTTCAATGGCTGTTGGACTACGTGAGTACGTTCCAGGTGATCGTTTTTCGTGGATTCACTGGAAATCATTTGCAAAAACGCAAACTTTACAATCAAAAGAATTTGAGGATCGTCAATCACAGGAGCTAATGTTAGTGCTCAATGCGAAAAAATCACCGTTATTTGAAGAAAAGGTTGAGCTAGTAGCATCAATATTACAAACAATAGTAGATGAACGAGGAGATATTTCATTCGTTTCAGCGGGTGCAAAAACGAAGGTGTTTCCACTAATCCAGGGGAATAAGCAGTTGGATCAGGTCATGCATCATTTAGCTGCTATAAAGTCTACAGAAAATATTAAATTCCAATTACGAGATCAACGAGCCTTTAAGCATGTTGCAACAATGTTATATGTCACGAGCGAAGTATCTGATGAATTATTACATACTCTCGCCACTATGGTGAAAAGCTGTATTTGTTTTGTGGTGGCAGAACAGTCACCTATACAAACAGATTTATCTAAGCGCTATAAACAAATACAAGTTGTTCATGTTAATCCACTTGATTATTATCATTTATTCACGGAGGTGATGAAGCCGTGAAAAAAACAGTAGGAGATTATATAGAATTAACGATTGCGTATGTAATTGTTTTTTTAATTTTGCGTGAATGGCTTATTCCAGTAATGGAGCTGACTGATACCGCATTACTTCACTTATTTTTGGTGTTTATTGGTCTATCCTTGGCACTTAGCTTATTTCGGGTACAGCCGCAATTATCAGGGTTGATTAAACTTGGATATATTACATGGTTTATAGTATTTGTATTTAGTAAAGAACCTTTTTTATCTGGCAACACACTGCCTTTTTTAATACAGGAATGGAAATGGAATATGACAGCCATTTTCTCAGGAGAATTTGGACAAGTCTCCGATTCGTTTAGAACAGTTCTTTTCCTTGCCCTTATTTGGATGTTAATATACTTAATTCACCATTGGATAACGGTACGAAATAATATATTCTATTTCTTTGTGTTAACAGTATTCTTTATTGCTACTTTAGATACATTTAGTGATTACAATGGAAAAACGGCAATTGTAAAGGTTATTATACTGGGTTTAATCATGACAGGTTTACTTTTTGTCAAGCGGCTATGGCTCCAAGTCGATGCAACGAATAATGCAATAGGAAAGTGGAAGCTTATTATACCTATGATTGTTTCTGTATTAATTTTTAGTAGTGTAGCGTTCTTTTTACCGAAGACGGGACCGACCTGGGCTGATCCTGTACCCTTTATCAAAGGGGTTGCAGGACAAGGTGATTTGGGCTCGGGTAAAAAATCAGTTGGCTATAGTAATGATGATAGTCGATTAGGTGGACCATTTCAGGGAGATAATACATTAGTTTTTACAGCCACTTCCCGTGATCGCCACTATTGGCGCATTGATACGAAGGATACCTATACATCAAAAGGGTGGATTCTTTCTCAAGGAAACTTTGGTAAAAATTATTATCAAGCTGATACACCTATTTTAACTTCTTTACAGGTGGGATCTCCAGAAAAAACGCGTGAAATTCAGATGGACATAGCAGTTCCGATGCCGTTTTTAATTCAAACGTATGGAATGCTGTCAGTTTCCGCGCAGGATTCAACCATGTTTGTACAGGATGAGCAAACCGAAAAAATAGGTATAGAGCAACAAAATAACGAATCTAAATTATTATCAAGCTATACGCTATCATATAGTGAACCTATCTATAGTATGGAGCAGCTTCAATTGTCACAACCATCCATGCTAGAAACCTTAGACCCATCCTTTAATCGCTTTTTGCAATTACCAAATACGCTTCCGCAGCGTGTAAGAGAATTGGCGATAGACATAACAAAGGATAAACCATCAGTGTATGATCAAATCAAAGCAATAGAAAGATATTTTTCATACAATGGTTTTAGATACGATAAAACAGCAGCAGTTATTCCTGCTGAGGATCAGGATTATGTTGATCAATTTTTATTCGATACAAAAATTGGCTACTGTGATAATTTTTCAACATCGATGGTTGTACTACTACGATCGGTAGGTATTCCAGCTCGCTGGGTAAAAGGCTTTGCGCCAGGTGATGCTGGCTCAGTGTCAGATGGTTTACGTGAGTATCGTATTACAAATAATAATGCACACTCATGGGTGGAGGCATATGTACCTGGAACAGGCTGGATGGAGTTCGAGCCAACGATTGGCTTTACTGGAAATGTGAATATTGATTATGATATTGAAAAAGAAACGCCTCAAC
>Ga0213828_1001581_pt1 | contig 18279 bp, 16 predicted proteins | sample MC6MC0897MG_FD_180664 | JGI IMG/M metagenome (GOLD analysis project Ga0213828, IMG submission 180664) | Enriched soil aggregate microbial communities from Iowa State University, Ames, United States - MC6-MC0897-MG | ecosystem: Environmental > Terrestrial > Soil > Unclassified | place: USA: Iowa... | reverse complement strand
TTCCTTTGCTTGGCGCAGTGTGGCAGTAGGCGGTGATGACCTATCGCCTCAATGCAAACGTTGTGCCAACTCGGAAGCGTCCTTTCCGTTGTTCTTTCTTATCAACTGCTTACGCGTGCTTCACCGCCAAACATGGCGATCTCAACGGCGCAAAAGCAGAGAAAGTGTTTTTTTTCACCGAAAGTTCGGGCCATTTGTGGCCCGAGATTCTTCAACGGTTTGAAAACAAACAAAAAAACTCGGGCCAACTTTGGCCCGCGTGAGCCAAAGTTGGCCCGGTCACCCGCGCTCAGACGAATCGCGCCGACCTTTACGCGCCGCCCTTCGGGCACTGGCGTTTAAATGATGATTGATGTTGGCCCTGTCTGAATTTGCCGAGAGCGTCTGCCGCGGGCGACGTCTGAAAACTTGGAAGATGCACTAGGTATGATGCAAATCTCGACAAGGTGTCAGACTCCTTGAGCAAAAGTAGCCCACGCGAAGCGTCATCGCCACGACGCAAGACGCCGCGTAAGTCACCGGAGGCCGCCCGCGCGGCCGAACGGGGACGGGCCTCGCAAGACGCTTCAAATCATCATCGACCGAGATAAAAATCTTAAGAACCCAACCGACCCAGCGACCGCCAAGCTCAAGTCACCCGAGTTCGGCGTGACGTCGGCCTGGCGTCTAAAGAGGATGGCCACCAAGAAAATGACACCATCGCTGAAGCATTCCGCCCGCCGCGTCGCAATGACGCTAAGCGCGACCAGCCTGCTTGCCGCATGCGAACCCTCGCTGCCGCCACCGCCGGCCGGGTCGAAGCTCACTGCTGAAACTATCGCCACGCGTGAGGCGCCGGCTGAACATCAGTTCAAGGGCGTGCTCGCTGGAAAACCCATTCATCTGCTTGCGCACAACTGCAAGGTGTATCGGGTCGATCCAGCCGAAGGGGAGAACGTGACCTGGACGCTGGTGCTGGAGGGCGACTTCTATCCCTTGCCGACGTCATGCTTGAGTCAATCGCTGACGGAAGAGAAGGGCGGCGTGACGGCGTTCATCGGGCGGCAGGCGCTTGGGGCTGGCGGGTGTTGCACGGGAACGCCGAAGTATCGGACGAAGGATGGCGTGACGTGGAAGCCGAATTGAATTCGTGTCACCCCCTTTGCGCTTCGATCGCATGGGCCATGGAGGATGCCTCGCATGGCCCATTCCACACGTTAGCGCGATGACACCGGACGCCCTCGCGTCATCGATTCCAGCACGCCATCCCGCCGCACCCAGCCATGAAACAATGCCGCGGCCAGATGCAGCAGCACCGTCGCGAACAGCAGGAATGCCAGATAGCGATGCGCGCCGCGCAGCCAACTGAATAAAGCTGCATCCGCAGGCGCAATCGGCGGCAGCTGCCAACCGCCCGCCACGACCGGATAGCCACCCGCCGACAGCATCGCCCAGCCGATCAGCGGCATCGCGAACATCAGCGCGTACAGCAGGACGTGCGAGGCCAGCGCCGCGTGACGTTGCCAGGCTGGCAGATCCGCCGGCAGGGCGGGCGCGCCCTTGAACACGCGCCTGGCCAGCCGTATGCACACCAGCGCCAGCAGCGCCAGGCCCAATGGCTTATGTATCTGCACCAGCCACTGATGCCGCTCGGACACCGACGCCACCATGCCCACGCCGATGAACAGCATCGCGAGTATGCCGACCGCCATCGACCAATGCAGCACGCGTGCAAACAGGCTGAACGTGGCGGGCGGGCGGCGGGTTTGAGTAGGCGACGAGATCATTGGGCGCGCTCCGGTTGAGTCGAATGGGATGACGCAGCGGCGGCCTGAGGCGGCCCTTCGCCCGTGCGGCGTTCATAAGAGGCCGCATAGGCCGCGGACCGCGCCGCCAGCAGCGGGTCGTCGGAAACAGCAATGCCTTGCGGCAACACCGTCGGGTCGTAGTTCACATCGCGACAGGGACCATCGCTTTGCGGTGCGCTGCTGGTTATCACCACGGTGCCGGCGTCGATGGTCGGCCGGTCCGCCGGCCATTGTCGCGTTGCGTCGCTAGTGGAATCGCCGGGCTGGCCCAGCGTGAGCAGCAGACGCCAACGCAACGGCCCTTGCGTCAGGCGCTGTTGCAAATCGCTTTGCAAATAGTCGGCATCGTGCCCCGGCTGCGCCACAGGCGCCGCCGCCGCGTCCAACGGCGCCAACTGCCAGCGCACCGGCTGGCGCTTTCCGTTCCCATCGATCAGGTAGAAAGCGTTCAGGCCGTAATAGTCTTCGGTGGCGTAGCTGGCCGAAGGCTTGGCTGTCTTGGCCCACGCGCGGAACGCCGCCGTCTCAGGATGCGCCGCGAAGAATGCCTGCATGCGCTGCGGATCGGGCTTGCCCGTCTTGGGATCGGGCCGGCCGGCAAGCTGCTGATCGTAGAACGCCTGCGGGGTCGACAGCGGAAACACCGGCATGCTGTTCATGCCGGTTCGCCATTGCTCGCCGTTGGCGGACGTGAACATCAACGCAAAGCTGCGGATCGGGACACTGGAGTCCGAGGCATAGGGATTGCCACCAGGCAGGGCCAATCGTCCGATCACCGGCGTGCTGCCCGGCGCGAACGCCGAGGCGGTGGATAAGTCGTGGGCGGCGCCGCTGCTTTCGAAGCGACCGATCACACAGACGCCTTTGGCGTGGTTACGGCGAAAGCCCTCGTGGACGCCGCTGTTGGCTTCCAGGGCGTTCACCACGCGGTCTGGGGTCAGGCGCTGAGGGTCGAGCCAGCCGCCTACGTAGGCGAACGCGGCGCCGGAGGCGAGCACGATGGCGCCAATTGCGGTGAGGCGAAGGAGGGTTTGCGGGGCGGTGAGTGGCCGGGGCGTCTGGCTCCGGCCTTTCGGGGGCTGGCCGTCTTGGTGCTGTGCACCCGGCGGTTGGCGATTCGGCGCCAGGCGGCCCGGCGGCTGGCTTCCCGGTGGCGTTTGACCCGGCGGCAAGCCGTTGCGATCAGATCCTTGTTGCATAAGGCTCCTTGCCCATGGGGCGATGAATACCCCCGTAGGACGCCGTGCGAAAAAAGTTATTCCCCGATGGAATAAACCCGCCGGAGCGGCGTCTTACTGCATTGACCTGTAAGCTGGTTGCGCAGGCCTACCCAGGAACCGCCATGATTCAACCGGTCCGCGTGCCGCCCGACGCGCCGGCATCCACCGATGACGTGATGCCAGCGGAAGAACTCTCCGACGCCGTGCTGCGCCAACTACTGCCGCGCCTGCGGCGTTTTGCGCTGCGCCTCACGCGCGATGCGGTCGCGGCCGACGATCTGGTGCAATCCACCTTGGAAAGAGCGCTCACCCGCTGGCGCGGCCGCCGTCCACAAGGCGACGTGCGCGCGTGGCTCTTCACCATCCTGTACCGCCAATTCCTGGACACCCAACGCCGCTCGCGCCGCTATACACGGCTGCTGTCATGGTTTGCCGGGTCCGACGCCGCCGCGCCATCGGCCGAACGCGAGGTCATCGCGCGATCTTCCCTGGATGTCTTCGAACGCCTGCCCGAGGCGCAGCGCACGCTGCTGTGGCTGGTCAGCGTGGAAGGCATGAGCTACAAGGCCGTCGCCGATGTTTTAGACGTGCCGCTAGGCACCGTCATGTCGCGCCTGTCCCGTGCGCGGAGTGCCTTGCGTGAATTGCATGAGGGTCAGGCCGGCGAGGCTCGTCTGAGGATATTGAAATGAAAGAACGCTCTATCGATGATCTGACGCGTAATGCGTATGTGGATGGTCAGTTGGATCCGTCGCAATTGCAGGAGCTGCAGGCGTATTTGCGGGCGCATCCTGATGAGGCGCAGGAGCTGGAGGCGTGGCGTCGGGATGCGCAGCGGCTGCGGGAAGGGGCCGGCGGGGATGGTTTGCCGGGTAATCCTGCGTTGGATCCTGCTGCGGTGCGCGCGGGGCTAAGAGTTCGCACACGGCGGCGGATGGTGATGGTGGGTAGTCTTGTTGTGGCGGTGGCGATTGGCGGCGTCACGGGATGGAGTGCTCGTGATACGGCCTTGGCGAATCGGGTGCTGCCGATGCAGGACGCGATGCAGGCTTATCGGTTGTTTGCGTCGGCGGATGCGCCGCAGCCGGATGTGCGTGCGGATGCTGGGGATTTGCAGGGGTGGTTGGATGCGTATTTTGCGCATGCCGAGCGGCTGCCGAATTTGAGCGATAGCGGGTTTAGGCCTGTTGCTGCGCGTTTGTTGGCTACCGATCAGGGGCCGGCGGCGCTTGTTATCTATGAGAACGCGGGGCAGCGCGCTACGTTTTATATCCGGCCGCCTGGACCGGGGGGGCAGTTTCTGGCGCGAGGGAGCCGGAAGGATGGCGAGTTGCTGGCGCGGTATTGGTCGGGGCAGGGGTACAACTATGCGTTGGTGACGGCGGGGGGGGCGGGCGGTCAGACGCCACAAATGGGTGAGTCGTGACCGCCAGCTATTTAAGGCCCCGAACTCGGGGTACGTAGCCGCCGAAATCGAAAGGCTCGGGCCTGTCGCATATCGCGGCAGGCCCGAGCCGCTTTTGCGCTTATTGAATCGACGCGGGCGCGTCGTGCGTGGGATCGGCGCAATCGGCGTCTTGTGCGCAGGTTCGTGCCGTTTCCAGCATGGCCTCAGCCATAACGCCCATGTGCTCACACAATCCTTCCACGCCGCCCATCAATGCGGCCACGGTCCATGCGTCCAGCGGCTGCGCGCCGGTGGCGTCGGGTTCGGAGGCGCTGTTGCCGACGAGGCGAGCAATCGACGCGATGGCATAGCGAGCGCGGTCGATGTTGTAGAGGTGGGAGAGGGGAATCAGGCCAAGTTCGGGATTGGTGTCGACGAACCAGGGATCTTGGGTAAGGGAGTGCTGCGTCATGGACAATCTCCTATAGCGGCGAACAAACCCGCACCCCACTTCCAAATGGGGCGGACGGGCACGAGTCGAGGTTGGAAGACCGGAGCTATAGGACCCGGCGTGCGCAAGCGCACCCCCGCCAAGGCCCGTCCATAGGGACGTACAGAGACGCGCGGACGCAAATAAGCCGCCTTAGCGGCGGCTGCCCGCCTATAGCTAACCGGCTTCCAAACCGGACTACCGTTGTTGCGGTAGTGGGGGGAGTATACGGCAGGGAGCTACGTGAAAAACAACGAGAATGACCGTTTTAGCTCAGTATGATTACCGACTCTAATGAGGCTTTCGACCCGTCGCCGCCGATCGACGTTCGCTGAACAACGTCTGCTTCGCAACGGTTGCGGTCGTGGTTACCGCGCGGGCGAACTTACGCAGACCGCCATCAAGCAGTCGCGGCATCTACCATGCAGACGGCCAACTCTAAAACTCAGCCCGCGAAAGTTGGCAAGGCACGTGAGGGCATGGTGAGACGAAGCTGTGACGCCCAACTTGTAAGATGGATGGCGCAAGCTGCGTCCAGCCAGATGCTGAATGCGACTAATGCGGTGTTGCCGCTGCTCTTTGTCCGGCCCTCCAGGATGAACTGCCTAGGGAAACCTGCGTCAAGATGATGTAAGATGCTGTACAAAAATCCAGGAGCGACATATGGCTGAAGAGCGCGGCCGCAAACCGAGCGGCAGTCCTCGGCCATACGCGTCGCCTCGCATCGCGCGATCGTCGGCGAACTGCAATACGGAAGTGCTGAACGATGTTTTTTGACGACGCCGACGTTTCGAATCTGTCGGCCCCCCCCTCAGACAGGAGAGCCACAAAACTGGCGTGTTACGAGCAAAGCGCGGATGGTGCTCGAATTCTTCGCCATATCCAACTGCGCGACGGGTCGCTCGCGACCTCGTCCGTCGCGATTGATCGGGAGCTGCAAAATAAGGACGACCTTCACCAAGCGTTCGATGCAGCTTGGCTCAAGGCCTCCTTAGCTCCACCGGCGCCCCCCATCATTCGTAGCGACGTCCGCATAGTTGACCTGTTCTCTGGCTGTGGAGCGCTTAGCTTAGGCATTGCAGAGGCATGTCGCGCGTTGTCACTCAAGGCAGAGCATGTGTTCGCCTCGGATATCAACCCTGCAGCACTGAACGTCTTCGCTAGGAATTTTCCGTCGGCGATAGTCAGTTCTCAGCCGGCGGAATCGTTAGTCAAGGCTGTTGGTTCACGGACCTCTGCCAAGGAGCGTCAACTTCTTGCCACGCTCGGATCGATCGACCTGCTCGCGGGTGGCCCGCCTTGTCAGGGACATTCAGATCTAAACAATCACACGCGTCGCAAGGACCCAAGGAACTCGCTTTTCGGCGTGATGATCCGCTTTGCGGAGCTACTTCGACCCAAACACGTGTTGATCGAAAACGTTCCCGGCGTGAGGCATGATCTTGGCGGCGTGACAGATAACGGGCGACACGTACTTGAAAAGATGGGCTATTCGGTTTTTGAAGCAGTACTTACAGCTTCCGACTTTGGTGCGGCGCAACGAAGAAGGCGGTATGTAATGGTAGCTACCAAGGGCCAGTTCGATTTCGATGCCTTAGTTCGTGTCGAACGAGAGCGCAACGTGCGATGGGCATGTGCCGACCTCGTGGATACGTCAAGAGTCGGGAATTTGGACTCCCACGCTGCTTCCTCCAAGGTCAACAAGGCTCGGATCGACTATCTCTTCGATAACGACCTTCTCGACCTGCCGAATGAAATGCGGCCACCATGTCATCGATTGAAGAGGCATTCGTACAACTCTGTCTACGGCCGCCTCAGCTGGGACACTCCAGCTCCAACGATTACCAGTGGATTCAACTCCCCCGGGCAAGGGCGCTTCGTTCATCCACAGGCCCGACGAACCCTAACGCCCCATGAGGCGGCTCGCATCCAATCCATTCCTGACTTCTTCAATTGGGGCGACTCCAACAGAGAGTCCTTGACTCAGATGATTGGCAATGCAGTTCCGCCTGCCCTGGCCTACGCAGTCGCTCTTGAAATGCTGCGGTAGTTACATTTTTGCCGAAATTAGAAAATGGGATCTGGAATGTCTGTGGCCGGCCTCTTTGCCGGCATTGGTGGTCTTGAGCTCGGACTGCATTCATCGGGATTTCACACGGAGCTCCTATGTGAGATCGAACCGCATGCCCAGCGAGTCCTGAGCTCGCGTTTCTCGGGCGTGACCCTCGCACCGGATATCACGGAGCTCAAAAGCTTGCCGCGCGTAGACGTCTTGTCAGCTGGCTTTCCATGCCAGGACCTAAGCCAGGCAGGCGGAAAGAGCGGGATCACCGGTAATCGGTCTGGCCTTGTGTCCCATCTGCTTCGACTTGTTCAGAAGGCGAAGCCACGACCAAAATGGATCCTCATCGAGAACGTGAGCTACATGCTCCGACTCGACCAGGGCCAGGCCATGCGATTCCTCACTATTACGCTGGAGGAACTGGGCTACCGATGGGCGTACAGGGTCGTTGACGCCAGATCTTTCGGCGTGCCCCAACGTCGCATGCGGGTCATCCTGCTCGCCTCCCGCGACGAGGATCCAAGGAACGTTCTATTCGCTGACAATGTGTCCGACGAAAAGATCGTTTCACATCGCCTCCAGGGGCCGCTTGTCTTGGATGGCAATGGTCCGAACATCGTGGATGAGAAGATTGGAAAGTCATACGGCTTCTATTGGACGGAGGGCAGGATTGGCATTGGATGGACCGTGGATGCAGTGCCTACGATTAAGGGCGGATCAGGACTCGGAATTCCGTCTCCCCCTGCGATTTGGGTTCCTTCGTCCGACCAGTTCGGAATGCCAAGCATTGAGGACGGCGAGCGTCTGCAGGGGTTCCCGGCGGGCTGGACCGGGGATGCGTCCGCAACCGGAAGGGCTCTAGGGGCTAGGTGGAAGCTAGTGGGCAACGCTGTCTGCGTGCATGTCGCCGAGTGGGTCGGCAAGCGATTGGTCGCCCCGGGTGTCTACGAGTCCACACAGGAGCACGACTTTATCAAGGGCTCTTGGCCAATGGCCGCGTACGGATCAAAAGGGAAGACTATACGGGCAGTCATGCTTTCCGCTTGGCCGTTGCTAAGCGCAGGTCCCGTCCTCAGCAATTTTTTGAAAGACCCTCTGGTCCCTCTTTCACATCGAGCCGCGGCAGGTTTCCTTTCGAGGGCGCGCCTGAGCGAGAAGATCAATTACGCACCGCAGTTCCTCTCCTCTGTCGAACGTTATGTTCGTCGGGTCCAACCATAAGAACCTCCGAGCATGACTACATTCGCGGATGAATTTCACGCCAAGCTGCAAGTACTGGCGGACTCAGGCACCCTCAGCAAAACCGGGGTGGGACGGTTCGACGAACTAACCGCAGCGATTGCAGGACACTTATCCTTGTCGTCCGAAGACGTCTACATGGTGTCGTGTGCTCGCCCCAACAATCTGAATATCCGCCTTACCCAAGGGCGTGCGCAGCACCGTCACTTTGCACTTGGACTGGGTGTCATTCCGAATGCCGCCGATGTCAACAAAGTCGTGCAAGGTGGCCTCAAGGCCGGCGCAACCTTTATCGGTACAGAGAATGCCCAGTATGACGCCGTTGCTGTCGTCGTCAACGTCTCCGACCGCTGGGTCATTCGCGGCATTGTTGAGGCCGAAGGGACTGGAATTTCAGCCAAGCTAGCCGCCGACTTTCCGGATTTGGAGGTACGAGCGGTAGCACCTTCATCTCCGCTGTCAAGAAGCACTCGTAGGAGGATGGCGTTAGCCAGCTCCACCCTTCTCCCCGCAGAATCGACTGACCTCTCATCGATGGTCGGCTCTTTCCACGAAGCCCTCAAGGCGAGCCAGCTGATATTCTCGGAAGAAGTCGTTACCCGCTTCTGCGCGTCGCTGCTTGCACGAAGATTCCTCGTGCTCACTGGTCTATCCGGCTCCGGCAAGACGAAGCTAGCAGAGGCCTTCGCCCGCTGGGTTACACCGACGCTAGTTACCGGCACCCCATCGCATTCAAAGATCATCCCTGTCGGCGCTGATTGGACCTCAAGCGAACAGGTCTTGGGGTACGCAGACGCGCTTGACCCGACGCGATACGAAACCAAGCCCACTCTGGACCTCCTTCTTCATGCCGCGGCGGCAGGGCGCGAGAACGACGTCCACATGCTCATCCTGGATGAGATGAATCTTTCTCACGTCGAGCGCTACTTCTCGGAGTTCCTGTCGGCAATGGAAACTGGGGCGGCAATCGAGTTGTACAGTGGACCGGTCCGAGACAGGGTGCCCCCGGGTCTTTCGCTGCCCGCCAATCTTTTCGTAGCCGGAACTGTGAACGTCGACGAGACTACCTATCTTTTCTCACCGAAGGTACTTGACCGAGCCAACGTAATCGAATTTCGCGCCGACGAAGACCAAATCTTCGGCTACCTCGAAAATTTCGGCGCAGTGGACCTCACGGTCCTCGACGGGAAGGGGGTGTCCTACATGACGGCCTTCGTTCAAGCGGCAGGAGGCGACGCCAATCTGGAGGATGCCGATAGAGAGGCCGTTGCAGAAGCATTTCGTCGGGTCTTCAGAATCTTGGGTATCTTTGGCCGTGAGTTTGGCTTCCGCACGTTAAGAGACGTCGGGCGCTACGTATATTTCCACCGTCTTCTGACCGAACCGTCTGGATGGACCGTTGCAGATGCAATTGATGCGCAGATATACCAGCGAGTGCTTCCCCGTCTACATGGCTCCCGAAATCAGCTACAGCAACTGATCTGGGCGTTAGGCACTCTATGCATGAATGTCGATCTGACCGCGTCGAGCTTCGAATCAGACGTGGTGGAGCAGCTTCGCCGCGGCGGCAGCATTGCCAGTCCATTCGATACTCTGGAGGGCGCCGCCATTGTCAAGGGCGGCTTCGTGGGAGCCAACTATCCAATGAGTGCTGAAAAGCTCTACCGAATGAATAGGAAACTGCGAGATGGGTTCGTCAGCTTCATGGAGGCTTGAATGTCGGAGCGGACCGTCTGGGCAGCACGACTCACGAGTGAACAGTTCGCGTGCTCCTGCTTGTTAACGGTCTCGGAGGAGACTGAATCGGAGAACCCAGAGCCTGAGTACCCGTTATCAGACTCACCGTGCTTGATTGAGGATCGCGTCTACTGGTACAAGCTGAAGGTCAGTGACCCGACGGTGCTTGCACGTCTCGTCCCAGCCGGCCGATTGATCAAGAGATCCCCTCGTGATCGGAGCGAGGGCGTCCTGAGTACTCAATCGCAGGCTGGAATACTTCGACTTGAGGTCGAGCTAAGTCGGCACGACGAGACCGATTCGCTGGTCGCAAATGTCGATGTTTATCCCGCAAAGTTCGATGTTTTCGCCTTCCGGGCGATGATCGACGACATATGCAGGCATTCCCTGTCGTTGGCGCTGCGTTTGAACGCGGCGTCCTCTGTGCCCCTGCATGTTTCCAGCCGGATAGAAGAGTCGGGCATAGCGCAACGCTTTTTCTTCATCCGACATCTGCTAGGCGATGGGACGTTTCGACTGGCCTTGGAGCAAGTCGCCAACAATCCGCAAACAAGGATCGAGCGCGAACAGTCGAGCCATGCGTTGGCAAGTGCAAGGCGCCTAGACGGCCGGAGCATGCGCGCCCTCGCGTCAGGACGGGATCGCGTTCAAGTACCCCCTGGACACCCGCTTGAGCGCTTGAGTTCCCTGCCGCGAAACGGTGTATCACTGCTACCTGTCGAGACTACGGACACTTCCGAAAATCGCTTCGTGCGTTTCGCGCTGCATGAGTTTTCTGATGCGTTGTTCACGGTCTCTGCGGTGTGTAGCAAAAGTGACAAGGCTTCTGATCGAAGGATCGCAGACGAGGCTACACGCTTGGAGGCGCAACTCCGGGCGACACTTGAACATCCGACCTTTAGAGACCTAGGCGAGAGCTCCATATTGCCCCTAGGTAGCCCAGTTCTACACAGGCGAGCGGGATATCGCGAGATCTTCGGTGTCTGGCTGCAGTTCCACATCGCTGCCTCTCTGAAATGGGAGGGTAGCACTGATGTCTTTGGCGCGGGCAGAAGGGACACCGACAAGCTCTACGAGTATTGGTTGTTTTTCCAGATGCTCGATATTTTCTCGGCGGAATTGGGACTTGCGTTGCCACGGCCAGATGAGCTGATCTCGACATCCTCAAATGGCTTTGCGCTGCAGCTTAAAGCTGGCCGCAGCTTTTTGCATGAGGGAACGACGTCTGTCGGCCCCCATCCTCTGATGGCGAGGTTCTCATACAACCGCACCTTCAGCACTGGGACCGATGAGTCGCGGGCCGGGTCTTGGTCTTTGACCGTGCGGCCGGACTTCACAATTAGTCTGTGGCCAAAAGCAATCAATGCGGAACTCGCCGAGCGCCTACATCTGGTGGTGCATCTGCACTTTGACGCCAAGTATCGCCTCAGTGAATCGCTTGAACATTCGGAAGATGACGGCCGCTCGTTCCGCCGTGAAGACCTCTTTGTCGCACACACCTATCGCGACGCGATCAGGCGCTCCTGGGGCGCATTCGTAATCTATCCCGGTGAAGAGGCTGCGACGCTTCACAGCACACATCCCGGCACAATCCCCGGCGTAGGCGCGTTTCCAGTGAAGCCGACAGCTGACGGACAACCCACCGGCATTGAGGCTATCGGAAAACTGCTCAGAGGCGTCGCGGAGCACTTCGGCGATTCCCTCGAGCCACGCCAACGACTGAGGAAGCTCGTCTGGACCGCATCTGAACTCAACCGAAAGTTGCCGGGTAGGGGATTGACCCTCGTGCCAGCCGCGGAATGCTGCTTCCGTCCCCCGCTAGAAGGCTACGAAAGCTGCCTCGCCCTTCGTCTTACCGGTCACCAAGGGGAGGCAATTCTTGCGAGCGAAGCATGGAAGATTTGCGACTCTATCCTGATTGAGGGTGATACCCCTTCCTCGCTTTTGCTAACTCCTATCGGCCCCGGAGGATGGCAGCCGACGGAGGAAAAGCTGCTCCAGATTCCAGGCCAAGAGACATTACCGGAGCTGTGCGTGATCCTCCGCCCCGATTGGGAAGCAACCTCAAAGGCCGTTCCCAAGAGCCATTCGGCTATGGAAAACCTAAGAAAGTTCGTCTCAACTTATCTCGGGTGTTGTGCAACGCCGGAAATATTGGAGAAGTTCGTTCTGCTAGGTTGACCGTAATTCACCCGGCGCTAAGATGACAAGCGAGAGTCCTTCAAGCGCCCCGTAGCCAAGGTCACCGTGTCACCGGAATCCACAGGCCATTCCCGCTGAATGGCAATGGCGTCCTTAAGGTGTTACTCCATATCGCGAATCCTGATCTTGCATTTCGCCATTTTGAACTTCACCCATGCAAGAGCTGTGCAAGCGCCGCAGGCCGTAACAAGGCAATGGAACAGAGGCCACTCGATGACCCTGTACTCGATTCAGTATCGTTCAGACTGCCGGACGCGAATGTCTCCGGCCAACTTAGAGGCCGAGCAACAAATGCACCGACCGGCTGGGTCTCACCGGGCGCCGTCTACGACGACTGACCGCTCCCGACCGAGGCTGTGTGAAAACTCCTCTCGCCCTAACAATCACAGCGAATTGACCTGAACCGCATCAACTTGGGCGGTCTTCACTTCGATTTTTCGACGCGAGACTCCCTGACGGCCGTTTGAGCGGCGCGGATACGATATGAACTGCGTCATTGGCCACATGAAGGGCTCAGCCGCCCATCGCCAGCACCGCTTTCATGGTCTGCTGGTAGCCCAGGATTTGCATGACCCGCTTGAGGTTATAGGCCAGTACATTCAAGCTCATTTCCGTGCTCACATTGCCCAAGCGACGAGTTAGGAAGTGCGTATAGCCCATCCAATGCTTGAACGTGCCGAACACATGTTCCACCGTGCGCCGCCGCACCTTCATCGCATCTGGCATTCGGTCTAGACGACGCTGCGCCGCCTCAAGCACTGCCTCATGCTCCCATCGACTGATGCGCCGATACGCGCTAGGTGTGCATCGCTCCTTCATCGCGCATTGTGGGCAGGCACTGCTCCAGTAGCGCCGCAATTGAAGACCATTCTCCTCCCGCGTAAACCGGTGGATGGCGCGCTGGCCCGCAGGGCACTGGTACTCATCGTCCTTCGCGATGTAAATGAAGTCCGAACGGTCGAAGCGGCCTTCGGCCTTGGCATTGGAAGTCGTGGGTTTGGGCAAGATCGCATCAATACCTGTCTCTGCACATGCCTTGATCTGAGACGCGCTGTAGTAGCCGCGATCGGCAATCGCACGCAGTCGCTTCTTGCCCATCGCCTCCCGCGCGGCTTGTGTCATCGATGCCAATGAGTCCCTGTCATGTCCTCGGTTCGTCACTTCGTGCGCGACGATCAGATGGTGCTTGGCTTCGACAACCATCTGCACGTTATAGCCGACCATCCCCGAGCCCCGGCCGCTGGTGGCCATCGAGCGGGCATCCGGGTCGGTCACCGACAACTGACCGTCTGGACTGTCTTTGAGCCTCTCCTTGACGTCATCCAGCGTGCGCATTTGTTTGCGCAGACGTTCGATCTTGTCATTGAGCCGATTGGTCCTTGCCTCGATCTCGACAGGTTGCGTCCGGTCCGCTGTGTCGAGCGCCGCCAGATAGCGGTGGATGCTCTCCTCAATCTGCTGCTGACGTTTGTCTATCTTGGCAGCCGTGAAGTTCTTGTCGCGCGTGTTGACTGCCTTGAACTTGCTTCCATCAACGGCAACCAGGGCTTGGCTGAATAGCTTGAGATCTCGGCATACGGCAACAAACCGCCGGCAAACGTTGCGAATGCCCGAGCCATTGTCACGGCGAAAATCTGCGATGGTCTTGAAGTCTGGCGCCAGACGGCCAACGAGCCACATCAGTTCGACGTTGCGTTGGCACTCTCGCTCGAGTCGACGACTGGACTGGACCCGATTTAAGTAGCCGTAGATGTAGATCTTCAGCAGCACGGCCGGGTGATACGACGGGCGGCCGGTAGCTGCTGGCGCCGCCTTCTCAAATCCCAGCGATTCCAGGTTGAGCTCGTCGACGAATGCGTCGATTATGCGCACCGGGTTGTCGTCGGCGATGAAGTCATCCAGGCATTCCGGGATCAACGCTACCTGCTGCCGGTCCTGACCTTCGATGAATCGGGGCATGTCGACTCCCGGGATCGAGATACCAAACTCTATCTAGATCACCGTAGCGGCGTCAAAGAGTTTTCACACAGCCTCGACCCGAAGCGATCTGATAAATGTAAATACGCAAAAGAGTTTTAAAAACCCTTGCGCTCTCTTCCGGCCTCATGGGATGGACCGCCTAAGCCTGCCGATTAGCTCGATCCGTGCATCATCATGTCATAGTGGGCCAACTGCCCACTTTTCTCAAAAATCTGCTTGAAAATTTCCATGTAGGTTTCAATGGAGGCTTGGTCGAAGGTGTAAAAAGTATCGTCGTGCGAGAAGTGCGAGCCGTCGTTGACCCAGGCGAATAGGGACCGGCATTTGGCTTTTTGAAGCCCATCGAACTGGTCGCAAATCTTGTCGAAGTCCATTCTTCCAAGGATCTTGAAGTAGTTCTCCAAGATGCGCCGCATGGTGTTTTGCACGGTCAGCGGTGACTTCTGCGGACGGCGCAACTCCTCCCAAAGCAAATCGTATGAGGTCTTTATTGGATTTGATGCGTGACGCTCGACTGTGGTGCCGCTAGGTTCCTTCCGCACCGCCCAGTAGCTGCGCTCTCCGGCCTTGGTGTCATCGCCTCTGTCAGAAGTGTAGGTCACCTCTTTGTGGAAATAGACATTGTGCGTTAGCACGAAAATCTGCTTGATTCCGCCCGTATTCTTTCGCACTGGCTCGAAAAGCGACTTAATTAGGCTACTGACGATAAACAAGACGTCGCTGTCCATACTCGATACTGGATCGTCGAACACCACCACGCGGTCGGCAGTCATGCCGCTCTCGCTCTCGCTACCTTTGAGTAGATGGAAGAAGTAGAGGAAGGTGACGAACGAGCGCTCGCCCTCGCTCAGCGAGTCCTTGGCGTCGCTCCCATCGGCCCTCACCAGCTTGTAGAACGGGCCGTCGTCGGCCTTAGCGATGGTGAAATTCCGAAATCCAAAGGATTTCAGCAAGCCGTTGATGCCCTCGATGGTCGGCTCGATGCTCGTCGCCGCCTTTTCCAACTCCTTGATCTCCTTCCCCTTCGCCGCCCTCAAAGCCGTAGCCTCTTGAATTTGGCTCTCCAGCTTGACTATGGCCGCGTTGAGGCCGTTGCGCTTGCCCGTATAAGCAGCCAACTGGGTTTTGAGCTCGATCTCCAAAATGTGCTTCCAGACCTGCTTAGTCAAGTCCGCTCGCTCTTTGCTTATGTTCTTTGCGATCTCGTTGTGGGCTCTAACGGCCGCGTTGGCGTTCGCGATTAGCTTGGAAGCGGTGGCCAGCAGCTCGGACATCGGCTCGATGCGGACGGGCAGGCTCGGCTCTTTGGCCTTGTTCACCAGCAAAAGCGTGTTGGTTTCTAGCCTCGCCTCGATGGCGGAGCGCTCGGCCTTGAACGCCTCCATGTCCAGGAATCGAGAGGCGCCGTCCACAATCGCTTTCAACTTGATCCGCAGAGCGTCGGCGTCGCGGGCGTGTGCGCTTTGCAGCTCGGCGATGGCCTTGGTGTGTTCCGCGAAAGACTCGTCAAAGTAGCTCGACAGGCTGGCCTCGAAACTTTCCTGCACTTCTTGTTGGCAGAACGGACAAGTAGGCTTGCTCCGCTCGTAGAACGCCTGACCCTGTTTGACCCAGTCGCTGTTGCCCAGCCGCCGAATCAATTCGGCGATGTCCACATCTTCCTTGCCGATCACTTTCTTTGCGAGTATTGGATTCGACTCATGGCTGACGATATCGGCGGAGCCAAGCTCTGGAATGGCCGTCTCGATGGCGGGCGTCGCCCCAAACACTGTCTTGGCCTTGTCCCTGAGGTAGTCCAACGATTTCACCTCGGCGCTATTCGATATCAACTCTGTCAGAACGCGCTCCTTAAACCGCTCCGAGCTATTGCGGGCACCGGTAAATGCGTCCCTGAAAGCGTCGTCATGCTTCTGTTTTTGCTCCCAGCACTTATCTTTGATATGGCTCTCTAACTCGGCGAGCTCCCCTTTTTTTCCCGACTTCTGATCTTGCCCTTGCAGCGTGTTGGTCAATTGCTCAATGTTGCGGACAATGCCATCGAGCTCAGTCTTCTTCGCCGCAATTGCATCGAGGTTGGCGATATCCTGCTCACCTAAAGTAAAGATTCCCTTGAGTCGGGGGGCTGCATTGAAGTTGCGATCGACGAAGTCGCGGTTGTAGACCATCGCTTCTAAGCGAGTCCCTTTCTTCCACGCAATAGCGCAACCCGGATGATCCTCCGGACTGGCGATAACTCTTGTGATAGTAGTTTTGCCAACACCATTAGTGCCAAAAATGAAATTAAATCGAGCGAGACGGTCGAGAACCTGCGGCGCGATGCCGTAGGTAGCCGTTTTCGAAATGCTCAATGATTCGATCATGGAACGCTAATTCCTTATTTTAAGAAGTAGTGCTGAACTATTGCGGCTGATTTTCTTAATGTAACGCTATTTTCGAAAAGGCAATCAGAAATTCATATCTGAAACGACATTCTCTGACAACGGCAAAAACATAGGGAATTCGAGCACCCAAATAACGGCTCTATGACAAATACTAGGGAGCGATCTTGCCCGGGAGCCGTCGTTGGTGACGGGCGACTTCTGACACCATGCTGCAGTGCTTCCGCTGCGAAAGCTTCTTTCGATGGAGCTGGATAGCGACTGGCATACTGATGGTTAACAAGTGAGGGCAGGAAAGGTGGAATATTTTTTACGCGTTGCGCACATCGGGCCTCAGACGATAGTTGAAATCAGCAAGGCGCGATATGAGCTGCTGGGCAACGCGCGAAAAACTCTTGTGGATGCCGGCGCTTTCGAAGAACGTTATGAGCTGTTGCTCGGCAACTTCACAGCATTTGAAATGTTCTGCGCCGAAGTTTCAACGCGAGGAACATTGGAGCGTGAATTTCGCCATGAAAAGTGGGCGGAAGTCCTTTCAGCGGCCAACCGTCATACCATCAATTTTCTGACCACCGCACGCCTATTTGCAGATAATGTGGTGCGCGATTTTAAGCACCTTGAATTGCGGGAGCCCTTTGCCAGCGCGGCCAAAAAAACTCCTTTCAGATGCCTATGACGAGTCGCTTGGATACCAGTTCGTTTGCGAACTGCGGAACCACGTTCAACATCGTGCCGTAGCCGTACACGGTATTAAGGGCCGCGCGGAAAGTGTCTCGTGGTCAGAAGCAACAACGATTTACTGCCAGAAAAAACTCATCGTGGAGGACCGCGGTGACTTCAAGATGCGGGTTCTAGACCAACTGGAAGGCCACATCGACGTGCTAGCCATGTTTCGCGCTTACATGGCATCACTCTGTCGTGTCCAACTAACCCTGCGAAAACTCATCCACCAGCACTGCATTGATTCAAGAGAAGCCGTAGAACTTGCGATGAAAGACTACGCTGCGGTTCAGGGAGAAAATAGCTCGGAGGACAGTCGGGTGATTGGACTGACGGCCGTCAAAGAAGAAGGAGGAACTTTCAGTGACGCCATTCGGGAGTGTCAGTATTTTTGTGTTGAGGCGTTAGAAGCCTGATAGTTGTTTCTATCAGGCTTATGGATGCTATCTCAGCGATACGGGTCAGTGAAGCGTTCTGCATAAATCACGGCGAACTGGTTCATAGCGCCCTTCCAGTCGTGCGTGGCGCTGCCCCAGGCCCCGGTGATGTTGCGCAAGACCAGCCACAGTAGCTTGGTGGCGGCTTCGTCGCTTGGGAAGTGACCTCGCGTTTTCACCGCGCGGCGCAGTTGAGCATTGATGCTCTCGATCGCATTGGTGGTGTAAATCACCTTGCGGATCGCCGGTGGGAACGTAAAGAACGGGATCACACGATCCCAGGCCCGGCGCCATGCGTCAGCGATCGGGGCGTAGCGCTGGCCCCAAGGGCCTTGCTCGAACTGCACGAGCGCGGCCAGCGCTGCCTCCACGGTCGCTGCCGTGTAGATCGGCCTTAGCGCCGCAGCCACCGTCCGGCGCTCCTTCCAGCTGGCGTATTCCAGGCTGGAGCGGATCAGGTGCACGATGCAAGTCTGCAGCGTCGTGGCCGGGAACACCGCGTTCAGCGCCTGCTCCATGCCCTTTAGACCGTCAGTGACAGCGATCAGGATGTCCTGCGTGCCGCGGGTCTTGAGCTCGTTGAACACCTTCATCCAGAACTTGGCGCCCTCGGTCTGCTCGATCCACAGGCCCAGGATGT
>Ga0213828_1001577_pt1 | contig 18313 bp, 14 predicted proteins | sample MC6MC0897MG_FD_180664 | JGI IMG/M metagenome (GOLD analysis project Ga0213828, IMG submission 180664) | Enriched soil aggregate microbial communities from Iowa State University, Ames, United States - MC6-MC0897-MG | ecosystem: Environmental > Terrestrial > Soil > Unclassified | place: USA: Iowa... | reverse complement strand
TAACTATGTCAACACTTTCTCAAAAGAATTATATTGTTTTTTTATAATTAACTATTTCATTTCTATGCTATCTTAATTAGAAAACAATAACATACTCATTAACGTTGTATGAATTTCAATTAAATTTCTGTCTCTTTATTTCTTGCGTTTTTAAGAAAGCGAAGACAGTTAAACAAAAGTAGTTAACACTTAATTTTTTACTTTAAACTTTGACTTAGGCAATGGACCGTTCTCCATCCTTATGAAACCATGTTTCCTTCTATTTTTTCGAAGTAAAATACGTGTCTATTTTCATAATACTACTTTTGAGTATCTACTAATTTGTAGTTTGTATGAAGTTGTGCCAGCGCATTTAAGCAGTATACGATCATCGCAATGTTCCCTCGATTGTGCACAGCTTGGTTGCTTTGCCCGTAGAACTTTTTAATATTCAGATGTTGTTTCATCCACACTTTAAAAAATACAGTCTCTTTCCTTATAAAGCTTACCTTCTTTGCTAATAGAAAAATCCCCTCCAGGCAGAATTGTATTGACTATTACTGTAGCCATTTTTCAACTCCTACTTAGAAGGGACAATATATCCTCATATTGCCTTTATAAATTTGTAATAATACGTGAAATATAGAATGTACGATTTTTCCCTAAATCAAAAATCTCACCTGAAAGGCATAATTTGATAAGTGGTCGTGTTGGTGCAAATTTATTTACAAACATTACTTCTCCACGTTCCAAATTAGACAATTCTACGATTGTTCCTATTGGTAGGTCAGCAACAATATCAATAAGTGCTCGAACTACTTTAATATCAAATTTTCCAAATTCGGATTCATTAATCATTTCGATTACTTTAAAGGATGATTGTTTAGCTCTATATACACGTTCGCAAGTCATTGCATGAAATACATCTGCAACCGCTATAATTTGAGCAAACATCGAAATATTTGCGATTTTCTCAGCCTTTGGGTAACCGCTTCCGTTTAAGCGTTCATGGTGTTGATAAATGGCTTCCTTCATTGTATCTTTTAAGATTGTTAAATCCTTGACCATATTATAACTATACGTCGGATGCTTATAAATTTCATCAAATTCCTTCTCTGTTAAGGTTGTTTTCTTATCGCGAATCCGAGGGTGAATTTTTGCCATTCCACAATCAGCTAACAGTCCCCCAATTGCAACTTGAATGGTTGTTCCTCTATCATAGCCTAATTTTTGTGCTATCACTGCTGAAATCAATGCCGTTGCAACACAATGATGATATAAATAATCTTTAGGGTTTGAATACTCATTTAAATCAAAAATGATTGTTCGATCCTCTAACACCATTTCCACTAACGGTAAAATAATTGAACGTGCTTTGGCAATATCAACTTTTGCACCAGCTTCCCAATTTTTAAATTCCTTTTTAAATTGTTCAACAGAATTATCATAGACCCTCTTAAATGTTGGAACAGCCTCAGGTGGTGCAACTAATTCGGTATCATTGACCTCTGATTGATGGTCCGTGCCATCCTTGTAAACAGAAACTCTTGAAATATTAAAAGCAAAAAAAACTTGTAAATGCTCATGGGAAATGATTGTGTTTTTAAATATTATAGGATATTGTGTATTTGCAAAAATATCCTCTGAAATTACTTTACCTACACGCAACTCCGATATTGGGACATGTATAGTTTCCATGCAATTAACACCTCTTCACTATTTCTCTTGCTTTAACAGTTAATTTCATTTTATCATGGAATTCAAAATAATTACTTATTTTTCATGAATTATGCTAAAAAACCGATGAACGGCAATTTTAGCTGCCGTCATCGGTCCCTTTATTATTCTTCTACTTCATCATTTTCTTCATTAGGCTCATCTTCTTTTTCAACTTTTGCTACAGTTGCAACAAGCTCGTCATCCCCTAAACGAATTAAACGAACTCCCTGTGTACTACGACCAATTAATGAAATATCATTGACATCCATACGAATCAACATGCCATTAATGGTAATAAGCATTAAATCCTCAGATCCATCAACAGTTTTTACAGCTACCATTGGACCGTTTTTATCAGTGATTTGCATGGTTTTCAACCCTACACCACCACGGCTCTGCAAACGATATTCTTCTTCAGAAGTACGTTTACCGTATCCTTTTTCCGTAACAACTAGGATTTCCTGACCTGGCTCTATAATTTCCATACCAACTACTTCATCACCATCACGTAGTTTAATACCACGTACACCGCCTGCAGTACGTCCCATTGAACGAATATCATCTTCTTGGAAACGAACAAGCATCCCATCGCGAGTACCTATTATGACTTGCTTGTCGCCATCTGTTAAACGAACTGAAATGAGATCATCATCTTCTCGTAAACTAATAGCTATTAACCCATTGGTGCGGATATTGGCAAATTGAGATATTGGTGTACGCTTTGTAATACCTGTCTTAGTAGTAAAGATGAAGTATGCCTCTTCATCATCAAATGAACTTACACGGATCATTGCTGTTACTTTTTCACCTTTTTCAATATTAAGTAAGTTAACAATTGGTAATCCCTTCGCTGTACGACCGAATTCTGGAATCTCATAACCTTTTGCTCTAAATACTTTTCCTTTTGAAGTGAAAAATAAAATTGTATCATGTGTGGATGTATTCATAAGATGCTCTACAAAATCGTCTTCATTTGTACCCATACCTTGCACACCACGACCACCACGTTTTTGACTGCGATATGTGTTTGCAGCTAAACGTTTAATATATCCATTATGCGTTAAGGTTACGACCGAATTTTCAACTGGAATTAAATCTTCGTCCTCAATCATTTCTAGACCGCCAGAAGTAATTTCAGTTCGACGTTTATCGTTAAAGCGTTCTTTCAATTCTAAGATTTCTGTACGAATAATATCGACAATTTTCGCCTCATCTGCAAGAATTGCCTTCAATTCAGCAATTAGTACTTGAAGCTCTTGATATTCAGCTTCAATTTTTTCACGCTCTAATCCACTTAAACGGACTAAACGCATATCTAAAATTGCTTGTGCTTGACGTTCCGATAAATTAAAACGCTCCATTAATTGTGGTTTCGCTTCTTCACCACTACGAGAACCACGAATAATAGCAATAATTTCGTCGATATGATCAAGCGCAATACGCAAACCCTCTAAGATATGCGCACGATCTTCAGCTTTCCTTAAGTCAAATTCTGTACGACGACGAATAATAACCTTTTGGTGCTCTAAATAATGATGCAACATCTCTTTAAGGCCCATCACTTTTGGCTGACCATTTACTAAAGACAGCATATTAATACCGAAGCTCGATTGCATTGCTGTTTGTTTATATAAATTATTTAATACTACATTGGCATTCGAATCTTTACGTATTTCTATGACTACTCGCATACCACGACGATCAGATTCATCACGTAGATTTGTAATACCTTCAACTTTTTTATCGCGTACAAGCTCTGCTATTTTTTCAATAAGCTTAGCTTTATTTACTTGGTACGGTAACTCATGAATAAGAATTGTTTCCTTACCATTCGATTTTTGTTCAATCTCTACTTTCGCACGAATAATAATTGAGCCACGACCTGTTTCGTATGCACGACGAATACCGCTTCGACCTAAAATTAATCCACCCGTTGGAAAATCAGGTCCAGGGATGATTTCCATTAATTCTTCAGTCGTAATTGCTGGATTTTCAGAAAGTGCTATTACCGCATCTATCGTTTCCCCAAGCTGATGTGGTGGAATATTCGTGGCCATACCAACAGCAATCCCTGCCGCTCCATTTACTAATAAGTTAGGGTAACGACTTGGTAGCACAATAGGCTCTTTCTCTGAACCATCATAGTTATCTGTATAGTCAATTGTATCTTTATTAATATCGCGAAGCATTTCCATAGCAATACGAGACATACGTGACTCCGTATAACGCATTGCAGCTGCTCCATCACCATCCACAGATCCAAAGTTACCATGACCATCAACTAACATGTAACGATAGCTGAAATCTTGCGCCATACGAACCATCGCATCATAGATAGAAGAGTCACCATGTGGGTGGTATTTACCCATTACATCTCCAACGATACGTGCGGATTTTTTGTATGCTTTATCTGCTGTATTCCCAAGCTCCTGCATACCATATAAAATACGGCGGTGTACAGGTTTTAATCCATCACGCACATCAGGTAATGCACGTGAAACAATTACACTCATTGCATAATCAAGAAAGGATGTTTCAATTTCTTCTGTGATATTAACTCCTTTAACACCGGAGCGTTCTTGTTCTGACAAAGTGTAGACCTCCTCTCAAGAAAAATTAAATATCTAAATTAGCGTATACAGCATTTTCTTCAATAAATTGACGACGAGGTTCAACTTCATCGCCCATTAAGCGCTCAAATGCTTGGTTTGCTTTAATAGCATCATCTAATTCTACTTGTAATAATGTACGATGCTCAGGATCCATTGTCGTTTCCCAAAGCTGTTCTGCATTCATTTCACCTAAACCTTTATAACGCTGTACACTTGGCTTTGGCATTTTTGGTAGTCGCTCAAGAATAGCCTTTAATGTTTCATCATCATAGCAATACTCAACATGTTTACCCTGCTTTACTTGATAAAGTGGTGGCTGGGCAATATAAATATAGCCTGCCTCTATCAAAGGACGAAGGAAACGGAAGAAGAATGTTAGCAATAATGTACGAATATGTGCACCATCAACATCGGCATCTGTCATAATGATAATTTTATGGTAACGAGTCTTTTCTAAATTAAATTCTTCACCAATACCTGTACCAAATGCTGTAATCATTGCACGTATTTCAGCATTCGATAAAATTTTATCTAATCTTGCTTTTTCAACATTCAAGATTTTACCACGTAACGGTAGGATTGCTTGAAAATGACGGTCACGTCCAGATTTAGCAGAACCACCAGCGGAATCACCCTCAACGATATAAATTTCACATTCTGCCGGATTTGTCGAAGAGCAATCTGCTAATTTACCAGGTAAGCTAGATACTTCAAGAGCATTTTTACGGCGTGTAAATTCACGTGCTTTCTTTGCAGCTACACGAGCACGAGCAGCCATTAAACCTTTTTCAACAATTTTACGAGCAACTGTTGGATTCTCTAACATAAAACGTTCAAAACCATCTGAGAATAGAGAATTGGTAATTTGGCTTACCTCAGAGTTACCAAGTTTAGTTTTAGTTTGCCCCTCAAACTGTGGATCAGGGTGCTTAACAGATACAATTGCTGTTAACCCCTCACGAACATCCTCACCAGTAAGATTAGCATCTGATTCCTTTAACAGACTGCTTTTGCGGGCGTAATCATTAATAACACGTGTAAGGGCTGTTTTAAAACCAGATTCATGTGTACCGCCTTCATACGTATTAATATTATTAGCAAATGAAAAAATATTAGAGGAGAATCCAGCATTATACTGCATAGCAATTTCAACTGAAATACCATCCTTTTCTCCAAGAACATCAATAGGATCATGGATAGGCTCTTTCGATTGATTTAAATGCTCTACATAAGAACGAATACCACCTTCATAGTGATATGTAGTAGAACGCTCCTCACCTTCACGCTCATCAGCAATCGTAATCTTTATCCCACGATTTAAATAAGCTAATTCACGAATACGATGTGCTAAAATGTCATATTCATAGACAGTGGTTTCTTTAAATATTTCAGGGTCGGCTTTAAAACGTGTAGTTGTGCCATTATGGTCTGTATCTCCAATAATGGTTAGCTGTTGTACAGTTTGACCGCGCTCAAATTTAATCTCATGAATATGACCTTCACGATGTACTTGAACAATCGTTTCAACTGATAATGCATTCACAACAGATGCCCCAACACCATGAAGTCCACCAGATACTTTGTAGCCACCGCCACCGAACTTACCACCCGCATGCAGTACTGTCATAATAACCTCTACAGCAGGCTTACCCATTTTTTCTTGAATACTTACTGGAATACCACGACCATTATCTTCTACTCGAATCCAATTGTCTTTTTCTATCGTTACTTTTATATCTGTACAAAATCCTGCTAGTGCCTCGTCAATACTATTATCAACAATTTCCCATACTAAGTGGTGAAGCCCTTTAGAACTTGTTGAACCGATATACATACCTGGTCTTTTACGTACGGCTTCTAAACCTTCTAATACCTGTATCTGATCAGCCTCATAAGCTTGATTTTGTAAACCTTCGTTCTCTATAGCCACGGCTTTCATCTACTCCTTCATAACATCATTTGTGTAAATGAATGAACAGTCAACCGAGCTGACTATTACCATTCTTTTGTAATCTAAAAAACTACCCGGGCTAACTTTCTTCAATCGCTCCTTGTTTCACGTGGAACAGCTGTGCATGCTCCATTGTCTCATGATGAATTCCATCAACGCTTGTAGTCGTTACAAAGGTTTGAACCTCACCCTGAATGGTATTTAATAAATGCGATTGGCGATAATCGTCGAGTTCCGACAATACATCATCTAAAAGTAGTATGGGTGTTTCATTTGTTTCTTGTTTAATTAATTCGATTTCAGCAAGTTTTAATGAAAGAGCGGTAGTACGTTGTTGCCCTTGCGAACCATAAGTCTGAACATCATAGCCGTTTACTAAAAACTGCAAATCATCTCGATGTGGCCCCACTAATGTTACTCCTCGATCAAATTCTCGTTCCTTAGCTTCAACCAGCTTTTTATGCAAGAAGTTTTCAATTTCACTGGAAGCATGATCCTTTTCAATACCAGCTACAGTGCGATATTTAATAAGCAATTTTTCCTTCTCTTGTGAAATACCTCCGTGAATTGGTTCTGCCCACTCTTGCAATAAATCCATAAATTGAAATCTTTTTCGAATAATTTGGGTAGCAGCGTGAATATATTGTTCATTATAGACCTCATACATCACGGTATCTGTCATTGTTTTTCCTTGATTCATTTTTAAATAGTGGTTACGTTGTTTTAAAATTTTTTGAAAGGTTAATAAATCATGTAAATAAACAGGCGAAATTTGCCCAATCTCCATATCAATAAAACGTCGTCGTATTTGCGGACTCCCTTTTACAACATTCAAATCCTCGGGAGCAAACATCACGACATTCATTTGACCAATATAATGACTAAGGCGACTTTGCTCTATATGATTAATCTTACCCTTCTTACCTTTTTTTGTAATCGTAAGCTCTATTGGTAAAATGCCATGCCTTTTTTGAACGGCCCCTTCTATTTTACCATAGTCTGAATCCCAACGTATCAATTCTTTATCGTTCGTCGTTCGGTGGGATTTAGCCATCGCCAATACGTAGATAGATTCCATTACATTTGTTTTTCCTTGCGCATTTTCACCAATGAAAACATTAATTTTTGGAGAGAATTTTAAAGCTAAGGCATCATAGTTACGGTAATTTGTTAGTTTTAACTGCTCTATATGCATATCTTACTGTCCAGTGGATCCAACGATACGAAATCGACCACATCCAGGAATATTAACAATGTCTCCGTCACGTAATTTACGACCGCGGCGATCATCCACTTCTCCATTTACATATACATCATTTTCTTGTAAAAACCATTTCGCCATACCACCTGAGCTAATCGCATCGGTCATTTTTAAAAGTTGCCCTAACGTGACAAACTCCACATCAATTTCAATGTCCTTCATAGCTATGTTCCCTCCAAATTCAGACTGTCTATCTCTCTATCATACCTAAAATCTCATCATAAGTAAAAAAAGATAGCCGCAATTAGCGACTATCCTAATGTTTTCAAAGCCAATACAATCCATCGAACGTGCTTTTAATTATTAATACGTACGTACAGGTAAAATTAACTGTAGTATTGCATCATCATGAACAGAACGTAAAATAAATGGTCTCATTGCCCCTGTAAATTGGATGACGACATCTTGACCATCGATGGCTTTTAATGCCTCCATCATATATTTCGCGCTAAAGGAAATTTTTAAGTTCTCCCCTTCAAGTAATTCTACCGGAATCTCCTCTTGTACTTTACCGATTTCTGGAGAGTTTGAAGAAACTTCAACAGCTTGGTTGTCTAAAATTTCAAAACGCACAACATTATTACGGTCACCACGAGCAACGAGCGATGCACGATCGATTGCTTGTAACAATGATTTCCCATTAATCGTTACATTAGTTTGATACTCTTCTGGGATTAAGCGGGTTGTATCCGGGTAGTTCCCTTCTAATAGACGTGAGAAAAATAATACTTCTCCAGTTTTAAATAACACCTGTTGGCTCGTAATAACAATTTGAACAAGGTTTGTTGAATCTTCTAATACTTTATTTAACTCATTTAAGCTTTTCCCAGGAATTACGACACTATGTTCAACTTCAGGTAAGTTTTCTAGCTGAACTTTTCGTCTTGCCAATCGGTGGCTATCTGTTGCAACACAGATTAACGCTTCATTTTTTATTTGCCAGTTTACACCTGTCAACACAGGTCTGCTTTCTGAAGTAGCAACAGCGAATACTGTTTCACGGATAATAGACTTTAATAGATCAGCGGGAATAGTAAATTTTTGATCTTCCGTTAATTCAGGTAGTAATGGGTATTCTGTAGCATCTGATCCAATTAAATGGAATTCCGATTTCCCAGAACGAATATGCGTTTGGAAACCAGGCGTTACGTTAATTTCAACCTCATTTGTTGGCAATTTACGAACGATTTCATTAAACATACGGGCTTGAACAACAATTGATCCTGTCTCTGTGATATGAATAATTTGTTGTCCATCTTCTTCCACTGGAATAAACGTTTGAATCGTAATATCAGCATCACTACCAGTTAGGCGAACTCCTTCCTCAGTAACATCAATTTTTATCCCCGTTAAAATAGGTATTGTTGTTTTAGAACTTACAGCTTTCATGACATCATTTAAACCTTCTAATAAACGGTCACGTAAAATATCAAATTTCATTCGTTTTCCCTCACATATTTATATTATTTATTTATATAAAATAAAAAAGATATAGTAATAGGTCCTGTGGATTTGTGGATAAGTATATTTAAGTGAATAAAATCAGTCTATCCACATGTAGATAGACTGTGCATAAGTTTGTGTTTAAATAATTGAATTGTCCACAGATTATTTTCCTAACATGCTTCTAATTTGTTTAATATCTTGTTGTAGTTGAACGTCATTTTTCAACATGGAAGATATCTTTTCGTGAGCATGTATAACAGTAGTATGGTCACGTCCACCAAATTCTTCGCCAATTTTCGGCAGCGAGAAATCTGTTAATTCGCGGGATAAAAACATCGCAATTTGACGTGGGAAAGCTATTAATTTTGTACGTTTTTTGGCAGCAAAATCTTCTAAACGTATATTAAAATGCTCCCCTACTGCATTTTGAATGTCTAATATAGTGACAGTTCGCGGCTTTGAATTAGGAATGATATCCTTTAATGCTTCTGCAGCCAAAGTAGCATTAATATCCTTGTTTACTAGTGATGAATAGGCAACGACGCGAATAAGCGCACCTTCAAGCTCCCTAATATTGGAGTCGATCTGGTTCGCAATATAGAGCATTACCTCATTTGGCACTTCTAAACCGTCAGCCTTTGCTTTTTTTCGAAGGATGGCGATACGAGTCTCCAAATCTGGTGGTGCAATATCTGTGATTAATCCCCATTCAAAACGAGAACGTAAACGGTCTTCCAGAGTCGGAATCTCCTTTGGAGGACGGTCACTGGAAATAACAATTTGTTTCGATTCTTCATGCAATGTATTAAAAGTATGGAAAAATTCTTCCTGAGTTGATTCTTTTCCAGCTAAAAATTGAATATCATCAATTAGCAGTACATCTACATTGCGGTATTTGTTTCGAAAATCGAGTGCCTTATTATCCCGAATTGAGTTAATAAATTCATTTGTAAATTTTTCAGATGATAAATAGACTACCTTGGCATTTGGGTTATGTTCTAAAACATAATGACCAATTGCATGCATTAAGTGTGTCTTGCCAAGCCCTACTCCCCCATAAATAAAAAATGGGTTATAAGCCTTCGCGGGTGCTTCAGCCACAGCCAGTGAGGCAGCGTGTGCAAAGCGGTTACCAGAGCCAATAACAAACGTATCAAAAGTATACTTCGGGTTTAACATACCTGGTGAAATATCATGGTGATCGTTATTTTTTGCTTGGATGATCGGCGCTGGTAAATCAAAATCGTCCGAATCCTGGTTTTTTTGAACAACAAATTTAATAAGCAAGTCTTCGCCTGTAAGCTCCGTTAATATACCTGTAATCAAATGAATATAATGATTCTCAAGCCAGTCTCGAGCAAACGAATTTGGCGCGGCTATTGTAACAGTAGAACCACTACCATTATAAGTAAGTAGTTTCGTAGATTTTAGCCACGTTTCGAAGCTTGGTTTAGAAATTTTTTGTTCAACTTGAGCCAGGACATTGTTCCATAGTTCTTCTAAATGTTCCAAGCTGCTAATCTCCTTTACAGTTCAATACATTTACAACAAAAAAATAGTGCATTTATAAAAGGGAAAATACGTTCATTTTACACTTCATCCACAAACTAACAAGCTGTGGATAAAAGTTAACCAAAGGCTGTGATAAAAATTATCCACAGCATATCAACAGTTGTGGATAAAATAAAAGTAAATTTTAGTTTTCAACAAAGTGAAGCACAGTAATCGTATCAGAAAAACAAAGCTATTTCAATAGTTTACGAAACTTATCCACATACCATTCATTTATGCACTTACGAGTTGTCCACAGCCTCTGTTTATGTGAAAAAGCTGTAGATAAATGTTGTGGATAAAAAAACATGCAAAAAATACTATACACAACTCTGTGTAAAAAAAACAAGCCCCCTGTGGATAATTATTTTTTATGTAAGAGGCAGATAGAGGGTATGAAGAATATTGAGAAAGCCTCATTGAACAAAAAGCGGCAAATAAACTGGCGTGAAGAATAGTAGAGGTGAGATTAAACTCGTTTGACGAAAGAAATTTGTGAAATTCATTGACAAAACAACTAGATGCTTTATATAATATTCAGGTCTGTATGTTGAAAAATTCAACTTTCATTCAGGAGGTGTCTATATAAATGAAACGTACTTACCAACCAAAAAAACGTAAGCACAGTAAAGTTCACGGTTTCCGCGCGCGTATGAGCACGAAAAACGGTCGTAAAGTTCTTGCTGCTCGTCGTCGTAAAGGAAGAAAAGTTTTATCAGCATAAAATAAGTCCACTGAGCCACATCAGTGGTCTTTTTTTTCTTTATTTTTAGTAAAGCTAAATGAGGATCAAAAGATATTATCTAGTAGCAGGTGAAAGTAATGAAAAAACGCCAACGAGTAAAGAAGAATGAGGATTTTCAAAAGGTGTTTAAAAATGGTAAATCTTTCGCTAATCGTCAGTTTGTCGTTTATTTTCTGATGAAAGAGGGACAAACTGAATTTCGTATAGGTTTATCAGTAAGCAAGAAGCTTGGGAATGCAGTAACCCGCAACCAGATTAAACGCTATATTCGACAAAGTATTCATGAGTTAAAGGACGAACTTAAGCCGAATATAGACTATGTTATTATCGCCAGACAACCGGCGGCCACTATGGATTTTCATGATGTAAAACAAAGTTTGCAGCATGTACTACGAATCGCAAAGGTATTGAAGAAAACGTAATACAGATGGTAACCAAAGTGGAAAAAGCGCCTTATTTTTTGAAGTATTTCTTTTGTAAAATAAAGCGAGGGAATACGCGTAGGGGTATTTGCTAATAAGGTTTCACAGCAATATATGAAGAATTAGTAACAGTACTTAAGTAAATAAGCGTATATTGTTAGAATATTTAGTAGAGTGAAACGTGATAGACATGATAAAATAACTGATAACTTTATTCAGCAGAAAACAAAAAAATGAATAGAGTAGCACGAATATAGATTTAGAAAAAGTGAATAGTATTTGTAGGGGGAAGAAGGTTGAAGAAACAACTTTGGGTAATTTTGTCGCTAGTAACAGTAGCATTACTGCTTTCTGGTTGTACAGAATTCAATGAACCAATTTCCAAAGATAGCACTGGCTTCTGGAATGAATTCATTGTTTGGCCGTTGGTATCAGCGATAAAATACTTTGCTGATCTGCTCGGTACGTATGCATTGGGAATTATTGCTGTAACGATTATCATTCGTTTAGCGATTCTACCATTGATGATTAAACAAACGAAGAGCTCTAAAAAGATGCAAGAAATTCAGCCAAAATTGAAGGAACTGCAAAAGAAGTATGCTTCTAAGGATGCACAAACACAGCAGCAATATCAGCAAGAAATGATGAAGCTAATGAGTGAGTCAGGTGTAAATCCAATTGCCGGATGTTTACCAGCAATCATTCAAATGCCAATTTTAATTGGTTTCTATCATGCGATTAGCCGTATGAATGCAACATCTACTTTTGATTTAGGGAATTTCCTTATTTTCCCATTAGCAGAACCTGCACCAGCATTAGCAATTATTGCTGGTTTAATGCAATTTATCGTTTTACGTACGGGCCCAGCGATGGACAACCCTCAAATGAAAATAATGATGTACATTATGCCATTTATGATTATTGCTTTTGGTATGGCATTACCAGCAGCATTACCACTATACTGGGTAATCGGTAATATTATCTCGATTATTCAAAACCTGTTTATTTATAAACCTTGGAATAAAGATAAAACACAACCTGCTCAAAATGGAGGGGCTAAAAAGTGAAACAACTTACGCAAATAGGCGCAACAACACAAGAAGCGATCTCATTAGCGTTACAGAAACTTGGCAAAACCCGTGAACAAGTAGATGTTGAAGTTTTACAAGAAGGTAAAAAAGGATTTTTAGGTTTTGGGGCACGTTCTGCACAGGTACGTGTGACAGTAAAAGAAGTACAGATTCCAATAGTTGAGTCAGAAAAGACTGATCAGCAAAATCTGACTCAATTGGACGAACAAGTAGTAGATGATGTTGAAACAATAAGTTCACAAGTTTCTGAACAACCAAGTGAAATCAAAGCAGTTCAACAAGTCAAAGAAGACTCTGAAGAGGAAGAAGCCTCAGTTAATCCTATTGATGAGGCAAAAGCTTACTTAGTAAATATTGCTAAGCAATTGGATATCCATGATCTTGACATTGAAACGACACGGGAAGGAAAATATGTATTATTTCAGCTAAAATGTGAGAAAGCTGCACTGCTTATAGGGAAGCGTGGCCAAACATTAAATTCTCTACAGCAATTGACACAACTTGTATTAAATAAAAGTGCTAAGCAATTCTTAATGGTGAAATTAGATGTTGAAAACTATCGTGAACGTCGTCAAGAGGCGTTAGAGTTACTAGCAGACCGTATGGCAGATAAAGCGCTTCGCCTAAATCAACGTGTAGCATTTGAGCCGATGCAGTCATACGAAAGAAAAATTATTCATAATCAATTGGCAAATCGCCTTGATATTGAAACATACTCAGAAGGAACAGAGCCAAACCGTTATTTAGTAATTGAACCTGTAAAGAACGGTTAAACTTCGTAAAAAACATACAGACAAAACATGAGCCATTTTATCTTAACGATAAAATGGCTTTTTTTAATCACTATTGATTTATCCACAATTGGAAAATATCCTTACTTTAGATTTTGTTGAAAATATGTTAGTCTAAGGTGTTAGTAAGTTTTGGTCGGTTTTTAATTATCCACATGTGGATAACGTTGAGGAGGTCATTAAATGGAGTTTGATACAATTGCTGCGATATCCACACCAATGGGTGAGGGAGCCATAGCCATCGTCCGTTTAAGTGGAGATGAAGCAGTGGCAATTGCAGATAAAATATTCAGATCGCCTGGTGGAAAAAGCTTAAAAATGAAGGCTTCACATACGATTCATTATGGGCATTTAGTCGATCCTAAAACAAATGAGGTAGTAGAGGAAGTAATGCTGTCATTAATGCGTGGACCAAAAACATTCACGCGTGAGGATGTAGTAGAAATCAATTGTCATGGTGGGCTAGTTTCTGTAAATAGAGTGTTGAAATTAGTGTTAACGAATGGGGCAAGACTAGCAGAGCCAGGTGAATTTACAAAACGAGCATTTTTAAATGGACGTATAGATTTATCACAAGCTGAAGCGGTAATGGATTTAATAAGAGCTAAGACAGACAGGGCGATGAATGTGGCTTTAGGTCAAATGGATGGAAAATTGTCGCGTTTAATAGGTGATCTACGCCAAGCATTACTAGAGACATTAGCACAAGTAGAGGTTAATATAGATTATCCTGAGTATGATGATGTAGAAGAGATGACAGTACCTGTTTTGGTAGAAAAATGTACGTGGGTACGTAATGAAATTATGAAACTTCTGCAAACATCCTCTCAAGGGAAAATACTACGTGAAGGTTTATCTACGGTTATTTTAGGTCGCCCAAATGTCGGTAAGTCTTCTCTTTTAAATAGTTTAGTCCAAGAGAATAAAGCTATTGTGACAGATATTGCAGGGACAACACGTGATATTATAGAAGAGTACGTCAATGTACGTGGAGTACCACTTCGTTTAGTGGATACAGCTGGAATTCGAGAAACAGAGGATATTGTTGAACGAATTGGAGTTGAACGTTCTCGTGAAGCTTTACGTGGAGCAGATTTAATATTGTTTGTATTAAATTATGCTGATGAACTGACTGCCGAGGATGAACGCTTATTCGAAACAATTGAGGCAATGGATTATATCGTTATTATTAATAAAACAGATTTACCACAGAAAATTGATATAGCTCGCGTAAAAGAGTTAGCGGGTAGTCATCGTATTGTGACAACATCTCTTTTACAGGAGGAAGGTATCACGGAATTAGAGGAAGCAATTGCGGCGCTATTCTTTGAAGGACAAATCGAAGCGGGCGATTTAACATATGTTTCAAATGCAAGACACATTGCATTATTGCATCAAGCACAAGCAACGGTTGAGGATGCATTAGCTGCAGCCCAGGCAGGTGTACCTGTGGATATGGTGCAAATAGATGTAACAAGAACGTGGGAAATACTTGGTGAAATTATTGGTGACACTGTACAGGAAAGCCTTATAAATCAGCTATTTTCACAGTTCTGCTTAGGAAAATAAATTTATGAAAGAAAGGAAGATACGAGCTATGCCAACAAAATATGAGGCAGGCACGTTTGATGTTATCGTCATTGGCGCAGGTCATGCAGGCTCAGAAGCTGCTCACGCCGCTGCCAAAATGGGTGCTAACACACTGATGCTGACGATCAATTTAGATATGATTGCGTTTATGCCATGTAATCCATCAATAGGTGGCCCTGCAAAAGGTATTGTAGTACGAGAAATTGACGCTTTAGGCGGAGCTATGGGGAAAGTCATTGATAAAACCCATATTCAAATGCGTATGTTAAATACAGGGAAAGGTCCTGCAGTACGGGCTTTACGAGCACAGGCAGATAAAGTTTTATACCAACAAGAAATGAAACGTGTGTTGGAGGAAACTGCAAATTTAACGATCCATCAAGGAATGGTGGATGAACTAATTATTGAAGATGGGGAAGTAAAGGGTGTCATTACACAAATTGGCGCCGTTTATCGTGCTAAAACAGTTGTTGTCACAACGGGAACATTCCTTCGTGGTGAGATCATTATTGGAGATGTTAAATATTCAAGTGGTCCTAATAACCAACAGCCTTCTATACGATTAGCCGATAATTTAAAAGAGCTTGGTTTTGATCTTGTTCGCTTTAAAACGGGAACTCCACCACGTGTGAACAGCCGTACAATTGATTACGACAAAACGGAAATTCAACCAGGAGATGATGTTCCACGTGCATTCAGCTTTGAAACGACTGAATTTATCATGGATCAGCTTCCTTGCTGGTTAACCTATACAAGCCCTGAAACGCACGAAATTATTGAGGCGAACTTACATCTATCTCCGTTGTACTCTGGGATGATTAAAGGAACGGGACCACGTTATTGCCCATCTATTGAAGACAAGGTTGTTCGCTTTAATGACAAGCCACGCCATCAGATTTTCCTAGAGCCAGAAGGTCGCAACACACGTGAGGTCTATGTTCAAGGTTTATCAACAAGTTTACCAGAGCATGTACAATCTCGTTTACTAAAATCAATTCCTGGTTTAGAAAAGGCAGAAATGATGCGTGCCGGCTATGCCATCGAATATGATGCGATTGTGCCTACACAGCTATGGCCAACATTAGAAACAAAACGCATTAAAGGGCTATATACAGCCGGTCAAATTAACGGAACATCTGGTTACGAGGAAGCGGCTGCACAAGGCTTAATGGCAGGGATGAATGCTGCGGCAAACTCACTTGGAAAAGAAGAGCTCATTTTAAGTCGCTCAGATGCTTATATTGGTGTATTAATCGATGACCTTGTAACAAAAGGTACAAATGAACCGTATCGCTTACTAACATCTCGTGCTGAATACCGTTTACTACTTCGCCACGATAATGCTGATTTACGTTTAGTAGAGCTAGGGTATAAAATGGGGATGGTTGCAGAAGAGAGATATGCCCAATTCAATGAGAAAAAAGAGCTGATTGAAAAGGAAATCGCACGTCTTCGTGAAATTATTATTAAACCAAATGAAGCTACACAGGCTGTTATTCGTTCAGTAGGCGGTAGTGAACTGAAAGATGGTATTCGTGGAGCGGATTTATTAAAACGCCCAGAGATGCATTATGAATTAATTTCTTCACTTATTCCTGCAGATGTTGAGTTTTCGGAAGAAGTAAAGGAACAAATCGAGATTCAGCTTAAATATGAAGGTTATATCGAAAAAGCATTGCAACAAGTGGAAAAGCTTCATAAAATGGAAACTAAAAAAATCCCGGAAAATATTGATTATGATGCTATTTCAGGTTTAGCAACAGAGGCGCGTCAAAAATTAAAACAAGTTACACCACTTTCTATTGCACAGGCCTCTCGTATTTCTGGTGTGAATCCAGCTGATATTTCTATTCTGCTTGTTTATATTGAACAAGGTAAAATCGCGAAAGTAAGTAGCTAATCATCAAGAACAGTAAAGTGAATAAGGGGCGGGCATACCTTATGTGCCCGCTTCCTATTTTTCAGGCTATTTAACATAGCTTAAATATGCTTACTGGCCATATAGCTAAAGGAGACTTTACATGAACGAACAACAATTCATTGAGGCTTTAAAGGAAAAGGGGATAGAGCTCTCCGATCATCAAATCACTCAATTTAAAAAGTACTTTCAACTCCTTGTTGAGTGGAATGAAAAAATGAACCTAACGGCTATTACTGATTTAGAGGGTGTTTATTTAAAGCATTTTTATGATTCCATTAGTGCATCCTTCTATTTTGATTTTTCAACCGTGACAACAGTTTGTGATGTAGGAGCAGGGGCTGGTTTTCCAAGTATCCCAATTAAGATCTGCTACCCACATTTACACATCACTATTGTAGATTCTTTAAATAAAAGAATTACATTTTTAAATCATCTTAGTGATGAGTTGCAATTAGAGAATATGCATTTTGTACATGCTAGAGCAGAAGAGTTTGGCCAAAATCCAAAATATCGTGAGCAATTTGATGTTGTAACAGCTCGTGCAGTAGCCCGATTAGCGGTCTTATCAGAGCTATGTGTACCATTAGCAAAACAAGGTGGATATTTTGTTGCCTTAAAAGCAGCAGCAGGTGCAGATGAATTAAAAGATGCTAAAAAAGCATTGACTACATTAGGCGTTTCATTAAAAGAAGAATTTTCTTTCCATTTACCAGTTGAAGAAAGTGACCGTATTTTATATATCTTTGATAAAATAAAAGGAACACCGAAAAAATATCCGCGTAAACCAGGTGTACCAAATAAAACACCAATTCAATAATTAGTGTTTCATGTGAAACTTCTCAAAGTAGAAAATATTTTTTCTATTTTGAGCATACATACTAGTTATGGATGGTTCACGCAAATGACATCTATGAACTATATACATTTTAGGAAATATAATAAATAATAATAGAATGACACAGAGCAAGATAGTTACTTAAAGGTGGTGCCACTTGGATGAAAAGTCCTTTTTCACGTTTTTTTGGAGGCGGAAGTAAAACAGAGCCTAGTGTGAAAAATGAAGTAGAACAAGCAGAGGCGGTTCATGCAGCAGAAGAAGTCATAAAATTGCCTATTGATCAAATTGTACCTAACCGTTTTCAGCCACGTACTATTTTTGATGATGAAAAAATTGAAGAATTATCAAGAACCATTCATACACATGGTGTGATTCAGCCAATTGTTGTACGTAAAA
>Ga0213828_1001567_pt1 | contig 18387 bp, 14 predicted proteins | sample MC6MC0897MG_FD_180664 | JGI IMG/M metagenome (GOLD analysis project Ga0213828, IMG submission 180664) | Enriched soil aggregate microbial communities from Iowa State University, Ames, United States - MC6-MC0897-MG | ecosystem: Environmental > Terrestrial > Soil > Unclassified | place: USA: Iowa... | reverse complement strand
CGCCCGCCTTGATCTGTTTGTGGAACAGCGGAATCACCGAACCCGAGGAGCCCAGCACATTACCGAAGCGCACCATGGTGAAGCGCGTCTTGTTCACCTGGGAAACTTTGCCACTGTCGCCAAACAGCACAGGCGCCACTTCGCGGCTAAGGGCCTGCAGGGTCATTTCGGCCAGGCGCTTGGTGCTGCCCATTACATTGGTAGGGCGCACGGCCTTGTCGGTAGAAATCAGCACGAAGTTGGCAACCCCCGCCTGCAGCGCGGCCTGGGCGGTGTGCAAGGTGCCGATGACATTGTTCATCAGGCCTTCGGTGATGTTGTGCTCCACCATGGGTACGTGCTTGTAGGCGGCTGCGTGGTAGACGGTGTCGACCCGCCAGGTACGCATGATGTCGAGCAATTGGGACTGATTGCGCACCGAGCCCAGAATTGGCACCAGGCAAACCGATAGCGACTCGCGGGCAATGCGTTGCTCCAGTTCGGACAAGATGCTGTAAAGGTTGAACTCGCTGTGGTCGAACAGCAGCAGGGTTTTTGGCGACTGGCCCAGAATCTGCCGGCAAAGCTCCGAGCCGATCGAGCCGCCCGCGCCCGTCACCAAAACGATCTGCTCGACGATGCAGCGTTCCAGCAGGTCGGATTGGGCTGGCACCGCATCGCGGCCCAACAGGTCGGCAATATCCACTTCCTGAATGTCATCAACCTTTACCTTACCGCTGGCCAGGTCGAGGAAGCTGGGGATACTGCGCACGTGCAGCGGGAAGCCTTCGAGAAAATTGAGGATTTCGCGTCGGCGAGTGCGCGTGGAAGACGGTATGGCCAACAGGATTTCCTGCGCGCCGGTGGCATCAATCATGTCCTGCAACTTGTCAGGGCGGTACACCTGCAGGCCGGCAATCACCCGGTCAGTGATGCTTGGATCGTCGTCGATGAAAGCCACCGGGCGAAGTGCCCTGTCCGAGCGCAACGCAGCAACCAGCTGGTTGCCGGCCCCCCCGGCGCCATAGATAGCCACCCGCGGCAGGCCATCCCCTCGCCCCCCACTGGCAAACGGTACATGCTGCACCGCGGCGGCAAACCAGTCGCCCAAAAAGTACTGCCGCATGGCCAGACGAAGGCCGCCGATCATGATCAGGCTCAACCACCAGTAGTTGAAGGTGATGGAGCGTGGCACTACGTTCTGGTGGTTGCTGGCCCAGTAGATGATGAAGCCGAGAATCAGCGCCGACAGGGTAACGGCCTTGGTGATGGCTATCAGCGCGTCTGTGCCGAAGTAGCGCATTACCGCACGGTACAGGCCAAAGCGGATGAATAGAGGAATGCCTACCACCGGCGCTGTGAGGAACAGCCAGCCGTGGTCGAGGATCGGGTTGGCCAGCTCATCAATGCCAAGGCGTACCACGAACGCCAGCCACAGTGCGGCCCAGATGAGCACGACGTCGGTCAACACCTGAAGCAAGCGTTTGTGTCTACGAGGTAAAGCAAGCAGTTTAGCGCGCACCTTGTCCATCGCTCCTCTGAAGCGTTTCCAGAAATTCCCTGACATCGACTCGCTCACATTACCTTAGTGTCAATCTTCAATTTCGCCCGCCCGGAAGCGTACCGCCAGCAGCACTAACGGAATGTAGGCCAGCACCATGCCCAATGCGCCATCAAGGCCCAACAGGGCTACGCAGAGCGCTATGGGCAGCAACCAGCACAGGTTGAGTACCGCAACCGCTAGTGTGACCGGCAAGTGCCTGCCGAATTCCCGCGAGGCGTACTGATAGGCATGGCTGCGGTGGGCCTCGTACACCTTGTCACCGCGCAACAGGCGGCGCACCAAGGTGTATGTTGCGTCGACAATGAACACGCCGAGCAGAATCAGCCAGCACCAAAACAGCTCCGGCGCCACCCAGGCGGCCTGCAGCGACAAGCCGCCGAGGACGATGCCGAGAAAGCCACTGCCCGCATCGCCCATGAAGATCTTGGCGGGGGGGAAATTCCAGAACAGGAACCCGGCAACGGCAGCAGCCAACAGCATGGGCAGCACCGCATGGCCGCTCAAGCCTGCCAATGAGTATAGCGAGGCCGCCCCCAGGCACACAGTGATGGCCTCGATACTGGCAATACCGTCGATGCCGTCCATGAAGTTGTACAGGTTCAGCAGCCATACCAGGTACACCGCTGCCAGAACACCGCCAAGCCAGCCCAGGTCCACATGCCAGCCGAACAGGGTCAGCGGCGGCAAGCCGCCCATCCACCCCAGCATCCACACGGCGGCAATGAAATGCCCCAGCAGACGCCACCGGGCCGGGATATGGCCATGGTCATCCATGAAGCCGATGATGGCGATCAATGCGCCGCCGCCGCCCAGGGCCACCAACGAGCGGGTGTCCTCTGTGCCGGTGAGCATGATGCAGACGATGGCCAGCAGGAACGTCAGCACGATGGCAACACCGCCACCACGCGGCGTCGGCACGGTGTGCGAACTGCGGGCGTTGGGCACGTCAATGACACTGCGCGCCAGTGCATAGCGGCGCAGCCCGGCGGTCATCAGCAAAGACAGCAGCAGTACAGCGGGTAAAGCCCACAAAAGCATCATTGGTTGTTGTTTTCCTGATAGTGCCTGGCCGCAGCCAGAAGGGCTGCATCTACCGGTACCGGGGGTTGCCAGCCGAGCAGCTCACGGGTCTTGCTGATGTCCACCTGCAATGAGCCGCACAGGCGCTGGGACAACGCGCCTTTGCCCAAGGCCTTGGCGCTGCTGCTCAGCAACCACGCCGGCACCGGTAGCAGTCTGGCCGGCTTACCCAGTGCCCTGGCCATGCGCGCCAGCAGTTCGGTAGTGGACAGGTCTTCGCCGTCGCTGACCAGGAATACCTGATTGGCTGCGGCCGGGTGCTCGATGCAGGTCAGCACGAGGTCGACCAGGTTGTCCAGCGCCACCAGACTACGGCGATTGTGGATGGCGCCGAAGGGCAAGGGCACACCACGGTCCAGCCAGCGCATCATGCTGAGGAAGTTGGCCTTCACCCCCGGGCCATAAACCAGTACCGGGCGGATGATGACGATCTCCATGCCGGTTTGCGCGCCGAGCGCCTGCAGCCCCTGTTCGGCTTCATGCTTGGAGATACCATAAGGGTCAACCGGGCGTGGCGCATCGTCGGCCTGATAGGCGTGGCCAGGAAGCGTCTGTTCGCCATTGACCTTGATCGAGCTGACGAACACGAAACGACGGGCACCGGCCGCGCTGGCGGCGCGGGCGAAAGCCAGGGTGCCATCGACATTGATGCGGCGAAATTCTGCCAGCGGGTCGGCGGCGGTATCGCTCATGATATGCACACGTGAGGCGCAGTGCACCACTACATCGGGCCGTTGGGCCAGCAACTGTGTGCTCTGGTCATCGGTCAAGTCGTCAATCGGGTAGCTGACAACGCCGGCCGGCATCTGGTGCAAAGGTGAACGCAAAGGAACGACCGTTTCGACGTTTGCATTGCGACTGAGCGCCTTCAATACCGCCCCCCCGACAAAACCGGATGCGCCCGTCAAAATTACTCTCATTCTCACCTGATCGCTTTTTGGTTTATTGATTATTACTATCGGACAGATCGCATGACAACGGAAGACGTGCACGTAACGTGCAGAAATTTCTGACAAAAAAAGGTCTGAAACGTCCACACAATAGCGTATTGCGCGGGGATGAACAGGGTGATTGCACAAGACCCTAATGAATCCTGAGCAAAACTACAAATCGCCTGTCGGTATTCTCGTTCATCTCCTTGCCCGATATCAAAATGCCCTGACGCCAATGCATGCAGAGCATGGACAGCCTATGCAAAACAAAACAGAATCCATCCTCCCTTCAAGGTACCTACAAGCACTCATGTCCACAGGGAAAGTCACCAACGCGCTCTCCTCTCCCGTTGCCGCTAGTATTGCCGCCATATTTGGCCGTTTTCTGCTGCTGGGCACCGGCGCCCTGACGGGCATCATCATTCCGCTGACCATGCCACAAACTTCGGTAGGGTTATTTTTCCTGGCGCAGTCCCTGATTGCAGTACTTGCCACACTGGGTCAACTGGGCCTGAGCATCACGGCTCCGGCCTGCATTTCCTCAGCGCAGGGGCACCGGGACGCCGGGCAGGTCCAGCAGATTCTGCGCCGCACCTTGCTCATCGCCGTGGTGTCGACCATTAGCTTGGCCATCGGGTTCAACATCTTCATGCAGGTGCTGTCGCGCTATGAGGGTGACGACCTGCTCCGCCTGCTGTACAGCATCGCCCCACTGGTATCGCTCAGCATGATCCTGGCGGCGCTCAGCACGGTACTGTCCGAGCAACACCGGGCGCTAGGCCATTTTGTGCAGGCCAGCTTCCTCACCACGGGAGCCAGCCTCGCCACTGCGGCAACCGTAATCCTGGCCTGGCGCGGCGAACTGCACATTGAACTGAGCACGCTGATCCTAGCCGGCGTGGTGGGTGCTGGCTGCACTACACTGCTTGGCGCCTGGAGCCTGCGCCGCTGGTATCGGGCGCAACATCTGGACCAGCCGGCCACCAGCATCGGCTATGCCACGCTGCTGCGCGAAACTCGCCCCAATCTCACCACCACACTGGTGCTGTTCGTCATGTCGCAAGCAGACTTGTGGATCATCGCCTGGTTCGGCGACGCCGCAGGCCTGGCTGTCTATGGGCTGGCGTCACGCCTCGCGGCACTGGTGCTGATACCGCTGGCGGTCATCAACACGGTGGTAGCCCCGTCGATCGGGCGCATCTGGGTGCGCGGGAAAAAACGCTACCTGCAGCGCGTGCTGGGGGTAGGTGCCGGCGCTGCAACAGTGCTCGGGCTGGCAGGATATCTGCTGTTCATCCTGTTTGGTCAATTTGTGCTGGGCCATGTATGGTCCAGCGAATATGCCAATGCGTACTACATTTTTGCCATTATTGGTGTATCACAACTCGCGCAAACTTATGCGGGCACCGCCGGCTTCGTGCTGATCATGTTGCAAAAGCAGCATGTGACCATGCGTATTTCCGTTATCAGCGGCGCGTGCATGATTGCCGCCGGGCTACTGGCCATGTGGCTGTATGGAATCATCGGTTTGGCCGTGGTATACAGCCTCGGCGGGGTCTGCCAGTCGCTAGCGCAAATTTACTGCGTCAAACGCATATTCAACCTCAGCACCACCGCTAATTACGCCTCGTTGCGCAAATTCGTGTGCCTCTATTACCGTCGAAAGGTATCTCATGGTCGCTAGCAACATAATGCCCAAGGTTTCGATCATCATCCCTACCTACAATACCGGGCGATATGTTCTGGATGCGATCGACAGTGTGCTGCAGCAGACCTACCAAAACGTGGAACTGATCGTTGTCGACGACGGTTCAAGCGATAACACTCCCGAACTGCTTGCGCAGCATCCGGGCAATTTCATTCGCCACCGCCAAGCCAACGCCGGGCAAAGTGCGGCAATGAACTTTGGCTGGCAGCAGAGCAGCGGCGAGCTGCTGGGCTACCTCAGCGCCGACGACCGTCTGCATCCACGTGCTGTAGAGGCCATCGTCGCAGCCATGGCCAAGGCCCCCGAAGCGGTGCTGGCCTACCCGGACTTTTGCGTCATCGACGAAGGTTCCAGGTACGTGCGCACGGTGCAGACGCCCGACTACGAAGAACGCTTGCTGATCGCCAACTTCCAGTGCCTGCCGGGCCCCGGGGCATTGTTCCGGCGTTCGGTATGGGAAAAGGTCGGTGGCTGGAACACCGGCCTGCGCAACATTCCGGACATGGATTTCTTCCTGCGCCTCTGCCAGTACGGGCCCTTCACCCGGGTAGCCGAACCGCTGGCAGATTTCCGCATCCACTCCGGCTCGACCACCTATAACCCGTGCAACGCCGAGCGCTCTGACGAGCCGTTGCGGGTCATCAACAGCCTTTACCAAACCAGCGGTCTGTCACCTTCCATCCTTGGCTGGAAACGCAAGGCAGTTGCCAATGCCCATATGCTGTCCGGCTTCATGCACGGTTTTTCCGGGCGCTATGCAATGTTCATGGTGCGCATGGGCAAGGCAGCCCTGCTCGACCCGTCTTCAATCATTTCACGCAAAATGGTCAGTTACGTGTTGACCATCGTCAGGCCAAAGTCCAAGGCCTGAGTGTCAGAGCCGCCAGCGGCTTTGCCAGACCGCAGCTGAGCGCCCACAGGGCTGTCCAGGCTTCTAGCTGTTGAGCGAGGCAGCTGGCCCTCCAGGTCACCAATAACAATACAAATTGCAGTCAGTTCTGCCACGTTCGGAGCGCCTTGATGAGCCAGACCGTTCAAGCTCACCTGCTGGGTAATCGCTACCTTCAAGCCACTGCGCTGCTGGTGGTTGCCGTAGCCACCCTCGCGGCCGCCGCGCACTACCCGGCGTCGCTGCCACCGCTACTGCTCAACGGTATCCTGTCCGGCTTGCTGGTACGCAGCGTGCTCAACAACCGCAGCAGCTTCTTCTCGTTCTTTCTGCTGGCGTTCCTGATACTCGGCTGCTGGGCAAAGCTGGTGCTGCACTTCATCCTCGAGACCCAGTTCATCGAGCCCATCGGGGCATTCGATGACTCACCCCAGGCATGGGATTCGGCCATGCTGGCTCTGAACATCGCTTTCGCTACATTGCTGGTTTGCCAGGCCATTGCCGCACGGGTACAGCCACCTGCAGTCATCCCCATCGACCGGCCTCGCTCGCTACTCAAACCGTCCATGTGGCTGGCGGTATTGCTCACCGCTTTGCTGCTGGCCTTCAACTTCAAGTTTGCCATTCTCAAGGTCGGCACCGAGCCCGCCCTGCGACTGCCCAGCGTCGTCTATGTGCTGGTGTCGTTCATGATTGCCTGGGGCAATCTGATCCTGCTCGCCACCTTGGGGTACTGGCTGGTGCAAGCGCGCCAGATGAAGTTGGAGACGCTGTTCTACATCCTCATTCTGGAAGGTGCTGTGACCGCCGTGTCCATGGGCAGCCGGGCGCAGATGATCCTGCACGTTGCGGCCCCGTTCGTCGTTTATCTGGTGCATGGTCGCGAGTTGGCCAGTACGTTGAGCCTGGCCCAATGGGCGAGGATTCTGCTTGTGACCGCGGCCTTGTTCGTGACTTCGTTGTTGCTGGTATCCGCCGACCGTTTGCAGTCGTTCGCGCAGGCCCGACCGGTCGTAGCGCCGGTGGCTGCCAGTATCAAGCTGCAAGTAGGCGACAGCGAGCAGCCGGGTAGTAACGCTGGGCTGTCGCTGACCACGCTGGTCATCGCTCCCGCTGATGCGGGTGAGGCCATCTCGGCTGTTCTGGCACCAGCGTTGCCGCAACTTCGAATCGCCGCAGGGACGGTGCCAATACCTGAAGTAGCCGTGGAAGAAACTGCGGAAATCAAGCGTGCCCGCTGGAAAGGCATGCTGCTTGAATTGAGCAAACTGGTAGTGGACCGCTGGGTCGGCCTGGAGGGAGTCCTTGCGGTGGTAAGCCATGAAGACACTGGCTGGCCGTTGTTCATGCGCAGCCTGGTAGAACGCCCGGAAAGCGGCACAGAGGCGATCTACCAACGGATGTCGAACGCGCAATACCAAGCCTTCGAGAACTTCACCTTCATGACCATTCCCGGCCCGCTAGCCATCCTCTTGTACAGCGGAAATCTGGCGGTGCTGGCTGGCGGCCTGGCGCTGCTGTTCGTGGCCGGCATTTTGGCCGAACGGCTGGCCAGCCAGATGGTGGGCAATGTCTTCACCCGCGCCACCATCGGCGTGGCCTTGGCCTACCTCGTGGTTCAGACCAACTTTCCAAGGGTGCAGTTGTTTTTCCTTATCGAGCTGCTGGGATTCATCGCAGGGTTATATTTGGCGCGCATGATCGTAACTGCGCCCGTTGCCAAACCAACGCTGATGACATCAACACAATAGGCGCGGTACCCCTTCAGGCAGGCCAAGAGGTTTGCCAAAAATATCCGACGAGACGCAGGTAAATTATTGCACGCCTGTGTTCGTTACTTGTCACAGTCAGGTCAACCTCCAATCCACAAAGCCAAGTGCATGCCGATGCTGTCTGGGCAATAGGCATGACTCAGGTGCGATCAGGCAGATCCACTCACGATGACAGTAGCTATCAGGACTTACAGCTCTACCGCACCGATCGACGCAGCACTTGCGCCGCTGTTTGCGCTTTGTGCCTGGATAACCTTGAACCCTTACTTTCTATGGGGCTCGTTGCGCCACATGGCGATTGCCGGGCTGCTCTCGGGATGCGCAGCGGTTGCTGCACTCATGTTCGGCGACCGCCCGCGAAAGCGCGAACTGCCTGGGTTCATCCTGATCTGCCTGTTTGTTCTATATATCAGCATGCTGCCTAAGGTCGACGGCAGCACTACGCGCTGGTACTTCGTCCTGCCAACCATTTTTGCCTTGGCGGTATTCTCGGACCAGCGCCGCGGCAAGGTACTGCAATGGTTCGGCTGGATTTTTGCCCTCAGCCTTATCCCCGGGATCGTCGTGTCACTGAGCCAGATCGCAGGCCTGCCGGTTCAACTTGACCATATCCCATTGCTCAATCCGTCTATGGCCGAGGCGGGCGGGTACTACCTGCATGCCCCGGGTGCGCTGCTACTGTCCGGTAATAACCTGTCGCTACCGTGGGGCGGTGAGCTTTACCGGCTGTGCGCGATGTACGACGAGCCTGGCATGGTCGGCACGCTGTCGGCGTTCTTGCTGGCGGGCAACCGCTTCCGACTCAAGCCGCTCCCGTTCATGGTGATATTCGTCGGTGGCCTGCTTTCCTTTTCCCTGGCGTTTATTGTCATGGCGTCCATTGGCTTCCTGTTCCGCCTGGTGCAGGCCCGCTCACCGCTGACCCTGCTGCCGCTGGCTGTTCTGGGGCTATTCGGGTTGCTGGTACTGGGCATCATCAAGCCCAGTGCTCCCACTCAGCCGAACGAGGCTGTGACAGCCCAGGTAGAGCGCACATCCCAGCCAGAAGCACAAGCAACGGAGCCACAGGGCAGCGTCAGCGAGCCGCAGCCTAATGCATCAAGCGTCGTTCAGCCTCCGCAGCCCGAGCAGCACCTGCGTCAGACCGAGTACATCAATAATCGCTCGCTGCCAGAGATGGACAAATTATTCGCTCGCTACCTGGATGCTGATAGCCGCACGCTACTGTTCGGCATGGGTGCGGACTCCAGCGTGGTCTACGGCGGGGTTTCGCAGGTGGTCACCCGGATACTTACCGATTTTGGCCTGATCGGCGCCCTGCTGTTCGCGCTGGCCATGATCAGCCTGACACTGGCAATCACCCACAGTGCCAAGCGCCGGTTGTGGGTACTGCTGTTCTTCGCCCTGTTTGCGCTCAGTATCTACCAGCGTCCAATCGTGTGGATGCCTTATGCATTCACCATGTTCATCTGCAGCTCGACCCTGGCTGGGCGCCGTAAATCAACTGCTGTATCGCAAGCGGCTACCTGAGCCTGCCGCAACCCGTCGGCAGCAGTTGCCGACGGGTGCACTCAATCAGCCATCGAACCTGTACGCAAAAGCCGGGCAAAATGCCGCAACATGACCTGGACGGTAGCTGACCAGGTGTAATGTTCGAGAATGAACGCCTTCAGCCGACCGCCCTTGGCCTTGAGTTCGACCGGGTCGGCCAGCATGCGTTGCAGGCCCTGCGCGATACCCGCTGCACTGGCCGGGACGACTACGCCACCGCCCACCTGTTCGACCTGGTCGAAGCCGCAGGTGTCGGTAAGCAAAACCGGCACCCCGACCACCCCGGCCTCCAGGGCAACCAGTGACATTGCCTCCGAACGCGAGGGAATGACCAGCATCATCGCCTGGCGATACGCTTGGGTTCGCTGTGCCTCGTCAAGAAAACCGATGAAGTGAATGCGTCCGCTCAGCCCCGAGGCGTCCACTTGAGCCTGCAACGCTGGCTGCATGCCGAAATCCGGGCCGGCCATCACCAGCGGATATCGCTGCGCCGCTGGCGTGTCGAGGTAGGCCTGAATCAGGAAGTCTGGCCCCTTGACCGGTGCCAACCGCCCCATGAACAGGATGAACGGCTCTTCAGGCAATTGCGCACCGTTTGCGGGCCGCCCTGTCCCAGGTTCAGCCACTGCATTGCCTATGACCGGAATCGACGCAGCCGGTACGCCTGCCAACCGGGCGATCTGCCCCTGCTCCAGGTCAGTAATGGCGATAAAGCCCGAGGCCATCTTGATCAGCCAGCGGCCCGGCAGCAGGTGAAAGACTTTCTTGATCGGCTCTGACGCGCCCACTGAGGCAAACTCGCCCGCCGGGCACAGAATATAAGGCCGCCGGGCAATCAATGCGAGCAATCCCATGGCCACGCTCAGCAGGTTCCAGTACCCCATGATGTGCAGCACTTCGGCATTGCGCACCGCGCGCCAGGCTCGCCATGGGTTAAGCAACGGGATCGGAAAACGCTGGCCAATGCGACCTGTGATATAGCTTTTCACCCCGTGTTCATCGAATTCTCGTTGCCACGAATTACCGGTCATGGCTATGGTTTCACAGATACTACCGGCCTTTGCCAGGTGCACGGCCAAGTGGCGGGTGCGCTCGGCCGTGCCACCGCCCAGTTTGGAATCCAGCGATATATTGACCAGCAACACCCTCATGCGGATGCCCTCAGCAACGCAATGTAACGTTGCAGTTGCAGCTTGAAGTCAGCCGTGGCTGGCTGCTGCCACTCGGCAAGCCGCTGCTCGCGGAAGCGGCGGCCGGGATTGGCGTTGCTGATACCACGCAGGCGCAAGAGCAGGGCAAGCAGGGCCGGCGGCAGATGCGGCAGGTAGCTGAGCGTTGGCCGACCAAACGCTTGCATCAGGGCATCCTGCAGGTAGCCGAAGTTGTTTTCCGGCGCAGCGTCATCGGTCACCAACACCACTTCCCCTTGACGTACTTGCGGCACACAGGCCACGAATGCCAAGGTCTGCGCCACCTTTTCCACGCTGACCAGATGCATCCGCCGTGGGCCGTACAACATCCGCCGCATTGCCAGCTTCCAGGCCGGCGAGCCGGAGACTTCATCCACGAATGACACGATGTTCAACCCGCCATCACCAAACACTGCCCCCAGGCGTAGCACCACCACATCGAAACTGGTAGTCGGCACCGCACGCACCAGACCTTCGGCGCCCGCATGTTCTCGTTCATAAGGTGTTCTGGGTTCGAGACGCGTGCTGGCATCGACCACCGCTTGCGGCGCGGCGCCAAATACATCGATGCTCGAGACATGCACGTAACGTTTGATACCTGCTTGCTCGCAGGCTTTGAGCACGTTGACGATGGCCGGCTCGAACCAGCCGCTGCCATCGGGACGCAGCAGGTTGATCACTGTACATCCTGGCACGAGGACCGCTGCAAGTGTCGCGGGGTCGCCCATATCAAAGCGCGCGGCACGCACGTTGGCAATGCTCAACCAGTCGGGTTCGGTACGGTGGATGGCATAGATGACCTCGGTGTCACTCAGCTCACCACAAACATCCAGGAAATGACGGCCGACAAAGCCGCTTCCCCCAATCACCACCAGCGTGTTCATAGGCCGTTTGCTTCTCCATCAGGCAGCAGCGTTCATTCGCGGGCCTGATACCTGTCAGATAGGGTCAGCGGCTGCGTTCCGGCCCATCGCCGGCAAGCCAGCCTCAGCCAGAACCACGAGATGCCTGAGGTCTGCGCTATAGCTGTGGGCGCTGGCTTACCGACGATGGGCCGCAGAGCGACCCTGATTTGCGGCTGACGGGCACTTGCCCTGGACGGGTTACTTGGACCAGACCGTGCGGTTTATGTAGTCGGTGTAGCTATAGACGATTCGTACTACCTGCTTGGAAACCGGCCCGCCCAGGTAGTCCTGCACCACCGGAATCACACGCTGGTTACGGTCATGCTGGCTGATTACCACACGCACGGCATCCAGCACACGGTCTGGCGTCAGGCCGCACATGATCAGCGTGCCCTCGTCCATGCCTTCCGGGCGCTCATGGGCGTTGCGGATGGTGACCGCCGGCAGGTTCAGCAGCGAGGCCTCTTCAGTAATGGTGCCGCTGTCCGAGAGTACGCACAGGGCACCCATCTGCAGGCGGATGTAGTCGAGCAAACCATAAGGCTTGACGAAGCGAATTAGCGGATGCTCCAGGCTTTCGCCGAGATCTTCGAGGCGCTTGCGGGTACGCGGGTGGGTGGAAACGATGATCGGGTGGCCGTAGGTGTCGGCCAGGGCGCGTAGCGACGCCAGCAGGTCACGCAGGTTCTGCGGAGTGTCGACGTTCTCTTCGCGGTGGGTACTGACGATGAAGTACTTGCCCTCCTCCAGCCCCTCGCGCTCCAGCACCGTGGAGGCGTCGATCCGCGGCCGGTAGTAGTCCAGCACTTCCTGCATGTGCGAACCGGTTTTGATAATGGTTTCCGGACGGATACCTTCATCCAGCAAGTAACGCCGAGCATGCTCGGTCAGCACCATATTGATGTCGCTGAGGTGGTCGAGTACCTTGCGGTTAAGCTCTTCCGGCACACGTTGGTCAAAGCAGCGGTTACCCGCTTCCATGTGGAACACCGGGATCTTGCGGCGCTTTGCGGCAATTACCGCCAGGCAGGTATTGGTATCACCGTACAGCAAGAGTGCATCGGGCTTTTCCAACTCGAAAATTTCATCCGACTTGGCGATGACCTCGGCGATGGTACCGGCTGCCGTGGCCCCGACTGCACCCAGAAAGTGGTCCGGCTTGCGAATGCCCAGGTCATCGAAAAACACCTGGTTAAGCTCGTAGTCGTAGTTCTGGCCTGAGTGCACCAGCACATGGTTGGCCTGCTCGTCGAGTTCGGCGATAACACGGCTCATCTTGATCAGTTCGGGCCGGGTGCCGACCAAGGTCATGACCTTAAGCATTGAGTTGTTCCTGGATATAGTCAAGTTTCAGCAGAAGGGCCTTGATGCCCTCGATGTCGAGCCGCTCGGTGTTGTGGGAGGTGTAGTCATCCAGCTCGGAGATGTGCTGTTCGCCTTCGACAAAATACTTCTTGTAGTTCAGGTCGCGGTTGTCGGCCGGGATACGGTAATAACGGCCCATATCGTCGGCCTTGGCCATTTCCTCACGTGAAATCAAAGACTCGTAGAGTTTTTCGCCATGCCGGGTACCGATCACCTTGATCGTGTTCTCGCGTTTGAACAGCTGGCGCAGGGCTTCTGCCAACTCCTGCACGGTCGACGCAGGTGCCTTCTGCACGAAGATATCACCCTGCTGGGCATTCTCGAAGGCGTGCAATACCAGGTCCACGGAGTCTTCCAGCGACATCAGGAAGCGGGTCATGTTCGGGTCGGTCACGGTCAACTCGTTACCGGCCTTGAGCTGGTCGACAAACAGCGGAATCACCGAACCGCGCGACGCCATGACATTGCCGTAACGGGTGGCGCAGATCACCGGCCCCTGCTGCGGGATCATCCGTGACTTTGCAACCATCAATTTTTCCGCCATGGCCTTGGAAATACCCATCGCGTTGATCGGGTATACGGCCTTGTCGGTGCTCAGTACCACCACCCGCTTGACGCCATTGGCGATGGCTGCGTTGAGCACGTTCTCGGTACCGATGACGTTGGTCTTCACTGCCTCCATAGGGTAAAACTCACAGGACGGTACTTGCTTCAACGCCGCCGCATGGAAGATGTAGTCCACCCCGACCATCGCTTCTGCCACGCTTTGGTAATCACGCACATCGCCGATATAAAACTTTACCTTGTCGTTGGACAAGGCAATACGCATGTCTTCCTGCTTTTTCTCGTCACGGCTGAATACGCGGATTTCCTTGACGTTGGTATTGAGAAAACGCTTGAGTACCGTGTTGCCGAAAGAACCGGTACCGCCGGTGATCATGAGAATCTTGTTATCGAACACGTGTGCGCTCCTTGTAATTCGTTATTGACGCTGTTCGTGCATGAACTGTATGAGCGCCGGCCAGGACGGTGGCTGGTAGCCAGCGTCCGCACGGAAGCGGGAAGAGTCCAGCGAACGATCGATTACCAGCTTGTCGTCCGCCACGATCTGTATGTCTTTGCCATACACTTTCGCCACCTGTTTGAGCAGCTCATACTTGTCGATAGGCTCTGCAGATACATGGTAAAGCCCCTTCAGCGAAGGGTTGGGAATGACGTAATCCAGCATGACCCTGGCCAGCTCGGCTGTTGGCAGGCCCGAGAAGATTGCCTTGGTGAAACCTTTGACGCTCCCCTGCTGGGAGAGGAACCAGTCAACCAGCGATGCACTGCTCTGCAGTTCATGACCGATGATCGAGGTACGCAGGGTCACAGCATCGTCCAGGTCGTGCAGTTCGCCTATGTACTTGGACTTGCCATACAAATCGGTGCAGTCCGACTCGTCCTGTTCGCGGTACATGCCCTTGGTACCTGAAAACACACAGTCGGTACTGACATGTATCAATCGCGCACCGGCCACCCGGCACAGGGTGGCCAAGCGGTGCGGTAACATGGCATTGATCGGTAGCGCGGTGAGCGGGTCCTTGGCATCGGCCAGTTGCTTGATCAGGCCCACGCAATTGATCACCACATTCGGCCGCGCCTTGGCGAAGGCCGCCATCAGCGCGTCGGCGTCGAGCACATCCACGCCGCAGAGCAATTGCTCGGCTTGTGCCGCTGTGAAGAACTTGCGCCCGGACGATGAGCGCAGTGTGCCCATCACCCGGTGTTGCGAATTGGCAGAGAAATAGCGGAAGACGGCGTTGCCCAGCATGCCTGAGACACCCAGTACCAATATGTTCATAGCGTCGTCTTGTCCTGTTCAATCCGTTGTTCGAACATACGCACCAGTGCCTTGCACTGGGCCTTGAGTTCGAAGTGTTTCAAAAAGTAGGCCCTTGCCTGCGTCCCTAACTGCTCCCGCTGCCCCTGCGACATGGCCTGCATCGACCTTATGCACGCTGCCAGCCCGGCTCCATCTTCCGCCGGGCAGGTGACACCGGCACCAGCATCATTGATGACACGGGCGCCTTCGCCATCCAGACAGCCGATAATCGGCCGGCCCGCCGCCAGGTACGCCTGCACCTTGCTCGGAATGGTAAAACTGAAAATCTCGTCACGCTTGAGTGTAACCAGCAATGCAGCACTGAGCTCGAACAGTTCAGCCATGGCCGTGCGCGGGTAAGCGCCTGCGATAACCAGGTTGTCCAGGCCCCATGTGAGCTTCTGCTCTGCCAGCCACTGCGCCTTGCTGCCGGTGCCAACCATCACGATACGCACCTGCGACCCCTCGTCCTGCAGGATCCGCGCGGCCTCCACAACCGTGGCAAGCCCTTGGGCGCTGCCCAGGTTTCCAGCGAACACAACGCAGAAGTGGGTGCACAACAAGTCGGTCAGCGACTCTGGCAGCTTGCACACTTCACCGAAGTCTTCCTGCTGCAAGTAGGAGTTAGGGTAGTAGTTGATCTTGTCGGCACGCGCATAACGCTTTACCGGGTCGATGAACGCCCGCGACTGCACCAGTAATACATCCACAGCCCAGTACAGGGCGCGGACCAGCAGACCCACAATCGACAGCAGAAACTTGTTACGAACGAAACCGGTAGCGGCAAGGCTTTCCGGCCAAAGGTCCTGCACCCAGAGAAACACAGGAGCGCGATGAACACGCTTCATGGCCAGCGCAGGAATTACTGAAATAATCGGCGACGGCGCAAACACGAAGTACACATCGAACTTGCCGCGCCTTGCATGGCGGGTGAAGTACCTGACGCCATTGGCCACGAATGAAAAATAATTAAGAATAAGGTTCTTTGCACCGCCTTTCTTGCGCGGACGCAACGGAGCACGATGTACTGCAATCGTTTCAGCAAAACGATCTTCGACTGCATCGTGGGCGGTATAACCCGGAAAAACCTCACCACTTGGATAGTTAGGCTTACCGGTGAAAACTTCAACATGCACACCCAACGCGCTCAGTTCCCGGACAATATCGTTGATGATAAAGTTCTCAGGAAAAAAATACTGGCTGACCACAGCGATTTTCAAAGGTGCTTGCGTCACACTGACTTATCCTTCTGGGTGTGGCGATATCGGTAATGCATGAAATGCCCTGACCCCTCGTGGTGGCGCACGCGGCCGTTAACAAGTCGCAATGGCCAGCCCGCTGGATACAGACATTACGCCCTGAAAACTGACCTGCTGGCAGCCCAGAAAACGCGGAATACCAGAAGACAAGCACCCCACTACTATTGTCGATTTCATTTTCCGATGTTGATGCATGTTATTGTAGTTATCCAGGCTTCGCCATCCTTTGGCCATCATTTAAAATATGTAGCTTGCTATTGTTCTTCGCCACCAGTGCGAAGTCACGGCCATCAAGCTACTATCCCTCGCGGTCCGCTTCAAGCCCTGGGCCGGCACCTTCGGTAAGTCACCCTGTTCGTTGGGCAAGTTCCTCAATAACCTGAAAAAAAGCTGCCATCCATCGGATGGGTCAGACAACCGTGCGAAGCCCCCGCCTGCCACCTAATGATTGCCCCCTTTTCACCCGTATCGCTGAGGTCACGGCACACTCACTGTGACCACCCGTCCTTGCTCCCTGAATGCCGCCTCGATGGCTTTGCGCAATGCCAGCTTGGCTTCGTCGTCACCGTGAACCAGCACGATGCGCCTGACTGCCTCGTAACCCTGTGACACAAAAGCCACCAACCCTGCCTGGTCGGCATGCCCTGAATAGCCGTCGACAGTCAACACCTTGGCGCGAATCTCATACACCTGACCATCCTGGCCCAACTGAACGCTCCCTCGTACACTATCACTGTCCTGAATCACCGCACCCGCTGTGCCTTTGGCCTGATAACCGACAAAAAGCACTTCATGGCGCGGATCACCTAACATCGCTTTCAGATAATTGACGATACGCCCACCAGAACACATGCCGTTGCCGGCAATGACAATAGCCGGGCGGCCGGTGCTCTGCAGATAATTCACCACCTGCTGGTGCTGCGCGTGGCTGTCGACGGCAATCAATTGTTCAAAACCAAGAGGTTTGCGCCCTTCGCTCAATCGCGCTGTAGCCCTGTCGCTCCAGTAGGCGTGCAGTTCACGATAGGCGCCAGTGATACGTTGAGCCAATGGCGAATCGAGAATAACCGGCAACTGTGACCAATCGAGTAGATTATCGCCATTGCCTGCAACGCCTTCGCTTGGCAACACCTTGCGATAAAGAATGTCCTCCAGCTCGTATAGCAGCTCTTGGGTGCGACCAAGGCTGAAGGCAGGGATGAGCAAGGTACCCCGGTCAGCCAACGCCCGGTCGATTGCGGCCTCCAGCTGCACTTGCCGCTCATTGCGTGCTGGATGCAGACGATTGCCGTAGGTACTTTCGAGCACCAGCAAATCAGCACGCCGGGGCGGCTCAACAGCCCGCAGCATTGGGTTGCGACCATTACCCAGATCCCCCGAAAACACCCAGCGCTGGCTGGCCTCACCCACTGACAGGTCGCATTCTACGTAAGCTGAACCCAACAGATGCCCGGCGCGCTGCAGGCGAATACGGCAAACCAGACCAGGACGATCGACCACCGCGTGCCACTGCTCGAAAGGCAGCGGCACGATAAGCTCACGAATGAAATCGATGTACCGCGCCACTTTCGCAGGCTCGCTGCTGATGCTTAGCTTATAGGCATCTTCCAATACCAGCGGCAGCAGCCGGGCGGATGGCTCGCTGCACAGGATTGGGCCGCGATAGCCCGCGGCCAGCAGCGCTGGAATGCGGCCAACATGGTCGAGATGAACATGGGTAACAACCAGGGCCTGGATGCCCTGTATGTCGAAGCCGAGCGCCGCGCTTTCGGCACCCGGTGCAGCATCGCTTCCCTGTTCAAGCCCGCAATCGATCAGCAGACTGGTGGCTGGACCAAGGTGCAGCTGATGGCAAGACCCAGTGACGCGGCGGGTCCCACCGTGATGGGAAAGGCAGGGATATTCCATACTGCGCACACTAGCCTGGGCCGAAAATGAAGTGGACTATTACTCCATGACGGCCGGCGCATGCATAGGTGAGACTTTCCTAAGAGAGTGTAGGAAATGTCCTTAGTTGCTGTTCAATGCCGCCTGACGGGCAGATTCCCTGATCTTGCGCTTGCTGCGCTGCACGCCGTAGGCCCCCAGCAACGGCCCTACTGCCAAGCCGATGACCAGGGCGGCCAATACCAGCACGGCAACCGGCATTTCCGGCGCAGCCCAACCGAACAGGACCAGCGACACGGCTTGCTGGTTCTCCAGTACGAAGAACAGCACCACAGCCGCCAACAGCAGCACGAACACCGCCGCCAGGGCGCGCTTGAGGTTACGCATCAGAATGCTCCTTGATTGCTCAGGCTTCAGCCTCGTCTTCTTCGTTGACCCGGTC
>Ga0213828_1001564_pt1 | contig 18396 bp, 12 predicted proteins | sample MC6MC0897MG_FD_180664 | JGI IMG/M metagenome (GOLD analysis project Ga0213828, IMG submission 180664) | Enriched soil aggregate microbial communities from Iowa State University, Ames, United States - MC6-MC0897-MG | ecosystem: Environmental > Terrestrial > Soil > Unclassified | place: USA: Iowa... | reverse complement strand
AAAGTAATGCAAATAGCTCTTATTGCGCTGCGATTTTCAATACCAGCACCGGAAGTGTGAATGTGGAAGGCGGTAATGTAAAGGCCGCCGGAGGCAGTGCAATTGTAAATAGTTCTATTGGAAAAATTACCATTAGTAATTTTTCTAAGATTACCAGTGCCCAGGAAGATCTCCGTTATGGTACGATTGCATTGCTTAGCGGCACAGCCTCTGATAATGTCCTTGAACTAAAGGGCGGAGACATCATCAATACTGGTATAGGTTTTGCGATTAATCATTCTGAGGGGACAAGCGGCAATGTTCGTATCCTGGGAAGCGGGGTTCTTATTAAAGGCGGTTATATGGCGACAGATATAGCCCCGGATGTGAGCGGGCTTGTTAATAAGCTGATTTTTTCACATCCTGATGTAACTGGGGTAGGTCATACTCTCATAGATGAAGAAAAACTTAGAAGCCAAATTACCACCTACAAATTCCTTTTATTTATCAGAGGAGCAGATGTTACCGTAACTAACTTGATTTTAAACGGCAAACTGACCGCCCCGGTGAAGAATATGCAGCCCAGCAGTATCTTTACCGGTGATGCCCAATATAGCGGAACAGTAAGCTGGAACGAAAACCCTGTTAATTTCCTGGGCGGAACGGCTTACACAGCCACCGTCACTTTGACGGCAAATGAAGGCTATACGTTTAAAAATTTGGCTGCAAATCGTTTTATTCTTTCAGGCTCAGCAGTTACCCACGATTCGGGCAGCGGGAAAACCATAATCCTTACCATTAAGTTCCCGAAAACGGTACCAAGGATTCTGCAATCCATAGTCATAACTGTACCACCCTCCAAGTCTGTATACCAATTTGGTGACATTTTTAACCAAGAGGGAATAGCCGTCAAGGCCATCTACGATGATGGTACGGAGGATGGGGACTTTACCGGCTACACGGTGGATAAAACAGGCCCTCTTAAGATGGGTGACACCAGAGTCACCATCACTGCAAAGGGAAATAACACAATTAAAACTACGCAGAGCATCATTATAAATAAGGCAGACAATCCAGACAAGCCAAACGTCACCTTTTCGTTTGACGGTTTAAATCCCAACAGGCTCATGGGAGCAACCGTATTGATGGAGTACAGCCTGAATGGCGGCAGCGACTGGTCTGATTGCTCTGTGAATATGAATCTGGCCTCCAGCCTGGCCAGCATTACGGCAAATAATGACATCAAGGTGCGCTTAAAAGAGAGTGGGACTCACACGGCGGGGGCTGAGCAGGTCATTGAAATTACAAAACCATCGGCGCCAACGGGGATTATTGCCTCTAATGATACCTTGGTTCCAAACAATGGAACAATCACCGGCGTGAGCAGCATGATGGAGTATAAGAAAAGCAGTGGCACAAGCTACATCCCAATTACCGAAAATATGATAACCGGACTTTCAGCCGGTACTTACTATGTGCGCTATAAAGCAGCCGGAACAAAGCTCCCGAGCCTGGAGGCCACCGTGACCATTGAAAAATCCTTGCCGGTTGCAGATGATTTAAATTACAGTCTGGACCCGATGACGTTTGACGGCAGCGCAAAGCCTTTAGCCGTAAGTAAAAAAAATGTGGAAATCGGCGACATTACAGTCAAGTATGACGGTAGTATCAATGCGCCCGTTAGTGCAGGTAACTATGACGTTACAGTGGAAATTGAGAGCAATGAGTCTTATCATGGAACTAAGTTAAACCTTGGTACTTATTCTGTCAACAAGGCCAAAGTGTCTGCGGCAGCAAACAACTCTGCCAGCGTGGCCTTTAACGAAACAACCAGCAAGACTCACATGCCGAGTGGTTTACCAGCCAATGCAGGAACGGCAGTCTATGCCAAAGGGAGCGTTGCGGATACAGGAAACATTCTGCAAAGCAGTAGTGTGGACAGCTCCACAGGCCAGGTAACCTATCAGCTTGTACCGAGTTTAACTTCTGCCGATGCAGGCAAAACGGCAACAATCCCCGTTACTGTGACCAGCCAGAACTATGTGGATTTTACGGTGAATGTTGTGGTCAAAGTGGTAAATAAAACAGACGTAAGCAGCTCCATCACATTTGCAAACGGCAATGCCACTTATAACGGCAATGTGCAGATACACGAAACTGCTATGACTACCGACGGAAGCGGCGGCGTATTCACCTATACTTACACTACTGGTGATGGTGCACTTGAGGACGGAAAGCCCAGGGGTGCGGGAACCTATACTGTTACAGCAGCCTACGAAAGTGCTACAGCCAAGGGAAGCAAAACGGCCGCCTTTCATATCTATAAAAAGCCCGTCACTGTGGCTGTGAGTCTATCCCCGTCCACTATTACCGCGGGTGATGTACTGCCCACTCCAACTCTGAGCTACGACGGTATGGTATCAGGTGAAAGCCTGACAATGTCTGAAGCACCCGTTTTCATGGGAATACCGGGGGATAGCAGCACTGCGGGTACCTATACCATTAGCTGGAGCAATACGGCGGCGATAAAATCTGGGATTGAAGCTTTGTCAGAAGCTGAAAATTACACCATTACCTATAGGGAATCGACGAATCTTGTAATCAAGAAAAAGTCTTCTGGCAGCGAGTCTCACAGCAGTGGAGGTGGCTCAGGAGGTAGCCCTTCTGTTTCCTCCACTCCACCAGTACCAGGCAAGCCTAATTCTCCTACACAGTGGGAAACCAAGGTTTTTGGTACAGTAGATAACAAGGGCAATGTCACAGTTAATATCACCAGCCCAATCGTAAGCGGCGCTTTTGACAAGGCACTTGAGGAAGCCAGGAAAAATGGCAACGAGCTAAACGGCATCGCACTGGTCCTGCGTGTGGATACCGGCAATAAGACCGTCTCTAATGTCACGGTCAATCTGCCTAAGACTGTTCAGGACACCATTATTATAAAGAATATCGTTAACACGACTGTGGTGTTGGACAACCCGGGTATCAGGGTCGGTATGGATTTGGCAGCTGTGCAGGCAATCAACAGTCAGGCAAAATCGGATGTGAATATAACCGCCGCCTGTACGGACAACAGCAAACTGACCGATGATGCGAAAAGAGTGATTGGCAGCCGCCCGGTATTAGACCTCAAGGTAGACTATGGCAGTGGCAATCAGTTGCAGAGCTTTGGCTCTGGAACCGTATCGATAACCATCCCGTATATTCTCGGCACGAATGAAAAAGCCGGGAATGTGCAGGCTGTCTATGTGGACGGCAATGGAAGGCTACACTGGCTCACAAATTCGGTTTATGATAGTGTGGAACAGGTATTGCGCTTTCGCACCAATCATTTCTCTACCTACGGTATCGGCTATAAACAGACCGACACTGAATTCACGGATATTACAGGCCATTGGGCAAAAGAAGATATTGAGTTTGCAGTAAGCCGTGGACTGGTTGAAGGCACCTCTGCCGTAGTTTTCAGCCCGGAGGCTGGGTCGACAAGAGGAATATTCGTTACGGCGCTGGGACGGTTAGCAAATGCTGATGTGAGCAGCTACAAAGAGAGCAGCTTTACCGATGTGAAAAATGACGCTTACTATATGGGGTATATAGAATGGGCCAGCAAAAACAGCATTTTAAACGGCACCGGCAATGGCGAATTTGTACCGGATGAGTCCATTTCCCGTGAGCAGATGGCGGTCATTATTAAGAACTACGCCAAAGCCATAGGCTTCGTATTGCCGAAGGTATATATGGAAAACACCTTTGCAGACAGCGTAAAAATCAACTCCTACGCAAAGGATGCCGTAAAGGAGATGCAGATGGCAGGTGTTATCAGCAGTAAGAACTGCAATCTTTTTGAGCCGCAGGATACAGCCACCCGTGCCGAGGTCTCGGCTGCGCTGCGCCGATTTGTGGGATTGGCGATTTCAAACGAAACCATGCAGGGCTGGACGATGAATGACTCTGGCCAGTGGGTGTACTACGAAAATGGCAGGCTCATTACTGGGAAAAAGGACATTGACGGCATGACCTATACTTTTGACAAGTACGGTGTAACAGCAGATGCACCCAAAGACTAATAATACACCAATTATACCGTACGGTTGGCCCATCACATACAAACTGGCTGCACCATAAGTGAACCGGAACGCCGGAGCAACAAGAGTGAACCCGGTTGGTTAAAGCTGGTGATGCAAAGCTGACGGTTAAAGGTGCCTTAAGGCACTATGATAGTATGACTACAAAAAAACGTGCAGAGCCTGCCCTCTATTCCGAGGTCGGGCTCTTGCCATATTATTCTTCCAAGCTAAATTTACAATAAAATTAAGTATCTGAAACTATGATTCATGTAGAAAAAAACATGCTTCATGCAGCAGGCGGTTCTTTAGTGGATTAGCTGTTACAATGAAAATGTGAAGCAATACTAATGAATGGAGGAATAACCAAATGAAACGAATGAAACTAAAAAAACTGCCGGCGATCATTTTTTTTCTGTGTTTCACGCTTACCGCCTGCTCGCAGGCTTCAAAACCCCCAGTAGAAACCTCATCGAATGTTGGCGGCTCGACGTCGCCGGCTGCACAGGGAGACGTAGCTAGAATCGGCAATACAAGCTATGTTACCCTGAAAGACGCGATAAATGCAGCAGGGGATGATGATACTGTTACACTGCTGACGGACATCGTCCTCGCGGCTCCCATCTATATAGGAAGCTCCATAAGTATCACCCTTGACCTGAACGGTAAGACACTGGACGGCGGCAGTAATATGGCCATCCAACACGACGGCACGGGTATATTGAATATCACAGACAGTTCCGGTGGTGGAGTCAGTATGGGGCAGGTTAAGTCGGCGGGCGGCGAAGAAGTGGCCACGGTTGGCTTAAGTAACGGTGGTCATCTGGTTTTGTCCGGTATTGCCATGATTACTGCTGATGGTGGAATCGCGGTCTTAAATTTGGGTTCCGGGAGCATATTCATTGCCGACGGCGATGTGAATGCGACATCCGGTGGTACGGCCATTAAGAATGGCGAAGGCGAAGTAATCGTAGCGGGTGGCGCAGTGGGTACCAGAGACGGCGGATACGGGATTTGGAACGAAGTAAACGGCAGCGTGAATGTTTCCGGCGGTACGGTTTACGCCGAGGGCAGGTACAGCGAAGCAATATATAACTTCGGTGTCGGCAGTGTGAATGTTTCCGGCGGCACGGTATCATGCGACGGCTCCAATGGTCACGCGATTTTAAACAATGCCACCGGTACCGTAACCATCTCCGGTGGTACGATACGCAACAACTACGATATGGGTACCGCAATATGTAACGAATACGGTGGTACCGTCTCCATTCTTGATGGAACTCTCCCTCTTCCCAACAATAGCGAACCGCCCATCATCATAGGTGGCGGAATGGCAATTGACGCAGCACCGGATTTGGGCGCAGGCGTGCAGGTAACGGCAAGCGTTGACACAAACGGAACGCCGACGGTCGCTTATAATGAAAAAAACATCACTGAATACAAATACCTCATGTTTGAGCAAGGCTCGACTTCTGCGCCAACTCCCGGCGGCACGCAGGAAAAACTTGAAACTGTGGCTGCTCCCGAAAACCCGGAAAATTCCACGACGTCCATGGTTCCGGTAACTTCGGCGCCGGAAACCATGGAAAAAAAAGATACAAAGGTCTATGAGATGACCCCGGAAAGCTCAGGGCCTTATGATCCCGGTTATACGGTGAGGTTTGTCATAGTGACGGGGGACGGGGTGACAAAAGTAGAATATGGACATTTCCTTCAGGACGGCGTTGTTACGCTTACAACGCCGACTCAAACGAAATATAACCTTAATTACTGGTATGTTGACATCGTAATGCCCGGAGTCGGGGATGAACAACGAACGGTTACTTTTTACGCAAAGGGATATGATGGCAATAAAGAACTGGATACGGTATTTACGGACGTTTTGATAAACGCTGGTGAACTCGAAGGTTAAATAAATGGAAGGAAAATTCCTATGAAAAAAAAGTTTGCAATCATATCGATTACACTGTGCGGGATGCTGGCCATATTGGCATTAGGATCATGCCGAAATGTGATGGAAAAGGCCGGCGATTCTTCTCAAAAGCTATGGGACCCTTCGCCCTCGGCTGATAAAATCGTAGTAATAAGCGATATTCATCTGGGGATTGACGACAGTATGGCCGAAAATGTAGAAAACAAGCCGATTCTTATTGATTTCCTTAAAAGGCTGCAAAAAACAACAGATGTGCGGGAGTTAGTTATTGCCGGGGATTTTTTGGACGAATGGTACCTGGCGCTGGATTATCCCGCTTATCTGGATTCCTCGGACTTCTACCGGAAGGTAATTGCCAACAATAAGGAGGTTTTTGACGAACTCAAAAATGTAATGGCGAGCGGAATAAAGCTCGTCTATATCGTAGGGAACCACGACATGCTGCTGGAAAGCGGTGTATTGGATGAAGCCCTGCCCGGAATCGTACAGGCGCGCGACAGCAAAGGACTTGGCGTTTATTACACTGGCGACCGCAATGAGATTGTGATTGAGCATAGCCACCGCTACGACGTGTTCTCGGCTCCAGATACGATTACCAACAAGGAGATTACCGGCGGCGAAACAACTTTGCCACCTGGCTATTTCTTCGCGAGAATTGCGGCAAGCTGGGTGATACAAGGCCGACCGGAAATCCAAAGGGGCTATCCCGTCATTACTGCTGCACCCGATAAGGATACCGACCCCGACCGATATGGCGCGTATCTTTACCACAGGGTGTTGGGTTCGGCACTCAGCGCCGTAACACCAAATGAGGGATTTGCAGACAAAGTGCTGGGTATGGACATAGACGGGTATCACGGACACTATTCCATACAAGACCTTTACCCGGTTCTGGGCGTTGATGAGAGCATTACCGCGCCTGTTCTATATAAAAACTTTCAGCGCACATGGGATGAGCGGCAGCGTGTCAACAACGTCAAAGTGAAAAACAGTTTTGAACAGGCTGTAGCCGGCGCGCTCGACAGCGGCTTTTACTTTGAACAGGCCAAAGTGCAGTACTTGCAAAATCCCGATGAAAATATCTCAGTAGTCGTATTCGGGCATACCCATATCCCGGTATTTGAAAAAATGGAAAGCGGCAAGTTTTACATCAACGATGGCACATGGATAGACCACAATTCAAACGCCCCTTTCACGCGTACTTTCGCTGTCATTACTACAGGCGAAGCAAACAACGCCGCTTTGTACACATATAACGCCAATGGGACATTTACGGATATTAGCATAAAAGGGAGAGGTAGCGGTTCTTAACAGGAAATTATGGGTTACGGAAATAGAGAGTTACTGAGCGAATGCTTTGTTTCATGTCAAAAAAATCATGTTTCATGCAGCGAATGTTTTTTGGCAGTTTTTTGATAGAGTGAACTCAGGGGTTCTGTCCTATACAACTATGAAGAAAATGGAGGATTTAGAAATGAAAAAATTGCTGGTATTTATGATGGCACTTGCCATGACGCTGAGCCTTTCAGCCTGTGGAGGAAGCAAGGCGGCTTCCGCAGAGCCTTCTTCAACAACCGAACAAGACGAGGAAGCAGAATTTACAGCAGAGCAGCAAGCCCTCGCACAAGAATTTATAAAAATGGCAGAAGAATATGATGCAGTTGCTGACAAGGTAAATGCAAGTCCTGAACTTTTGAGCAATGAAGAGCTTGTAAACGCCATGAATGAGCTTGCAGATGAAATTATCAAGGCGGACGAATACTTTGCCAATCCAGAAACGCTCACGCCTGAGGTTATGGGCGGCCTGACTGTAGCCATTGAGATAGGCCGCTCATTCATCGCCGAAGCTAGTGCTGCTTTAGACGAAATCGACCGTTGATATTCCCAAAAGGCGCAGTATGGATGAATGTCTGGACGAAGAAAACGTGGGAAGGCGGCCAGAGTATCGAGGTAGAGACGCCGTTGGATCAGATGCCGCTCTTTGTGCGGGATGGACTCGTTCTGGATGTTTGTGAACCATAAAACCAGTTTTTCCTGATAGTAATTGAATCATTATATGAAACCCGGGAGGGGAGCGATTTAAGAAAAATCATGACCGTTCCTCTCCTGTTTTCAGTTCCATATGCGTTTAGACAATGGAAAATTTAGATTTATTTCAGTAAAGGGTCTTTAATTAAAGCCGCTTTGCTTTATAATAGTACCCCAGTCTATCTGTGGCAATAATTGCATCGCAAACGATTTCAGGTGTCAATGTTAATGGCATGTTCCCCATTGTATCATTAGGGCTGCATGCTAATTCTGCAACTTTCATTATTTCATCTATTTTAATCTCATGAATTCCAAGATCCTCCAGAGTTGTTGGCAATCCGACATCTAAACAAAAATTTATCACTTCTTCAAATTCTTCCGGAGAAGCATTTTCAAGTACTAATTGAGTTAAGGTACCAAAAGCAACTTTCTCGCCATGGTAACACTGATGTGTTTCATGGATAGCTGTAAATCCATTATGAATCGCATGGGCTGCTGCGATACCACAGCTTTCAAAACCAATACCTGAAAGATATGTATTTGCTTCAACAATGTTTTCCAGTGCTTTTGTACATACTTTCGCTTGTGCAGAAACAAGAGCCTGAATACCGTTAGCAAGTAATGTATCATAACATAATCTGGCAATTGCCATAGAGGTGATGGTATAGTAGCCACCAATAAAGTTAGGACTGTTTGACTGCATACATGCACGGGCTTCAAAATAGGTTGCCAATGCATCTCCCATGCCAGATACAAGTAAACGTGCCGGAGCAGAACTAATTACCTCAGTATCGACCAAAACCATGTTTGGGTTTTTAGGAAGAAAGAGATAATCTTCAAAAGCGCCGTCGTCTGTATAGATAACTGATAAAGCACTGCATGGAGCATCTGTTCCGGCAATGGTAGGAACGATTACAACAGGAGCTTCTGCGTAAAAAGCAAGAGCTTTTGCTGTATCGTGGATCTTTCCTCCCCCAATTCCTACAACTACATCACAACCAGATTCCTTATATACGTTCACTAAGCGGTCAATTTCATTACGAGAGCACTCACCTTGAAAGATTTCGAAAGATAATTTTGTATTATATTCTTTTGCACTCTTTTCGATAGGATCTTTAACACGTCTCTTACCAGATTCGCTAACTAAAATAAAGGGCGCCTTTCCTATATTTTGCAAATGTTTACATAGCTCACCTAATATCCCTCTGCCTTGAACGTAACGTTCAGGGCTGCCAATTATATTAGCCATGTTAATTCCTCCTTAGATTGTTAGTTTGATAATTATATATCGATATTTATTTATCGATATAATATATTATATTTTTATTCTACATAAATGTCAATCTAGATAAGTAATTATAGTTAACTATTTATCAAAGGATATTAGGGATCCAGGATTATCAGCAGTTATACAGATAGGTTATTAAGCGTGATCCTCTGCCAGGATTGGTTCTATAGCATTCCCTTTATTTTATTTCTTGTTCTCCGGGATATTTTTCCACTCCAAGCATCGCATGCTAATTTATTCTATAGGCAGTGCTTGCTTCACGTTTATTTTCAGTATATTCTAAAACCAAGCGGAGGACAGCCGGGTGATACCATCCACAATTTCTTCTTCTGATAAACTGCTGTATCCCATGAGAACCATATTATCCGAGTAGCTTTTCAGGTTCATCCAATAGTCGGATACCGGATAAACTCCAACCCCCGCCCTTTGTGCTGACGCAATTAGTTCTTTTTCGGACATCCCATTATGAACCTCCAGCAGAATGTGCAGACCGGCATTTTTGCCATGGATGTTTACCCTCCCTGCCATCTGACTTTGGATTGTGCTGATTAACATATCATGCTTTCTTTTATTGGATACAGAGGATTTGTTCAGCATCCGATTCCAATGTCCCTGCTGGATAAAGTGATACATGACTTTCTGATCCAGCCAAGGAATAGAACAATGATAACTTGAGAAGTTAGCATGGTAATGCTTCAGTAATTCCTCCGGCAAAACGAGAAACCCCATTCTTAGGCCGGGAGCAAGCACTTTGGAAAAGGTGTTGACATAAATCACACGTTCATTCTTGTCGAGGGATTGGATAGAGGGGATTGGTCTGCTGTTATAACGAAGCTCACTGTCATAATCGTCCTCGATAATATAAGCGTGATTCTGCTCCGCCCATTCTAACAGCTTAAGCCGTTTGTTGATTGACATGACAATACCTGTTGGAAACTGATGGGAGGGCGTGGTATAGACTAGCTTTGTACCCGAAGCCGAGAGTTTCATCAAATCAATGCCATCATCCTGTAATCCAATAGGCATCACATCATAACCATGATTGATGAAGGTTTCTCTGGCACTGTCATAGCAGGGGTCCTCCACAGCGACAATGTTGGATTCCTGCATGAGCAACTGGCAGACTAAACTCAGGGCTGACATAGCTCCGGAGCAAAGAATAATTTGTTCCGGACTGCAAACAACCCCTCTGGAGTTGGTGAGATATTTCATAATCTGTACCCGAAGTTCTGAATCTCCCTTTTTCTCATGATAATCAGCGATATGCCCGATTTCATCGGATAGCAATACCTGATTCAGCAGTTTACGCCAGATACTAAGGGGGAAATTCTCAATATCAAGTCGGCAGTATTTGAAATCATACTGTACGGGATATGTTTCTTCTGATTCCTGTGTGATGGGCATTTCAAAGTCAGTTTGTTTTATATGGGACGGAGCAAGGTTGTTTATCGCTATCTTCTGTACCTTATAGCCGCTGCCAACCTTGCTTTGAACATAACCTTCGGAACAAAGCTGCTGATATGCACTGTCAACCGTATTTTTTGCAACTAAAAGTGTACTGGCCAATGTTCTGATAGGTGGGAGAATGCTTCCCTCGCATAACTCTCCGGATATAATTTTGTCCCTTAGTTGATGATAAATTTGCATATATAACGGTTCATCTGAATGCCTGTCTATAATTAACATATGCTCTCTCCTTGATTGTACCTATTAAAAATTTGATAATTGTCGCTTTCGACAGATACAATTATACGATATACTTAATAAGAAATAAAGTATCTTATTATGGAGGAATAAATCATGCAACACAGAATGAAAACACATATGATGACCAAGGACAAGATGGAGGATTTGCTGAATCGGACGGCAACGTGTAGTCTTGCTATGCTGAATGAAGAAGGTACACCGTATGTCATACCAATGCACCATGTCTATCACAATGGCTTTGTTTATATGCACGGCTTACCCAAGGGTAAAAAAATCAACAACATCAAAGCAGACCCTCATGTGAGCATCACCGCTTATGAAATGCAAGACTTACTCCTTGACCCGGACGGCAAGGCTTGCGATACCAACACAAAATACGAAAGTGTGATACTTTCTGGTATGGCTACCCTAGTGGATGATATTGACCTGAAAAGAGAAGCTCTGATGGAGGTCGTAAAAAAATATACCCCTCACCTATCAGGGACTACGCTACCTGAAAATATGGTAAGAGGAACAGCAGTCATTCAGGTAGAGATTCTTGAAATGACAGGAAAGTACTACGATTAAGGATATGCCGTATATGAAGAAAGTCCTTAATCTCGTCTTTTGGTTCATTGGGTTTCTGGCGGTTGGACTCGGAACGGTTGGCATTATCCTTCCGATTTTGCCAACCACCCCGTTTTATCTGTTGGCTTGTTTCTGTTTCGCAAAAAGTTCACCACAGTTTCATAAGTGGTTTACAGGCACGAAGTTATATCAGAAATACTTGGCTGAGTTTGTAAGAACACGAGCCATGACGCGGAAGGCAAAGCTCGGCCTGTGCATTCCGGTGAGTTTTATCCTAATCATTACCATGGTGTTTATTCCGTCATGGACTCTCCGAACAGGAATTGCCTGTATTATGATATTCAAATGGTGGTATTTTACTTTCAGAATCAAGACAATACCAAGCAATAAACCACCTCATAAGACAGTGCAGGAGGACACATGAAAAAACCTGAAATTAAATCGCAGTAGTTGAACGCAAGGGTAAAATAGGATGCCACAGTTTGGGGATTAAAGAAGTAAATTATCATTATTAATTTGTGTTTGCAGCTGATCTATCAATAGCTGTTGAATGAAAGGCTCGTTTCCAAGACCTGACAGAACACAGTCTACATTGAAACCTGCTGCAGTTAAAACAGAATATAAAGATTCCTGATGCTTGCCGGCCATGTCGTGAAAGACGTGATAACCGGCAAGCATTAGTAATGGAATTAACCGTATATATTTTATACCTCTTTTATGTAACATGGCGATAAAGTTACCTATATCCGAAAGAGAATCAAGAGTTAACACATAATAATTTATGTGATGATTATTATGAAAGTATGTTTCAAGCTCATTGTAATAAATACTGGATGAGTGGGAGCTGCCATGCCCTAAGAATACAATTACTTCATCATCATTGTGAACTGGATATAGGGTCGCAAGGGAAGTGGAAATAGGGCCATAGCATTCTTTCGCAGCCAGTAATGGTGTGCAAATGTTGATCTCATTAAATAAATGTTGATGATCAGCCAGAGTTTGTTGCATTTTAAGAAAACTATGACCAGGCAGTAGGAATGTTGGTAGGATAAAAAGTGTAGTTATTTTATTATTATATAGCTGTTCCAGCACCTTAAAGAGAAAAGGCAGGCCCGTAGAATCCTTATCCTGTCCATGGCTAATGATTGCTGGATATACAGCATAGTCTTGTAAGGCTGATTTTAATTGTTTTTCCAGTGCTAAGATAAAGCTATTACCGGTACTTAAAGAATTTGTACCATAACTTACAATCAGAATTGCTTTTTTGGGTTGGTGCGGATCCATAGTGATAGGGCTCCTTTCCTCTTAAAATATCTTTTTATATTAGCCAATAAAATCTGCAAACAAATGAATAAATATCATTGAGGAAGCTGCAACAGCCAACCAAGTGCATCCACCAAGAATAATAGGCTTAATACCTTTCGTTAATAAATCTTTGAATTTGATCTTGAATCCTACGCCTGCTAATGCAATGGTAATAAATAATTTATAACCGGCTTTTAAGTATTTATCCAGTCCGCTAACTAAATCGAATAAACCCACTGTATTTAAAACTGCCATTATTAAAAAGCCAAGAATAAACCATGGGAATACTTTTAATACGGTTTTTGAAATACTTGTTTGCTCCGCATTTGCAGCATTGTTCTTAGATTGTTGACGAACTGTGATTACTGTAAAGATTACTGCTAATGCAATGAGCATAGTAGTACGTGTAAGCTTCACTGTAATTGCTAAATTTAAGTCTAAACCATTTATTGCATTATATGTAGCTTCCGATGCTGCAACACTTGATGTATCATTGATTGCAGTGCCTGCAAGGAATCCAAATTGATTGGAAGTTAGATTAAGTGCACCTGCTAAGTATGGGTATACCAGAGCTGCCAATATATCAAAAAGAAAGATCGCTGTCATAGCGTAAGCAATCTCAGTTTCTTTTGCTTTAATAATAGAAGCGAGAGTAGCAATGGCTGTACCGCCGCAGATACAAGTTCCTCCACCAACTAAAGTGCAAGTATTCCAGGATTGTTTTAATTGTTTACCAACGAAATATGCTACTGTAAAGGATAAGCAGATATTTATAATGATTAAAGGAAGCGCCTTCGCACCAAATCCTAAGATTTGAGCAAAATTAAGTGTTCCGCCTGCAAGGATGATACCTAAGTTTAAGCACTTTTTACCTGCAAAAGTTGTACCTTTTTTAAAGTCTTTATCTACGCTAGGTAAGATGTTTACAAGAAGCATTCCGATAAATAGACCAATCATTGGTGCACCAATAATATTTTGAAGTTTTCCAAGATAAGTTGCTATGATTGCAATAACAACGCAAGTCCCAATCGCTAAGTAAGATTTTTTGTTCATCATTTGTAATGTCCCCTCAAAAGTAGTTAAATTTTTAACAATACAGCCCGAAATAATAACCGATAGAGCTTTTACTCTATTCGGTTATTAGAAAGCCTATATTAACAGGTTGCGCCGCCTACTAAGTGAAGCTTAGCATCTAAGATTTCCTGTTTGCGGTCTAGTAAATCATTTGCGTATAACTGAGCTTGAACATTTTCAAAACCTATACGGGAAATTGTATCGGATAAACGTTCTCCGGTTTGTCCCTGCTCTCTATAGAGAAGAATTGTTTTTTCAATGATTGCTAAAGCTTCCTCTTTGCTGGTGAATACACGATCAAGGGAAATTCCGTGTGCTACTTTTTTACCCCATCTGCCACCTATGTAAATCTTGTATCCGCTTATGCCGTCTTCGATGCAATCGAAATGACATTTACCAACACAACGGCCGCAGTTGTTACAGATATCTTTATCAATCGTAGGAACACCATCTTCTAGCGTTGCAGCAGCCATAGGGCAGGATTCTACAACAGAACATTTTTTACATGCATTACAATTATCTTCATCATAGTTAGGAATTAATTGACCGATAATGCCTAAGTCGTTTAAGTCTGGCTTTACACAGTTATTAGGGCAGCCGCCTACCGCAATTTTAAATTTATGAGGTAATTTTACGTTTGCATAGCCATTATAGAAACGTTCGTGAATTTCTTCTGAAAGTTCAAATGTGTCAATAAGACCATATTGGCAAGTGGTCCCTTTGCAAGATACAACCGGACGTACTTTTGAACCGGTACCACCGGTAACAAGTCCTTCCTTTGCAATATATTCACGGAACTTTTCAATGTTATCGTAATGAACGCCTTGGCATTCAAGTGTTAATCTTGTTGTCATAGTAACGATACCGTTACCATAAATTTCAGATGCTTCAGATAAGCATTTGTTCTGAGCTGCAGTAATTTTACCATTGACTGTAATAATTCTTGCTGAAAAGTTATCAGTTCCCTTGTTTCTAAGAAATCCAAGGGCCTTTACTCTTTTTTCATCTTCTGCAGTTACTTTTAATTGTGTCATGTTTTTCCCTCCATAAATTTAGTTAACTTCTATCTATAACTCAATTGAATTAAATATAGATCCGCCTTCAAGAACCAAAGTATCTGTATATCCGAAGTGTTTCAGGCGATTTTGTAATAAATAGGCTCTTTTACCTTTGGAACAGGCCAGTAATAGTTTATCATCCAATGAGTAGTCAGGGACTTTGCCGGTAACCTTTGTTAAATCCATATAAGGAGCACCTGTAATGGATGGGGCAATAGAGGCATCAATTAATTTGTAACCTTCAGCCTTACCAGCCTTGTAATCTGTTGGAGTGATACTATTAAATACACCACTTATTTTATTTAAAAGAACATTCACCGTATGGGATAATGGATGAATTGCTGTAGAGAATGGAGGTGCATACGCCAAATCCATGTTCTCAATATCTTCTAAAGTTGCCTTCATCGTAAGGGCTGTAACTGCAATATCAATCATTTTATCAACGCTGCCTTTACCTAATACTTGAAGACCTAATAATTTCTTAGTAGTCCTATCAGCAATCATTTTTACTATAAAATAAGATGCCTGTGGATAGTAGTGTGCTTTATCATCCACTACAGTAACAACACTAACCGCATCATAACCAGCCGCAATAGCCCCTGCCTCTGTTAAACCAGTTCTTCCTACATGAAGTTCAGGTAATTTGCAAATACCTGTGCCAAGTACACCGCGATAGGATATGCGGCTTCCGGCTATATTTTTTGCAGCAATACGTCCTTCAATATTAGCGGATGAGCCCATAGGGGACCAGGTGCTTTCTTTGGTTAATGCATTGGATACGCATGCACAGTCACCGACTGCATAGATATCAGGATCGTTTGTCATAAGAAATTCATTTACCTTGATTGTCTGATTTTTCATTAATTCCAGACCAGTGTTTACTGCAAAGGATGTGTTAGCACGAATACCCATTGCAAGAATTACTGCATCACATTTGATCGCACGTTTTCCGGTTTGAACTTTCTCTACGTTCTCTTCACCAAGAATTGCTTCTAATCTGGTATTAGTCATTGCCATAATACCATGGTCAGCCAAATGATCTTCAACATACTCTGCAAATTCAGGGTCAAAACCAGGTAAGATGTGGTCTGCCATATCCAGTACAGTTACGCGTACTCCTTGGAGGCTTAAGTTCTCAGCAACTTCAAGGCCAATAAAACCACCACCTACAACGACTGCACGTTTGATTTTTCCTGCTTCTACCGCTTCGCGAAGACCAATGGCATCTTCAGGAGTTCTCATGTAATATACGCCACCTAAATTAACACCCTCAATCGCTGGCTTTATTGGGCTTGCTCCGGAAGCAATCACTAACTTGTCATAGGAATATGTAGATTGCTCGTTTGTTGTCAGGTTCATTGCTTCTACAGTTTTTTGATCTCGGTTCATTTTGATAACTTCAGTCTCAGTCAATACTGTGACACCAGTTAACGCTGAAAAACTAGCTGGTGTATTGACTATTAATTGCTCGCGTTGCTCGATTACGTTACCCACATAGTAAGGCAATCCGCAACCAGCGTAGGAAATATCCTTGCTTTTAGTTAGAATCGTTACGTCATAGTCGCGGTTTTCACGTTTTAACTTTGCTGCAACTTTAGTACCTGCGGCAACGCCGCCAATAATTAAAATCTTCACAGCTACACCCCTTTGTTTATTTTTTAACATATGCTTAATATAGCACTTGTTATAATATAATAAAAGTGATAATATCTTATCGAAGTCATAGGTAAAACCTATGATAGAAAATAAAACAGAGGTGATTCCATGACGATACGCCATTTAAGAATATTTAACGAAGTAGCACAAAGTGGGAAGATGAGCATTGCTGCAGCTAAGTTTTATGTATCTCAGCCAACGGTAAGTCAAGCAATTAAGGAGTTAGAAGATCATTATGGGGCGTTATTGTTTGAACGGTTATCGAAAAAACTATATATAACTGAAAAGGGAAGACAGCTGCTTTCATATTCTAAGCAAGTGGTAGAACAATTTGATTATTTAGAAAGTAAAATGTTTGAAATATCAGGGTATCAAAAGCTTAAAATTGGTTCGACGATTACAATAGGAAGCTGCCTTATCAGTGATATATTGAACTCATATCAAGAGTTGAATAACGAAGTTGAAATCTATTCCTACATAAACAACACACACGATATCGAAGAGAAGATATTGAATTCTAAATTAGATATTGGTCTTGTAGAGGGCAGAGTGAAAAGTCCGGATTTAGTGACGATACCTGCTGTAGATGATTACTTGGTTTTAGTCTGCAGTGCTAATCACCCATTTGCAAAGAAAAAGAGCTTTACTTCAAAAGACCTAGCCGGAGAAAAGTTCGTAATGCGAGAAGAAGGTAGTGGAACACGAGAGCTATTTGAAAACTATTTAAAAGAACAAGATGTATCTATAAATATCAGCATGGTTGCAAATTGTCCAACAGCAATGATCCGATCTGTGATTGATAATCAATGTTTGGCTGTACTATCAATCCGGCTTGCACGAGAGCAGATTGAAAATGGTAGTATCGTTGTAATTAAAAATAGAGATACCACATGGAATCGCTCCTTTAGTATTGTATATCATAAAAACAAATTTGTATCAAAGCAAATGGAAGAATTCATTGATCTGGTAAAAAAATATAAGTATGCAGAAATCTTCGATCGTTTGTTATAGTGATATAGGTAAATCTTATGATTATCTTAGAAGATTCTTATTTGTATCAATATAGGTGCTGTGTTATGTTAAAAGTAACGATTCTTGGAGTTTCGATTCTTAAGTAGAATGAAAAAGTGAGGTTATAATAATGAACATCAGCATGGTGGGGATTGACTATAATACCGCTAATATCGAAGATAGAGAGCATTTTTCTCTAACATTTGAAAAACAGTTAGAAATTGCAAAAGTAATAAAAGAGAGGTATCACTCGAGCGGTTGTATCATAGTATCTACCTGCAATCGAACCGAAATCTGGTTTAGTGAATTAGGTACATCTGAATTAGAATGCTTTAGTCAGCTAGTGATAGGTGAAAATGCCAAAGAGACTATGGATAGTTTTTGTGTTTACAGGCAGGGGGATGAGGCAGTAAATTACTTAATGGAATTAGGCTGTGGTATTCACTCCCAGATATTTGGTGAAGATCAGATTTTAACTCAATTAAAACAAGCTCTGCAGCAGGCAAGAGAGTATCAATATATAGACTCTGTCTTAGAGTGTTTATTTCGAATTGCTATTACAGCAGCCAAAAAAGTCAAAACAAATATTCAAATAGCAAAGAGCAACACTTCTCTGCCTCACGCAATTGTAGAACAACTGGAAAAAGAACAGGGTGATTTAACGGGGAAATCTTGTTTAGTAATTGGTAATGGAGAAATGGGGCGTTTAATGGCTCAAAATTTATTAGA
>Ga0213828_1001563_pt1 | contig 18412 bp, 19 predicted proteins | sample MC6MC0897MG_FD_180664 | JGI IMG/M metagenome (GOLD analysis project Ga0213828, IMG submission 180664) | Enriched soil aggregate microbial communities from Iowa State University, Ames, United States - MC6-MC0897-MG | ecosystem: Environmental > Terrestrial > Soil > Unclassified | place: USA: Iowa... | reverse complement strand
CTGATACGCAGCATCGCGGGGGCTCCCGGGCGGGAAAAATGGAAGCGCGCCATTATACTCATCCACGGCGCGCCGCTCAATGCAAAATAAGGGCCTTCGGTCAGCGTTCTGGCAGTTTTACCTGCACGACCGCCACTGGCTGGTCGAGCCAGTCGGCGAAGCTGTCGAGAAAGGCCTGGGTGAACCCGGCCTCGCCCCAGTTGTTGAAGATGAACCCCAGGTTGGAAAAGGCACATGGCTGCAGGTAAAGAAAGCCATTGATGTCGTCTTCGAAGCCGCACAGCGGGCAGGTAAAGTTGTCACTGACCCCTGGCATCCACTCCTCCAGGCTCTCGAACAGCGGCTCGCCGACTTCACGGCGGCACTCCGGGCAGCCGGCTTCTTCGAGAAAACCGTCGGTCGGGGTATAGATGCAGCGCTTGAGCATGATCTCGAGGCCGCTGGCCTGCTCACCGAAGGGCAGTTTCTCGGGGTGCAGGGCTACCTTGCGCGCACCTTCCGCCAAGGCATGGCCCATGCGGTTTCCGGTGCGGCCACAGGTGGTGAGTTGCTCTTCGACGATTTTCTCGCGCACCAGCCAGCGTACGATCGCCCGGGCGCGGGCCTCGTTGGCCGGAACGGTGGAAAGCTTGGGGACGATGATGCTCTGGGTGTTCATTAAGGAAGCAAACCTGCGAACTGCGGTAATGCCGCAATTCTACCGCTCACAGGCTCAGGTAGCGACCAATCATGGCCAAGCCACTGGCCAGCACCAGCCACGTGACCAGGCGCACAAAGGCCTCGCGGGACAGTTTCAGCGTCAGCCGGCGTCCTACCCACAAGCCGAAGAACATCACCGGCAACAGGCAGGCAGCGAGCAACAGCAGGCTGCTGTCGGCGTAGACCCCGGCGATCAGGAACAGCGACAGGCGCACCACCGTGCTGCAACTGATCAACGCACTTTGGGTAGCCCGCACCTGCTCCTTTACCTCCAGCCGCGCGCTCAAGTAGATGGCGCAGAGGAAGCCGCCGCTACCGAACAATGCGCCGAACAGGCTGCCGATGGAGCCCGTTGGTATTTTCCAATTGCATCTGAGCGAGCAGCTGCAGGCCTTGGCATTTGTAGCGGCCTTGAGATCGAGCGCCGCCTGCGCAGCGCTTCGCGGGACAAGCCCACATAGTTTTTACAGCGTGCCGTTTTGTGAAAGCGGACTGTCTTGGACCCGGCTTTTTACTTACGTAAACCTCAATAAAACTATCACTTTTACCAGGTGCGCCCTGTTCACCGCTCAGTTAACGTTCGGACTGTAATCATATCAACGAGGTAACGGCAATGCTCACAGATCAGGAAAGATGGAACAAATCCTTTTATGGGAAGTTACGCCTTGTGCTGGATAACCGCCCCTTGAATTTCTCCCGCGTGGACCTTACAACCGAAACAACCCACACAGGCGGTGACAGGTACCACACGTCCGAGAACACTAACTCTGGTTACAAAGCAACTTTCTTCAATTACCTCACTGCCAATAGCTTCGAAGATGACGCATACGACTTCTACTTTCGCTACTCCGATGAAGACGATTCGTTTTCGATTAGTACTCGCGCTAAGGAATGGCTGACAATTTCCAACAACGGCTATCTTTACCTCACCCCTGAACCAACATATTGCAAGCACTTCCGCTTGCTCTCCTCAGATCGTTCAAAGCGGCTTTCGCTAGCAGACATGACCGAGGAACAAAACGAGATTATCATCCAGGTAATAAGCATAGACTACGTATGGGACGGAGCGGGGCCAAATCATGCAGGAGATCACAAATGGTCTTACATGATCGGCGTCCCAGCCACCCCAACAAATGGCTGCAAACTGAAACTGAGCATCACACGTCGAGGCGTGGAGGGATACATTGACTGATCCTGGGTGACGTCGCATTTGCATAGTGTAAAAGCCCGACTTTTGAGTCGGGCTTTTCAGGTAATCGGTAAGTTACAATTCCTGACACTGGCACCCGATACAACGATATAGGCTCACCTGAATGTGAGGCTTTTCACTTACAGAATCTTCAACTGGATTGAAAATACCCTGACGCCCCAACACTTTGGGGTATAGATGCAGCGCTTGAGCATGATCTCGAGCCCGCTGGCCTGCAGGGCCACCATGCACGTGATGCTCTGGGTGTTCATTAAGGAAGCAAACCTGCGAACTGCGGTAATGCCGCAATTCTAGCGCTCACAGGCTCAGGTAGCGACCAATCATGGCCAAGCCACTGGCCAGCACCAGCCACGTGACCAGGCGCACAAAGGCCTCGCGGGACAGTTTCAGCGTCAGCCGGCGCCCTACCCACAAGCCGAAGAACATCACCGGCAACAGGCAGGCAGCGAGCAACAGCAGGCTGCTGTCGGCGTAGACCCCGGCGATCAGGAACAGCGAGAGGCGCACCACCGTGCTGCAACTGATCAACGCACTTTGGGTAGCCCGCACCTGCTCTTTCGCCTCCAGGCGAGCACTGAGGTACAGCGCATAGAGAAAACCACCACTGCCGAACAATGCGCCGAACAAGCCCCCTACCGTGCCCATGGGTACCGCCCAGAAGCGGGACAAGGTCGCCGGGCGCACCTTCACAGCCAGGTTATAGAACGCATAGGCGCTGACGAACAGGCCCATCAACAGCAGCAACAGGTCGGACTTGAGCCGCAACAGAAACACCACACCCAGGGTGCACCCTATCGCCATGAAGGGCAGCAAACGCAGCAGCTCGCCGCGTACCACATCCCGGCGCGAAGGCAGCAAGTTGCCGAAGGCCGCCACGAAGTCCAGCAGCACCAACAGCGGGATGATCCGTGACAGCGGCATGAAGTGGATCAGCACCGGCGCCGCGACCAGCGCAGTGCCGAAACCAGCGATGCCGAAAACGATATAGGCCAGGCCGACACCGAGCAGGATGGGCAGCCAATCGAGGCCGGAAAAGGACAATTGGGTGAGCATGGCGTGTATTCCAGAGAAGTCGCGCAAAGGTTAGCCAGCCATGAGCCATGCCGACTAATATGCCTTTGCGCCATTACCCATCTCGAAAAGGCATGACATGACGTCGATCCGCCAGTTGCGTTACTTCGTGGAAATTGCCGAGAGCGGCAGTTTCAGCGCCGCCGCCGAGCGGCTGTACATCGCCCAGTCGGCGCTGAGCCGGCAGATCAAGGAGCTGGAGCAGCACCTGGGCACGCCATTGTTCGAACGCACTGCGCGCCTGCCACGCCTGACGCTCGCCGGGGACGCCTTTTTGCAGCGTGCCCGCCGCTTGCTGGCCGACCTGGCACAGGCCGAGCGCATCACCCGCGACATGGGCGACGGCTTGCAAGGCAGCCTGCGCCTGAACCACTCCAGCACCGTGCCGCTGACCGGGCCTCTGCTGGCTCGCTTGGGCGCGTACTTGCAAGGCAACCCTGGGATTGCACTGGAGATTGCGCAGCAGTCTTCAGAGGCGCAATTGGAAGATATCGCCGCCGGGCGGCTGGATATCGGCCTGTTGCGGCTGCCGGTGCTGCGCCAGCATGAAGGCGTGGTGTTGCATGAGCTGTTCAGCGAGCCTTTGTTGCTGGCTGTCGCCACTGGGCACCGCTTGGCTGAAGCGCCGGTCGTGCAACTGGAGCAGCTACGTGGCGAGCGCTTCATTTCGATTCCTCACCGGGACCGCGGCGGGTTGAGCTATCTGTCGGCCTCGCTGTGCATGAATGCAGGGTTCTTTCCGCAGGCGGCCCAGGTTGTTTCCCGCAAGACCACGCAGTTGCAGCTGATTCAGGCGGGGTTCGGGGTGGCGCTGTTGCCGGCCTCCATGCGCGATATTGCGCCGGCATCGGTCAGGTTCGTGGCGTTGGGTGAGGTTTGTGAGAGTACGGTGGCATTGGCGTGTCGGCGGGATGCTGGGCTGATGGTGCGGCAGTTTTTGGCGGCGATGCAGGGGGTGTGATGGGGGTGTGATGGGGGCCTTGGTGCATGACGGGGGATTTTCGGCGGTGTTGAGATCGAGCGCCGCCCGCGCGGCGCTCGATCTCCCAGGCGCTAAAAATCCACCGCCCTACACCCGCACGCCCCCAACCCAATTCCCGCCACCCCCCGATGTCCTTTATGATGCCCACCATGATCAGAGACCCTTTCGAACGACTCGGCCTGGACCGCGAGGTCCTCACCGTCAGCCAGCTCAACGGCCGCGCCCGGGTGCTGCTGGAAGACGTATTCCGCAGCGTCTGGGTGGAAGGCGAGATTTCCAACCTCGCCCGCCCGGCCTCCGGCCACATGTACTTCACCCTCAAGGACAGCGGCGCCCAGGTGCGCTGCGCGCTGTTCCGCCAGAACGCCACGCGGGTCCGCCAGGCCCTGCGTGATGGCCTGGCGGTGCGGGTGCGTGGCAAGGTCTCGCTGTTCGAGGGGCGTGGCGACTATCAGCTGATTCTCGACACCGTCGAACCGGCCGGGGATGGCGCCCTGCGCCTGGCGTTCGAGGCCTTGAAAGAAAAACTCGGCGCCGAAGGCCTGTTCAGCGCCGAGCGCAAGAAGCCGCTGCCGGCCCACCCGCAGCGTATCGGCATCATCACTTCGCCCACCGGCGCGGTGATCCGCGACATCATCAGCGTCTTCGGCCGCCGCGCTCCGCAGGTCGAACTGAACCTGATCCCTACGGCAGTACAGGGCCGCGAGTCCATCGCCCAGATCGTGCGCGCCGTACAACTGGCCGACAGCCTCGGTTTCGATGCACTGATCCTGGCCCGTGGTGGCGGCTCGCTGGAAGACCTGTGGAGCTTCAACGAGGAAGCCGTGGCACGTGCCGTGGCCGCCTGTGTCACGCCTATCGTCAGCGCCGTCGGCCATGAGACCGACGTGTCGATCTGCGATTTCGTCGCCGACGTACGCGCGCCCACGCCATCGGCCGCCGCCGAACTGCTGGCCCCCGACAGCAGTGGCCTGCAGCAACGCCTCGACGGCCTGCAACGGCGCCTGCTGCTGCGCATGCAAAACCGCCTGAGCCACGACCGCCTGCGCGTGGAATCGCTGGCCCGACGCCTGCGCCATCCGGGTGAGCGCCTGCGCCAGCAAGCCCAGCGCCTGGACGACCTGGACATGCGCCTGCGCCGCGCCTTCTTGAACACCCTCAACCAGCGCCGCGAGCGCCTGGGGCGCCTCGACACGCGCCTGGCCGCGCAACACCCGGGCCGGACCCTGGAGCTGCTCAACCAGCGCCTGGACAGCCTCGCTGAACGCCTGCCTCGGGCCATGCGCGAGGTGCTCAAGGACCGCCGCCAGCGCTTCCAGGCACAACTGCAGACGCTGCAAGTGGTCAGCCCGCTGGCGACCCTCGCCCGCGGCTACAGCATCCTGCTCGATGAGCGTGGCCAGGCCATCCGTAGCGCCGAGCAAACCCACAACGGCCAGCGTCTGACCGCCCGCCTCAATGAAGGCGAACTGCAGGTGCGCGTCGAAGACAACCACCTCACGCCCGTCACCCTCTCACTACTGGACTGACCCATGCCCCGCTTGCTCGCGCCCCTGCTCGCCCTTTCCCTGCTGTTGCTGGCCAGCGGCGCCCAGGCCAGCTACATCACCCGTACCTTGAACAAACCGGTGCCGGGCGGCGTGGCGGTGGTCGATCTAGGCCCCGGCAGCGCAGCGCCGAGCGCGCGCTTTGACGGCAAGCCGGTGCTGGTGGTCAAGGAACAGGACAACTGGCTGGCGATCGTCGGCATTCCGCTGACTCAGAAGCCCGGCACTGCGGTGTTGAGCCAGGGTGGCCGCAACCTGCCCTTTACGGTCGGCAGCAAGCAGTACCCCGAGCAGCGCATCACCCTGAAGAACACACGCCAGGTGAACCCAAACCCGGCCGACCTCAAGCGCATCGACCGCGAGCTGGCCGAACAGATCAAGGCCTACCGCAGCTTCAGCCCGACCTTGCCGAGCAACCTGATCCTCGACAAACCGGTCAGCGGCCCGCTGTCGAGCAAGTTCGGCGTGCGCCGCTTCTTCAACGGCGAAGAGCGCAACCCGCATGCCGGGCTGGACTTCGCCGTGCCGGCCGGCACGCCAATCAAGACCCCGGCCAATGGCCAGGTGATCCTGGTGGGGGATTATTTCTTCAATGGTCGTACCGTGTTCGTCGACCATGGCCAGGGCTTTATCAGCATGTTCTGCCACATGTCGAAGATCGATGTGCAGGTTGGCCAACAGCTGCGCCGAGGCGATGTGGTCGGGCGCGTGGGGTCGACCGGGCGGGCGACCGGGCCGCACATGCACTGGAATGTCAGCCTGAATGATGCTCGGGTCGATCCCGCTATCTTCATCGGCGCATTCCAGCCCTGAGATCGGCAGCGCCTGCTTCGCGGGTAAACCCGCTCCTACAGGGATCGCGAAACCCTGTGGGAGCGGGTTTACCCGCGAAGAGGCCGTCACAGTCGACATCACTTCCCCTCTGTTGCGCCATCGAAATATACCGCGCAACAATTCAAAGACCTGAATTAATTTTCAGCGATAAAATCTCGCCACTCAGCTTTTTTTAAGCATTTATCTCAATTTTTTACGAACACTTGCCATCCCTCACCCCACTGGTTAGGGTTGAGGCATGAAAACCTTCAGCACCCTCATTCTGCTCCGACAACATCGCAGCCTCTGCCTGGTCAGTGCCCGACTACCAGGGTGAATCGCGTCGCCTCGCCTTTTCATCTCGTTATTGCTCGGCAGGCCCGATCTCGGCCGCATACAAAAGGATTGCTTCCATGACCATGCTCAAAGACCCTTCGAAGAAATACCGCGCGTTCCCGACCATCGACCTGCCTGACCGCACCTGGCCGTCGAAAACCATCACTGCAGCGCCGATCTGGTGCAGCTCCGACCTGCGTGATGGCAACCAGTCGCTGATCGAGCCAATGGATTCGGAGAAGAAGCTGCGTTTCTGGAAGACCCTGGTGCAGGTTGGCGTGAAGGAAATCGAAGCCTCGTTCCCGTCCGCTTCGCAAACCGATTTCGACTTCGTACGTACCCTGATCGAAGACGGCCACATCCCGGACGACACCACCATCCAGGTGCTGACCCAGGCCCGTGAAGACCTCATCGCCCGTACGTTCGAATCGCTGCGCGGCGCCAAGAAGGCCATCGTCCACCTGTACAACGCCACCAGCCCGTCGTTCCGCCGCATTGTCTTCAACCAGGACAAGCAAGGCGTGAAAGACATCGCGGTGAACGCGGCCAAGCTGTTCGTCAAGTACGCCGCCCAGCAGCCGGAAACCCAGTGGACCTTCCAGTACTCGCCTGAAACCTTCAGCGCTACCGAGCTGGAGTTCGCCAAGGAAGTCTGCGACGCGGTCATCGAGGTGTGGAACCCGACCCCTGATCACAAGCTGATCCTCAACCTGCCGGCCACCGTCGAAGTTGCCACGCCGAACATCTACGCCGACCAGATCGAGTGGTTCTGCCGCAACATCAGCCGCCGTGACAGCGTGATCATCAGCCTGCACTGCCACAATGACCGCGGCACCGGCATCGCCGCCACCGAATTGGGCCTGATGGCCGGCGCCGACCGCGCCGAAGGCTGCCTGTTCGGCAACGGCGAGCGTACCGGCAACGTCGACCTGGTGACCTTGGCACTGAACCTCTACACCCAGGGCATCGACCCGCAGCTGGACTTCTCCGACATCGACGGCGTGCGCAAAGTCGTCGAAGAGTGCAACCAACTGCCGGTGCACCCACGTCACCCGTACGTGGGCGACCTGGTCCACACCGCGTTCTCCGGCTCGCACCAGGACGCCATCCGCAAGGGCTTCGCCAAGCAACAGGAAGGCGAGCTGTGGGAAGTGCCGTACCTGCCGATCGACCCGGCCGACATCGGCCGCAGCTACGAGGCAGTCATCCGCGTCAACAGCCAGTCGGGCAAAGGCGGCATCACCTACCTGCTCGAGCAGGAATACGGCATCAGCCTGCCACGCCGCATGCAGATCGAATTCAGCCAAGTGGTACAGGGTGAAACCGACCGCCTCGGCCTGGAAATGACTGCCAAGCAGATCTACAGCCTGCTGCAGAAGGAATACCTCCAGGCCAACGCCCCGTATGCGCTGGTCAGCCACCGCCTGCAGGAAGAAAACGGCCACAGCGCCGTGGAAGTGGAAGTCGCCGGCGAAGGCGAAACCACCCTGCACTGGCGCGGCAAGGGCAATGGCGCCCTGGAAGCCCTGGTGGCCGGCCTGCCGATCGCCGTAGAAATCATGGACTACAACGAGCACGCCATTGGCGCTGGCACCAATGCCAAGGCGGCAGCGTACATCGAGCTGCGCGTAGCCGGCGGCCGCCCGGTGCACGGTGTGGGTATTGACGAGAACATCACCACTGCCAGCTTCAAGGCATTGTTCAGCGCGCTGAACCGGTCACTGAGCCAGCAAGAGGCTAAAGCGGCGTAAGGCCAAGCCAGACAAAAAAACCGCATCCAGGATGCGGTTTTTTTATGTCTAGCGATTAGTAATGCGACCCCGGCGTGTCGAACGCCGAGTAATCTATCGACCACATGCCCCCGTTGACCTCTGGGTCGTAACCTTCCATCAACCCTGCCTCCTGAATGTCAGCCCAGCTCAAGGGGGCTGAAGAGTTCTTCGAACTGACCGGTACAATGGTGTTGGTCGCGATCGAGGTCATGAAGAACAGGTCTTCCCTGTCAGGCTGTCGGGCGGTTGGCCTGGCGATGGTCTTGGCATACTTGAACAAATGAGCAAACGGCCCAGCCGACGTAGCACAGTGGGCATACGCGATGTGCACCTGATAGATATTGAAGGTACCCGGCCCTTCCATTTCTATCTTTTGGCTGCGCGTGGTGGAGCCTGTAATACCTTCTGTGGAGCTATGGGTAAGCTTCAACTCACCCCCAGCAATAGCAATAAATCCCCCGCCTAGGGAGAGGTCAGCTTCAATGGACGAGGTGACCGAGCTGCTATAACCATTGACTACTGCGACCTCTTGGTGGTGCTTGACCTTGGTCGGCAGGCGAACAGTGTTCATATGCACCAAGTAGGCCATGACTGGAACACTGTAGGTCCCCCAGTTTTCGGCGCCGATCCTCATGTCGCCATAAACGGTATCGCCGTAAATCCAACAACCCGGCGTCACACTGTCGACTTGATCGCCAAACAGATAATTCTCGATTTCGTACGATCCCTCTACATGCTCGAAGCCTGCGATGATCCGCTTTGTCTTGTCGCTCATACTGTCTCTCCTGCGTAAAAAAGAACTGCGTTAGGGGCTGGCTATTGCCCAACTGACCCTAACGGGCTCTCCTTGCAGCAGGCATCAGGAGACAATTCCTGCTCGTTGGCGGGAAGCAATTCACGCCCATAAAAAAGGGCGCCGACAAGGCGCCCTGCAAACCACCCGCAACGACAGATTCTCAATCCAACAACGCCATCGCCTCGGCACTGCACGCCTCGATCCGCGCCCAGTCACCGTTCTTGATCCAGCTGCTGTCTAGCATCCAGGTGCCACCCACGCACATCACATTGGGCAGCGCCATGTAGTTGCGCACATTGGCCGGGTTTACCCCGCCAGTCGGGCAGAAGCGAATGTCGCCAAACGGGCCGCCAAACGCCTTAATCCCCGCCACGCCACCGCTGATTTCCGCTCGAACAGTTTGGACTGGTGATAACCGACAAGCTTGATGCCTTAAACAGCCAGGCCTTGTGGTTACTTATACCCATCAATCGTCGACATCAAAAAAATCGTTGTGAATTGGATCATTTCACCCCGAAAAACAATTTGTTTAAATCCATCGAAAACAATAGGAATTGACTGTAACGTAGCAAGGATAAATCCTACGACCAGGAAGGACGTTTCGACCTAGTTAAAATCCATTATCGAAAGCACACTCCAAGGCACCTCGCCATTCACTTCGAATGCGAACTTAAAAGGTGCTTACGATGAACACACTTATAAAAACCCACAACTCAAGCATTACAGAAAACGAAATCATAATTTTAGATGGCGAAGTAACCATACCTCTTGACTACTTACGAAGTCGTTGCACGCTTGAAAGCACCAGCACTTTGATTGCATCAGGCTCTCTGATTGAGGGAATAGGAACAATCCACTCCGATATAGACTGCATCGTGTTGTGCGAAGCTCGCCCTAAGGCGAACGATGTAACCGCAAGCAATCATGCGCTAGTAACTGACATAAACTACCACTACCTGCGCCAGAACAGCGAAGTTCACAACACAACTGACTTCTATGGCACAAGCGGCCTACACATTGATATAGATTACATTACATACACAGAGGTTCATGAAATAATAAAAAAAATCCATACATCCTACAATGAAGTTACGAAAGACCAACGATTCCTATATAGCCCAGTGCTCCTAGAGCGGGAAAACAACGTAATCCATCGAACACTAACCGGGCACCCACTATTTAATACCCCACTATACAGTGAACTTAGATCTCGCATCCCAAAGGATAAACACACCTATCTATCCCATAGAGAAAAGCTGCCGGTATTCTATGCATTCCAAGATATCCAGGGATGCTGGCAATCCGGGAATTTATGGATGGGATGCGAGATAGCACGTGATTTAATGTTCAAATCAACGATGAGTCTTACATTTTTGTCCGGAATGACAAACAAGCACCCCAAGTGGATTTACTCCAATATGCATATGTTGTCTGGGCATGAAGAGCTAAAGAATAGTTTTTTTGAGCTTTCTCGACGTGGAGCACGCTCGGAATCAGAATGCCGTAGATATATCGAAGAAACCCTAAACTATATTGACCGTGTATTCAAAGCATTGGAAAAAATTCTAGGCACCTCAACAAGTCTACCCTCACAGAAAGAATCGCTGGCCGCGTTGGATGAAGAGTTTAACAATAGAAAGCATACAGAGCACAAAGTATCCACTTGTGAGTACTATTTTCGGAAAAAATATTTTGCCGCCGAGGACACCCCCTCATTAGTAAGCCTTTTAAAAGAATGGGACTAAAAATGACACCCATCCTCCCCCACGAAAGAACAATACTTTCTATAAACGTTGGAAGCTCTTCCATAAAGAGCGCAATATTCAATCGAGACCAGCGAGTAGATATCAATATAAATTACATCGGACTAAAAAAACAAACCGTCAAGATCACATTCAAAAACATAACAACGCATGAAAACAAAACATTTTCACTTTTCATCGGCGATGATTTGGATCTTGCTGCATCAACACTTATCAGCCTACTCAATACAGCAATTAGAACTCTTGACTGGAAAAAACCATCCATTATTGGACATCGAGTTAAATTTGCAGGTCATGGTGCTGACATTGAAAAGTTATCACCTAGAATTGAGCAAATACTTGAATTTAACGACTACCTAAGTTCTCGACACAACAAACTTTGCCTATCAGTTATCTCGCATGCGAAATCCTCATTCAAAGAAACTCAGCAATTCATAGTTCGTGACCAAGCAGTTTCTGATCTATCACTGCATACACCCAATGAAATCCCGTTCGAAAGTAAAATTATTCGCCGTTATGGCCTTATCTCGCATGGCTATCACGGACTTGCTTCAAAAGCTTGTTTGAGAACACTAGAAAAAAAGTATGGCATTCCGAATTTTACAGGTTTGCTTACTCAGATTGGCTCAGGCGTAAGCGTGACGGCCATCGTCAACGGCGCCATTTCATATAACAGCATGAAGTTTGCTGCTTGCGACGGGCCGGTTATGCACAACAGATCAGGATCCCAGCCTCTAGGCTTAGTTTTGCGCATGCTTAAATATGGCTTTCCAGCCAATAGGCTTTCTGAAGCTGTTAACCGTAATAGCGGGATTTATGGGCTTTCAGACCTTCCATCTAATAGCACCGTTACTGTCGAAGAAATCCTTGGTGATGAGCAACACAAGGAAGCTTGCGACAACTACCTACTATCAATTGCATGTGAAATATTCAGATTAACCTCAAAGAACAATGATCTACACCATTTTATATTTTCGGGAGGTCTGGCAACCCGACATCCTTGGCTGGCCCCGAAAATCCTGCAGATTGCTAAAATTATAAATCCTGACGAAGCAGATGAGTTGACTCGACAACTAAAAAACGGATCACATACAGCGTCAACCGCTTTCACAGAAATCTATTTGGTTGATATCGACGAACACGAAATAATACGAAACATATTGCTCACACCAAAACCCTCCCCCATCATTTTTGACACAACCGGCTCGATTTGCGAGGTTGCTGGCACTACGATTGGAAAAGTTCTGCATGGTATTACCCCAACTGACTACAGTGCTATTAGCATAAACTTTGCAGATACCCCCTTTGACTTAAAAGCCCCGCCCCCCCTGGCCTATATATTTGCAGGAACTGATCGATCCTCCTTTTTTGTTCGGGCCAGCGTCGCAAGATCTCGCGAAATACCGACACTATTCATAAACTCAATCAAAACTGCAAAAAAACTAATTAACCGCTCAATATATCTCGACACCCCAACAAGGACAATTATCGAATATGATTAACTCAATCAGCGAAAGCCTCAAAGAGCTACTCAAATTAAATATTATATCAAATAGCATATTTGAACATTGCGTAAACATTTCGGAGGAAACTACCAGTTTTTCCAAAATTAACCATGCATTCCTTTACCAAATAGGCGCTCGTCTAGCACAAGAAGGCGATAAGGAAAAATCTCTCACCTGGAAAACGCTTTCACTATGCCAGCTTACTCAGGAAATTATACTCGAATGCAACTTATTAAAAGCGCAAACCCCGCCCAATTATGAATTAGATATAGATACTCAGACCTCCCTTAGACTTCCGTATTTTTACTCAGAAACTGAACACCCTCTCTCTCAGTTATTTGATCACTTAAGCGCCCACACGCCTGACGCAACCATCGTTTCAGTCCTATCAGGACGCTACATGGAGATCCTTCATGAGTTAATTACCTCCTCCAACATGGACTTTATACTCAAGGACATCAAATGAACAACATAAAGTCTATTTCTGATCAAGCCCCACCCAACAAAAGATTGAATTACTTTAACGCATCAAGCATATCAAATAAACTATACACCAAAATACTGGCACATCACGAAGCCATAAACCACAAGAACCTAGACAACTGCATTGTATTTAGCGTAATGCACCTAAGCACCACCGTAAATTTGAGCATTGCCAATCAATGGAGCGGCATTTTTAAGAACCTGTATTTGATACCCAAAAAAAGCTCACTCAATAAGGATCTTTTAGTTCACATCAGTGATCCAACGAGAATAATAAAGTCTCGCTCTCGCAGAAACTTTGAAACAACCGTTGAAGAAGTCTTACGAATATCAGCAACTAGCACCCTTCCAATAATAATTATCGACATAGGGGGCTATTTCGCTCCTTTCATCAATGCAATTCAAGAATCTCTAGGCAATCGCCGTCTCTTGATAATTGAAGACACTGCCAATGGTCACAAAAAATACGAAAGTACTCGCATTTTCAAATCAGATGAACTTTTCAAATCAGTAGCATTTTCGCCTCACAAAATGGCAGAAAATGTCATGGTAGCAAACCTGATAGTTGCGAACCTGCCGTCATTCATACAGTCATGGAACTTACAGAAAAAAATGCTGGTAATAGGCTACGGGCGTATAGGCCGATCATTATGTCTGGGATTGAGGGCTCACGGCGCAAAATCAATATATGTTCTGGACCAAGATGCAACAAGACTATTCATGGCTGCCACAGAGAATTTCCCCACACTAAACCGCTCAGATATGAATTCATATAACGATTTCTTTGATTATTGCTTTTCGATGTCCGGCGATAAAGGTACTGACTTTCAAGTAGCTCGCCTCTTAAAAAATAACTCCTGGATAACATTTGTCACTTCCTCAGATGATGAACTTTCCCCCGACCTAATCGAAGTGATTGACCTCCAAAACGGTATGTTACAAACTTCTACTAACAAGAAAATCAACATCATAAACCATGGGCACCCAATAAACCTAACAGACGGGGCAATATTTGACACGCGAAACCTTTCTCTTCACTTCACATTCACCAGAATCTTAATAATATGCCTTGAGTTCCTGGAACTCAGCTCGAAGCACCCTGTGCCGGACGATTTGTTTGACGACATAATTAAAGAAATCAAAACTCTAAATAGGCACGGGATCAATCAGTGGAAATAATAAAACTTGCGATACCCCTTACACTGTCGAGAATTGGGGAAATAATCTTATCTTTTCTTTATTTTTCTTTTATTGGCCATATCTTCGTAAACACGCTCGAAGAAGCTTCTATAGCTTGGGCTTTAGTTTCATTTCTCACTGTACTAGGCATAGGCTTCTTTTCTCCGCTAGTGGTAAGGGTGGCAGGTGCGTCCGTAAACAATAAGGCGCATAGCACTGCTTACTTACAAACTACCGCATCCTTACATTATGCCTTGGCAGGTGGCACTATAGTTGCCCTGCTCGCTTTCGCATTCCTACATGCATCTACACCCGCGGGAACAATATCAAATCACACTCCACTCTTACTGCTCACAAGCTTGCCTGCCATCTACATTCAAACTGTAATTTTCAACTTTTTCAATGCCACAGGCAAACCGAAACTCGAAATAATTTTTACGACCTCACTCAACTGCTCTCTACTTATATACATTACATTGACTCTCTGGCTTTCACCTTCCAATACTGTCTTAGATTTCATTGTCGCATACTCCACCCTTCGATGGATCCATGTCGGCTTCGTAGCAACCCTCTACTACCGTGAACTCAAGAAGCAAAACATTGCATTATCCAGTAACACTTCGAAACTCCTAAGATATAAAAACATCTTTAAAGATGGAGTACCTATGGCTGTGTGCTTCGCTGGCGAGAGCGCTGTCTACCTTATCATTACGCTGATCGCCAAAACTCAAGAAAATATAAGTCTACCTGCATACCAAGCCTCGCTTCACTTTATGACGTTTGTATACATGGTGTCGATTGGCAGCGCAACAGCGACAGGTATACTTACCGCACGAGACTACAAAAAAGAATTAAAGAGAAAATTCTGCATTGACTTTCGAAACGGCATGATCTGTGGGGCAGTTTTACTCATGCCACTGATAACTGCATGCCTCTTTTTCGGTGACTTTATCGCAAGCCTCTACACGTCCGACCCTGAAATAAAACTGGACATAGCAAAATGCCTGACTGCGTCAACACCTTTCTTAATATGTGAGTACATCTACATCGTTACTCGCTCCACACTTAGAAGCATGCTTGACTTTTGGATCCCCACACTAATGAGCATAGCCTCATTAAATTTTATCGGAATTGGTTTAATTTATAGCTTAATTGATACCTCACCTGATCCACTGCTTTTTATCTACTATTCTTTATCCTTCTCATCTTTTATTCTAATGCTTCTGCTGCTTTGGCGCTTTCGAGCTAAGTACAACCAGTTTTCCTGCAACTGCGCACAACGCATGAGGGAAGATTAACCCCCCCAAAAAAAGGGGCGCCGACCAAGCGCCCCATAAGCCGTAAAGCACACAACAAATTCAGTTAGCGTCCAACAACGCCATCGCCTCAGCACTGCACGCCTCGATCCGCGCCCAGTCACCGTTCTTGATCCAGCTGCTGTCTAGCATCCAGGTGCCACCCACGCACATCACATTGGGCAGCGCCATGTAGTTGCGCACATTGGCCGGGTTTACCCCGCCAGTCGGGCAGAAGCGAATGTCGCCAAACGGGCCGCCAAACGCCTTGATCGCGGCCACGCCACCGCTGATTTCCGCCGGGAACAGCTTGAACCGGCGATAGCCCAGGGCGTAGCCCATCATGATCTCGGACGGCGTACTGATACCCGGCAGCAGCGGGATATCGCTTTGCACACCGGCTTCGAGAATGTCCTGGGTGATGCCCGGGGTGACCACGAACTGCGCGCCAGCCGCTTCGACTGCCGCGAACATGCCGCGATCAAGCACAGTACCGGCACCAATGCACAGCTCTGGGCGCTGCTCGCGCAGCACCTGAATGGCCTTCAGGCCGTGCTGGGAACGCAGGGTCACCTCAAGGGTACGAATGCCGCCCGCAGCCAAGGCGTCGGCCAGCGGCAGGATGTCTTCCTCACGGGCGATGGTGATCACCGGCAGGATGCGCGCCTTGTCGCAGATCGCGTCGATCCGGGCGGCTTTGTCGGCCATCGAGAGCAGAGTCTGTGGGCGTTCAAGGGTGGTCATGACAGTGGATCCTTGGCTCATGGGCACCAGTAGATGTCCAGGGGGTCGTGAAGAAAGGCGCGTATCGGCATTTCGGTAAGGTCTTGGCCAGCCAGCGCGGCGCGCAGGGTAGCGAGTTTGCCCTGGCCTTGCACGGACAGCACGGTAAATGCGGCACTGGCCAGCAAGGCGCGGGTCATCGACAGGCGCTGGTGCGGCACGCTGGGCGCCAGCATCGGCAGGCAGCGACGGGAGCTGTTTGGGGCCAGGCCTTCGTCCAGGTTGGGGCTGTTCGGGAACAGCGAAGCAGTATGGCCGTCGTCGCCCATGCCCAGCACCAACACGTCGATGGCAGGAAGGTCAGCCAGCGCCTGGTCGGCGTTGGCGGCGGCGCGTTCAAGATTTTCAGCCTGCTGATACAGGCCCATGAAGCGTGCCTTGGCGGCAGTGCCCTTGAGCAGGTGGCGGGCCAGCAGGCCAGCATTGCTGTCGGCATGCTCCACCGGCACCCAGCGCTCATCCGCGAGGCTCACGGTGACCTTCGACCAGTCCAGCGCCTCGGCGGCCAAGCGTTCGAGAAACGGCACTGGGCTGCGCCCACCGGACAACACCACGCAGGCCTGGCCTTTGGCGGCAACTGCCGCCCGCAGGCGCTCGGCCACATCCCGGGCCAGCGTTGCGGCCAGGGTCTTGGCATCCGCCAGTTCGTGCGCCTTCACCGCCGCCGGCAGTTGCAGTTCAGATATCGCCATACCACGCCCTCCCATCTCGTGTAATCAGTGCAATCGAGCTCATCGGCCCCCAGGAGCCCGCCGCGTAAGGCTTGGGCGCATCACCTGCGCTTTGCCAGCCGGCGATCAACTGGTCGCACCATTTCCAGGCATATTCGATTTCATCCTTGCGCACGAACAGGTTCTGGTTGCCACGCATCACCTCGAGCAACAGCCGTTCGTAGGCATCCGGAATCCGCGCGCTGCGCCAGGCATCGGAAAAATTCAGCTGCAACGGGCCGCTGCGCAGTTGCATGCCCTTGTCCAGGCCTTGTTCCTTGGTCATCACCCTTAAAGAAATACCTTCGTCCGGTTGCAAGCGGATGATCAGCTTGTTACCCACCTGCAATCGTTGTTCCGGGGCGAAGATGTAGTGCGGTGTTTCCTTGAAGTGGATGACGATCTGCGACAGCTTCTGCGGCATGCGCTTGCCGGTGCGCAGGTAGAACGGCACGCCCGACCAGCGCCAGTTGCGGATGTCGGCGCGCAGGGCAACGAACGTCTCGGTGTCGCTCTGCGCGTTGGCGTTGTCTTCTTCCAGGTAACCGGGCACCGGTTTGCCGTCGCTGTAACCGGCAATGTATTGGCCACGCACCACACGGGTGCTCAGCCCTTCGCCGGTGATCGGTGCCAGGGCCTTGAGCACCTTGACCTTCTCGTCGCGAATGCTGTCTGCCGAGAGTTCGCTGGGCGGGTCCATGGCGATCAGGCACAACAGCTGCAGCAGGTGGTTCTGGATCATGTCACGCAGCTGGCCGGCCTTGTCGAAATAGCCCCAGCGGCCTTCGATGCCGACCTTTTCGGCCACGGTGATCTCCACATGGGAGATCGAATTCTGGTTCCACTGGGTTTCGAACAGGCTGTTGGCAAAGCGCAGCGCGATCAGGTTCTGCACCGTCTCCTTGCCCAGGTAGTGGTCGATGCGGTACACCCGGTTCTCGGGGAAGAACCGTGCCACGGCATCGTTGACCCGGCGCGACGACTCCAGGTCGTGGCCGATCGGTTTTTCCAGCACCACCCGGGTACGGGAGGCCAGGCCAGCTCTGTCGAGGTTCTCGCAGATGGCACCATAAACGGCCGCCGCCGTGGCGAAATAGGCAATCAAGGGCAGCTCGCCCGGCGACTGCTCAGCCAGCGCCTGGTAGCCCTCGGGCTGGAGAAAATCCAGGTGCTGGTAGCTCAGCCGGCCGAGGAAGCGGCCCAGTGTCGCGGGCTCAAGGTCCGCGTCGGGGACATGCCGGCGCAAATGCGCTTCGATGGTGCTCAGGTGGTCCTGCGCACTGCCGCTCTCGCGGGCCAGCGCCAACAGACGCGTGTCCGGGTGCAGCAGGTCGGCGCGGTCGAGCTGGTAAAGCGCAGGAAACAGCTTGCGCAATGCCAGGTCGCCCAGGGCGCCAAACAGGGCAAAGGTGCAAGGTTCGACACTGATCGCAGCCATGATGTTGGTTCTTTCCTAAAGTTGGTCTAG
>Ga0213828_1001559_pt1 | contig 18439 bp, 20 predicted proteins | sample MC6MC0897MG_FD_180664 | JGI IMG/M metagenome (GOLD analysis project Ga0213828, IMG submission 180664) | Enriched soil aggregate microbial communities from Iowa State University, Ames, United States - MC6-MC0897-MG | ecosystem: Environmental > Terrestrial > Soil > Unclassified | place: USA: Iowa... | reverse complement strand
CTCGGCGATGAAGATGTTGAGGGCATGGGTGGCCAGCTGGGCGGCGTTGAGTTCGGCGAAGGTCGTCATCGGGGTGGGAAAGGGAAAGGGCGGTCCGATGGTAGGTGCAGTGTTCCCCCGCAACAAGCGCTCTTCTGTAGCCGAGCCATGCTCGGCTGCGCTAGGCAGGGCAGTCGAGCATGGTTCGACTCTACAGGAGCGGCTCAGCCGAGCTGGGGGCGCGGCCTCAGAACCGGTAGCCGATGACCGTGAACAGCGAGGTCTTGTAGCGGTCATCACCGCCCTCTGCGGCGCCGCTGATGTACTGCCCGGCACCCACGAACGGATCGTTGCGGCCAACCAGCAGCTCGCTGGACACGCGCAGGCGGCCATGCGTCCATGCGCCGCCCAGGGTCAGGCGCTGGCTGTCCTTGAAGTCGGCTTCGTCCTTGATGAAGCGTGACAGGCTGGCGTACAGATCGACGTCCTGCCCGCCCAGTGTCACCGGGCGACCCACTTCGGCGAACACCACGGTGCCCTTCGTGGCGATGTTGTACGACGCATCGAAACCGCCCACGGTGATCACGTGCGTATCGCGCGCTGCAGGCAGGCTGATGTCCTGCCGTGCCACCAGCAGCTTGCCGCGCCAGCTGCCGTTGCCCACCTTGATGCTCGCCGCCAGCGCGCGGCGCTCACCGTCACCCTGCGGCGTCCCGCTTTCATCCTGCAGCCGGGAGTAAAGGCCCGAGACGGCGGCCGAGACCGTGATGTCATCGTGCCTGTACAGATCCCAGTCGAGCGTGGCCGCCACCAGGTCGCGTTCCGAGGTGCGGGTGCCGTTGGGCACGTAGCTGTCGCCCTGCACGAAGGCCGTGGAGTAGCGTGCACCGTCGCGGCTGATGCCCTTGCCGTCCGGCGTGGACGTGGGGAAATAGCCGGCGGCCAGGCGGTAGCCCTGGCCATCATGGCGGTAGGTGATGCCCGGTGCGTACACCTCTTCCAGGCCGACCACGAAGCCGATGCTGCCCAGCACCTGCGCGCCCCAGTACTGCTCATCCAGCACCACCGGCTGCAGGCCCACCGCCACGCGGTCGCCATTGGCGAAGCGGCGCCCGGCATACGCCTGCAGCGGGAAGCTCACTTCGCCGGGGTAGTTGCGGTAGCCGCCCGCATGCGAGTACAGCACGCTGCCGCCGTAGAAGCGGTACTGCGCCGAGGCGAAATAGTCCTTGCCGTCATAGTCGGCCTTCAGGATGAGCGTGTCGAAGGACAGATGGTTGGAGGTGCGGCGGGTGCCGCCGCCGTGTGCGTCGTTGAAGCGCACATCCCAGCGGCCGCGCAGGACACCGCCAAGTGTCCAGCCAGTGCGTGCCGGTGCCGCCGTTGCGGCAGGGGCTTCTGCAGGAGTACTGGCCGCCTCGGCGGGGGTTTCGGCATGTGCAAGCGAGGCACACGCCAGGCACAGGGCCAGAACAAGAGGCGAACGGACGAAACGGAACGCAGGATGCATGGCAGGTTCCCAGGCAGGAACAGCAGGAAAGTGGACCATCGGGCAACAGGGCGCCCACCGCGCCGCAAGGCACGGGCAGGTCGCAACGATGGAGAGGGGCGGTTGGGTCTTACGTCTCGGTGGCGTCAAACTCGGCGATGGCCTCGCGGGCCACGCGGAAACTGTCGACCGCAGCGGGTACGCCGCAGTAGATCGCCACCTGCAGCAGCACCTCGCGGATCTTCTCGCGGCTGACGCCGTTGCGCAGTGCGCCCTTGACGTGGATCTTCAGCTCGTGCGGCCGGTTCAACGCGGAAATCATCGCCAGGTTGATCAGGCTGCGCTCGGCCAAGGCGAGGTCGCTGCGCGCCCACACCGTGCCCCAGCAGTATTCGGTCACCAGTTCCTGCAGCGGCTGGCTGAAGGCATCGGCCTGTGCCAGGGCGCGATCCACATACTCGTCACCCAGCACGTGGCGGCGGATCTGCAGGCCTTTCTCGAAGCGGGAATCGCTCATGCGCTGATGCCTCCGAACAGGGTGTACTTGATGTCCAGGAAATCCTCGATGCCGTAGCGCGAACCCTCGCGCCCCAGCCCGGACTGCTTGATGCCACCAAACGGCGCCACTTCATTGGAGATCGCAGCGCGGTTGATGCCGACCATGCCGTAGTCCAGCCGTTCGCTCATGCGCCAGGCGCGGCCGAGGTCGCGGGTGTAGCAGTACGCGGCCAGCCCGGAATCGGTGGCGTTGGCCAGGCACACGGCCTCGGCCTCATCGTGGAAGCGGAACACGGCGGCCAGCGGGCCGAAGGTTTCGTCGGTCGCCACCTGCATCTCTGCGGTGGCATCGACCAGCAGGGTCGGCTGGTAGAAGCACTCGCCCTGCGCGCCGACGGCGCCGCCCAGCAGCACGCGCCCGCCCTTGGCCACCGCATCGTCCACGTGCGACTGCACCTTGGCCACTGCGGCGGTGTTGATCAGCGGGCCGATCTGCGTGCCCTCGGCTTCGCCCGCGCCCACCTTCAACGCGGCGATGCGTGCACGCAGTGCCTCGACGAAGGCATCGTGGATGGCGTCGTGGACCAGGAAGCGGTTGACGCAGACGCAGGTCTGGCCGGCGTTGCGGAACTTGGCCAGCATCGCGCCATCAACCGCCGCTTCGAGATCGGCATCCTCGAACACGATGAAGGGCGCGTTGCCGCCCAGCTCCAGCGACACCTTCTTTACTGTCTTCGCGGCCTTGCCGTACAGCATGCGGCCGACCGGCGTGGAGCCGGTGAAGGTGAATTTGCGCACCTCCTCGCTGTCGAAGAACGCATCACCGATGGACGCGGCATGGCCGGTGACCACGCTGAACATCGCCGCGGGAACGCCTGCCTGCAAGGCCAGGTCGGCCATCGCCAGCGCGGTGAACGGCGTTTCCGCGGCCGGTTTGACGATGCATGGGCAGCCGGCGGCCAGTGCCGGGGCCACCTTGCGGGTGATCATCGCGGCGGGGAAATTCCACGGCGTCACCGCCGCCACGATGCCGATCGGCTGGCGCGTCACCATGATCCGCGCATCGGGGTAGGGGCTGGGAATGATGTCACCGTAGACGCGCTTGGCTTCCTCGGCGAACCATTCGACGAAGCTGGCGGCGTAGACGATCTCCGCGCGGGCCTCGGCCAGCGGCTTGCCCTGTTCGGCGGTCAGCAGGCGCGCAAGGGTTTCGGTGTTTTCGATCAGCAGGCGATGCCAGGCCTTCAGCACGCGCGAGCGATGCTCGGCCGTGGTGGCACGCCAGTCGGCCCAGCCGGCGCTCGCTGCCGCGATCGCGCGCTCGGTTTCGGCACGGCCCAGGCGCGGCACCGTGCCCAGCGTCTGCTGGGTCGCCGGGTCGAGGATTTCATCCACTTCACCGCTGTCGGCGGTGATCCATTGCCCAGCCACCAGCGCACGCTGGTGGAACAGCGCGGACGTTTCAACGTTCATGCATGCCTCGTGGTTCGTGTCGGGCGCGGGCACCGGGGCACCCGCGCCGTTGGGGGTTCAGGTGGCCGCGACACTGGCGCCCTGGGGCGCACGCACGGCCAGCAGGTAGTAGGCGAGGGCGCTGACCAGCAGGCCGATCACCCAGGACACATCGACGCCATCGAACAGCTGCGCCCACGCGCCCTGGAAGAAGGCGTTGCTGATGAAGGGCACCTGGGCGATGGCGCCCAGCAGGTAGGCCAGCAGGGCACGGCCATTGAACAGGCCATAGCGGCCCCCATCGCGGGCGAAGATCGAGGCGATGTCGTAGCGCCCGCCGTTCACCACGTAGAAGTCCAGCAGATTGATCGACACCCACGGCGCCAGGATGAACAGCAGCGCGAACACCGCGTTGATGAAGATCTCGATGAAGTTGGCCGACGCCCACAGCGCGCACAGCGTGGACGCCACCAGCAGGGCGCACGACAGGGTGATGCGGGCCAGCCGTGCCGGCGTCCACGCGGGCGAGAACGTCTGCAGCGAGGTGACGCAGGACAGCACCGCGCCGTACAGGTTCATCGCGTTGTGGCCGATGATGTTGACCAGGAACAGCACCATCAGCACATAGCCGAACCAGCCGGTGTGCAGGCGTACCGCTTCCATCGCATCGGTCTGCTGGCCACCGCTGACCGCCAGCATGCCGAAGGTGAAGGCCAGGATGGGGCCCAGTGCAGCGCCCAGGTAGGTGTAGATGAAGGGCCGGAACACGCCCACGCTGCGCGGCAGCGCACGCGAATAGTCCGAGGTATAGGGCGAGAAGCTGATCTGCCAGACGCAGCAGATACCGAACATCGAGAACCAGCCGGCGGGCGAGAAGCTGCCATGGCTGAAGGCTTCGGCGCCCAGGCGCGGCACCATGATGGCCAGGCCGATGGCCAGCGCGCCACCCATGAACCAGATGCCGATGCGGTTGAAGCCGTGGATGAAGTTGTAGCCGATGATGCCGATGGCCGTGGCCAGCGCCGCACCGATGATGGTGGCCAGCGGCAGCGGCACCGCCGGGATGACCGTGTGCAGGGTCTTGCCGGACAGGATGATGTTGGAGATGAAGTAGCCCAGGTAGATCAGCGTGGTGAAACCCACCACCAGCAGCGAGCCGAAGCGGCCGAACTGCGCGCGGCTCTGGATCATCTGTGGGATGCCGGCCAGCGGCCCCTGGGCCGAGGCAAGGGCGAGGATCGCGGCGCCGAACATATGGCCGGTGACGATGGCCAGCAGCGCACTGGCGATGTCCAGCTTGAACGTCAGCACCGACATCGCGCCGGTGATGACTGCCAGCGGGGCGATGTTGGTACAGAACCACAGGGTGAACAGGTCACGGGGGTTGCCGTGGCGTTCCTGCTCGGGGATGTAGCCGATGGAGTGGCCCTCGATGGAGAAAGCGCCATCCTGCTTGCTTGCATTGCTCATGGGCGGATTTCCTTGGCCTGCCGGTCGCCCGGCAGGCGTGCGTCGGGATCGGTCGCGCGCGCCCGGCTGTGCAGGGGCGCAGGAACGATCCGGTCATGGAACCGGGCTGCGCGACCTCGCCCATCGAGGGGGGGGAGGCGAGGGCGCGCGGGCCGGAGGCGGGAACGGGTGTGGGTGCCGGGCGTGGGGCCTAGCGCATCACGAACGGGTCATCCATGGGGACATCGGACGTACGCAGCCACACCGTCTTGGTCGTGGTGTATTCCAGGGCGGCCGCTGCGCCGCCTTCCCGTCCATGGCCCGAAAGGCCGAATCCACCGAACGGCGCCAGCGGTGAAATCGCGCGATAGGTGTTGATCCAGACCACGCCCGAACGGATTGCCCGGCTCAGCCGGTGCGCGCGCGTCAGGTTGCGGGTGAAGATGCCGGCAGCCAGGCCGAAGGCGGTGCTGTTGGCCTTGCTGATTGCTTGGGCTTCATCGTCGAACACATCCACCGACAGCACCGGGCCGAACAGTTCGGTGGTGATGCTGTCGGCCTGCGGGGACGCGCTGCAGTCGACGATGGTGGGCGGGAAGTAGATGCCGGCGCGGTCGCTGCGGGTACCGCCGCAGAGCACGCGGGCGCCCTGGGCGACCGATGCGGCCAGCACTGCTTCGATGTTCTGGCGCTGGCGCTCGGTGCACAGCGGGCCGAACTCGGTGGCCGCGTCATCGGGGGCGCCGATGCGGATGGCTGCCACTTTCTCCAGCAGCCGCGCAAGGAAGGCATCCTTGATGCCCGCCTGTACCAGCAGGCGCGAACCGGCCACGCAGCTCTGCCCGCTGGCCGCGAAGATCGCTGCCAGTTGTGCGTTCACCGCGCTGTCCAGGTCGGCATCGTCGAACACGATGAACGGCGATTTGCCACCCAGTTCCAGCGAGACGCGGGCCAGGTTGCCGGTGGTGTTGGCCACGATGTGGCGCGCGGTGGCCGGGCCACCGGTGAAGGCGACCTGCGCTACCTTCGGGTGGCTGCTCAGCACGGCGCCGCACTCGGGGCCGAAGCCGGTGATGACGTTGACCACACCCGGCGGGAAGCCGGCCTGGTGCAGCAGCCGGGCAAACGCCAGCAGCGGGCCGGGCGCTTCTTCTGAAGCTTTGAGCACCACCGTGCAACCCGCGGCCAGGGCCGGGCCCAGCTTCACCGCCGACAGGAACAGCTGGCTGTTCCAGGGCACGATGGCCGCCACCACGCCGATCGGCTCGCGGCTGATCCACACCTGCATGTCCGGCTTGTCGACCGGTACGAAGCTGCCTTCGATCTTGTCTGCGATGCCGGCGTAATAGCGGTAGTACTCGGCGATGTAGGCGATCTGGCCACGGGTTTCGCGGATGATCTTGCCGGTGTCGCGGGTCTCGATGGCCGCCAGTTCCGGCGCCGCCTGTTCCAGCAGGTCGGCCAGCCGGTACAGCAGCTTGCCGCGCTGGGAGGCGGTCAGCGTTGCCCAGGCCGGATCGCGCAGGGCACGGTCGGCGGCCTCGACCGCGCGTTCCACCTGCTCGCGGCGCGCCTCGGGCATGGTCGCCCAGGGCGTGCCGCTGGCCGGGTCGATGCTGTCGAACGTACCGGCACCGGCTTCGAAACGGCCGTCGATGTAGAGCTCGAACGGGCTGTCCATGGTCATTCCTGGGCGAAGGCGGGCATGACGTCGTTGATCATACGCAACAGCGAGGCCTTCTTGCGCTCGAAGGACATGCCGGTGTCGATCCAGAACGAGTACTCATCAAAGCCCATGGCCTCGTAGGCCTTCAGGCGCGCGATGACTTCCTCGGCCGGACCGATCACATTGTTGCTGCGCATCGCCTGGGCCGAGTACATCGGGTGGGCGGCAATCTCCTCATCGCTCAGCTTGGCGATCAGGCCCTGGCTGATCGGGCGTTCGTTCTTGAACCACGCGCCGAAGTAGTTGTAGAACACGTTGATCTCATCGGCAGCGACCTGTGCATCGGCTTCCGAGTCGGCCACGTAGGTATGGCGCAGCAGCATGATCTTCGGGCGCGGCACCTCGCTGAACTTCTCGCAGGCCCCGTTGAAGTGGCCGATCAGCTTCTGCACTTCGTCATCGCCGAAGTGCAGCGGTGTGACCTGCACGTTGCAGCCGTTCTGCACGGCGAATTCGTGGCTGTTGGGATCGCGCGCGGCCACCCAGATCGGCGGGTGCGGCTGCTGCAGCGGCAGCGGCGCGGAGGTGGTGCTGGGGAAGGACCAGAATTCGCCCTCATGGGCGTAGTCGCCCTTCCACAGGCCCTTGATGGCCGGGATCAGTTCGCGCATGCGCTGGCCAGCGCCCCAGGCATCCATCCCCGGCACCATGCGCTCGTATTCGAACGAATAGGCGCCACGGGCGATGCCCAGGTCGAGGCGGCCGTTGGAGATGATGTCGGTCATCGCCGCTTCGCCGGCCAGCTTGATCGGGTGCCAGAACGGGGCCACCACGGTGCCGGTGCCCAGGCGCACGTTCTTCGTCTTGTTGGCGATGTCGGCCAGGTTGAGCAGCGGGTTCGGCGCGATGGTGAAGTTCATGCCGTGGTGCTCGCCGGTCCAGATGGCATGCATGCCACCCTCATCGGCGATCTGGCACAGCTCGATTATCTCGTCGTACAGCTGCTTCTGCGACTGCTGGTCCGAGACGCGTTCCATATGGATGAACAAGGAAAACCGCATTTCAACTCTCCCTTCCAATCAGTTCTTTGACCACACCGCAGGTGTGGTTGCCGTAGTAGGTGCCGTAGGTCTTCAGCGCGCTTTCGCGGCAGTAGCGCTGCAGCATGCTGGTGACTGCCGGATCGGCGATGTCCAGCGCAGGCACGTCGGCCAGCGCCACGTACTGCCCGTCGCGCGCGCTCGCCTCGGGCGTGCTGCACAGGAACGTGACGAACTGCCGGTGTGTGTCGGTGTCCGTATAGACGGAGTACACGAAGCTCGGCGAGGCACCGGGCTGATGCCGGGCAAAGATGCGTTCCAATGCGTTGTCTGCACCCTCGTTGCCGATCTCGACGGTGGGCAAGGCCCAGCCGCCTTCCGGCGCTGGCACCAGCAGCAGGCTGTCGTCGTGGGCGATGATCGCGCTGATCAGACCCTTGGTATCGGTCATGACCTCGGTGGCCACCTTGGCGGGGGTGAAGTAGCCACCGCGGTAGTAGCCCAGCCCGGGCAGGCCGGCCGTATGGAAGTGCTCCACCTGCCCGATCAGGACGGCATGGTCACCCGCCTCCACCACCGTATGCATGGTGCAGTCGAACCACGCACTGACCGCGTCCAGGATCGGGCTTCCGAGAGCGCTGTTGGTCCATGACACCGCGGCAAACCGATCCGGATTGCGCCGGGCAAAGGTATTCGATGCGTCGGTCTGTGCCTCGGACAGAATGTTGATGGCAAAGCGCTTGGCGCCCACGAAGTTGTCGTAGTTGCCCGATGCGTTGGCGATGCTGACCAGCAACAGCGGCGGATCGAGCGACACCGAAGCGAACGAGTTCGCGGTGAAGCCGATCGGTTCACCGTCTGCGGTGGTGGACGTCACGATGGTGACGCCGGTCATGAACGAGCCGAAGGCTTCCCTCAGCTCTTTTGGATCGATAGCCATATGTTCCCTCCAACCGATGGCCTGGAATGTGTGCCGCTAGTTCGTTGTGGTGCCCAGCCATTCCGCCAGCGCCGCGTTGACCTTGGCGGGGGCGGTCAGGTTGACCATGTGGCGTTCGTGCGGAATGACCACGGCTTTGCCGTTGCGGGCCAGCGCCGCCATCGACAGGGCCATGGCCGGCGTCGAGTTGGCATCTTCCGCGCCGGTCAGTGCCAGGGCAGGGCAGCCCACTTCCGACCAGCGCTCGGCGTAGGTCACATCGCCGCGGGCGAAGGCGCGGTAGGCATCGGCATAGCCCTGCACATCCACGTTCTCCAGCCACGAGCGCACGTCCTCCACCAGTGACGCCTCGGTGGTGCCTTCGTCGAACCAGCGCTGCAACGGGGTTTCCACGTCCACCCGGCCAGTGGCCAGTTCATCCGAACGGGTCACCACCGCATGGCGGGCGGCATCGGTACGCAGGTGCACGCCATTGATGACGGCCAGGCGGCGCACCAGGTCCGGCCGTTCGATGGCCACCCCGGCGGCGATCAGGGCGCCCATCGAGTGCCCGGCCAGATTGACCGGGCCCAGCTGCAGGGCGCCGATGAACTCCACCATCCACGCCACGTAGTCGGTCAGCCCGGGCTCGCCCGGCAGGCGCGTGCTCTGGCCGTGGCCGGGCATGTCCACCGCGATGACCCGGTACTGCTGGGCGAAGGCGGCGATCTGCGGCCCCCAGGCGGCGGCCTGCATGCCGACGCCGTGGATCAGGACCAGGGGCTCTCCCGCACCCTGGTCCAGGCAGTGCGCCTGTTGGTTACTTGACAGCGGCAGGGTTCGAGACGTCATGGCCGAGCTCTTTCAGGTCCTGGTAGCGGTCACCAATGCGGTGGTGCGGGCGGCCGGCGGTGGCCGCGCCCAGCACGACCACCAGCTCATCGGCAGCCGGGGCATCGGCAATGGCGAACTGCACGGTCAGGTAGTGCGAACGGCGGCCTTCGTCGTTCTTGTCCATCATCGGCAGCACGATCGGCGCATTGGCCGGGCCGCGGGTGTTGGTGAAGGCCAGGTAGGACCTGGCGCGCACCGCATTGCGGTAGATGTTGCCGAAATGCAGGGTGTGGATCAGCGCCGAGGCGTGTTCCAGCTCGCCGTCCAGGCCGACCACCGCGCTCTTGCCGAAGGCCTCCACCGCATCGCCGGAACCGACCTCGCCCAGGATCAGGTTGGTGAGGTGCTGGCTGAGCTCCGGGCCCAGCGCACGGATCTCCGGCGACAGGTCCTCGACATAGCCACGGCCAGCCCACGGGTTACGGATCACGGCCGCGGCGGCCACCATCTTCAGCGGCGTGGCAGCGTCGCGGCCCCCGTCCACATGCACGGTCTCCACGTGGAGAACGGTCTTTCGTATCAGGCTCATCTGGTCCTTCCTCGCCGCCGCTGGCGGTCACAATAGTGGTGTACGGTATGTTGGTATACCATTGGCAGCGACGGTATCACGCTCCAAAATCGGCTTGCAATATGTCTATGCGCATTCATTTTTCGCCCGCGACGAAAGTCGCAGGCGAGGGTGGTGCGACGGGGACGAGGCGGCCTGCCGGGGTGCGCTATTCATGATCCGTGGTTGAATAGCGTGGACGTACACGAGCTACCGGCAGCACGCCCGCCACCGCGTGGCTGCCACCTAAAGGGATTGCGAAACACGATGAACCTGAGAATCGACCACTCGCCGGTCACCCTGCGCGAGAAGTGCCTGGAAAAGCTGCGCAACGCGATCATCACCGGCTATTTCCCGTCCGGTGCGCGACTGGTCGAGCGCACCCTGTGCGAGCAACTGGGTGTCAGCCGCACGGTGGTGCGCGAAGTGATCCGCTACCTGCAGGCCGAGGGCCTGGTGGAAGTGCTGCCGCAGAAGGGCCCGATCGTGGCCGTGCTGAACTGGGACGTGGCCAGCCAGGTCTACCGCATCCGCCTGGTGCTGGAGCAGAGCGCCGTGGCCGACTGCGTGCGCAACCTCACGGACGACACTGCCGCGCAGATCCAGAAGGCACTGGAAACCCTGCGCACCTCGTATGGCACCCCGGACATCGCACCGGTGCTGGAAGCTTCCTCCACGCTGTACGAAACCATCTTCCGTGCCGGCAACAACCACATCGCCTGGGAAATCGTGCAGCGCCTCAATGGTCGCATCAGCCGCCTGCGCGCGATGACCCTGACCCACGTCGACCGCGAAAAAACCGGCTTTGAACGCATCAAGGCCATCTGCGATGCGATCTGCGTGCAGCGCGACGAAGCGCTGGCGCGGCAGCGCGTGGCCGAACACATCGGCGAGGCCGAGGCGATTGCCCATGCCTTGCTTGAGCAGGAGCAGAAGTGATGGCCGCTTACTGGGTTGCCCACGTGCAGGTGCTGGATGCCGACAAGTACAGCGGTTACACCGCGCTTGCACCGGCCGCCTTTGCGAAGTACGGCGCGAAGTTCCTGGCCCGTGGTGGCCGCTCGGTGGTGCTGGAAGGCGATCTGCCCGACCGCCATGTGGTGATCGAATTTGCCGACCTGGAAACCGCCCAGGCCTGCTATGCCTCGCCGGAGTACCAGCAGGCCAAGGCCAAGCGCGAGGGGCACTGCATCGCCAGCGTGGTGATCGTCGAAGGCTGACGACCGCTCTGGTAGATCCACGCCATGCGTGGATGCCCCCCGCGTCCCGTCGAAATCGAAGACTTCACAACCCACAAGCACGGCAACCGCGACCATGGGCCGCCCCACGCCCACGAGTTCCGCCGAGGATGCTGCAGAACCTGCTCCATTTCGCGCCGCTGCTGACGGCAGTGATGACCTGCGTGACCGCCCTGATCTGGGTGGTCTACCTCAATTTCTTCCTGCGCAGCTACCGCCGCCAGCAGCGCCCGTCGATCCTCATCACCTCCGGTGCCGGCCGCAACCTGGACGCGCACTGTTTCGTGACCAACCTGGGCCTGGAGCCGGTGTACCTTCTGGACGTGGTGATCGATCTGATCGAACCCGACGGCACCGTGGTGCGCGCGGTCATCCCCGAGCGCACCGAGCACTGGAGCAAGGGCGCGCCCAGCGAGGACGAGGACATCCGCCGCGCCACCAACGTCGGCCCGCTCAGCAGCGGCGGTGAGCGCGACCTGGGCCGGTTCCGCACGCTCATCGACCGCGCCGGTATCGAGAACCCGGACATCAAGACCGGCAACGCCTTCACCAGCCTGGAAGTGACCGTGGTCATCGTCACCGCCAGCCAGGCCGAGCTCTGTGGTGCCTCGCGCTGCTATCGCATCGAATACGGCGCCGACGGCACGCCGCGCTTGAAGGCGCGGACCATCAAGGCCGCGCAGCTGCAGGGGTACTTCGCGCGCCGGAACCTGACGCGGCTGCTGACCCACCAGCTGGAAAGCGCGCGGTCGTAGAGTCGAGCTCGCTCGACTGCTCTGCTTTTGTAGAGCCGAGCCATGCTCGGCTGTACAGATCACTCGGCGGCCGGGCTGCGCTCGTCACGTACCGAATAGATCACCGAGAAGATCTTCCAGCCCTGTTCGGTGCGGATCAGCTGCCACATCTCCTTGCCCCAGTTGGTCTTCAACCCATCGTCGTGGAGGCTGTAGTCAAACGACACCAAGGCCACATCGCCATCCGTTTCGATCTTCGTATTGAAGAATTTTTCCTCTCTCGGCTTCGGAGATGCTACGGCGCCATCGATCAGCGCGATAAAGCTGTTGGCGGGAATCTTCCGCGCTTTGATCGCATCGGGTTTTGCCTTGCGGATGTCCTGCAGGCGCACGTCTTCCGACACGAACTGCCAACCAATGTCTTGCGGTTTGTCTGAAAAGAACAGGCCCAGGTAGGTGGGCTTGTCCTTGTTGATCAGCGAGGTACGGAAGGACTCGACCACCTGTTCGATCGCCTTGACGTCGGCGGGGGCGTTCTGCGCGGCGTGGGCGGGCGGGCAGGCATCAGGCAGAGGAGCGGGAGGATGAACCTTGCATCAGCCACCGGTCGCGTACTCCGCCAGATACCACTGCTGGTGCAGTTCATTCAGGTCTTCCATCTGTTTGCCGACCACGCCCAGCAGTCCGCCTGTCCAGGTTCCGAAAGCCCGCGCGCCATCCAGCTGGTAGACATTCTCCGGCAGCGTGCGCAGCGTATAGACAGGGTTCTGGTGCTCGTAGTCGTTGCCAAGGGCATGAAAATAGTCCCCCTTCAGCTCGAACTTTGCAGTGCCCTTGTGCGCCAGAATTACCCGGTCGAACCTGCGGTGCTTCTGTCGTTCGGCAAACTGCAGCAGTGTTCGGGTCACATTCATCGGACTGTTGTCACCGGACAGTGCGCGGAGGTCGAACACGAGCACTTTCGGATTGACGAAGTAGCCATAGTGAGTGAACACCTCGATGCCTGCATTGCGAGAATCCGCCGTATGCATGTCACGGGCCTGCCGTTGCAGTGTGGTGTAGTTCCAGACGAATACAGTCGCGCCTACAAGCAGGATGGCGATCAGGAGAATCTTCAACGAACGGGCCATGGTTCTTCCTTGAGGGCGGGTACTTCCTGCTCCGGGGCCTAGACCGCCGGTCTCCGTGTTCATCGGCGGTGCACCTTGGGGAGTGCTGGCATTGCTGATACGCGTGGATATTGAGCACGGCTGTTCACGCCAACAAGTAGTCATGGCGCTGAAATGCACAGCTCGCGCTGTGCAATGCCAATCAGAAGAACGACGACAATGACAGGCCCGCGCGACCACGCGGAATGATCAGGGCAATGCGGGCGGTGTTGTGGCCGGGCAGATCGCAACCAGCTGCGAGCGCTGGTTGATCAAAACCACGCTGGCCTGCAGTGCGTGTGCGCCGATCACCCCTTCGGGATGGCGCTCGGAGACGCGCACCTCGAAGTTCCGCAGCGTCAACGCTCCGGCCTGCAGCATTCCCTCAAAGAGCATGCGCCCGCTGCTGAGTTCACCATGGCCGAGTGACAGGCGCTAGCGTTGGGCCGGAAGGGCGGGCGCAGATGCCTTTGCGTACTGCGTACTGCGTACTGCGTGCTCGGCAACACCTGGGTGACGTTTGCACCGGTATCGAGCTGGGCCTTGGTCTGCAGCGTGCTGATCGTGACCGGAATACGGAATGCACGCGTGTAGGGGAGGGTATCCGGCTGATCGGTTGACAGCCCGCGCTCGCGCGTGGACTGCAGGCGCTGGCGCGGGTAGTCGATGGTCAGCAGGCCGTCGCCGAAGAACCGCGCGCGAGGATGCCGTCAAACTTCGCCAGTTCCAGTTGCCGGATGCTGTAGTCGCGGGCGATGGCCGTGATGTCGCGGTGGCGCAACGCGCCGAGGCTCAGGGAATCGATGTGTACGGTAGTGGCTTCGGCGCTCTGCAGGCCGTCGAAGTTCAGCGCGCTGCCACCGGCAAGCAGGGCCATTGTGCGCACCAGCCTGCTGTCGGCGCGGGTCATGCCGCTGGCGCCGGTATCCACGGCAAAGCGGAAGGGGCCGGTGTTGTTGGCCTGGGCCTGCACATAGATGTGCCCATCAACGAGGTCGAACGGGACGTCGAAGAGCGCCGGGGCAGGATCGCCTGCGGGCTCGCATGCTGGCGCGTCGACAACGTGAACGCCGGCAGCAAAGGGCCGTTGGTGGTCTGGCTGCCCGGCTCAGGTGCGTTCCCGCACTTCCAGCGCTTCAGCGACGGCAGCCAGGGGACCAGCTTTCCCTGTGATCTCTTCGCATTCCGCGACCTCGCGCATTCATTTCCTGCTGGTCGACAAGCCTGGCATTCCGTTCTCGGCCGAGATGCGCCTGGACCCGGCCAAGGGACGACCGCTCCCGCTGGATGGGCCCGCCTACCGCGCGGGGCTCGCGCGCGACACGTTGATCGCGCGCACGGTGCTGGCCGTTGCGGCAGCAGGACGCACGCTGGGGACAGGGTTGACCAGGTCGTGATCATGGGTGGATCGGAAGGGGCGCAGTACGTCTTTGCGACTGGCTTGGCACACGCGGACAAGGCTGTAGGCTTGGGCGGCCTGGTCTTGCCGCAGCACCAGGACTTCATCATCGAGCAATGGCTGCGTGCGGAACGGGGCGAGATCACCCGCGCCGAAGCGCAGGCCGCCATCGAGGAGATCTTCGCCGCCATCAGGGTGATCCATGCCGATGCGCTTGGCCTGAAACACACATTCATGGGCGAGACCAACCGACGCTGGTCCCGGTTCGGGGGGCACGCCGTGGTGGACGACATGCTGGCGTTGCAGATCTCGCTGCTGTTGGTGCAGGGCGGGGACGATGACAAGGCGCCGATCATCAACACCGACGTTGCGATGGTGCCGTTCCTGTCGGGTGGCCGCAGCAACCTGGACTACTGGGTGTGCCCCGAGGCCGACCACGGAATGCGGGTGGCTGATCCAGCGCATCCGTCCCTCGATCGCACCGGAGCAGCCCTGAGCAGCCGATGTGGGCTGCACGCCCGGGGACGGCATGCAAAGAGGTAACGAGGCAGCGTGATGGCGCTGCCTCGTCGACCTGCGCGGCGTGCTGCGGCGCCGCGTCCAACTGCAGGCGATCCCCTGCCTGCGAGCCCATTGCCAGGCACGCCAGTTTCAGTCCTTCCATCACTCGGCCGTCCACATATTTTTCGCGTTCGCCGTTCTGCCGGGTCCGCTCGGCAGCCAGCAGGATTTCGTGCACCACCCCTAATCCACTCAACCCGCAATCGGCATCGGCCAGGGCCAAGCAGTATCCGGCAGTTGGTGCGGGTCCGAATGTGATTGACCCTTTGCTAGTTGGGCCTGTCGAGCGGCTCAATTCAATGACTTGACTCACCTGCCATGCGGATTTCCTGAAGCCTCTCGAAGTCGGGTCCGCTGAGGTAACGCGATGACCCACTACTGCCGTCGGGGTAGTAGTAAGTTGGGCCGACGCCTATTTGCTTCTCCTTAGTTCCAAAGGAGTGAACGAGATATCTGGAATGAAGGATCGGCTCAAAGTGGACGGTGTGCACATCGAATGCGCGAATAATGATGGGTTGTTGTGCGTTCGTTGTCAGGCTGATCCATTTCCTATGGGTGCCGATGAAGTGCTCTGATAACCACGGATAGTAGTCCTTCTTCAGCGAAACAAAGCCATCAATGTTTGTGCTGGGCCGGGCGTTGGGTCCTCCATATGCAGAGTTGGCTTCATCAAACGTTACAATGAAGTCGCCTCCGCCCCCGAATTTCACGTCATCGCCAAACTTGGAAGCGTCTTCGTAACGAACTCCGAGAGTTACGTTGCTTAGTCGCCATCGACATGCTCCACCGCCATTGACTGCCACTGTGGCCTCATAAACATCCGTTCCTGGGCGGCGCACAGGCTGAAGCTCAAGTCCCGCATAGTTGTATCGTGTACGCTTTTCCCAGTCCAGCGTGGACCGATACGTCGTGGTGCATTTCGTCGAGCGGTAGATTGCCTGTATGTCCCTGGCCATAAGCTCCTCGGGGACCTTGACGGTCACCTTGACGGTACCAGCCTCCGGCTTGGGTGAAAGTGCTTGATTCCGGGTAGGGTGGCAGCCGCTCAGAAGCAGGAGGGCGAGGATTGCTGCTGGCATCGGAGGGCTCATCTGCCTGAGTCGGGGCATGCTGACTCCTTCTGAATGCTGACGGTGCCGTCGGCATCCTCTTTCAAGCAGAATGTGGTCTCATAGATTCCGGTCTGAAATATCGTCATGAATCGGCCAGCCCGGTACAGGCTGAATCGATAGGATCTGTTCGTTTCAAAGCTGAAATAATGCGCATCTTCTTTGTGTGGGCCGAGCTGGTAGCCCCTGGGTATCGACCCGTATGAAATGCACTTGCCAGGCCTGAGTTTCACTGGCTTGGCGTCATCCTTGAGTGTTATCAACCACCTCTCTTTGCGGTGCGTATAGGGCTCCATCACAAGAAGGCTGCTCACCTGGTACGACCCCCACGACCTTGATGGGATGCAGATTGCAGGGATGCCGTCTATCAGCTTGATGTCTGCCTCTTCTTCTATCAGTACAGACGCGTGCGTTTTGCTCGATGCCATGTAGAAGCTGGTTGCGACGAGCAATGCAAGAGCGCTCTTGACAATCTTCATTGGTTTTTCGGTGTCTCCATCTGCAAAACTCTGAAAGGGCGAGTGATTCAATTGCCCTGATCACCCTCGCCAGCATGCTCGTGTCGTCAGAAGGATGGGGGCGCGCGCCAGTCTAGAGCAGCCATCGCAGGGCGATTAAGGAGAAGGGCGTCGCATTTGTGCGGGCGAACGCCGCGGCGAAAAGGGGGCAGAGGCGACATCGATAGAGGTTACTGCTCACTTACCTGCAACCGCACCACCGCCTGTGCGCACAATGACTGGCAGGCCATGACCAACCGCTCCATCACCCGGTTCCACGTATTCTTCGGATTCGCCGTTCTGCCGGGTCCGCTCGGCGGCCAGCAGGATTTTGTGCACCACCCGAAGCCCAGCAAGCGCGCCATCGGCGTCGGCCAGTGCAAGGCGGCGCCCGGGCGGCAGGTAGCGTTCCGGCCACGGTTGGCCATTCGCCGCTGCGCCGTTGCCGATGCGGTTCAGATGGACAATGAAGGTGGTGGCATTGGCGGCTGATGGGGGCGCAAAGGGTTCGTCCGGGGTCGCGCCGCGGTCGGCATGCAGATGGGGGAATTCGGTTTCGTTCATGGCAGGGCTCCGTGCAGGGCAATCGGTAGCCGCCAGCCATAAAAGTGGCGGGCGGTACGTGGTTCGAATCCGGGTTGGTCCCAAGCCTGTGGGCGCGAACGCCCCACGCACCGCCCGCCATAGCCGGCAGACGGATTGCCAGCCGACGCCACGGAAAGTGGACGCCGGCTGGCAAGCGCAATCACTCATGACCAACTTGGGATTCGAAACCCGGCTACCCTTTTCCGGTGGCAGGTCATTCGTACCCGCGCTATCTCAAGGTGCCAATCAGACAAGTTGGAGATCGACTGCAAACCCCGTCGCTTCCGGTATTTTGGCAGCGCTGTTAAGCCGCCCAAACCCTTGCTGCCGTTGGCATCGCAGACACCTGTGCAATTTGCGACATGCGTCGGCATTGCACGGCGCCGGCATGCGTCCTCAGCGTGGCGATCGCGACAACTCGCCATCGATCACGCTGTCAATCCAGCCGGCATAGCGCGAGATGCGCACGCTGTGCACCACCTGCCCGTAATACCCGGCTTCCAGTGCATGTTCGGGTACGGCCGTGATCCATGAGCCCAGGCCGATCACTTGCCATCCCTGCGGTTCGCGGATCAGCAACGGGCCGCCGCTGTCACCGCTGCCGATCACGCCTTCCAGCGGCAGACCACTGCCCGGGCCGTCGAAGCGATACCAGAGATAGCGGTCGTTGCCGCCGGTCACCGCGTTTTCCGCGCGGCGCAGCTCACCCCGGTGCGGAGCACCTGGCGCCAGCCCGGTCAAGCCGTTGCCTGTGGCACCTTTACCCACGAGCGTGGCGATCCTGCCCGCTTCGTCATGCCCTCGATAGAGGCGGACGGGCGCAACGTCGCTGACCGGCGTGGCGAGCTGGATCATCGCGATGTCATCGGAGGCGGCGAGGAAGGCGTGGATGGGGCCCGGGTTGCCCGATGCCAATGCCGCCTGGCCCAGGGCATCGGGCATGCGCCGGTAGCCTGGATGCACGAACACCCGTTCGACGCGGTAGGCCTGACCATTGATCTGCACCTCGGCATTCATGCCCTCCATCGGCGCGGCGTGCGCCGCCGTCACCACCCAGCGCGGCGCGATGAGCACGCCATGGCCCTCGCCGGGCAGGTCGGCCAGGGCCGGGAAGGCCGACGGCGGTATCCGGTAGGCGCTGTCATCCACATCGCTGCGGATGACGATGGCGCCAGCGGCGAAGGGCAGGGTGGCGAGTACGAGAAGAAGCCAGCGGCGCATGGGCAGGTGCAGTC
>Ga0213828_1001557_pt1 | contig 18445 bp, 13 predicted proteins | sample MC6MC0897MG_FD_180664 | JGI IMG/M metagenome (GOLD analysis project Ga0213828, IMG submission 180664) | Enriched soil aggregate microbial communities from Iowa State University, Ames, United States - MC6-MC0897-MG | ecosystem: Environmental > Terrestrial > Soil > Unclassified | place: USA: Iowa... | reverse complement strand
CGGTCAAACGCCGTTGGACCCAGACTGAACTTGATGGCGGCCAGCGCAATGCTCGCGCCCGTGCTGACGCTGGCCGCCCCGTCAAGCCACTACGACGCGCTGATCGAGCGCGCTCGCGCCGGCGACTACGAACCTGCGCTGGAAATGCTGCGCGCGCAGGGCAGCGCCGCGGGCATGCGGCCCGTTTACGACCGGATCGTCATCGCCGGCTGGGCGGGCAAGCCGGACGAAGCCATCGTCGCGTACGAGACGCTGCCGGCCGGCGCCGTGCTGCCGGCCAACGTCCAATTGGCCGTGGCGCGGGCCTACCGCGACCAGCAGCGCTGGCCGCAGGCGCTCGACGCCTACCGCCAGGGGATGCGCCGCCATCCGGGCGAAGCCGCCTTCGCGGCGGGCGAGATCATGACGCTGGCGGACGCCGGGCAAATCCCAGCCGCGATCGCCGCAGGCGAGAAACGCATCGCCCGTCAGCCGCGCGACGCCGACGCCCGGCTGGCCCTCAGCTACGTCTACGCGCGCCAGTCCCAACCATTTGAAGCCCTGCATCAGGCCGACCAGGCACTGGCGCTGGCGCCCGCCACGCCCTACGTGCTGCGCGAATACATCCGGGCGCTTCAGGGCGCCCGCATGGCCGACGTGGCGCTGGACTGGGCGCGTCGCCATGAAACGCTGTTTACCCCCGCCCAGATGCGCGCCCTGCAGGCCGACGCACTGGCGCAGGAGGCGCGGCTGGCGGCCATGCCCGCGCGCGGCGAGGCCGAACGGTTTGCCATCGCCGACCGCGCGCTGGCCGGCTACGACGCCGCGATTGCCGATTGGCGCAAACTGGGCGAAGACGCCCGCGCCGACGTGCTGCGCGCCCGCATCGACCGCCTGCACGCCCTGCACGCCCGGGTGCAGATGCAGATGCTGATCCAGGAATATGAGGCGCTGCTGGCCGAAGGCGTCGACGTGCCGCGCTACGCGCTGAGCGACGTGGCCTCCGCCTATCTGTACCTGCGCCAGCCCGAGCGCGCCCGCGACCTGTACCGGCAGGTGGCCGCCAGCGACAGCGCGCCCGGCGACGATCCGGCGCAGCGTCTGGCCACGCAGACCGGCCTGTACTACGCGCTGGCCGAAGGCGAACAATTCGACGAAACGCCCCCGATCACGGACGCCGTCCAGGCCGGCTACGCCCCCTGGCTTTACTACAAGGGCCAGGCCACGCGCATGCCCAACGACCTGAACCTGGAAAGCCGCCAGACGCTGGCCGCCACGCACCTTCAGGCCGACGACACCATCGAGGCCCACCAGCGCCTGGCGCAGATGGTGCAGCAGGCGCCCAACAATTCCGCGCTGCGCAGCGATCTGGCCACCGTCCACCGCGCCCGCTCGCAGCCCCGCGCGTCGGAAATAGAACTGAAGCTGGCCGAAACGCTGGCGCCGCGCGACCTGGCGGTGGAGAACGGCCAGGGCTTCACGGCGATGGACCTGCAGGAATGGCGTCAGGCCGAAGCGCTATCCGCCGACACGCTGGCCCGCTCGCCCGAAAACCTGACCAGCCGGCGGCTGGCCCGCGAGTGGGAAGTCCACCGCAAGGCCGAGCTGCGCATCACCGGCTACCGCGGCCTGGCCTCGGACAGTCCGGTCACCGGCAACGGCGATTTCGGCATCGACGCCGTGTTGTATTCCCCGCCCATGGGTTACGACTGGCGCGCCTTTGGCGGCGGCGGCTACGCATCGGGTGACTTCGAGGAAGGCCGCGGCATTTACCGCTGGCTGCGCACCGGCGTGGAATGGCGCGTGCGCGATCTGACGGTGGAAGGCGAAGTCTCCACCAACGACTACGGCCACGGCGTCAAGCCCGGCGCGCGGCTGTCCGCCGCCTACGACCTGAACGACCACTGGCAGGTGGGCGGCTCGGCCGAAATCCTGTCGCGCGACACGCCGCTGCGCGCGCTGACCAACGACGTCTCGTCCAACGGCCTGTCGATGTACGTGCGCTGGCGCGCCGACGAGCGGCGCGAATGGACCCTGTCGGCCGCCCCGTCCCGTTTCAGCGACGGCAACACCCGCTGGGCATTCGGACTGACTGGCCGCGAGCGTGTCTACACCGCGCCGCACCTGAAGGCCGACCTGGAGTTGGGCCTGTCCACCCAGCACAACAACCGCGACGACGCGCCCTACTTCAACCCCAGCGCCGATTTCCTGGCCCTGCCCGGCGTGCGGCTGACGCACACGCTGCACCGCCGCTACGAAACCGCATGGGAACAGATCGGCACGCTGGGCGCCGGCACTTACAGCCAGCAGGGCTACGGCACGGGCGGCGTCGTCGCGCTGGGCTACGGCCAGCGCTACCGCGCGAACGACGTTCTGGACATGGGCTTCATGGTCACCGGCACCAGCCGGCCCTATGACGGCGAGCGCGAGCGTGAACTGCGCGTCGTCTTCGACCTTGCCTACCGCTTCTGACCTGGTTTTTCCGGAAACGACATGATGCTCAAACTGCATACCCGGCTGCTCCTGGCCGGCATCCTGTTCCTCATGATTCTGGCGCTGACCGCCTGCGCCAAGGACATCCCCGTCTACACGCCGCCCGCCGAACGCCCGGTCGCGGCCATCGACAAACCGTGGGTCAATGGCCAGTTCCTGGCCCTGGCCTATCACGACGTTGAAGACGACGACCCCGATCAGGCCTTTCTCAGCGTGCGCACGGACCGGCTGGCCGAACAGTTGGCCTGGCTGCGCGCCAACGGCTACCAGGCCGTGTCGGTGGACCAGATCCTGGCCGCCCGGCAAGGCGGCAAGCCGCTGCCCGACCGCGCTGTGCTGCTGTCGTTCGACGACGGCTATCGCAGCTTCCATACCCGCGTGCTGCCCATCCTGAAAGCCTACGGATGGCCGGCGCTGCTGGCGCCCGTGGGCGTCTGGATGGACACCCCGTCCGACCGCCCGGTGGATTTCGGCGGCACGCCCGAGGCCCGCAACCGCTTTTTGAACTGGGACGAGATCCGCGAGATCTCGCGCTCCGGGTTGGTGGAAATCGCCGCGCACACGGACGCCTCGCACTATGGCGCGCTGGCCAATCCGCAGGGCAACACCGAGCCGGCCGCCGCCATCCGCGCCTTTGATGCGCGCACCGGCCAGTACGAGACCGAGGCGCAGTTTGACGCCCGCATGGGCCGCGACGTGGCCGCCATCACGGAAAAGATCCGCGCGGCCACCGGTAAGAAGCCGCGCGTGTGGGTCTGGCCGTATGGCGCGGAAGGCGGCTCCACGCTGCGCATCACCGCCGAGAACGGCTACGAGATGGCGCTGACGCTGGAAGACGGCCCCGGGCGCCTGTCCCGCCTGATGTCCACGCCGCGCATGCTGCTGGCCAGCGATCCGGCGCTCAAGTCCTTTGCCAACAGCGTGGTGGGCATGGAGGCCGACCCCTTCATGCGCGTCGCGCACATCGACCTGGACTACGTCTACGACCCGGACCCGGAACAGACCGACCGCAACCTGGGCGTGCTGGTGCAGCGCATCCTGGACATGCAGATCAACACGGTGTTTCTGCAAGCCTATTCCGACCCGCAGGGCGATGGGCTGGTGAAGTCGCTGTACTTCCCGAACCGCTGGCTGCCGATGCGCGCAGACCTCTTCAACCGTGCCGCCTGGCAACTGCACAATCGCGCCAACGTGATGGTCTACGCCTGGATGCCCGTGCTGGCCTTCGACATGGACCCGGCCTTGCCGCGCGTCGAGCGCTGGGATCCGGACACCGGGCAGGTGGCGCCCGACCCGGACCAGTACCGCCGCCTGTCGCCCTATGACGCCACCGTGCGCGCGCGCATCGGCGATCTGTACGAAGACCTGGCGCGCCAGGCGATCTTCGACGGCATCCTGTTCCACGACGACGCGCTGCTGTCGGACTTCGAGGACGCCAGCCCCGGCGCGCTGGCCGCGTATCGCGCGGCGGGGTTGCCGGACAGCATCGCGGAACTGCGCGCGGATCCGGACACGATGCAGCGCTGGACCCGCTACAAGAGCCGCTATCTGGTGGATTTCACAGCGGCGCTTGCCGAGAAGGTGCGCGCCGTGCGCGGGCCGCAGATCAAGACGGCGCGCAACATCTACGCCCAGCCCATCCTGAATCCCGACAGCGAAACCTGGTTCGCGCAGAACCTGGACGACTTTCTGGCCGCGTACGACTGGACCGCGCCGATGGCGATGCCGCTGATGGAGAACGTCGCGCCCGGCAAGGAAAACGCGTGGCTGGACGCGCTGGTCGACACCGTCGCCCGCCGGCCCGGCGCGCTGTCCAGGACCGTGTTCGAACTGCAAAGCCGCGACTGGCGCACCGGCCCCGGCCGGCCCGACGCCACACCGGTGGACACCGACGTGCTGGCCGGCTGGATGCGCCGCCTGCAACTGCGCGGCGCCCGCAGCTTCGGCTACTACCCCGACGACTTCTCGCAAGACCAGCCCCGGTTGCAAGGCATCCGGCCCGCCATCTCCGAAGCCTGGTATCCCCTCCAATGACTGATCGATTGATTGCCCTGCTGATTCTCTGCGCGGTGCTCGGCGCGCCGTTTGGATTCACCCTGATGCTGACCGGCGAAGCGCTGCTGGGCTTCGTGTTCTTCTATCCGCTCTTCATGTCTGGCATGTGGATGGCGGGCGGCATCTACTTCTGGTGGCACTGGGAGCGCCACTGGGCATGGGGGGCTGAACGCACCCCGCCCGAACTGGCCGGCTCGCCGCTGGTGTCGATTCTGGTGCCGTGCTTCAACGAAGCCGACAACGGCGAAGAAACCCTGCTTGCGGCGCTGAACCAGAACTATCCGCACATCGAGGTCATCGCCATCAACGACGGGTCGACCGACGGCACGGCCGCGCTGCTGGACCGCATGGCCGCCGAACACGCGCGCCTGCGCGTCGTGCATCTGGCGCAGAACCAGGGCAAGGCCATGGCGCTGCGCATGGGCGCGCTGGCGGCCCGCAGTGAATACCTGGTGTGCATCGACGGCGACGCCCTGCTCGATCCCGATGCCGCCGCGTATCTGGTGGCGCCGCTGATCGACAATCCGCGCGTCGGCGCCGTCACCGGCAACCCGCGCATCCGCACCCGCTCCACGCTGATCGGGCGCATCCAGGTTGGCGAGTTCTCTTCGATCATCGGGCTCATCAAGCGCACGCAGCGCGTGTACGGGCAGGTCTTCACGGTGTCGGGCGTCGTCGCGGCGTTCCGCCGCGTGGCGCTGGACCGCGCGGGCTACTGGAGCCTGGACATGATCACCGAGGACATCGACATCAGCTGGAAGCTGCAGCGCGACCACTGGTCCATCTTCTACGAACCGCGCGGCCTGTGCTGGATTCTGATGCCCGAAACCCTGCGGGGGCTGTGGAAGCAGCGGCTGCGCTGGGCGCAGGGCGGCGCGGAAGTGTTCCTGAAGAACCTGCGCTCGATCTGGAACTGGCGCCACCGCCGGCTGTGGCCGCTGATGGCCGAATTCTGCCTGTCGACCGCCTGGGCATTCGCGTTCGGGCTGTCGGTGGTGCTGTGGCTAATCAGCCAGGTCGTCGCGCTGCCCAACAACATGCAGATCGCCAGCCTGCTGCCCCCGGCCTTCACCGGCATGATGCTGGCGGTCGTGTGCCTGCTGCAGTTCGCCGTCAGCATCCTGATCGACCGCCGCTATGAGCCGGGCCTGGCGCGCGCGCTCTACTGGGTCATCTGGTATCCGCTGGCCTACTGGATGGTGAGTCTCTTCACCACGCTGGTCAGTTTCCCCAAGGTCATGCTGCGCAAGCAGGCCCAGCGCGCCCGCTGGACCAGTCCCGACCGCGGCATCAAATCACCGGAGGCATCATGATCATCACCACGCAGCGCTCGCGCGCGGGCTATCTGTTCGACTTCGCGCTGACCGCCTTTGGCTGGTTCGCGTTCGTCTACCTGTTTGGCGCCGGCATCCTGGCCATTCTGCGCGGGGCCGCCAGCGGCCCGGACGCGCCGCTGCTGCCCGTCTTTCTGCCGACTGTGCAGACCTTGTGGGGCTACGCCGTGCTGGCCGTGGTCAACGCGGCGGTGCTCGTGGCGTGGGCCGTGTACAACCACCGCCGCTTCGGCGGCAAGGACCGCCGCAAGCCGATCCGTCCGCTGACCGACCAGCGCCTGGCCAAGAGCTTTGAAGTCAGCGCTGACCAGTTGACGCAACTGCGCGCCACCCGCGTCGCCGTGATCCACCACGGCAGCGCGGGACAGATCGACGGCATCGAGCACCGCCTGCCGCGCCTGCAATCGCTGCGGGCGGGCTGACGGAACGGCGGGCCTACACCCGCCGCATCTTCGGCAACAGAATCGCCACCACGCCCAGCAGCGGCAGATACGCACACAGTTGATAGACGTAGCCGATGCTGGTGGCATCGGCCACCCTGCCCAGCACCGCAGCGCCCAGGCCGCCCATGCCGAAGGCAAAGCCGAAGAACAGGCCCGCGATCATGCCCACCTTGCCCGGCACCAGCTCCTGGGCATAGACCACGATCGCGGAGAAGGCCGACGCCAGCACCACGCCGATGATGACGACGAGCACGCCCGTCCAGAAGAGATTCGCGTGCGGCAGCATCAGCGTGAAAGGCGCCACGCCCAGGATCGACACCCAGATCACGATCTTGCGGCCGATGCGGTCGCCGACCGGCCCGCCCACCACGGTGCCTACCGCGACGGCGGCCAGGAACAGGAAGAGATACAGCTGCGCCTCGCGCACCGACAGCGCGAACTTGTCGATCAGGTAGAAGGTGAAATAGCTGTTCAGGCTGGCCAGGTAGAAGTATTTCGAGAACACCAGCACGCCCAGCACCCCCAACGCGCCCAGCACCTGATTGCGCGTCAACCCGTTGCCCGCGCCCTCGCGCCGCGCGCGCGGTTTGAGCAGCACGCGGTTGGCGCCATACCAGCGCCCGATCCACATCAGCACCACGATGCCAAACAGCGCCGCCAGCGAGAACCACGCCACGCTGCCCTGCCCGTGCGGAATGATGAACAGCGCGGCCAACAGCGGCCCCAGCGCCGATCCCACATTGCCGCCCACCTGGAACAGCGACTGCGCCAGCCCGTGCCGCCCGCCCGACGCCATGCGCGCCACGCGTGACGATTCGGGGTGAAACACCGACGAACCCGTGCCCACCAGCACCGCCGCCACCAGCAGCCAGCCAAACGACGGCGCCATCGACAGCATCAACAGGCCCACCAGCGTGAAGCCCATGCCCACGGGCAGCGAGTACGGCTTGGGGTTCCGGTCGGTATAGAAACCGATGAACGGCTGAAGCAGCGACGCGGCAAGCTGGTAGACCAGCGTGATCAGCCCGATCTGCGTGAACGTCAGGCTGAACGAGTCCTTGAGCATGGGATAGATGGCGAGCAGGATCGACTGGATCATGTCGTTCATCAGATGCGCCACGCTGATCGCGCCCAGCACCTTGAAGGCGGTGGAGGGATCGGAGGCGGCGGGCGACCCCGCGGCGGGTGGGGCGGGTGCGGCCGAGGTCGAGGCAGACAGGCCGGCAGCGGGATTCTGGGCGGAGTTCATGAGTCGCACGAAGAAAATGGACAAGCCGGCCACATGCCGGAACCAGGCATCAGTGTAGAAATCCGGCGCCGGCGCGATCTGCCAATTTTCGTCGAGAAAGTGACAACCACTGTGCCAACACAATGGCAGAATAGGCGTCATGCGCTTTCGGGCGCCCTCTCATCCTTTTGTCGGAAGTGACACCATGGTCGTCCGCCCTCCCCCCGATCCCGCCCGCAGCATCAACGCGCAGGACTACCAGCATCGTCCGCGCGTCGTCACGGCGATGGCCAAGGAATTTTCCCCCGGCGCGCAGACCGGACCCCATACTCACCCGCGCGCCCAACTCATTTATGCCGTCGAAGGCGTGATGCGCGTCACCACGCCCAGCGGCTTCTGGGCCCTGCCGCCGTTGCGCGCGCTGTGGGTGCCGGCGGGCGTGCCGCACGGCGTCGACATGGTTGGCGCGGTCTCGATGCGTTCCCTTTACATCCATGCCGACGCCGCCCGGGACTACTGGCCCGAGTGCCAGGTAATCGAGGTCAGCGGCCTGCTGCGCGAACTGATCCTGGCGTTGACGGCCGAGCCCATCGACTACCCGCTCGGGGGACGGGTCGAACAGATCGCGGGGTTGATCCTGGCCGAACTGGCCGCCGCGCGCATCGTGCCCATTCAGATCCCGTGGCCGCGCGACCGGCGCCTGCAAGCCATCTGCGCGGCCATTCTGGACCAGCCCGGCCTGCAACGCGGCATCGAGGACTGGGGAAGCGAAGTCGGCGCCAGTGCGCGCACGCTGATCCGATTGTTTCAATCCGAACTAGGACTGAGTTACAGACAGTGGGTGCAGCAGGTGCGGCTGGCTGATGCGGTGTGTCGGCTGTCCATGGGCGTGCCAGTGGCGCGTATTGCGGCGGACCTCGGCTACCGCAGCGCCAGCGCCTTCTCCGCCATGTTTCATCGGGCACTGGGCGCCCCACCCCAGCGTTATCTGCAATCCGTCCCCGGGGCCTCGCCAACCTGAACAAAAGCTGAATATCCTCTCACATGGGCAGATTTCGTTACCGAAACCTTATTGCGCCCTGGGCGGTCTATAGCGTTCTGCCCTAGAATCGCCTGCAATGAGCAATCCCCAGCAATCCTCCGCCAACCCGGGCGGCAAATCGGGCCTCCCCTGGAAACCTCTCCTGGTCAAAGCGGGCATCGCCGCCGCCGGCGCAGCCGTGTGCGGCGCCGTCGTGCTTGGCCTCGCACTGGCCCTGGCGTGGCCCAGCCTGCCCGACCTGCACGCGATGACCGATTACCGGCCACGCGTGCCCCTGCGCATCTACACCGCGGACAAGGTGCTCATCGGCGAATACGGCGAAGAGCACCGCAACGTGCTGCGTTTCGACGAAATCCCCCCGGTAATGCGGCAGGCCGTTCTGGCGGCCGAGGACGACCGTTTCTACAGCCACGGCGGCGTCGACTGGATGGGCGTCGCACGCGCCGTGCTGACCAACATCGTCAAGGGTTCCAAGTCTCAGGGCGGCAGCACGATCACCATGCAGGTCGCGCGCAATTTCTATCTGTCGTCGGAAAAGACGTATTCGCGCAAGTTCTATGAACTGCTGCTGACGTTCAAGATCGAATCCGAGCTCACCAAGGACCAGATCCTCGAGCTCTACATGAACCAGATCTACCTGGGCCATCGCGCCTATGGTTTCGCGGCCGCCTCGCGCACGTACCTGGGCAAGCCGCTGTCGGAGGTCACGCCCGCCGAAGCCGCCATGCTGGCCGGCATTCCGAAGGCGCCCTCGCGTTTCAACCCGATCACCAATTACCCGCGCGCCGAGATCCGCCAGCATTACGTGCTGGGCCGCATGAAGACGCTGGGCTACCTGACGCCGGAGCAGACCGACGAAGCCCTGCAACAGCGCATCACGATCCGCGGCGCGGACGGCAGCAGCACGCGCGGCTTTGCGGTGCACGGCGACTATCCGGCAGAACTGGCCCGCCAGCTGATGTATGGCGTGTTCCAGGAGAACACCTACTCGTCGGGCATCGACGTCTACACCACGATCGATTCCAAGGCGCAGGAAGCGGCTTACCGCGCCGTGCGCGACGGCATCATCGACTACACCCGCCGCGCCGTCTATCCGGGCCCGGAAGACCAGGTCGAGCTGCCCGACGGCGTGGAACAGGACCCCCAGGCGCTCGACGAAATCCTGGACGGCGTGCAGGAAAAGTCGCCCGACAGCGAAGACCTGCTTGCCGCGGTCGTGCTGGCCGCCAGCCCCACCGAAGTCACCGTGGCGCGCAGCGGCCGCGACATCATCACCATTTCGGACAAGAAGGCCCTGGCGGTCGTCGCCCGCGCGCTCAATCCCAAGGCCAGCGACACCCAGCGCATCCGGCGCGGTTCGGTGGTCTACATCCACAAGAACGGCGACAACTGGGAAATCATCAACATGCCGGCGCTGCAGGCTGCGCTGGTGTCGATGGTGCCGCAGGATGGCGCCATCCGCGCCATGATCGGCGGCTTCGACTTCAACCGCGGCCACTTCAACCGCGTCACGCAGGCATGGCGCCAGCCGGGCTCGAACATCAAACCGTTCGTCTATGCGGCTGCGCTGGAACGGGGCCTGACGCCCGCCACGCAGATCTCCGATCAGCCCTTCATGCTGACGGCCGAACAGACCGGTTCCAAGGCCTGGCAGCCCAAGAACGACGGCAACAAGTACGAACCCATGCTGACCCTGCGCCAGGGGTTGATGCGCTCCAAGAACATGGTGTCGATCCGCATCCTGCAGGCGATTTCACCGCAGTACGCACAGGACTACCTGACGCGCTTCGGCTTCGATAAATCACGCTGGCCGGCCGTGTTGCCGCTTGCGCTGGGCGCGGGTGGCGCCACGCCGCTGCAGGTCGTCAATGGCTACAGCGTGTTTGCCAACGGCGGCTACCGCGTCACGCCCTACCTCATCGACCACGTCACGGACCGCTCCGGCAATGTGCTGATGAAGACCCAGCCCGTCGTGGCCGGCGACGCGCAGGCGCGCGCCATCGACCCGCGCACGGCATGGGTCATGGACGACATCCTGCGCGATGTCACGGTCAACGGCACCGCCGCCCGTGCGCATCAGGTGCTCAAGCGCAACGACATCGGCGGCAAGACCGGCACCACGAACGACGCCGTGGACGTCTGGTTCTCGGGTTTCACGCAGACGCTGGCCACCACCGTCTGGATGGGCTTTGACCAACCCAAGTCGCTGGGCACCAACGAGTTCGGCAGCGGCCTGGCGCTCTCCACCTGGCTGGACTACATGCAGCCCGTCCTGAAGGACGTGCCGCAAGCCAAGCCGGCGCCGCGCCCCGATGGCCTGCTGGTCGACAACGGCGAATACTATTTCTCCGAATTCCCGCCGGGCCAGGCGGTGGCCTCGCTGGACCTGTCTTCCGGCGACGCGCTGACCGACTTCCTGAACAACAACCGCTCGACCGACGGCGTCGACACCTCGGTCAAGCCGCTGCCTCCCGGCGGCGCCGCGGCTCCCGAAGGCAGTCCGATCCAGCCGCCGCTGATGCCGATCCCCGTGCCCCGCGCAGACGCCGCCCCCGTCCCGCAGGCGCAGGCCATGCCCGCTGCGGGCGGCGTGCAGACGCCAGCCGTCCCTGCCGCAGCCGCGCCTGCCGATTCGGCCGGCGTCAGCGCCAGCGCCGTCACCGCCCCCGGCGCGGTGACTGCCCGGCCGCTGTAAAAGCTGCGCATTTCGCAAAAACGGGCGCCTCGGCGCCCGTTTTGCTTTGTTCCGTCCGCCCTACTCGGCGGCCGCGGCCTCGGTCACGACCTCGCGAGGCCACGCCTGCAGGGATTCAAGATTCAGAAACGTGAAATAGCCGCCGTTCCAGCCTTCGGTATCGATGTGATACACGTTGCCCAGCGCCAGCGGCGACGCCACCGGGGTGTGCCCCGCCACCACCGCCCGCACGCCCAGGATGCCGGTTCGGTCCATCTGGCGCAGACGGTCGCGCGACCACTGGCACGCCGCGCTGGTGCGCTTGTAGCGGTCCTGCAACGCGGACTCCAGCCGGGGCCAGAACAACACCGGGCAGTCGGCATGCAGCAGTCCGACGGCGCCGGACGACGTTTCCACTTCGATGGCAATCGGCAATTGGGTAAAGGCTTCGGCAAACACCTGCTGCCGCTCGGCGGGCAGATCCAGAAACCAGCCACCGCCATAACCGCGCCAGTTCGTCACATCCACCTTGCCGGTGCGCACGTGACGAATCGCGTAGTCCTCGTGATTGCCTTGCACCGCGTAGAACCAGGGCTTGGCCAGCCAGTCCAGCGCAGCCTCGTTCTCGGGTCCACGGTCAACCAGATCGCCCACGGAAAAAAGCCGGTCGCGGGTGGGGTCGAACCCCAATTCATCCAGCGCCTGTTGCAGGCGTGAAAAATGTCCATGCACATCGCCTACCGCAAAATCGCGGCCGGCCTCGTTGCGCGGAACCTTGAGAAAACGCTGCTCCATGATGATTCGGGAATACCGCAAGGAAAAATCTGACCCTTCTTTTTAACCCGCTTTGGTCCGTCCCCACAGCCAGCCTCGTTATCGAAAGGGTCAAATAGCGTTACGAGAATCGAACTTGTTCGTGATAATGTTTTCTCCTTTCCCGTACTGCCCTGAAAAGGAGTGGCGCCAAGCCGCTTCCCGCCGTCGCCATGACCGCCGCGTCCACCATCAAGACCTGGTATCTCGTCCATAAATGGACCAGCCTGGTTTGCACGATCTTCCTGCTCATCATCTGTCTGACCGGTTTGCCGCTCGTGTTTCATCACGAGATCGAGCATTGGCTCGACGACGGCAAGCCCTTGTCCGCGGTGCCTGCGGACACCCCGCCCGCCAATCTGGACAAACTCGTGGCCAACGCGCGAGCCATGTACCCGAACGAAGTCGTCGACTACCTGTCATTCGACCCGGACGAGCCGCAGGTCTTCGTCGGCATGGCGAAGACGCCCGGCGACGGACTGGCCTCGGGCCACGCGATCCGCATGGATGCCCGCACGGGCGATGTGCTGCTCGATGGCCCGCTTTATACCGAAGACAAGTTTTCGTTCATGGGCATCATGCTGGCGCTGCACGTGGACCTGTTCGCGGGCCTGACCGGCGAGCTGTTCCTGGGATTCATGGGCCTGCTGTTCTGCGTGGCCATCGTGTCCGGCGTCGTGCTGTACGGCCCCTTCATGAAGAAGCTGGAATTCGGCACCGTGCGCGCTACACGCTCGACGCGCCTGAAATGGCTGGACCTGCACAACCTGCTGGGCATCGTGACGCTGGTGTGGGCGACGGTGGTGGGCTTGACCGGCGTCATCAACGAACTGTCCACGCCGCTCTTCCGCCTGTGGCAATCCACCGAACTGCCGCGCGTACTGGAACCCTACAAGGGTCAGCCCATCCCCACGCAGCTCGCGTCGGCGCAGTTGGTGGCCGACACCGCGCGCAAGGCCATGCCGGGTAATGAAGTGTCGTTCATCTCCTTCCCCGGCAATGCCTTCGGCAGCCCGCAGCACTTCATTGCGTGGATGCGTGGCGACTCGCCCCTGACGTCCAAGCTGAACACGCCCGTGCTGATCGACGGCCGGACCGGCAACCTGACGACGGTGGCGAAAATGCCGTGGTATCTGACGGCGTTGGAAGTCTCGCGGCCGCTGCACTTCGGCGATTACGGCGGCCTGCCGCTCAAGATCATCTGGGCGCTGCTGGATCTCGTCACCATCGTCGTGCTGGTGAGCGGACTGTATCTGTGGCTGGCCCGCCGCCGCGCCACCGAAGCGCGCATCAACGAACTCATCAAGAAACACCAGGCTACCGCCCCGCAAAGGACGCCCGCATGAGCCGCTCAACGAGTAAAGGCAGCCGGGGCTTCCTGTTCGTGTGGGGCGTGCCGATCCTGCTGGGCGTGCTCAGCATCTTTGGCTTGCTGGCGGCCCTGCTGGGCACCGGCGCCTGGCATTGGGCGTCCTGGACCGCGCTGAGCATCCTGCTCGTGGTCATCGTGCGGTACTGGGTGTTCCCGCTCAAGCACTAGCCGAACAGGTTGGGCGGACGGCGGTCCCGCAGACCGCCGCCCGGCCGATGGCGGCCCCGCCAATCGCGGCTCGGCCAATGACGGCCCCGCCGATCAAGGCCGGACACTTACCCCGGCCGGCTGCGCGGCCCCGCTCGCCGCGCCACCCGCCGGGGCTGCTTCCCCTACGCGAACTTCTCGGGATCCGGGCCCAGGCGCGGACCTTCCTTGATGCCGTCGATGGCCGCCATGTCCGCCGCCGACAGCTCGAAGTCGAACACGTCGATGTTCTCGCGGATGCGCTCGGGCGTGACGGACTTCGGTATCACGACCAGGTTGTGCTGAAGATGCCAGCGCAGCGTCACCTGCGCGGGCGACTTGCCGTGCTTTTGCGCCAGGTCCAGGATCACCTTTTCCTTCGTGATGTTGCCTTGCGCCAGCGGACTCCAGGACTCGGTCACGATGCCATGCCGCGCATGAAAGGCCCGCAGCGCATTCTGCGTGAACCCCGGATGCAGCTCGATCTGGTTGACGGCGGGGGTGACGCCGGACGCGTCGATCAGGCGTTCCAGATTGGCTTGCGTGAAGTTCGACACGCCGATCGCGCGCGCGCGGCCGTCTTCCTTCATCTCGATCATGGCGCGCCAGGCGTCCAGGAACTTCTCGCTGCCCGCGACCGGCCAGTGGATGAGGTACAGGTCCACGTACGCCAGCCCCAGCTTCTCCAGGCTTTCGTCCATCGCCTTGTGCGCGTCGTCGTAGCCGTGCTTGTCGTTCCAGAGCTTGGTGGTGATGAACAGGTCCTTGCGCGCCACGCCGGCCGACCGCAGGCCCGCGCCCACGCCTGCCTCGTTGCCGTAGATCGCCGCCGTGTCCACCGACCGGTAACCTGCCGCCAGCGCTTCCTTCACGCTGGACGCTGCCTGATCGTCCGGCACCTGCCAGACTCCCAGGCCCAACTGCGGAATCTTGCCTCCGTCGTTCAATTTCACTGCGGGTACCTTCGCCATAAGACCCTCCGTAGCAAGCGACGCGATCCAGGCGCGGCGAAAACGCGCCCGGTCGCGCAACCAGGGGAGCAGCCGGCCGGACCCCCGGTTGGAAGAGAAAGAAACGGGCCCGACGTGCTGCGCCCGTGTCGCAATACAGCCTTCAATCCCCCGATGCTGGTGCTTCCGTACCAGGGGTTATCCCTCAAATATTACCGCTGGTGCCTCATAATGCCCTGCAAACGGCCTAACTCCCCTGTCGGAGGCGGCCCCAAACCCAGCATCCCGATCATGAATTCTCCTGAAACGCGGCCCGGCAAGGGCGGCGGACTTGCCACGCTTCGCACGCTGTTTCCCTACCTGTGGCCGCCCGGCAAGACCGGCCTGAAGGTCCGCGTCGTGGCGGCGCTGCTGTGCCTGTTCGCCGCCAAGGCCGCAACCGTCTACGTGCCGCTGCTGTACAAGCAGGCGGTCGACGAACTGGGCAAGGGCGCGCCCGGCACGGTGACGGTGCCGCTCGGCCTGATCCTCGCCTACGGCACCGCCCGCGTGCTGTCGCTGCTGTTCTCGGAACTGCGCGATGCCATCTTCGCGCGCGTCGGCCAGCACGCGATCCGCTCGGTTGGCCTGCAGATCTTCCGCCACCTGCACGGTCTGGCGCTGCGCTTTCACCTGGCGCGTCAGACCGGCGGGCTGAACCGCGCCATCGAACGCGGCACCAAGGGCATCCAGACACTGCTGTCGTTCCTGCTGTTCAACATCCTGCCCACGTTCTTCGAGATCAGCCTGGTCTGCATCGTGCTGTGGATGATGTTCGACGGCTGGCTGGCGCTGGCCACTGGCGCCACCGTCGTGCTGTACATGGCCTACACGCTTGCCGTGACGGAATGGCGCGCCAAGTTCCGGCGCCAGATGAACGAAACCGACTCCGAGGCCAACACCAAGGCCATCGAGAGCCTGCTGAACTACGAGACCGTCAAGTATTTCGGCAACGAAGAACACGAGGCCCGGCGCTACGACGCCTCGCTCACCCGCTACGAACGCGCCGCCGTGCGCAGCCAGGTCAGCCTGTCGATCCTGAACGTCGGCCAGGCCCTCATCATTTCCACGGGACTGACGCTGGTGATGTGGATGGCGGCCAACGGCATCGCCGAGGGCCGCTACACGCTGGGCGATTTCGTGCTGGTCAACACGTATCTCTTGCAGCTCTACACGCCGCTCAGCTTCTTCGGCTTCATCTACCGCGAGATCAAGCAGGCGCTGATCGACATGGAGCGCATGTTCGAGCTGCTGGGCCAGGATCGCGAAGTGGCGGACCGTCCCGGCGCCGCGCCGCTGCAGGTATCGGGCGGCGCGGTGGAGTTCCGCGACGTGCACTTCGGCTATGACCCGCGCCGCGCCATCCTGAAAGGTGTCAGCTTCTCGATTCCCGCCGGCAAGACGGTGGCCGTGGTGGGCACCTCCGGCGCAGGAAAATCCACCATCGCGCGGCTGCTGTTCCGCTTTTATGACACCGACAGCGGCGCCATCCTGATCGACGGCCAGGACGTACGCGACGTCACGCAGGCCAGCGTGCGCGCGGCCATCGGCGTGGTGCCGCAGGACACGGTGCTGTTCAACGACACCATCCGCTACAACATCGGCTACGGCCGGCCGGGCGCCACGGACGCTGAAATCGAGGCCGCCGCGCGCCTTGCTCACATCCACGACCTGATCCTGACCATGCCGGACGGCTACGGCACGATGGTGGGCGAACGCGGCCTGAAGCTGTCGGGCGGCGAAAAGCAGCGCGTGGCGATTGCCCGCACCATCCTCAAGAATCCGGCCATATTCCTGTTCGACGAGGCCACCAGCGCGCTGGACACCCACACGGAACGCGAGATCCAGGCCAACCTGCGCGAAGTCAGCCTGGGCCGTAGTACGCTGATCATCGCGCACCGCCTGTCCACGGTGGCGGACGCGGACGAGATCATCGTGCTGGCCGATGGCCGCATCGTCGAACGCGGCCGCCATCCGCAGTTGCTGGCCCAGGCCGGCATCTACGCCGGCATGTGGGCCCGCCAGCAGGAAAGCGCCCGGGCGGCGCCGGCGGATTGACAAGCCGCGCCCCCTATCCGAACATCGCACCCTTTGATTGCCAGGCCTCCCATGCAGGATTCCCCCACCCTCCCTCAAGTCCGCGTCTGCGCCGCCGGCGATCTGGTCAACGGCGGCCTCGGCGTGAAGGTGCCCGTGACCGATGGCGCGGGCCGCACCACCGCCTTCTTTGTGCGCTACCAGGACCGGGTGCATGGCTACCTGAACCGCTGCGCCCACGTCGGCGTCGAACTGGACTGGGAAGGCAGCTTCTTCACCCGCGCCGGCGACCTCATCATGTGCGCCCGCCACGGCGCCACCTACCAGCCGGACACGGGCCTGTGCGTGGGCGGCCCCTGTCGAAGCGGACGCCTCACCGCGCTGGACGTGTCCGAGCGCGACGGCAGCGTCTACTGGCAGCCGGCGGGCAAGATCCTTCCTGCGGACGCGGCCGCCTGATCGATTTCGGCGCGGCGCAATGGTTCGGAATTGCGCCCGGCTTTTCGCCCGGAATTGCGCCCCGATTTGCGCCCAGCTTTACGCCCGGACCGCCACTGCCTGCCCCGGCTCCGCCCGCTCGGCATAACGCCGCGCCAGCACCGCGCAAACCATCAGCTGCATCTGATGGAAAATCATCAGCGGCAACACCACCACACCCATCTGCGACGTGCCGAACAGCACGGTCGCAAGCGGAATTCCGGACGCCAGCGACTTCTTCGATCCGCAGAACACCAGCGTGATCTCGTTCTCCTTGCTCAGCCCCAGCTTGCGGCTGCCCCACGTTGTGATCAACAGCACCGATCCCAGCAACAAGGCATTCACCAGCACCATCGTGGCAAGGTCGATGGCCGGGAAAGCATGCCAGATGCCCTGGGCGACCGCCTCGCTGAACGCGGTGTAGACCGCCAGCAGGATCGAGCTGCGATCCACCTTGGACAGCGTGCGGCTATTGCGCAGCGCCCACGCCCCGATCCACGGCCGCAGCAGGCTGCCCACCGCAAACGGCAGCAGCAGTTGCAGCAGGATGCGGCCAGCGTCGGCCAGGCCATGCCCGCCGCCCTGCCGATGCAGCAGCACCGCCACCAGCAGCGGCGTCAGCACGGTGCCCAGCAGATTGGAGGCCGTCGCCGCGCAGATCGCCCCCGGCACGTTGCCGCGCGCCATCGACGTGAAGGCGATCGACGACTGCACGGTGGACGAGAGCGTGCAGACGAACAGCACGCCGATCCACAGCGACGGCGTCAGCAGCCCGGGAAACAGCGCGCGCAGTCCCAGGCCCAGCGCGGGGAACAACAGAAAGGTGCAGGCCAGGATCAGCCCATGCAGGCGCACGTCCTTCACGCCGGACACGATGGCATCGGTGGACAGCCGCGCCCCGTGCAGGAAGAACAGGAGCGAGATCGCCACGTTGCTCGCCACCATCATGAACGTGGCGCCCTTGCCCACCGCCGGGAAAAAGCTGGCGAACGCCACCGTGGCGATCAGGATGAGGGTGAATTGGTCTGGCAGGAAGCGGCGCATGGCAAAGGCGTGTTCAGAAAGTTGCGCCCACTATAGGCGCGGCCCTTGCCATCGTGAAGGCCACTGAGTACTTTAACTGTCATTGGAAATCCCTATGACCGCATCCCGCCCATGCTGAACCCGCTCTGGCTCAAGACGTTCGCCGCCGCCGCAGGCGCGCCCAGCTTCACCGAAGCCGCGCGCCGGCTGGGCCTGACCCAGCCCACCGTCAGCGAGCACATCCGCCAGCTCGAACAGGCCGTGAATCGCCGCCTGTTCCAGCGCGACACCCACTCACTC
>Ga0213828_1001553_pt1 | contig 18507 bp, 17 predicted proteins | sample MC6MC0897MG_FD_180664 | JGI IMG/M metagenome (GOLD analysis project Ga0213828, IMG submission 180664) | Enriched soil aggregate microbial communities from Iowa State University, Ames, United States - MC6-MC0897-MG | ecosystem: Environmental > Terrestrial > Soil > Unclassified | place: USA: Iowa... | reverse complement strand
CTCCGCCTCGAACACTGGCGCGCGGCGCGACAGGCATGCCGACATCAGCGTCGGCGAGAACTCGGGATGGAATTGCACCGACCACGCGTTCGGCCCATATCGCAGGACCTGATGCGGATCGTGCCGTGAACGGGCCAGTACTTCGGCGCCCGGCGGCGGCGTCAACACGCTTTGCTCATGCGTCAGATTGGCCAGAAAACGCCGCGGCAGCGCGCCAAGCAGCGCATCGTCGCCAACGTCCGCGCAGAAGTCGATGGCATGCTGGCCGATCTCGCGGCCCTGCGGATGAAAGTCGACGACGCCGCCCAGCGCGTGCGCCATCAGTTGATGGCCGTAGCAGATGCCCAAGAGCGGCAACCGCGCGCCATGCGCGCCGCGCAGCCACTCGGCCGTGCGCTCGCTCCAGGGCTCGCGATCCGTCACCATGGACCACGATCCCGTCAACACCGCGCCGGACACGTCATTCCACGTGGGCAGGGGTTCGTCGTCGTGGGGCTTGAAGACCCGCACCGGCAGGTCCGGATCTTCAAGCGCGGCCAGCATCCAGTCGGATTGTTCGCCTTGCGCCTGCCGCAGATCTTCGGGCGGGCGGCCCATCTGAATGATGGCGAGCGGTTTTCGGGTCATGGACAACGATTCTGCGGATTGAAAGGATGACGGAGTTTACTTTCCGAACAGGCGCCGCAGACGCTGGGACTCGGCGAGGTTCAGGCGCTTGGCTTCGTCTTCGGCGTAATCCCGCTCGCCGACATCGTAGGACCCTTCGTGCAGGCACTTCTTGCGATTGGCCTTGCACTCATCGTTGGACCGGGCCGGCGTGGTGGCCGCCATGCTGGCCTTTTCCGCAGCCGTCGGCTTGCTCGACGAGCACCCCGCCACCACCGCGACAAAAAACAACGCCGCGCCGCAGCGGCTGATCGTGAATATCGACATTTTCCCGGCCCTACAGAAACGCTATAGCCGCTTTTATAGCAAACGCGCGCTGGGAAAGGCGTGTTAAGTCGTAGCAGACGCGCGATCCGATTCAGCGCGATACCGCAGCGCCTCTATCACCAGCGCCAACGCCGGCGAGAGCTGCCGGCGATTTGCGTAGTAAAGGTGATAGCCCGGAAACACCGGCCACCAATCCTCCAGCACGGGCGCCAGCCGGCCCGCTTCGATGTGCGGTTTGACCAGGTCATAGGGCACATAAGCCAGGCCCATGCCATCGAGCGCCGCCTGCAGCATCAGGAACGTATTGTTGAACACGGTCTGCCCGTTCACGCGCACGCTCAGCGCGCGTCCATCCTTTTCAAAATCCCAGGCGTACAGGCCGCCGTGTGTGGGCAGCCGCAGGTTCACGCAACAGTGCTCGGTCAGTTCCTGCGGTGTGGCGGGCAGTGATCTGCCGGCCAGATAGTCCGGCGACGCGGCGACCGCCATGCGCAGGTCGGGCGCGATGCGCACGGCGATCATGTCCTTGTCCACGCGGTTGCCCACGCGCACTCCCGCGTCGAAACGTTGCGCGGCGATGTCGGTCATCGCGTAGTCCACGCTGAATTCGATCTGCACGTCCGGGTACTTCCGCAGAAGTGGCAACAGGCGCGGCCATAGCGCCGTCACGATGGCGTGGTCATGCGCGGTGATGCGTACCGTGCCCGCGGGCTTGTCGCGCATCGCGGTCAGCGACTCCAGCTCCTGCTGTATTTCGCTCAGCCGGGGACTCAGCACACTCAGCAGCCGGACGCCGGCTTCAGTAGGTGAAACGCTGCGGGTCGTCCGGGTGAGCAACCGCACGCCCAGGCGTGCTTCCAGCGCCAGCATGGCGTGGCTGAGCGCAGACCGCGACAAGCCAAGCTGGGCCGCGGCGCGGGTGAAGCTGCGGGTCTGCGCCACGGCCATGAAGGCATGCAGATCGTTCAGGTTTTCTTTGGGCATTGGTGAATTCCGTGCACCAGGGAATACGGATTTTGCGATCTTCTCATCTAATCCGCCGGATCATACAGTGCGACGGGTGGGCGCCGATGGCGGGTCGGCGCCCCGCCAAACCCGACGTGGCGCGCGGCAGACAGCGCCGCCGCCCAACGAACAGAGGCAAAAAAGCATGCAAAAACACGTAAGCAAGATCGCGGTCTGCGCCGCGCTCGTCCAGACGGCGGCGGCGCAAGCCGCGGAACCGCAGCCCACCGCCTCCCCCGCGGCCCAGCAGATCGCACGCGCGGGCGCGCAGGCATCCATCGCCGGTCCGGACGACTACTTCACGGGCCGCGCGCGCATCGATCCCGTGTGGGCGGCGGACAAGGACGTCAATGCTTCGGGCGCACTTGTGACCTTCGAGCCCGGGGCGCGATCGGCGTGGCACACGCACCCGGCCGGACAGCGGCTAGTGGTGACGTCGGGCGTTGGACTGACCCAGGAATGGGGCAAGCCCGTGCAAGAAATCCGCCCGGGCGACGTGATCCACTGCCCGCCCGGCGTCAAGCACTGGCACGGCGCCGCACCCGGCACCGCGATGACTCACCTGGCCGTCACGCCGTCGGTCGACGGCAAGAACGTCAACTGGATGGAGAAGGTCAGCGATGAACAATATGCCTCGCGCTAAAGCCCGCATGACCCAATTTCGCACTCGCGCGCTTGCCGCTGCCGTTGGCCTGGCCGCAGCGATCGCCCTGCCCGTCCACGCGCAAGGAGCCTCCAACATGACAGACAAGACACAGACGGCGACGCAGGCCCCGGACTCGCTGTCCGCCCGCCAGGCGGCGATCGTGCCCATTGCCGCGTTGGCGGCAACCGGCGACATCGCGCGGCTGAACGCGGCGCTTGAACAAGGTCTGGATGCCGGATTGACGGTCAGCGATGCCAAAGAGGTGCTGGTGCAGCTGTACGCCTACGCCGGCTTTCCGCGCAGCCTCAATGCCCTGTCCGAACTGATGAAGGTAAGGCAGGCCCGCCAGCAACGCGGCATCCAGGATGCGCCCGGCGCCGAGCCCAGCCGGCCGATCCCGCAGGGCGACGCGCTGCTGGCCGCCGGAACGGCCAATCAGACCAAGCTATCCGGCGGCCCGGTCCAGGGCCCCTTGTTCGACTTCGCTCCCGTCGCCAACGAATACCTGCGCACGCACCTCTTTGGCGACATCTTCGAGCGCGACAACCTGGACTGGCAAAGCCGCGAAATTGCTACGGTCAGCATGCTGGCCGCGCTGACGGGCGTCGAATCGCAACTGCAATCGCACATGCGGATCAGTATGAACGTGGGCCTGACGGCGCCGCAACTGCGCCAGCTTGCCCAGGTGCTGGCGTCACACGTCGACGCGCAGACGGCCCGCCGCGCAACGGACGCGCTGGACCGGCAATTGCTGGTGCAAGCCGGCAAGTGACGGCAAGGGCCGGCTCCTGTGCAGGCAGGACCGGCCCCGGACACTGGCGAATTTGTCCCTTTAATGAACCAACCCGGGATTTTTTGGGCAAAATTCTGGACTCAAGCAATGATCCCCGCCACCCGAGGCAAGGCAGCTTGTCGTGCCCTCCCCCTGGACTCCCTTCATGACGCAATTGCAAATCAACGGCCAGACCAAGGACGTCAACGTCCCGGATGAAATGCCGATTCTATGGGTCCTGCGCGATGAACTGGGCATGACCGGCACCAAGTTCGGCTGCGGCATGGCCTTGTGCGGCGCCTGTACGGTGCATATCGACGGTACGCCCGTGCGATCCTGTCTGACGCCCGTCTCCGTGGCCACCGGCCGCCAACTCTCCACCATCGAAGGCATGGAAGCCGATCCGGTCGGCCGGGCGGTGCAGGCGTCCTGGGTTACCAATAACGTCGCGCAATGCGGCTATTGCCAGGCTGGCCAGATCATGACGGCGGTAAGCCTGTTGAAGGCGACTCCCAATCCGACCGAACAACAGATTGCGGACGCCATGAGCGGCAACATCTGCCGCTGCGGCACGTACCCGCGGATCCTCGCGGCCATTCAGCAGGCCGCAGCCCGCCTCGCCCAAGGAGGCAAGCAATGACCGCCGCCGTTCAGCATTCGCGCCGCGCCTTCCTGCAGGGCAGCCTGGGCGTACTCACGCTGGCCGTCACCGCACAGGGATGGATCACGGCGGCGGTGGCCGCCGAGCCGGATGCCAAAGCATACGGCGCCGACAGCATGCCCGGCGGCACCGTGGACGACCCGCTCGTCTTCGTCAGCATTGCTTCCGATGGCGCCGTCACCATCGTGGCGCACCGTGCCGAGATGGGCACCGGCGTGCGCACCAGCCTGCCGATGGTGGTGGCCGACGAAATGGAAGCACGCTGGGAACGCGTGAAGGTCGTACAGGCCCCCGCCGACGAATCCCGCTACGGCAATCAGAACGTCGACGGTTCGCGCAGCATGCGCCACTTCCTGATGCCGATGCGGCGCGTGGGCGCGGCGGCCCGGCAGATGCTCGAAGCGGCCGCGGCGGCGCGGTGGTCCGTGCCCATTGCCGAGGTCAAAGCCGAACAGCACGAAGTGCTGCATGGGCCGAGCGGCCGCCGTCTATCGTATGGCGACCTGGCGGCGGACGCGGCCAAGCAGCCCGTGCCCGCGGGCAACGCCCTCAAACTCAAGGCCCGGTCCGAATTCCGCTACATCGGCAAGGACCAGGTGCGCCTGGTCGACCTTGAAGCCATCGGCAAAGGCCAGGCGACCTACGGCATGGACATGCGCCTGCCCGGCATGGTCTACGCCGTCGTTGCGCGCCCGCCCGTCGTGGGCGGCCGGGTGCGGCGCGTCGACAGCGCCAAGGCGCTCGCCGTACCAGGCGTGCTGAAGGTCGTTGAAATCCCCGCCATGCAAGGGGCGCCCGCCTTCCAGCCGCTCGGCGGTGTGGCGGTCGTTGCGCGCAACACCTGGGCCGCGCGGCAGGGGCGCGATGCGCTGCAGATCGAATGGGACGACGGTCCGAACGGCGCCTATGACTCCGTCGCCTACCAGCAGACGCTGCAGGCGGCGGCGCGCGCGCCCGGCAAGACGATGCGCAACCAGGGCGACGCCGCAAATGCCTGGACCAACGCGCCGGAAGCCGAGCGCGTGTCCGCGGAGTACTACGTTCCGCACCTGGCCCACGCGTCGATGGAGCCGCCCGTCGCCACCGTGCAAATCCAGGGCGATCGCGCCGAGGTCTGGACGTCCATCCAGAATCCGGTCGCTGCCCGGGACGCCGTGGCCGCGCGCCTGAAGCTTGAGCCCGCCAACGTCAAGGTCAACGTGCTGCTGCTGGGCGGCGGTTTCGGCCGCAAGTCCAAGCCCGATTTTGTGGACGAAGCGGCCATCGTCGCCCGCGCCATGCCCGAAGGCACGCCGGTCAAGCTGGTCTGGACCCGCGAAGACGACATCCATCACGACTACCTGCACACGGTCTCGGTCGAGCGCCTGGAAGCCGTCATGAACACGCAGGGGCAAGTCCAGTCCTGGCTGCATCGAAGCGCCTCCCCCACCATCGCGTCGTTGTTTGCGCAAGGCGCCAAGGGGCAGCAGATGTTCGAGTCCGCCATGTCGGCGATCAACATGCCCTATCGCATTCCCAATGTGCGCGTGGAAACCGCCGAAGTCGAAGCCCATGCGCGCATTGGCTGGTTCCGGTCCGTCGCCAACATTCCGCATGCCTTCGCGGCCCAGTGCTTCATCGACGAACTCGCGCATCGCGCGGGCAAGGATCCTCAGGCATTCGCGCTGGATCTCATTGGCCCCGCGCGCCAGATCGATCCCGGCACGTTGGCCGACACCTGGAACTACACCGAATCGCCTGAACGCTACCCCTACGACACCGGCCGCCTTCGCGGGGTGATCGACGCCGCGTGCAAGGGCGCGGGCTGGGGCCGCACATTACCGAAGGGGCATGGGCTCGGGCTGGCCTTCTGCTACAGCTTCATGAGCTACACCGCCACGGTGGTCGAGGTGGCGGTGGACGACAAGGGCGAGATCCGCGTCGTCGCCGTGGACATGGCGATGGACTGCGGCCCGCAGATCAACCCCGAACGCATCCGCGCGCAGATGGAAGGCGGCGCCATCATGGGGCTGAGCCTGGCGCTGACCAGCGAGATCACCTTTGAAAAAGGCCGCGTCAAGCAAAGCAACTTCCACGACTACGAGGTGCTGCGCCACAACGCCTCGCCGCGCGTGATCCGCACGCATCTGGTCGACGACGACCACGCGCTGCCACCGGGCGGCGTGGGCGAACCGCCAGTGCCGCCCGTCGCCCCCGCGCTGTGCAATGCGATCTTCGCCGCGACGGGCAAGCGGATCCGCGCCCTGCCGGTCCGCAAGCTGGCATAAGCGGAAAGCCAATCTATGACTGAATCAGGGCCGTCCGCCATGAACGCCTTTTTGATCCAAAGGAAGCACGCCCATGGAAAGCGTTGATGTCCACGTGCTGCGCGCGGCGCGCGACTGGCAGGAGGCCGGGCATCGCCTGATGCTGGCTACGGTCGTCAAGACATGGGGCTCGTCGCCGCGGCCCGTGGGGTCCATGATGGTGCTGCGCGAGGACGGCCGTTGCATCGGCTCGGTGTCCGGCGGCTGCATCGAGGACGACCTGATCCACCGCTACACGCGGGCTTACGGCGACGGAAGAATTCCACAATCGGCGCCCGAACTCGTCCGCTACGGCGTCACGGCCGACGAGGCGCACCGGTTCGGACTGCCCTGCGGCGGGACGCTTGAACTGCTTCTGGAATTTGCACCGGACAGCGGAATACTGAATGAACTGGTCCGCCGGCTCGAGACCGGCCAGCTCGTACAGCGGACGGTCGATTGCGCCAGCGGCGCGGTCACGCTGAGCGACGCCTCGGCGCCGGAGGCCCTGCATTTCGATGGCGTCACCCTGTCCAGCACGCTGGGCCCGCAGTACAGGCTGTTGCTGATCGGCGCCGGGTCGCTGGCCGAGTACGTCGCCACCATGGCGCTGTTCAATGATTTTGCGGTCACAGTGTGCGATCCGCGCATCGAGCACCTGGGCACATGGTCCGTCGACGGCGTGGCGTTCACCACCGAAATGCCCGACGACGCCGTACGCGCGCTGAACCCGGATTCCCGCACGTGCATCGTGGCGCTCAGCCATGACCCCAAGCTTGACGACATGGCGCTGCTGGAAGCGCTGCACAGTCCCGCCTTCTACGTCGGCGCCATCGGCTCGCGCCGTAACGCCGCCAGCCGCCGGCAGCGGTTCATCGAGCATCTGGACGAAACCGAAGCATCCGTGCAGCGGCTGCACTCGCCAGTCGGCCTGCACATCGGCAGCAAGACGCCGGCCGAAATCGCGGTGAGCGTGATGGCGCACATTCTGGCGGTGAAGAATGGCGTGATGACGGGATAGGGGCGCCGCCGTTCGCAAGTGATGTGTACCTGTCTATACTAGGAACCGCATCTTTCCTTGCTTACGTATCGCACTCCCAGGATCCCACCCGTGGCCGCTTCTCCCCCCCGATTGCCCGTCCCGGCCAATGCTCTGCCCGCTCCGCTGTACGCGCAGGTCAAGCAGATGATCGCGCAGCAGATCCGCAGCGGCGCCTGGCCTGCGCATTACCGCGTGCCGTCCGAAGCCGAGCTGGTCGATGAACTGGGATTCAGCCGCATGACGATCAACCGCGCGCTGCGCGAACTGACCGCCGAAGGCCTGCTGGTGCGGATGCAAGGCGTCGGCACGTTCGTCGCGCAGCCCAAGGCGCGCTCGGCGCTGTTCGCCGTGAACAACATTGCCGACGAAATCGCGGCGCGCAACCACCGCCACCACAGCCGTGTCGTGCGGCTGGCCGAAGAACCGGCCGGCGCCGAGCAAGCTCAGGCGTTGGACATCCGCGCAGGCCAACCTGTGTTTCATTCACTGATCGTCCATTACGAAGACGACGTACCCATCCAGCTTGAAGACCGCTACGTCAATGTCCGCCTTGCGCCCGACTACCTGCTGCAGGACTTCACGCAAAGCACGCCGTACGAATACCTGACGCGCGTGGCGCCGCTGAGCGCCGGCGAGCACGTGGTCGAAGCCATTCTCGCCAAGCCGCGCGAGTGCCAGTTGTTGCAGATCGACCGCGAAGAACCCTGCCTGCTGATCCGCCGGCGCACCTGGTCCGGCGACCGCGCGGTGACACTGGCCCGCCTGATCCATCCGGGTTCCCGTCACCGGCTGGAAGGCAAGTTCACAACGTGACGTTCACCGCTTTCCGCACGCTGTACCTATGACGCGACGAGTCGCGTCCGACTGAACTGCACCGCGGCAGTGCGGCTCCCTCCCGCATGACGTTTCCCATGCCGAAATCTCACTGGTTTCGGCATTTTTCATTGGGGTAATCCCTCAGTCCAAAATCAGTCATCTGCTATTGTATATACAACCATAGTCGTCTTAAGATCTGCTCACCTTGGCGCTGGATCACAGCGCGCCTTGACCCGATCCAGGAGACTTCACTTGAACCCATCCCCCCGATTCCGCGACGCCGCCATCCGCGCCCCGCGCGGCAGCCAGCTCAACACCAAAAGCTGGCTGACCGAAGCGCCCTTGCGCATGCTGATGAACAACCTCGACCCCGATGTGGCCGAGAACCCGAACGAGCTCGTCGTCTACGGTGGCATCGGCCGCGCGGCCCGCGACTGGGATTGCTACGACAAGATCGTTGAATCGCTCAAGGCCCTGAACGACGACGAAACCCTGCTCGTGCAATCGGGCAAGCCGGTGGGTGTGTTCAAGACGCACGCCAACGCGCCGCGTGTCCTGATCGCCAACTCCAACCTTGTCCCGCACTGGGCCACCTGGGAACACTTCAACGAACTGGACGCCAAGGGCCTGGCCATGTACGGCCAGATGACCGCCGGCAGCTGGATCTACATCGGCAGCCAGGGCATCGTCCAAGGCACGTACGAAACCTTTGTCGAAGCCGGCCGCCAGCATTACGGCGGCAACCTGTCCGGGCGCTGGGTGCTAACCGCCGGCCTGGGCGGCATGGGCGGCGCGCAGCCGCTGGCCGCCACGCTGGCCGGCGCGTGCTCCCTGAACATCGAATGCCAGCAAAGCCGCATCGACTTCCGTCTTCGCACCCGCTACGTGGACGAACAGGCAGCCAACCTGGACGACGCGCTGGCCCGCATCGCCAAACACACGCAGGCCGGCCGCGCCGTGTCCATCGCGCTGTGCGGCAACGCCGCCGAAATCCTGCCCGAACTCGTGCGCCGCGGCGTCAAGCCCGACATGGTCACCGACCAGACCAGCGCGCACGATCCCTTGAACGGCTACCTGCCCGCCGGCTGGTCGTGGCAGGAATACCGCGACCGCGCCCAGCGCGAACCGGCGGCGGTCATCAAGGCCGCCAAGCAATCCATGGCCGTACACGTGCAGGCGATGCTGGCCTTCCAGCGCCAGGGCATCCCCACCTTCGACTACGGCAACAACATCCGCCAGATGGCCAAGGAAGAAGGCGTCGCCGACGCGTTCGACTTTCCCGGCTTCGTTCCGGCCTACATCCGTCCGCTCTTCTGCCGCGGCGTGGGCCCCTTCCGTTGGGCTGCGCTGTCCGGCGACCCGCAAGACATCTACAAAACCGACGCCAAGGTCAAGGAACTGATTCCCGACGACGCCCACCTGCATCATTGGCTCAGCATGGCCCGCGAGCGCATCAGCTTCCAGGGCCTGCCCGCGCGCATCTGCTGGGTCGGGCTGGGCGAGCGCGCCAAGCTGGGCCTGGCGTTCAACGAAATGGTGCGGTCAGGCGAACTGTCGGCGCCCATCGTCATCGGCCGCGACCACCTCGATTCCGGCTCGGTCGCCAGCCCCAACCGCGAAACCGAATCCATGCGCGACGGCTCGGACGCCGTTTCCGATTGGCCCCTGCTCAACGCCCTGCTCAACACCGCCAGCGGTGCGACGTGGGTGTCGCTGCACCACGGCGGCGGCGTCGGCATGGGCTTCTCGCAGCACTCCGGCATGGTCATCGTGTGCGATGGCACCGACGCCGCTGCCGAGCGCATCGCCCGTGTGCTGACCAACGACCCTGCCACGGGCGTGATGCGGCACGCGGACGCCGGCTACCAGATCGCCATCGACTGCGCACACGAACAGGGCTTGAACCTGCCCATGGTGACCGGCAAGCGCTGACACCCGCGCGGCGCAGCCTCGCGATGGACCAGCCCGCGCAACAGACCGCATGACAACGATAGCAAGCAGCCGGACCGCCGGCGTAGGAGAAAGAGGAATGGAATTGCATGTGAAACCGGGCCACTTGACGCTGGCCGACCTGCGGCGCGCCTATCAGCAGCCCGTTAGCCTGACGCTGGATCCCGGCGCCGCGCAGGCCATCGACGCCAGCGTGGACACGGTTGAACGCATCATCGCCGAAGGCCGCACCGTCTACGGCATCAATACGGGCTTTGGTCTGTTGGCCTCGACCAAGATCGCGCGCGAAGACCTGCAGGCGTTGCAGACTTCGCTGGTCCGCTCGCACGCAGCCGGCGTGGGCGAGGCGCTGGACGACGCCATGGTGCGGCTCATCATGGTGCTCAAGATCAACAGTCTGGCTCGCGGTTATTCCGGCGTGCGCCGCCATGTCATCGACAGCCTGATCGCGCTGGTCAACGCGGGCGTGTACCCGCACATTCCGCTCAAGGGTTCTGTGGGCGCCTCGGGCGACCTGGCCCCGCTCGCACACATGTCGTTGGTCCTGCTGGGCGAAAGCCAGGCACGCTACCAAGGCGAATGGCTGCCCGCGCGTGAGGCGCTGACGCGCGCGGGCCTCGCGCCGCTCACGCTGGCCGCCAAGGAAGGGCTGGCCCTCTTGAACGGCACCCAGGTGTCCACCGCGTTCGCGCTGCGCGGCCTGTTCGAAGCCGAAGACATGATGGCGGCAGGTCTGGTGTGCGGCAGCCTGAGCGTCGAGGCCATGCTGGGCTCGCGCGCCCCCTTCGACGCCCGCATCCACGCCGCGCGCGGGCAGCTTGGACAGATCGACGTGGCCGCCGTCTACCGCAGCCTCTTGGGCGACGACAGCGAAGTCGGCCACTCCCACGCCGATTGCGGCAAGGTGCAAGATCCCTACTCGCTGCGCTGCCAGCCCCAGGTGATGGGCGCCTGCCTCACGCAGATCCGCCACGCGGCGCAGGTACTGGAAATAGAATCGAACGCCGTGTCCGACAACCCGCTCGTGTTCGTCGAGCAGGGCGACGTCATCTCCGGCGGCAACTTCCATGCCGAACCCGTGGCGCTGGTCGCCGACAACCTGGCGCTGGCGCTCGCCGAAATCGGCGCCCTGGCGGAACGGCGCATCGCGCTGATGATGGACAAGCACATGTCGCAGTTGCCGCCATTCCTGGTGCGCAAGGGCGGCGTCAACTCGGGTTTCATGATCGCTCAGGTGACGGCTGCGGCACTGGCAAGCGACAACAAGGCTCTGGCCCATCCGGCCAGCGTGGACAGCATGCCCACGTCGGCCAACCAGGAAGACCACGTGTCGATGGCGCCCAACGCGGGCAAGCGGCTGTGGGCCATGGCCGACAACGTGCGCGACATCCTGGCCATCGAATGGCTGGGCGCGTGCCAGGGCCTGGACTTCCGCGAAGGGCTCAAGACCTCGCCGCAGCTCGAAGCCGCGCGTCGCGCGCTACGCGAGAAAGTGCCCCACTACGAAGAAGACCGCTTCTTCGCGCCCGACATCGCAGCGGCCAGCGGCCTGATCGCCGCGCAAGTCATGAACGGCCTGATGCCGGCCGGTCTGCTGCCCAGCCTCTGATACCACGCCCCCCGGCCGGAAGCATCCGGCCGTCATTGCCTCGCCGCGCGTACGGGCCCATCAGAAGGCGCCTGCGCGGCGTTACACGCGAGATCGACCAAGGAACCGAGAGAGACAACAATGCAAGCATCCTCGCAGTCAGACACACCGGCAGAAGCGCAGACACTCAAACGCGGGCTGAACGCCCGCCACATCCGCTTCATGGCATTGGGCTCGGCCATCGGCACGGGCCTTTTCTATGGGTCGGCCAAGGCGATCCAGGCGGCCGGCCCCTCGGTGCTGCTTGCCTACCTGGTGGCCGGCGCCGCCGTCTATATGGTCATGCGCGCCCTGGGTGAGATGGCGGTGCGCAACCCGGTGTCCGGATCGTTCGGCCACTACGCCACGCAATACCTGGGGCCGCTGGCTGGCTTCCTGACCGGCTGGACCTATGCGTTCGAGATGATCATTGTCTGTCTGGCCGACATCACCGCGTTCGGCCTCTACATGGGGTTCTGGTATCCCGACGTGCCCCGATGGATCTGGGTCTTGTCCATCGTCCTCTTCATCGGCGCCATCAACCTGCTTTCCGTGAAGGTATTCGGCGAACTGGAGTTCTGGCTGTCGCTGCTGAAGGTAGGCGCCATCCTCGCGATGATCGCCGGCGGCCTGGGCATCATGCTGTTCGGCATGGGGATGGGCGCGGACAGCGTTGCAACCGGCGTGCACAACCTGTGGGAGCACGGCGGCTTCATGCCCAACGGCGTGGGCGGCCTGATTGCATCGCTGGCCGTGGTGGTGTTCGCCTTCGGCGGCATCGAGATCATCGGCATCACCGCCGGCGAAGCCAAGGACCCCGGCCGCACCCTTCCCCGCGCCATCAACGCGGTGCCCATGCGCATCCTGCTCTTCTACGTGCTGACGCTGTTCGTGCTGATGTCGATCTTCCCGTGGACGCAGATCGGCAGCCAAGGCAGTCCCTTCGTGCAGATCTTCGACAGCCTCGGCATCAGTTCCGCCGCCACCATCCTGAACATTGTCGTGATTTCGGCGGCCGTATCCGCCATCAACAGCGACATCTTCGGCGCGGGCCGCATGCTGTTCGGCATGGCCCAACAAGGCCAGGCGCCGCGCGGCTTTGCCTCGGTATCGGCCAATGGTGTGCCGTGGATGACGGTGGTGGTAATGACGGTGGCGCTGCTCTTGGGCGTACTGCTGAATTATCTGATCCCGGAAGATGTTTTCCTGCTGATCGCCTCCATCGCCACGTTCGCCACGGTGTGGGTGTGGCTGATGATCCTGCTGTCGCAGGTGGCGATGCGCCGCAAGATGAGCCCGGAGGAAATCTCGCAGTTGAAGTTCCCCGTCCCGCTCTGGCCCGCTGCACCGTTGATGGCCATTGCCTTCATGGCCTTCGTGATCGCAGTCCTGGGCTACTTCCCAAGCACACAGGCGGCGCTCGGCGTGGGCGCTGTCTGGATCGCGCTGCTTTGCCTGGCCTATCGCTTCTGGGTATATCCCAAGCGCCTGCCGGAGCGGCAGCCGGTGCCCGCGCCCCAGGGTTCGGACTGAACGACGCGGCGCCGGCGCATGTGTTTGGGCCGGCGCCTGCACCAAGGAGAAATGCATGAGACAGGTCTGGCGACATTGCCACGCCGCCACGATGGCCGGCGGCACCTATTCCGTAATCCACAGCGCGGCCATCGTGACCCGCGCCGACCGCATCGAATGGATCGGCCCGGATTCCGAACTGCCCGCCGTGGACGCCGCGCACGTCCATGACCTGGGCGGCGCGTGGGTCACGCCCGGCCTCGTCGATTGCCACACCCACCTGGTATTCGGCGGCGACCGCAGCAGGGAATTCGAACAGCGTCTGCAAGGGGTCGACTACGCCACCATCGCGGCCCAAGGCGGCGGCATCGCCAGCACCGTACGCGCCACACGCGCGGCAACCGAAGACGAACTGTTCGCAAGCGCCCATCGCCGTGCGCTGCATTTGCTGCGTGATGGCGTCACGACGTTGGAGATCAAGTCGGGATACGGACTTGATTTAGAAAATGAACGCAAGATGCTGCGCGTGGCAAGGCGCCTGGGTCAGACGCTGCCGCTGACCGTGCGCGCAACCTGCCTGGCTGCGCACGCGCTGCCGCCAGAGTTCACAGGGCGTCCGGACGAGTACATCGACGAAGTAACGCTGCGCATGCTGCCGGCGCTGGCGGCGGAAGGCTTGGTCGACGCCGTGGATGCATTTTGCGAACACCTTGCTTTTACGCCGGAGCAGGTCGAACGGGTTTTTCGGGCGGCGGTCCGGCTGAACCTGCCAGTGAAACTGCATGCGGAGCAGCTGTCGTCACTGCACGGAGCGAGTCTGGCGGCGCGCTATGGGGCGCTGTCTGCCGATCATCTGGAATACCTGACGGAGTCCGACGTGCTGGCAATGGCCAAGGCGGGGACGGTGGCGGTGCTGCTGCCAGGCGCGTTCTACGCGCTGCGCGAAACGCAACTGCCGCCGGTGGATCTGCTGCGCCAGCACGGCGTGCCGATCGCGATTTCGACGGATCTGAATCCCGGGACGTCGCCGGTGCTGTCGTTGCGGTTGATGCTGAGCATGGCGTGTACGTTGTTCAGGATGACGCCAGAAGAGGCGCTTGCGGGGGTGACGCGGAATGGGGCGCGAGCGTTGGGGTTGTCAGCGACGCATGGGACGCTGGAGGTGGGCAAGGTGGCGGATTTTGTGGCTTGGGAGATCACGCATCCGGCGGAGCTGGCGTATTGGGTGGGTGGGGATGTGGCGAAGCGGGTGGTTCGGCATGGGGCAGTGTTGGACGTAGCGGCGCTTTGAGTCACACCAACCTCGTAATTAACTCCAGGCGCTATAGGCCTCACTACTTTGCTCTAACCGCGCCGGAGCGGGCGGACGCTTGACGTCGAAAGAAACACGAAAACCTATACCTTTCTTGAAAACCTATATAGCTTTAGCTATAATTGCCCAACCCACGGATTGCGGGAATGTTCAAAATCAACTGGAACAAGAAGGCTGTCAAGCAACTGGCCAAGGTTGACGGACAAGACCGCCACCGCATCGCCCACGCCGTAACTCTCCTGGCTGACCTTCCGAATGCTCAGAACGTGAAAGCCCTGACGAACCATGAATACGGCTACCGTCTCCGGGTGGGTAACTATCGAGTTTTGTTCGATGCGGATACCGTCATTCGCATCGTCGAAATTCAGCAAGTGAAGAAGCGCGACGGTCACACCTACTAAGGAACCAGCCATGAACCTGCACCCCACCATTGTGGAGTCCGACGGCAAACCGGCCTTCGTCGTGCTGCCCTACGCCGAGTACCTCGAACTGACCCGTGCTCACCCCGCGCCAGTCCGGACCCATCCCCGCATCCCCGCGGATGGAAGTATTCCGCATGAGGTCGTGCTTCTGATGACGGAGAACGACTGGAGCATCATCCGTGCCTGGCGCGAGTACCTGGGCGTGACGCAAACCGAGATGGCGGCTCGACTGGAGATTCGCCAACCCAGCTATGCGGCCATGGAGGCAAACGATGCGCGCCCGCGCAAAGCCACACGCCAGCGAATTGCGGCCGCGCTCGGCCTTCAGTTCGATCAACTCGATGTCTGATGTCGAAATGCAAAAGCCCCGACAGGGGTGTCCCTATCGGGGCCAAAGGAGGTCGACTACTACGATGATCGCCGCAGCAACCGATCGCCCTCGGAAGCAAACTCAGGCAGTCAAAAACCGCACGACTTCCGCCCAATCATTCGTCGACAACGCCACATCCTCGTAGTCGCCTTCTTCCTCGTCCCAACGCGAGACACAGTAGCGCTGGCTTCTGCCGGATTCGCGGTCGGCGTAGTTGGCGTAGTCGACATACACCTTCAAGCCGCGCTCCTCGTTGACGAACGCCGGCGCTGCATCGATGCGTTCAGACGCGTCAACGTAGCCTTCGGGCAGAGTCGGCAGGGTGGAGATGTCGTAGCGGGGAAATTCCCGGCGCAGTCGGTCAAGGTTCATATGGCAAGCTTTAGGGCTGGCGCGGCAGGAGGGGCTCGAACCCCCGACCTCAGGCTTAGAAGGCCCGTGCTCTATCCAGCTGAGCTACTGCCGCGCGTTGTGGTGACGCCCGGAACCCGTCCGGGCCGCGCATTTTACCCTGTTGCGGAAAAAGCGGCTCGCCCCCTACTCCTCGCCTATATCCGTATGCGTGGACACCCACAACACAATCGCATCCTCCGGACTGAGGCTGATCACCCGGTGTCCCATGCGGCTATCTATATAGAAGCTCTCCCCCGCCTTCAGCCGGGCCGGTTCATAGAACTCGGTATAAAGCTGAACCTCTCCCTCCAGCACATACACAAACTCCTCCCCCCCGTGCCGGCTCCAGTCCTGGAACTCGTCAAAGGCCCGCGCCTTGACGCGGGTATGAAACGGCATCATGCGCTTGTGCGATAGCGCAGTGCATAGCAACCGATGATCGTAATACGGCGTTTCGTACTGCCGGCCTTCGCCCTGGCGGCTCAGGCTGCGGCGGCCGGTGCCCATGTGGGCGTCGGAGGCGGTGAAGAGTTCGGCCACGTCCAGGTCCAGGCCCGCGGCGATCTTGATCAGGTTGTCATAGGTGGGGGACAGCAGGCTGTTCTCGATCTTTGACAGGGTGGACGCGGACACGCCGGTGGCTTCGGCCGCCTGCTTCAGAGTCCACGCGCGCGCCTGGCGCAAGGCTCGCAGCCGTTGTGCCAATGCGCTCTGTTTGTTGCCTTGCATCTGTATACCCTGTCATGCCCGCAGTAGTCAGGCCCGCAATACTCAGACCCGAACCCTCAGGCCCGAATCCTCAAGCCCGCAATAGTCAGCCCCGCGATTGACGCTCACGCCACCAATCGCGCGCCTGGTAAGACCAATAAGTCAGTTGAACCGCCGCCGTGCCCAGGCTTCCGCCGTTCCAGGCCAACCCGAACGGTTCGAAGAGCTTGTAGCGCTGCGTGTCGCCGGTAATGCCCTCGGCCACGACGCGTCCGCCCACGGACGTGGTGTTCATGCCGTGTCCGCCGAACGCAGTGCAATACCAGACATTCGGACCCAGCAGGCCGATCTGCGGCATCAGGTGCCGCGCGTAAGCCATGCGTCCCGACCACGCTGCCTCCACGCGCACCCCTTGCAATTGGGGGTAGACGCTGAGCAATTCGCGGCGCAGGGACTCGGCCAGATCGGGCGGGTCGTCGACACGGGTGGTGATTCTACTGCCCCAGCCGATGCGGCCGCCATCCAGGACGCGGTAATAGTTGCCGGCACGCCGGTCGTCGCCGATGGCCGCATTGCTGCGAATGGCTTCGCGCACGCGGTCACCCAGCGGTTCGGTCAGCATGATGTAGGTGGCGATGGGCAGCATTGCGCGGCGCAGGGCCGGCACGACGTCGCCCGTGTAGCCGCCGGTGGCCAGCACCACGGTGGCGGCGTCGATCTGGCCTTGTTCGGTCTTCAGGTGCTTGACCGCGCCGTCCAGCGTGGCCTGCACGACGGGCGAACCCTCGTGGATGCGCACGCCTAGCCGCACGCACTCGCGGGCCAGCGCGCGCGCGTAGTTCAGCGGATGGAAGTGAAAGGACGAGGGGTCTTCGATGCCCTGGTGGTAGACGTCGGACACCAGCCGTTCGCGAACCTGGCTGCGCGAGAGCAGCCGCACGTCGCGCCCGAAGTCGCGCTGCTGGCTGTCGCACCACTGGCGCAACGCGTCGGTGGCTTCGTAGCGCACGACGCGCAGCCGTCCGTCGACCTTGTGGGCGTCGGCGATGCGCAGGTCGCGGATGTTGTCGCGGATGATCTCGACGCCTTCCATCGACAGGCGGTAAAGCTGGCGGTAGTGGTCTTCGTCGACGTGCTTGCGGATGGCGTCGGCGCCCGCGGAAAACGCCGGCGACACCGAGCCGCCGTTGCGGCCCGAGGCGCCCCAGGCGATCCGCCGCGCTTCCAGCAGGGTCACGTTGCGGCCGCGCCGGGCCAGTTCGAGCGCCGTGGACAGGCCCGCCAGCCCCGCGCCGATCACGCAGACGTCGGCGCTGGCCGCGCCCGCCAGCGGCGGATAGTAGGTGTCGCCGTCGGCGATCGTGCGCTTGTAGTAGGTGTCGATGTACTCGGAGACCATGGTGTCGGCTCAGTGCAGGCCCGCGCCTTGCAGGCCCCCGGTCAGGCGCTTTTCCAGCCAGTTGGCCAGGCGCAGGAGCGGGTAGCAGTAGATGAAGTAGATGGCGGCGATCATGCCGTAGATGAACAGCGATTTGGCCGGGAAGGTGATGATGAAGACTTCCCCCTGGCGGGTCAGTTCGGTGATGCCGACCACCGAGAGGATGGCGGTGCTTTTGATCAGCATGACGTAGACGCCGCTCATGGGCTGCACGATCAGGCGCATGGCCTGCGGCAGGATCACCAACCACAGAATCTGCAAAGGGCGCAGGCCCAACGTCATTGCGCCTTCGGTCTGGCCGCGCGGCACGGCCTGGATGGCGCCCATGACAATTTCCGCCACGTAGCAAGACGTGTACACCGACAGCGCCACGAAGGCCGCCGTGCCGGAATCCCAGTGCAGCAGCTCGATACCCGAACTGGGCAGCACGAAGTAGACGATGTAGAGCTGCACCAGAAACGGCGTGCCACGCAGGATGTGGATGTACAACCCCAGGATCTGATGCACGCCGCGGATGCGGTAGCTGCGGATCACGCCGATCACGAAACCCAGCAGCGAGCCGGCAATGATGGCTACAAACGAGATCTTCAGCGTCTCCCAGAAGCCCTTGAGCAG
>Ga0213828_1001552_pt1 | contig 18508 bp, 17 predicted proteins | sample MC6MC0897MG_FD_180664 | JGI IMG/M metagenome (GOLD analysis project Ga0213828, IMG submission 180664) | Enriched soil aggregate microbial communities from Iowa State University, Ames, United States - MC6-MC0897-MG | ecosystem: Environmental > Terrestrial > Soil > Unclassified | place: USA: Iowa... | reverse complement strand
AAATTACCCATGTTTTAATCATATTTTAGCCATAAAAAATAACTATCTTAAATAAATAAAATGGTTATTGAAAAAAGAATATTGAATTTTAGTTAGACTGGTCTACGTTTTAATATATTAATATCTACTTCATGTCTTCCTGTCATATCCTTTAATACTTCTATACTTTCTTTCACTTCTTTAACATTCTTTGAAATATTTTTTATTGATTTCTCAATTAAGTTTGTCTTCTCTTCTATTATTAAATCAGTGCTTCTAAATGAATTTTCACTTTGCTCTCTATGTGAAGTTTGTACTTCTACAATCATATCTATGTTTTTTTCTATAGCTTCAATTTTAATTAAATTCTTCTTTATCTCATTTCTAACGCCATTTATTTCTGTCTCAAGTCTTGTTTGGCCTTCTAACAGCTTTACAAGTATATCTTCAATTTCAATATCCAAAATCGTCACCTCAAACTTGCATTTTTCATTTAACAATTATATCTTAAAATATATTATTTAATAATGTATTCACATTATAATACTTATTACGTTATAGTTCAAGATATATTGCTGTATTTATATGAATTATTTACCAAACTATTAATATTTATACAAATTAATTAATATTTATACAAACTTATTTATTCATTAGCCCATAAATAATTGTTCCCATTAGTTTTTTAAATATACCTATAGAAACTTGAGGTGAGAATACCCCTGTACTCATCTCTTCACTATGCCAATAGTCATAGTCTGCACTTTCTTCTTCATATTTATTCTTTGACATAGCTTTCCAAAGATTAAACATGGCTACTGATTTTAAGGTTGGTTTATGGATCTTTTGAGACCTTAGCTCCTCACTGAATTTTTTTGCACCTTTTAATACCTTTACCTTGTTTTTATCTGTAAGCTCCATGCTTCTATAAGCAATTGGTAAAGTTTGAATATGGTTAAAACCCCAGTAACTTAAGACACTTTTTACATAGTTAGCAGCATCCTTATGACCTGCACCGGCTGTGGTAGTTATTATTAAAGCCTTCTTTGTAAATAGACTTGGTCTATGGAAATTATAAGACATATGATCGATAAAGTTTTTTAGTAGTCCACTTATTTGCATAGAGTATACAGGAGAAGTAATTATTATAGCATCTGCTTCTTTAATTTCTTTCACAATTTTACCCATAATCTCTTTGTGAGGACACTTATCTTCTCCCTTGTAAATGCAATTAAAACACCCTATACATAGAGGGAGATTTTCTTTTCTAAGCTCTATATCAGTAAAATCTATCTCTATATTTTTTCTCATTTCTTCTTTTACTAAAGTCAATACATTCCATGTATTTCCTCTTCTTGGGCTACCATGAATAACTAAACACTTCATATTCTCTAACTCCTTCGAAATGACATTATATATGCAATATTTTATCATAAAAATCCTGCTTAATGTAAATATCATCAATTAATTATCAATTGAATAAATTTTCTTATCATGATAAAATACCCTATATAGAATGCAGAATATGAGGATGAAGTAAAAGCTATAATTGGTAATGTCAAAGCTAATACTCAAAATTTCTACAAAAGTGAAACTAGAACTCCAATTAGCTGTGCTTTTGGCTACGAATTGTCAGGTCATTATACAGATTGTACCTTGAGATTTTTAATTGATAAGGCTGATAAAAATATATATATTAATAAATTCATGACTAAGAAAAACTTATGAAAATAAAAAAGGAGATGTTCCAAAATTATTTTAGGACATCTCCTTCATTGTATGTAAGCTCTTTTAATAAATTCATTAAAAACTTTGCATAGCCATAGGCTGCTATCATATCTAATTGTCTATATAGTATAGTTGCATTCTTGTCAGCATTGTCACATATTCCTCTTATAAGTATAAATGGAATTTTATTTGTATGACATATATGAGCTATGGCACCCCCTTCCATTTCCACACATTCTGCATTATACTTTGTTCTTAAATCAGCTCTTAGTTTATCATCAGATACAAAGGTTTCCCCTGTAATTATTTTCCCAATGTGATAACCACATTCCTTTAATTTAATTCTATTATAAGCTTTTATAGCTACTCTCTTTAGATATTCATCTGAAATAAATTCATCTTCATTTGAAAAAAAAGTCTTCATCTGTGATTTTGTAACATCATAATAAGTAACCTTATTGGAAATAACTATATCACAAATTTTCACTTCTGGATTTAAGCTACCAGCAATACCGGTACTAATTATTCTTTTTACATTAAATTTTGCAATTAAAATTTGAGTACATTCTGCTGAATTTACTTTTCCCATGCCTGTACAACATAATACAATATTTAATGTATTGTAATTTCCTATATAAAATAAAAAACCTGCATATGCAACTTCCTCTACTATTTTCATACTTTCTTTAATATATTTAATTTCAATCTCCTTAACTCCAATTATACCTAAAGTACCCATGTATTCCTCCTTTTTAAAAGATAAATTTTACTTTTTAATTGAAATGTATTCTTATCTTCATTGTAAGACTTTACTCTAAATTCTATAATTTGGACTCATATGTAATTATACCATAATATATACAAATTTATATATATTACGTCATAATATTACTTTTTTTCAATTTTAAAAATATTTTTCAATTAAATACCCCTATTTTAAAAATAGGGGGTATCATAGAAATCAAATTATTTAATTCTTCTATTGAATTAATCTTCCAAGTAAATCATTGCTTCTTTTAATAAAATTAGCCATTTCTTCAGCATCTAGCTGTCCGTGACTAATCATAGCTAAATCATATACATGGTTACATATGTCATTAACTAAGTCTTTTTTGTTTTCATCTTTAGATAAATTAAACAGTTTTTTAATTAATGGATTTGTACTATTTATAACTAAGGTTTCTTCTTTAGGGAACATTGACATATCCCCTCCACCAAACATTACACTCATTTCAGCCATTCTTCTAGACTGTTCTGATAGAGTAATCATGGCTGGAACTTCTTCAGTTTTAATAGGCTCTATAGATATTTTTAGTTCTTCCTTATTTATGGAATTTTTAAATATCTCTTCTATTTCCTCATTTTCTTTTTGATTTTCATTTTTCACATCAGTTTTTAATATTTCTGTTAAGTCAGAGTCAATTCTACTAAATTGTACACCTTCCTCTTTACTCTCCATTAATGTAATAAAATGACTGTCTAGTGTGGTGTTTAAAATTACTGCTTCTAAGCCGTTGTCCTTTAATATTTTAATATATTGAGACTGCTGCTTTTCATCATTTACATAAATAACTTTTTTGTCGTGGTTTTCTTTATTATTTTCTAGATATTGTGTTAATGTTACATGTTCTCCATTTGTAGTTTTAAAAATTATTATGTCTTTAACCTTTTCATAGAATTTTTCATCCCTTAGACAACCATATTTAATAAAGATATTTATATCTTTCCAAAAGTCATTGTACTCATCTCTATGGTTTTTAAATAAAGATGTAAGCTTATCTGCCACTTTATTTACAATGTGTCTAGATACCTTCGATACATTATTGTCCTTTTGTAGAAAACTTCTTGATACATTTAAAGGAATATCTTCACAATCAATAACACCTTTTAATAGTAATAAAAACTCAGGAATAACTTCTTTTATGTTATCTGCAACAAAGACCTGTTTATTATAAAGCTTTACTTCTCCTTCTGTAGCCTCAAATTCATGTTTTAATTTGGGGAAGTATAGTATTCCTTTTAAACTAAATGGATAATCTACATTCATATGAATCCAAAATAGTGGATCATTATATTCATTGAAGACTTTTCTATAAAATTCTTTATACTCTTCATCTGTACAATCCTTTGGAGCTTTCATCCATAGTGGTTTTGTATCATTTAAAGGAGTTTTTTCTATATTTTCCTCTGAGTCCTTCTCATCTTTTTTCTCATTTTCATCTATTAGATAAATCTCTACAGGGAAGAAGTTACAATGTTTTTTAATTATTTGTCTTAGTTTATAATAATCTAAAAACTCATTGCTATCTTCACTTATATGAAGGGTAATAGTAGTTCCTCTAGAATTTCTTTCAGAAGATTCAATTTCATATTCTGTACCACCATCACAAATCCACTTAACAGCTTCTTCACCCTCTTTATAGGATAAGGTGTCAATTTCAACCTTTTCTGATACCATAAAGGCTGAATAAAATCCTAATCCAAAATGACCAATTATTCCTTTTCCTTCATCAATTTTATCTTTATATTTAGATAAAAACTCCTCAGCTCCTGAGAACGCTACTTGATTAATATATTTTTTTACTTCCTCTGAAGTCATTCCTATACCGTTATCTATAAATTTTATGGTTTTTTCATCTTTATTTAAGGATACAGTAACTTCGTAGTTAGACTCCTTCACAGTAGCCTCTCCAAAGGTCACTAGTCTCTCTAATTTACTAATGGCATCACAACCATTACTGATAAGTTCCCTTACAAATATATCCTTATCAGAGTATAGCCATTTTTTTATAATCGGCATTATATTTTCAGTGTGAATTGAAATGTTTCCATTCTCTTTAAGCATATATATCTCCTCCAAACATAAAATATTAAATCATTATACTCATTGTATAAAATATTTTATACCCAATTTCGCATAAAATAAAGAATACATTGTAAACTTTTTGTAAAATATCACATTTACTCTGCTTGAGTTAGTAATTTTTTCATTATATCTCTCAGTTTTCTTTCTTCTAATTCATCGTTTCCAATGATAACAATTACTTTTATATCGTTATCGGATTGATCCCATTTATAAGCCTTTGCATCTATAATCGCTTCTTCTGGAATAAACTCCTCCATATCTAAAGCCATCTCTTCTGCTAAGCTAAGATATTCATCAAAAAGGTCATCCTCTTCCATTTCACTTAAATTAAAATCATCATACTCTTCTTCTATAATCTCATTTAATGTTGAAATTTTCACACTTAAACAAAAGGCATGAACATCTTCTCTTTTAGTTCCCTTTGTCATATCCTTAATTACTTTAAAATCAGATTTACTTTCTATTATTTCTTTCATCTCATCATTATGAATTACATTTTCACCAAATAATACATACATTTTTATCAGCTCCTGTTAATTAATTCTTAAGTTTTTCATGCACATCATTATATCACATATATAAATTTAAATTAACAACTATATGTATTTTTCAGCAGTCCTATTTATTTACCTACGGATAAAAGGGTCTCCCTAAAAAATAATTCACTAAATTTTATAAAATATTAAACCTACACTTTAATATAAGTGTAGGTTCAATATTAATTTAAGATTTAGCTTATTTTAAGATAAACCTTATTTTACTCTTGGTAATACTTCTTTTTTGAAGAAACTCTTTGCTGTTAAGCCTGATACACTGAAGACTTCTCCATCATCAATTTTCACAGATACAGCATCAGAACAGTGACCTAAACAAAATACTGCCTTTAATTCTACTTTGTTAGATAGGTCATATTCTTCAATAATTTGCTGGAATGCATTTATAACATTATAAGAACCCTTCACATGACAGGCACTACCTATACAAACACTCACGTTTATCACAGCTCTTACTCCCTTCTATTGTAATTCACATGTAATAACTTATGAACTTTTCCATTTAATAATCCTGAATAGAGTGATATCATTACTGGATTTTCTTCTGAGCGTTTAAGGCTACTCATCTTATCTGCTGCATATAATCCTGCTCCACGTTTTTGTTTTCCTTCTGACATGGTAAATGGTTGACCAGCTCCACCTACACATCCACCTGGGCAAGCCATCACTTCAATAAAGTCATAATGTACTTCTTTTGATTTTATCTTTCTTACAAGGTCATCAGCATTCTTAAGACCACTAACTATAGCAATCTTTAATTCCTTATCATTTACAGTTATACTAGTTTCCTTTACTCCTGACATTCCTCTTACTCCATTAAAAGCTATAGAACGCAATGTAGATACAGATTTGTCATCTAGAACTCTTCTTAAAACTGCCTCTGTAACTCCACCAGTAACACCAAATATAACTCCTGCACCACTACTAACACCAAAAGGCATGTCTACAGCTTCTGGCTCTATCTCTGAAAATACAATTCCAGATTCTTTTATCATAGATATAAGCTCTTGAGTAGTTATAACATAGTCTACATCTTTTATTCCTTCAACTTCAAATTCATCCCTATTAGCTTCAAATTTCTTAGCTGTACAAGGCATTATAGCAACACTTACTATTCTTTTACTAGAATGTTTATAGTGCTCCTTTAAAACAGAACCAAACATCTGCATAGGAGATTTACATGAAGAAACATTACTCATTAGCTCTGGATAATTTCTTTCTACATAATTGACCCAAGCTGGACAGCATGAAGTAAATAGAGGAAGCTTTTCATTATTCTCTAATCTTGAAAGGAATTCCCCTGTCTCTTCTAATACTGTAAGATCGGCTCCAGTGGATGTGTCAAATACTTCGTCAAAGCCCATTCTCTTTAAAGCCCCAACAATTTTGCCCATTACATTTTCGCCATCTTTTTGTCCAAGCTCTTCACTAATTCCTACTCTTACAGCTGGAGCTATTTGAACCACTACTTTAGTGTTTTTGTCACTTAATTCTTTCCATAATTTTTGTGTATCATTTTTTACTACTATGGCACCTGTAGGACATACTGCTGCACATTGACCACAGCCTACACAATTTGATTCTCCAATTGGTTTATCAAATACTGTGCCTACAGTCATTTCTGCTCCTCTTTTTAAGAAGTCAATAGCACCTACATTTTGAACTTCATTACACATTCTAACACAGTCACCACATAGAATACATTTACTCTTATCTCTTACTATACATAAAGAGGATTTGTCTAATTCACTTTTTTCTGCTGTATTATTAAATCTTATATCTTTGATTCCAAAACGTTGAGCTAGATCTTGTAACTTACAATGTGTATTTTTCTCACAAGTAGTACAATCTCTACAGTGATTTGAAAGTAATAACTCTAATATATTTTTTCTATATTTTCTTAATCTAGGAGTATTAGTGTATACTTCCATACCAGCCTTTGGTGGGGTAGAGCATGCAGCTTCAATACCTCCCCACTTATTTTCCACCATACACATACGGCAAGCTCCATATACAGAAAGCTCTGAGTAATAACAGAAAGTAGGTAAATCTATGCCTGCTTTTCTAATAAGTTCTAAAATATTTTTCTCTCCCTTTATTTCTACCGGTATATTATCTATAATCATAAATTGTTCATTCATTCTATTAATCCTCCTTTATAGCTTTAAAGGCACAAGCTTCAATACAGGCACCACATTTAATGCATTTGTTCTTGTCAATTACAAAAGGTTCCTTTACCTTACCTGAAATGGCACCTACTGGACAAATTCTTGAACATTTTGAACAACCTTTACAAAGATCTGCTTCTATAAAGATAGTTTTTAGTTTTTGACATGTCTTTGTTGGGCATTTTTTATCAACAATATGAGCTTCATACTCACTACGGAAATTATTAATAGTACTTACTACTGGGAAGGCTGCTGTCTTTCCTAATCCACATAAAGCAGTAGAAGATATAGTATCTGCAAGTTCTAATAATAGATCAATATCTTCAATCTCACCTTTACCAGCCACAATTCTTTCTAAAATTTCAAGCATTCTCTTAGTACCTTCACGGCATGGTATACACTTACCACAAGACTCATTTTGAGTAAAATTCATAAAGAATCTAGCCACTTCTACCATACAAGTATTTTCGTCCATAACAACAAGTCCACCAGAACCAATCATAGCTCCTGCCTTTTTTAAGGAATCAAAATCTAATGGTAAATCTAAATGCTCTTTTGTTAAACATCCACCAGAAGGACCTCCTATTTGAACAGCTTTAAATTCTCTTCCGTCTCTTATTCCTCCACCAATATCAAATATTATTTCTCTTAAGGTTGTACCCATTGGGACTTCGATAAGTCCTGTATTTTCAATATTTCCTGTTAAAGCAAAGGCTTTTGTTCCATTATTCTTTTCTGGTCCAATTGCTTTATACCATGCAAAGCCATTTTCAATTACTATAGGTACATTAGCAAAGGTTTCTACATTATTAAGTACTGTTGGTTTACCAAATAGGCCTTGTTCTACAGTTCTAGGTGGCTTAACTCTAGGCATACCTCTTTTACCTTCAATAGAAGCAGTAAGGGCACTTCCTTCTCCACACACAAATGCACCTGCTCCTTTATTAATTTTAATATCCATATTAAAGCCTGTACCAAGGATATTCTCACCTAGTATTCCATGCTTTTTAGCTTCTTCTATAGCATTTTTTAACCTACTTACAGCAAGAGGATATTCTGCACGCACATAAATATATCCTTCCTGTGCTCCACAAGCTACTGCTGCAATCATCATTCCTTCTATAACTCTATGTGGATCTCCCTCCATTATACTTCTATCCATGAAAGCCCCGGGGTCTCCCTCATCTCCATTACATACAATATACTTTTCACCTTCAGGTTGACGTTTTACTTGAGACCACTTACGACCTGTTGGGAATCCCCCACCTCCACGGCCTCTTAAGTTGGATTCATCAATTTCTTTTATAATTTCATCTGCTGTCATATCAAATAAACTTTTTTCTAAAGCAGAATATCCACCTATAGCAAAGTATTCTTCTATAGATGTAGAATCAATATGACCACAGTGTTCTAATGCTAATCTAGTTTGCTTTTTATAGAAAGGTATTTCTTCTTGAGTTTTATAAACTTTATCATCCTTTTTATAAGCTAATCTTTCTACACATTCACCATAAAGAATTGTTTTATTTATTATTTCTTCACAATCCTGTGGCATAACCTTTATGTATAAGTATCCCCATGGTTCTATTCTTACAAGAGGTCCCATTTCACAGAATCCGTGACAACCACTTTTTTTAATTCCTACAGATTTATCATGAGGTTCTTTCTCTAATCTAACCTCACATTTTATATCCTTTTCCTTCATTATTCTTACAAACTCATCATATATATCTAATGCACCACCCGCTATGCAACCAGTACCTGAACATACAAGAATTTTTACTTTTTCATTTTGAAAACTCTCTTTATAGGTATTTCTTATATTAATTAAATCCTCTCTATTAAGAAGCATACTATTTGTCCTCCTTAAGCGTTTTTAGAATTTCTACTGCCTTTTCAGGAGTCATAGCTCCATAAACCTTATCATTAACTGTTATTGCTGGTGCTAAACCACAAGCTCCAAGGCATGAAACCGTTTCCACAGTAAACATTAAATCATTAGTAGTAACCTTATTCTCTGAAAGACTCAATTCACTTCTTAGTTTTTGTAATATAGGTATAGATTTTCTCACGTGACATGCTGTTCCATCACATATTTTTATTACATATTTTCCTTTAGGTTCTAGAGAAAAGTTTTCATAGAATGTAGCTACACTATAAATTTTAGCTTCACTTACACCTAATTTTTTAGAGAAATATGGGAATATTTCCTCTGGAAGATATCTGTATATCTCCTGAGTATCTTGTAATATAGCAATTATATTACTAGAGCTATACCCATGATTTTTTAATATAACATCTAGTTCTTCATAATTAAAGGATGTATTCATTGTTTTCCCCCCTACAATGCTTGTTAAATTATTATCACCATTACATTCTATACTGAATTTTCAAATATTTCAATATGAATTAATAATTATTTTTGTCATTAATCTATATATAATTATAATAAATTCTTTGTATAATATGGATTTTTTAAGAAACTTATAAATTAAAGTAGATATATTTAATTTTATTTGTATATTAAATACATCTACTTTAAAAGTTTACATCTGTAATGAGGTAAAGTTTATGAAAAAAACTTTTTAGAGTCTGTCAAAAATATAACTAGTGCTAATAAATCTGCCGCCCCTCCTGGACTGACATTTTCATCTATACACTGCTTTTCAAAATCATAGGCTGCTTTAATTCCTTCTTCACTTTTGAAGCCCCCTAAGTTTAAAATTTCATAGGCGTGTCTTTGAACTTCACGAAGTTTCTCTATATTTTGTCTATGTACAATGGTACTATCTTCGACTTTACTCATTAGCATAAGCAATGTTTGAGAATATAAATCATTCCCTTTTAGCTTAGAATTTTGGTAATTGGGTATTATTTCCTGGAAAATATTTTCTAGTCCCTTTTTAACTTCTCCTCTAATTCCAGCGAAACCATGTTTTAAATATAAAGTTTCTCCATGAGTTAATTCTTTCTTTTTATGTAAGTCTTTAAAATCATCTAATATGTTTTCACACATATCTTTTAGTATATTTTCAATTTTATTATAGGATAATTTCTCATAAAGAACTTTGCCTAGAGCAGCAGCTACTACTCCTATTAAAAATATCATGCCTTTATGTGTATTTACTCCTTTGGTAACATTAAACATAGCTTTTTCGCATTTTATTCCAATAGCTCTTATAGCTATAAAAATATTTTTAGGACTTTCATAGCTATATCCTACTTCTACCATTTCTTTTATAAAGGGTACTATAGCAAAACTACTATCTAAAAATGTATAGTAGTCCATATCTATATGTGACCCCTTTGTAATAGGTGAAACTAACCCAAAAGAAGGCATAGTGGATACCTCTGTAATCATTGCTTTAAGGGCTAGTTGAGATATATCATAGGATAATTTATTTCTTCTATCTACATAACACATATATTCTTCATACTTTTTAACAAAGTATTCTTTTATTTCCTCTATATTATGTTTTTGACTTCTAGAACATACTCTAGCTTCTTCTTCACATAAAAAACATTTTCTAGGTTCTAAACCTATGTCACGTCTGGATACTCCATGCAATGCTGGCATCATTGGATCACTATCCTCAAGATAGTACACATCTATATCTACACATCTGCCTAATATATGATTTTCTTCCATATATATAAGTTTTCTTTTTACTTCAATGTTATCTGTATTAAATATAAAGTGACCTATAATTCCTTCTCTATTCTTATATACTTCTTTATAAATTATATTTTTATTGTGAAATAAAAATATATCTTCACAAACTATCTTTGCGATACTATCTGTAATGTAATTAGATTTTTCTATACCAGGATAGTTTACTCTTACAGTTACAAGAGTAACTCCACCTGAGGTATTTCTAAGAAGCTGTTCTTGATGTAATACTCTTTTTTCTCTATGGTTTAAAAATTTATCTATTTCTGTATAGTCCATATTAATGTAAGGATAGGCAATATTATCCTATCACTTTTCCCCTTCCTTACTATGATAAAATTAAATTCATAGGTTTTTATTATATACCAATTAGTTTTTAACTTACATAATAACTAATACTTATTATTTAAATTTTAATGGGGTAAATCTCTAAGTTTAAGCTTTTCAACAATGTCTTTTCCTACGCTACTTTCTAGGAATTCATAGGTAGTTTGGGGTACTAGCGCCCTTACTTCTTCTAGTTTATCTTCTTTAAGTAATTCTCTTACTCTAGATGCACTTATAGCTTTATTTTCTATCTCACATCTCTCTATAACTTCAACTTCCACACCGTACTTAGGCAATACTTCTTTTAAAGTTTCATTATAAGTATTTGTAACATTGCAGTAAGGTTCACTACCTACATATCTTTTAGTTATATTTAGCTCCTTACAAAAGTATCTCCCAAAGACATTTCCATCTATTTTAGTGTATTCCTTTAGAATGTCGTCATCTTTTCTTAAAAAATAATTTGGAAAAGTAGCTGATGATATGATATAATTTCCACCTGGTATTACAGTGACATTTTTTAATTCCTTTACTCCCTCTTTTATAAGTTGAAACCTAATTTGGAATGGAAAAGAGGATTTATCTTCTTCTACTACAAAAATTATTACATTGCTATTTTCCTTAGCTGCTTTTTCAACTATATATTTATGCCCTAATGTGAAAGGATTACAGTTCATAATCAATGCAGCATATTTCTCATTTTCCTTTATTTCATAATTCTTCTTTAGATTTTCCAGCTCACTATGGATATTTTTATTCCCTACTTCCAATAAACTTACCTTATCTGTATCAACAATTACCTTATATCCAAGTCCTTCAAATAGAAAATTATTAGAAGGCTTAGTAAAAATAAAGTTATGATATATACCTTCTTCAAAGAGTTTATTAGTGATATCGGTAATAAGTATATTAGATATACCTTGACCTTGATAATCTTCACTTATAGCAAAACATTTAACTATATTATTTTTTTTAGAACAGGTAGCTATTATTTCTCCATCTTCTTCAATGATTAAAGTATAATCTACATCCTCATATTTAAGTGCAAACCCTTTTAAAAATTCCTCAACCCTATTTACTTCTATTTTAGAATTAAGATTTATTTTTTGAGTATTAAAATACATTTTTCCACCTCATTTAATAAGTTATATCTTATATTAATTCTATAAGTTAAAATATTTTCTTACAAAGGATATTATTAGTAATGCAATAATTACTATAATTACTGATAACATGGCATCAAATCCACTTTTAAATTCATATTTCTTTTTTCCTTTAGATATTTCTTCTGCTTCACTAAACATTCCTTCTGCATGAGCTTCTTGTAGAATTTCTTTATTGGTTTTTCTATTTTTCTTTTTACTCACATTTATCACTCCATTATAAGTTTATAACTATTAGGATACTTACATTGTACCATAATATAAAAAGAGTGTTGACATCAACACTCTTTTTATATTTATTTTCAAAGGCCGATTTTAAAAGAACATACCAAAGACTATACTTGCTAATATCAGCATTATTCCTCCGCCAAGACGAGAAGAAATTTGTGCAAAGGACATTAAATCCATACGTTTTGCTGCTGTAAGAACGGCAACGTCTCCTGAACCTCCACGGTTTGCCATGCATAATCCAGCGGAAATTGCTGTTTCTATTGGATAGAATCCTACTAACCAGCCTACAAGTGCTGATCCAATGATTGCCCCTAAAACTATCAAACCTGCTATAACAACGTTAGCTAAATTAAATGCTGCTATAAGTTCTCCAAGATCTGTCATAGCTATACCAACTCCAACCATTACTACTAGTAAGAATTGTTTAGAGAAGAATCCTTGAAGCTTCTTAGCTCCTTCTTTTAATTCTAATGGAATTATATTAGCCACGTTAGCTATTGCTACTAAAATAACCATCCAAGCAAATCTATGTATATCAATTTTAACATTTGTACCCATTAATGTGAATTCTGGTATAATCAAAGTTTTTGATAATATATTTCCAAGTACATAGAATGCACATGCAAGAATTAATCCTGCTGCAACTTCTCTAGCTGTAACTTTAACTACTCTTGTTTCTTCTAATTTAGATATATCTTCTGCTTTTCTTATTAATTCACCATGTCCGTTAAATTTAGCGCCTGCCTTAGTTTCACCAAATTTATTTAATATAGAAGCTGCTATGATAGCTATAATGTTAGCTATTGTAAGAATTGAAAGAGCAAATGATAACCAAGCTGCTGGATCTCCACCAGTAACACTTGAGTAAATTTCACTCATAGGAATTGCTCCTGCTCCAGTACCACCACCCATTATTGGTAATACATACTTAGTAGCTATGTCTGACATAGGAATTCCAAATATAAATCCACCTAGAGATCCAAGACAGAAAGCTACAATTACTCCTCCTAATATTGCTGGAATATATCCAAGGAAAGCTTTCATAAGTAATTTTCTATTAACTGATAATATTGATCCTGTTATAAGTACTGCTATAAATAAGTCTAAAAAGTCTGCTGTATCCATGAATATTTTTACAGTTTCAACGCTAGCTTCTGGTATTATTCCCCAGTAAACTAATGCTGCTGAACCAAGGAATGCAAGGATAGGACCTCCTCCAACATATTCTTTCCATATTGGAATTCTGTCTCCAATCATGGCAAACAGTATACCTACTGAGTATAATAGTGCAAAGGCACCTACAGAGTTTTTAGGTAAAAAACCTTTGATTGCTGCAAAGAAAACTACTACTGCAACTCCTGCAAAAATGTACCACGGCATGCCGTATACTTTAAAGGGACCTTTTTTTTCTTCAATAAGATTTTCTGGCATAATTAATCCTCCTAAAATTAAATTGTATAATTTCATTACTAAGCTTTACTAAGTTTTGTAAAGCTTAGTAGGGTTAACAAGTTATGTGTTTAAAATTTTCAAATCAAAGATAATGTTCAGTTTACTTTTTAAGCTTTTTAACTACGTCTATAATACTTCCATCTCTGTATTCTATTACTGCTACTACCTCATCAGTAAACTCTAATTCTTTAGGAATTCCTATTAGTTTAATAGCAATTTTTCTCAATTCTTCCATAGTTATTAATGGAAGACCTGCCTTCTTAAACTTTGTAATTAAGTCTTGTCTTCGTGGATTTACAGTTACACCATAATCTGTAACAACTACATCTACTGTACTTCCTGGAGTAACAATAGTAGTTACCTTATCAATTATGGTTGCAATTCTTCCTCTAGTAAGAGGTGCTACTAGGATTGATATTTCAGCATTAGCTGCTGTGTCACTATGTCCACCCGATGCTGCCCTAATAACTCCATCAGAACCAGATATAACATTAACATTAAAATCAGTATCTATTTCTAATGCACTTAGGATAACAAAATCTAATTTGTTAACTGCTGCAGATTTATTAAATGGATTAGCATAAAAATCTGCACTAACTTCTATATGTTTTTCATTTTTTCCAATGGACTCTGCAGCCTTTAAATCAAAGCATTGAACATCAAATAATGTATCACAAAGCCCCTCTTCTAAAAGGTCTACCATAGGTCCTGTAATTCCACCTAGGGCATAACTTAATTTAATATCTCTTTTCTTTAATTCTTCTTTAACAAAACGAGTAACTGCTAGAGATGCTCCACCACTACCTGTTTGCATAGAGAATCCATCTACAAATCTTCCTGATGCAAGCATTACATCAAGTACTCTTTTTGCCATTAAAAGTTCTTTTGGATTTGATGTAAATCTAGTTGCTCCAGACATTATTCCCTTGGAATCACCTATTTCATCAACTACAACTACATAGTCAACTTTAGTTTGAGGAATACTTTGTGGAACGTTAGGATAATCAACTAAAGTATCTGTAACTACAACTACTTTATTAGCATACTCTGCATCTACCTTTGCATATCCTAACGATCCACATATAGATTTTCCTTTTACACCGTTGGCATTTCCCATACAATCTGCAGATGGAGCTGCTATAAATGCTACATCTATTTTTAAATCTCCCTCTACAATAGCTCTAGCTCTTCCACCATGAGAACGAATAACTGCCGGATGATCTCCTAAAATTCCTTCTGATATTGCTGCAGCAAGCTTTCCTCTAAGTCCACTACTTTCAATTCTGTTTACAACACCATTTTCTATATGTGCTACAAGTCCATCATGAGCACTAGTTAGAGAACTTGATGCTACTCTTAAATTTTTGATACCCATTTCTGCTAATGTGTCTACCACCATCATTAAAAGCTTATCTCCAGCTCTAAAATGATGATGGAAAGAAATAGTCATTCCATCTTTAATTTCACATTTTTCTATAGCAACTTTTAAAGATTCTACAACTTTAGTTCTCTTTACTTGTTCTTTTAAGTTTTCACTATCACTTTCAACCATGGTTCCCTTTGGTTGATTAATAAATGGAGTTTCATAAACCTTTCTTTTCTCATAGCCTGGTATAGTATTTAATAATTCTTTACTTACTCTATTATTCATCATCTTCACCTCCAACTAAAACCCCTGCTGCTTTGGCAAGTTCTAGAACTCTTTGAGCTCTCTCTATAATTGGTTTATCTACCATTTTACCATCTACAGTAAATACTCCTTTATTTTCACGTAGTGCTTCTGCTGTAGCATCTACTATCTTTTTAGCTTTAACTATCTCTTTTTCACTTGGAGTATAAACACTGTGTATAAGTTCAACTTGTCTTGGGTGAATTAGTGACTTACCACCATATCCCATTCTCTTAATAAGATTCGCTTCTTTTAAGAATCCTTCATCATTATTTACATCAGAATAAACTGTATCTAATACTTCAAGACCACAAGCTCTACCTGCCATAGCAATCATTCCTCTAGCTACATAAAGCTCGTCCCCTTCTGGAGTTCTTGTTGTTTTCATGCTTGTTACAAAATCCTCACCACTTAAAGCCATACCTATTAATCTTTTAGTAGGCGACTTTGCTATGTCAAAGGAATGCATAACTCCTAACGCAGATTCAATGGCTACCATTATCTTTGTAGATCCAATTTCTCTTCCACAAGCCTTCTCTATTTTTTCTATTTCTCTATCTACAGTCATGACATCTTCTACAGTTTCAGTTTTAGGTATTCTAACAACTTCAACTCCACCTGTTACTATTGCTGCTAAATCCTCTTTCCAAAATTCTGTATCTAAACCATTGATACGAACCACTGTTTCTATGCCTAGTTCCTTATAGTAATCTCCCAGATTTTTTAACATATTGTGAACTAAAAATCTGGCAGAATCCTTTTCTGTTATAGCAATGGCATCTTCTAAGTCAAACATTACTGAATCCGGTTTGTATATGTGTACATCTCTTATAATTCCTGGATTATTTCCAGGAACAAATAACATTGAACGTCTTAATTTCATCTTAATCTCCCCTTACATCCATTTATATTCCTTGTTCTCAGCTGATCTATGAACTGCAGTCTGCACTCTACTTTTAATTACAGGGTTGATTGCACCTTTATCATTAGCAAATACTTTTGCATTTTCTACCCCTAAGGAGTTAAGAGTTTCTTTGATAACTGCTTCTATTTCCTCTCCAAATTGTGCTTTAACAGTACTTTCTAGAGTAATTTCTATTCCAGCAGTTGAGGGTTCAATTATAATTTGAATATCACTGGACTCCAATGTACCAGCACTAGCTACTGTTTTAAGTTCCATATTTACGCCTCCTGATTAAAAAATATTCACTGGGTTTGTATCCCTTTTCATACTTTAAATACGTTTTGTATACATCTTGTTTATAGTGTATACAATTTATTTATGAAAATCAATAGAATTTTGAATATTTTTTTAATTTTTTTTAAATAATTTATTGCAGATATATTAGATATCATATTTCTTATAAAACAAAAAGAATTGTTAATACACTTAGTATTAACAATTCTTTTTATATTATAGGTAATCCATTATAAGCTATTACTTAACCACTGCATTTTGAAAAGATTTTTTAGCACGTGTAACATGAACCCTTGCTCTTTCTTCAGCAAGTTGTTCATCTCCTACTTCTATAGCATCTACAATTTCTATATGCTCCTTAAGCGCATCTAGTTTTCTTTCTTTAGTCATTAAACTAATTTTTCTTAGGCTTTGTAAGTATTCATATATATATTCCATTTGTGATATTAATCTTTTATTATGACAAGCATCCAAAATTATTCTATTAAATCTATTGTGAACTTCTACATATTCCTTTTCTTCATTAGTCTCAATAAGTTTTTTCATATTTTCTATGATTTCTTTCAACTCTCTTATCTCAATTCTAGAAATATGCATACATGCTCCTCTTACTGCAAGTCCCTCTAAAACTTCGCGTATATCATAAATCTCTATAGCATCCTCAATGCAAATCCCCTTAACTATAGTTCCTTTTCTAGGAATATTCACAGCCAAACCTTCACTTTCTAACTGTCTTAAGGCTTCTCTAACAGGGGTTCTACTAACTCCCATAGCTGTAGCTATATTATTTTCTACCAATCTATCTCCTGGATTTATATTTCCTGTAAATATAGCCGTTCGAAGTTCTTTAAGAACTATTTCTCTTATAGATTTTTCTTTACCTTCATCTAAATTCTTTAAAACACTACTCATAAATATCTACATCCTTAAAAAATAATTTGTGACTATAACAGACATACTTTATTTTAGTTGTTAATTTTCATTACAAATAAAGTCATTCATTTAATATTTTATCTAATTAAAAATATTAATCCTATACATAAATATTGCATACCTTTAACTCTTTGTCAAATTTAATGATGCATAATACTTATGTATATAAAAGTAATTAAAATTTTAAAGGATTAGATTCTTACTTTGAAGCATCTGTTTGCTTTGGTTGGTTATATTTATTTATCTGTCTTTGATTCAAAAGGTGAGTTAGTTCTTCTTCAGATATATCTCCAAAATTTTTAAACTCATAGTCATTGTCTTTAAAATACTTAATTATAGAAGGAAGTGCCTTAGGTGTAGTAGAGTTTGAAGCCCCATCATGCATGAGTACTACGGCAGTGTTAGGATCTATAAAAGTTTTTTTAAGCTCTTTTCTAAAAGTGGATAAAAGTTTTTCTACAGGTACATTTGTAGATAGAGCATCCTCAATAGATATATTCCAATCCACATAGTACAATCCCTCATCACACAACTCATTTCTAATAGCTCTTACAGTTCCTTTATCTCCTA
>Ga0213828_1001545_pt1 | contig 18566 bp, 20 predicted proteins | sample MC6MC0897MG_FD_180664 | JGI IMG/M metagenome (GOLD analysis project Ga0213828, IMG submission 180664) | Enriched soil aggregate microbial communities from Iowa State University, Ames, United States - MC6-MC0897-MG | ecosystem: Environmental > Terrestrial > Soil > Unclassified | place: USA: Iowa... | reverse complement strand
CGATATAAGGCCGCAACTGCGCCATCGCCTCGCTACGGCTGACCACCGGCGCATCACTGCCAAACAGCAGCTGATCCACCTCAGCCAGCACATACGAGTTGTGGTACGCCTCGCGCCCCATCATCACGCCATCGAACGTCTGAAGGTGCGCCTGGCACTCTTCCAAGGTCTTGATGCCGCCGTTGAGCACAATCTCCAGGTCCGGGAAGTCCGCTTTCAATTGCGCGGCCACGTCGTAACGCAGCGGCGGAATCTCACGGTTTTCCTTCGGCGACAGCCCTTCGAGAATCGCGATCCGCGCATGCACGGTAAAGCTGCGGCAGCCCGCCTCGCGCACCGTACCCACGAAATCACACAACTCGGCATAGCTGTCACGGCCATTGATGCCGATGCGGTGCTTCACGGTGATCGGCGTCGACACGGCATCACGCATGGCCTTGACGCAATCGGCAACCAACACGGGGTGGGCCATCAGGCAGGCGCCGATCATGTTGTTCTGCACCCGATCGCTCGGGCAGCCGACGTTCAAATTGACCTCGTCATAGCCCGCCTCCTCCGCCAGGCGCGCACACGCGGCCAGGTCGGCCGGCACGCTACCGCCCAGTTGCAGCGCCAGCGGGTGCTCGGAGACGTCATGGCGCAGGAAACGGTGGGCGTCGTTGTGCAGCAGGGCGCCGGTGGTGACCATTTCGGTGTAGAGCAGCGTGTGCTTGGAGAGCAGGCGCAGGAAGAAGCGACAGTGGCGGTCGGTCCAGTCCATCATGGGGGCAACGGAGAACCGGCGCGACGGCTCAGGCCTTGTCGCAACTGGGTTAGAGCCTGATTTTGCGGTCATTTCGTTCAACGTGGTTCATACCGGATTCGGGGTTTTCAGGGTGATTTCAGCAAGCGATGGCTGCGATGTAGCAACCGGGCTGCAACGTGTGGCAAATGCCCGTGGCAACGGGCAGCGCACGCAGGGTAGATTGTCAAGCCTGCTACACAGGCCCTGCTCGCTTGAGGAGAGAAGGCAGCTAGTTTACCAAGAGAGATCGCGGTTCGTCCGGAAACACGCCCTTCGAATGCTGATGCCGCGACATGAGGCCCTACACCCTCAGCCTCGGTGAGCCATGGTCACTAAATGTAGAGCGCCTCACGGACGCCGGCGCAGGTGACCACTCTGCATCATTGGTGATCCTTCGGCGTCGAGATCGGGCAACCCCCCAGCCCAAGTGCGGCCAACGAAGCCCCGATGCCTTTCCACACTACAGTCCATCGTTGGCCACCAGCACCAGCGTCGGCAGCCTAAATTTCAAACGCTACGCTGCACTTGTAGGAGCTGGCTTGCCTGCGATGGGCTGCGCAGCAGCCCCAATATAGGCGACACCCTCTCAACCCTGAGCGCGCATATTGCAGCAATCTCGCTCAGAGATCAGATTGCGTCTGTCAAATTAGCGACAGGCGCTCTTGAGCAGATGGGGCCAAAATGGGGCAAACCATACGCCATTCCATTCCAAACCATGCCAAACCATGCCTTTGCATAAGTTGATGCCAGAATGCAAAAAGGCGCCCAACGCCTGATACTGCAGGGGTTGGGCGCCTCATACTGTTCCTACTGCAGCACAATCGGGGTGTGCTTCGGTTTCAGGACGAGGGTCCGCTTTCGACCCATTGCGGACACTGCGGCCCGCCTCAGTTCATTGAGCCTCAGCGCACTATGATTTCGTCAGGGAAGTAAACGCCCACAGAGCGGTTGGGGCGTACTCCTAAAACCTCACCGGCCATGCTCTGCACCACCGTCTGCCCGCCTTCTATGGGCATTCCAGTACATCGATCCTCGGCTTGTGCGTCCGGTGGCAGGCTGAACAGCATTTGGCCTTGATAACGGCTGACCTGGATGTCGGCAGGATAGTGAACAGGGCCGAAGTCGAAGGGTTGGTTCGAGTAGCCTTCCCATGAGCGACCTTCCCCGTAAGGCCTGTCCAGAATCATGATCAGTGAGCGCAGTTCGATCCCCTGTACCTTGACCGGGCTTTCCTCGGACCTAGCCAGCCAACCAGTAGTGTTGGAGGATACCCTCACCGGCCCAGGCCAGACGATGCCGCCCAGGACTGTACCTGGCGCCAGCGTGCATCGACTCATCTTCCATTCGGAAAACTTGAAATGAGCACCGAATGGAAAATCGAACTCGATCTCCCCAGGCTCACATTTCCATCCTGCCAGGTCATGGGCTGACAGAGTCTCTACCGTCGCGAAACCGTGCCCCTGCGCCAGTTCCAGACGACGCACGGGCATACCTAAGAAGTGACCTGGCGTGCGCTCGAAATCAGCCTGCTCCAGACTCTGCATGCCATAGGGCACGGGATCGCCGGACAGGTCGTTGAAAGGCTCCAGGTTTCGCAAATGGACTCGCGTCCCGGCTGGAAGCACCAAATCACCGATCACTTCCTCGTGTTCGAGGCGGGGATTGTGCGCACGCCAATCCTGCCAGAGGCTGTTGGTGGACTCGATGTAAGGCACACTGCCGGCTGCAAGAAACACCAGCAACAAGCCGAATCTCCAGCGCCGCGCCGCCATATAACGACGGCTTCGCGGAATCAGCAAGGCGATCAGGCCGGCGATGAAAAGCCAGAGAAAAACTTCGGAAAAAATGTAGATCATGTAGCCGAGCAACATGAGTGGCATATCGACAGGAATCATGGACGTCCTTGTGAACCCTTCTATGAACGTCGCAGAATAGGCCAGATGGCATTGATGCCCCAAGCCTGGTCATAGAAGGACATCCCAAGGCATGACGCCTGACGAAGCTTTACGATTCACCCGCACGGTCGCTGGGCTCTCGATCACAACAGTGATCCTGGGCCTAATCCTGGCGCTCTACGTGCTGCAATCGCCAACCACTTCCCCTGTCAAAATCTCGGGCATTCTTGCGTTCGCCGTCTTGGGGCTCACCAACCTAATTTCGATGATATTGAACGCGATTTACTGGTTTATCCGGCGGGAGCCAAAATGGCTTTCGGTAACGCTCTTGGTTCAAGCCGTTGTGGCAGTTGTCACGTTGATTCCATTCTTCTAATCAGTTTATTTGTACGGCTAAGCAGTCTCAACATAGAGCTAGCCCGTAGCGCCAAACTGCCAAGGAGGCAATCTGTATGAAACCGGCAAATTTCTGGAAGCACGCCTTGTGCATTGCAGCAATCGGCTGCTGTGGTTCAAGCCACGCGGCAGCGTTACCACAGGGATGGCAGATCCGCCCGCCTGCGGCCGAGGACCTCGAACGTGGGTTGCCGTCGGCTTTGCAGTCGCAGGAATTGGCCAAAGACGGGCGCAGGCTTGCCAGTGTAGAAATCGTCGTCGATCTGCCGTACACCCAGGTTATGCCGATAGTCGCTTCGGCATTGAGGCAACTTGGCCCTGTGGACGACGAGATTGTTCAACAACCGTTGTCGCGCCTGAGCGACGACTGGGGCGAGGTACTGCTGTCGCGTCGACCCGATCTGGTGAAAAACCTGGTCGACCAGGTCGTTCTACCCAAGTTGCAGCAGGATGTTCGTGAGGGGGCGTTGGCCAGTTCCGAAATTCCCAATCATATTGCCCGTATCGAAAGGACTATACGCTTTCAATCAGGCAACGCGCTCATGGGGCCTTTGACGGAGCCATTCAAACACTGGCACGGCAGCGTGCGACGTACTCACGGCGCACTTGGGCGCAGTACAAGCATTCTCGTTGCCAACGTGAAGCAACTTGACGCTGTCTTTGGGCGGCCTGCCAGCGCAGTCTACCTGACGCGAGTCGAAGAGTTTCCCAACCCCGAAGCCAACTTCATCGGCCGGCTACGGGAACTTTCCAAATTCGACATCTTCAGTCCTACCGCCCCCGATCGGTTGCATCGGCAAAGCGTGCCCCAGGATCTGTTCAGCCTGGTTTACGGTGCGTTGAGTGCACTGCCCCAGGCCAATCTGCAACTGGGAGCAAACCCAGAACAGTGGCGCGCGCCTGCAACACCAACTCCAACCCCGCTGGTTAGTGAGCCCAAACTCACCCTTCCGGACAGCCATGCGAAGATACTCCAGGCAGCCGCGGTGTTCGCTGTGCGCAGCACAGACAAATTCACCGTACTGGCCGATGACAGCGTCTTGCTATATCGCAACCACCCACGCGCACTGCTTTATTGGTCGCCAGCCACGGGTGGCGAGCCGCGCGAGGTCTGGACGTCTGCTGGGAGTTACAGCAAGTCGCAATTGGCCCGCGATGTCAGTGGGACTTCGGCGTACCTGGCATTGGAAGGTCTGGTAATTCGTTTTGACGCGAAAAGCAAAACGCTGGCCGCACACCCGATGGCCTACGACACACCCGACCGGCTGGGCTACAAATACATGGACTACTTGCATGATGGAGATGGCGTACCGCTTACTTTCCGCCATAACTCTCGCGGCAATCGGGATACGCTGGAAGTGTGGGAGCCGGCTGCAAAACCCGCTAAAGATGGTAGCGAATGGTCGTATACGCTGCGCTTTGCTTCCCCGCGCCAGGACATGATGAAGGGGTCATCGCGGACCGACGATCAGATCAAGCCCGTGCATTGGGATGGGCCGATGCCCACCGCATGGGTTGAAGACCTTTACGGGCTCACCGAGATCAATGGCAAGACGGGCCATGTGCTGCGCGTGGTGAAGCTGCCTCGGCGTTTTGGTGAGGTCGACTTGCATGATGACAGCGGCATGGCGCAGTTGACTCCGGAGCCATTTGGTTCGGCCAAAGGCGGGTGGATTGCCGTCGGCTTCCTGTTGATGGAGGGCCAACGGCGCAAGCCTGGTCTGCATGTTGTCGACATCGCCAGTGGCAAAGTTCGCTATTCGCTGACGCTCCCGGGGCAGGACTCGCTGGGTACCGCAGCGGGTTCGCCTGACGGCCGGCTGCTGGCAGTGGGCACCGGCAGCCCTGAAAATGCGGTAGTGCTATGGGACCTGCAAAGCGGGCGATCGCTAACGCTGAAAACCGATGACGTCAAATGCAGTGGTATTGAGGAACTGCAATGGAGCCTGTCAGGTAAACATCTATGGGGGCGATGCTGGAGCGGCCTGATTGCCTGGGATGTGCCAGGAAGTTGGTGAGCCTTGGTTTTCATTTGACGTTTGCTTGAGAGTCGTCGCATTTGCGCAATTATCAGGAGCGACGCCATAGGCAGGCGCCGACCAAGGCAACGCAGCCGGCTACCAGGAACGTCCATAGGTTCAGCCAGCCAAAAAATACAAACGTATCGGATACGCCCGATGCGTCGCTGCCGCTTACCCCAGCGGCGCTGATGCCGATGATGAGCAGTCCTACCAACGGTGCAGTGATCAAGTAGAGCACGCCAAGAAAGAGAAGTCGCCGCCGCGTCAGAAAGGTCCGAATGTCCTCGGATCGCCGCTTCATGCCAATGATCTTGCACGGCAATGTGGCAAGTGATCCTATCGCATATAGCCACATGCCAAGAATTACGATTGCTGTAAAGGACATGCTACGTGTATCTCCTGAGGCTACCGTGGGGAGCGCTGGCTATCGACCCAAAGCTGCCCTTCATGAAGGGCAGGATTCGGCCGGTAGCGAGTGAATACTGCTTTGCTTAATCGGCTTCAAGGCCCAGGGCGGCACAAAAACATCATTCTTGACCAAGGTACCAGATCGGTATGCCAGGTTTACCAGGGTGTAGACCACCCTTTTCTGGAGGTGTATCGCACATGAATGGTTGTACACGCACAACCTTCTGCCCCGTTGCCTCTATGTATTTAGCGATTAACTCGCAATTATCTGAAAGCGCGTACTTAGACTTCAAAATCGCCCGACGCTCAGCTTCGACAATTTTGGGGATGGACTCATCGGTTGATGCTCTGATATTGTAAGTTTTGCCTGGCTCCAGAATTTCGCCATCCGCATTACTTGCCAAAAACCATGTTTTCGTATTGGTCGTGGCTTTCGATGTGATTTCGAAGGCAACTAAAGTTGCAGGTTTTGACCCGTTATTGGTCAACATAAGCTGGGCGGTTTTGTAATCACCACCTGTGATGGAGATTTGTAGCTCTGCTCGCTGGGCATCGAACAATCGCTCCACAGGTTTTGTGGCAGCGATTGATAATAAGCTAAGGACTAACGCAACCACTGAGGTTGGAGAGTTCACGAACCTTCGCCAGCCTTGGGGTTGGCCGCACTGCCGACAACGAATCGCATGAACATGAATTATTTCTTTGCAGGCGAAACAGCACTTTTCTAGGCTTTCCACGCATTCCCTCAACGAGTCTATTTAAGCCATGCATCGTCACTAGAACTGGCAGCCAGTATTGATCGCCAATCCACGCCGTTCATGTATGTTATCGACCGAGATCTTGCTTTACAGAGCTGTTGTGTGATTTTTTAGCTTCAGCTGATCCCGCAGCGTGCCCGGTGCTTAGCCGCCATTACGAAGGGTAGCAATGGGTCGTAAGCGATCACTCGCGAAGGGCAGCTTCCGACCCATAGCGGACGATCATTCAACCAATTCAAGCCACGGCCAGCGCGCCTGGTAGCTGGCAGCTTTCGCCCTGAACAAGTCCGGACGCGGATTCAACTCGTTCATCTTGAGCCAGTTGTTCAAGAGGTCGTTCAGGCCATGGGTGCTGTACAGCTTACCCGTACAAGCGTCAACGCCTAGGCAGGTCGAGCGGATCAGATAGCGGTCGATACCATCTGTTACTTTCTTCAGCGGTGAATAGGCGCCGCCAAATTTCCGTTCGTACCACAAATGCACGCGGGCCTGGTTGCGTATTTCGACATTAACGTCCAAGTGCGAGAACGCTTGATGAGCCCGGGCTATAACCCGGTTTTCCGCTTCCCATGACAAGTCATCGTCGAAATAGGCAACGTCATAGTCCTTGATACCCCATTCGGGAAGTTGTCCCGAGCGGTGATTCCAGAACGTCTGGAACAAAGCGCCTGCGGCCAGCATGGAATGAGGGATACCGAGCGTTGGTAGGATCTCCAATAGCGCTCGGTTTATTGGGTTCTGACGGATGATCGCAAGTAGCTGCTCATCGGTAAGTGAATGCATGGGTGCCGTCCTTGGTGCCTTTACAGAGGGCTGAGCTTACCTAAACGGCATCGAGACCAGTGGATATCCAGCAAAAGCTCGATAGCCACTCTCCACCAGCAGTAACCATAGGTCGAATGCAGGCAGTCGCGGCTGACCGCAGTCGACCCATAGCAGCCCTCCATGCCTGGTTCCAAAGACAGTAATCGCTCAAGGCATTAAATCGATCAAGCGTGCTTGCGCTGAGCGATAGAGTGGTGCGCCTCGGTGGCTTCGGCACACCGGTATCGGGCAGATGCCAGTTGCCCAAGCGCACCTTCGCTGCAACGCTCGAATTCCTCGGAAGCCGGGGCATCCTGGCTATGGGAACTGACGTGTTGCGATGTGGCCGGTTGCAGGTAGCGGATCGCGCGCGCGGCCTGCCAGATGCATCGACTACCACCGCGCCGCGGGCGTTGCCGACTTAATCTCAGCCCACTCCTACGCAGCGAGCCGGTAAAGCCGTTCATGTCTGTTAGTCCGCACCTACATCCCCAGTCAGTGCACCTCAGGCGCAGGCAGCCCGCAACTGGACAAGTTACTTTTGGTAGGTTACTTTCGGTATATAGCGCAGCTCTCTGTTGAACGGCGAGCTGCTCACCTCGCATTTGGAGAGCCAACCATGCACAGCTTGATCGTCGTCGCCCACCCCGACCCCCGTTCATTGACCCACGCTGTCGCTCAGCATATAGCACAAGCCATCACCGCTTCGGGCTCTGAGCACAGCACCGAGCTGGCTGACCTGGCTGCCGAGGGCTTCGACCCGCGCTTCACCTTGGCGGATCAAGCGTTATTTCTGAAGCAGGCTGCTCCCCCCGCCGACGTGGCGGCAGAACAAGAACGAATTGATCGAGCGCAGGCTCTGGTAATCGTCTGCCCGATCTACTGGTGGTCCTTCCCAGCCCTGCTCAAGGGCTGGATCGACCGCGTTTTTGCGCAGGGTTGGGCCTATGAAGAAACCAGTGACGCCAAAGTAGTGAAGAAATTGCGTCGCTTGCGGGTGCACCTGGTAGGCATCGGCGGCGCCAATGAAGGCACATACATGCGCCACGGCTATGCATCCGCCATGAGAACCCAGATCGACCACGGCATTTTCGACTACTGCGGTGCAGAGGTGCGCAGCTCCTGCCTGCTGCTTCCCGCAGATGCGGACTCTGCTGAGGCCCATCTCGACACGGCACACAGGATCGGTGCTAGCATCTTCGCGCCTCGACCCGTCAACATGGAGCGACAAACCTGCGCATGAATTCACCACATCACCAGCCCACGCGCAGCCGCCTCAGCAGGGAAGCGCGCGCGCGCCAGTTGCTCGAAGTCGCCTGGACACTAATAAACGAGGAGGGCACGGATGCGCTCACGCTCGGTCGGCTGGCCGAGGCGGCAGGTGTCACCAAACCGGTGGTCTACGATCACTTCGGCGCCCGAGAGGGTTTGCTGGCGGCACTGTATGAAAACTTCGACGTTCGCCAGACCATACGCTTCGATACCGCTGTCGCAGCTGCCGAGCCCTCGTTACCGGACAAGGCGAGGGTTTTCGCCGACGCCTATATCGATTGCGTGATCACCCAGGGACGTGAGATCCCGGGAGTGTTGGCTGCCCTTAGCGGCTCGCCGCAATTGAACCTGGTCAAGCGCCAGTATCAAAAGGCGCTGCTCGAAAAATGCGCCGGGATATTTGCGCCTTTTGCCGGACCCGATGGCATAGCCCATGCCAGCCTTTGGGCTATGTTGGGGTGCGCCGATGCACTGTCGGATGCTGCGGTGTCAGGCGACATCACTGAGCATGAGGCTAAGGAGGAATTGCGGCTGAGCATCCTGGAGGTTGTTCGGCGCAGCAGGTGAGGGAGATGCTCATGGCCGTTGGTTCGAAAGCAGTCAAGCGCTACCGGCCGCTTTCGAGCCATAGCGGTAATCCAGATAGAAGCCCCAGCCATCTAGGTATAGGCTGTGCGTTTCTGAAATGGATTTCCTGGGGAGGGCAAGTGGCTTATGACAAGTTCCGAAATTCACGAGCGGTTGAACAACCGTCGGTTCACTGTAGCCAACAACTCCCAAGGGCTATCGGGTAGTGGAACGGTATTTCACTATCTCGTCGACGGTGGAGCCATCACCGGTACTTATCACGGCGGCCGGATCCGCATGGGCAGTCAAGTGGGGCGCGTGACGGGCAGCAACACCATCGAATTTCTTTATCACTGCCTTACCACTGATGATGAGATCCTTGCTGGCTGGTCGCGCGGTGAGATTGGCCAAGACGATCATGGGCGCACGACGCTTCAATTTGTTTGGGGATGGTTATCCGGTGCGACGGGTGGGGGCGAGTCTAGTTACATCGAGCTTGTCGATTAGCTGGCCTATCGCAGAAGCAGCGATTCTCGAACGTCTTCAATGGGTCGAAAGCAGACCGGCACGACGGCCCACCTTGGTCGGGACATTCCCGTATGCGTTACACAAGCAAAGGACGAAGGAAGCTTCTCTCGTAGCTCACGATGAACTTCAATTCGGACGCTTCCTCCACCAAACGCACGCACTCGGGATCGTGCGTTGCTTCCTGGCGATATCGTTCGTAGTCGGCAAGGCTTGCGAAACTGAACAGGCAATAGGCGACGTTGCTCGCTCCTTCAGCCGGCAGGAAATATCCATGGTGCTGGCCACCCATACAGGTTACAACCGTGATCCATGAGCGCGAATAGCGTTCGAAAGCATCGATCTGATAGGGGTCGATAATGTATCGGACATGGCAGGTAATCATGAAATCGTTCCTTGATTTAATCGCCTGATTCTATGGGTTCCGGCCTGTCGGTCAAGAGTGACCGCAACAACCTTGAGACTGTGCGCAAGTTTGGGATTCTGTCGTCAATGCCGGCCATATCACTGGCAGCTACGGGTACAATAGCTGCCGGTGATACTGGGCAGAATTGGCCAAAAAACCGACTGGTCTTCAGTGCTGGATCATAGATCGTAAGCTTATCTCGGAGGCGCAGGAAAGCCATGATTTCTTGATGCCCATACAACAATCAGCGTTGCGACCAGCAAAACTAGCAGCGCAGGCGAGAACGCCGCCACGCCTAGGCGATCCAGTAGAACGCCGCCGATTATGCCGCCGCCCGCGATCGCCATATTCCAGGCGGTGACCAGCATTGACTGCGCAACGTCGGCCCCCTCGCCAGCGGTCTTGGCGATGGCGGTCTGGAACAGCGTTGCCGCGCCGCCGAAGGCCAGGCCCCAGGTGGCCACCGCAACATAAACCATGGTCGATGCATCAGCAGCTACGCCGAGCGCCACCGCCGCCAGGCCGAACAAAGCCGTGATGGTGATCGTCAACATGCGCAGATGACGGTCGATCAGCACGCCGATGATCCAGATACCCAGCAGGGACGTGACGCCGAACACCAGTAACACCAAGTCCGTGCGTTCGGCCATGCCCGTCGCCGCAAGGAACGGCGCAATGTAGGTGTACAGGATATTGTGCGCGAGCACGAAGACCAGCACCACGAAAAGCACCGGGCGCACACCGGCCACGGTGAACACACGACCCAGCGACAACCGCTTGCCCGCTACCTGCCCGGCGAAGTCCGGCACCTTGACGCGAACCCAGAGCATCAGCATCAGTGCTAATCCGCTCATGATGCCGAAGCACGGCCGCCAGCCCACCCAATTGCCTAGGAAGGTTCCAGCCGGCACGCCGAGCGAGAGCGCCAATGGCGTGCCGACCATCGCAATGGCGATAGCTCTGCCTTTCTGGTGTTCGGGCACCATGCGCGCTGCATAGCCGGCCAGCAGCGCCCAAAGCAGTCCGGCCGACACGCCTGCCAGGAACCGTGCAACCATCGTCAGCACATAGCTGCCGGAAAACGTGGTCACGGTATTGGCAACCACGAAGCCGGCGATGGTCGCCAGCAGCAGCGGACGACGGCGCACGCCCTGCGTGGCGGCAGTCAAGGGGATCGCCGCGACCAGCGAGCCGATGGCATAGATGGTTACGAGCTGCCCGGCTAGAGCCTCGGATATTCCAAGGCCGACGCTGATCTGAGGCAATAACCCGGCCGGCAAGGCTTCGGTCAGGATCGTGACGAAGCCAGCCAATGCCAGGGCCAGCAGTGATGCGATGGGAAAGCGTGCGCTTTGCGCGCCGAAGCCAAAAGTTGCAGTCGAAGTTTCCATAGGCCTGCCTTTTCAAGTACCGGTGACGAGCGCAAATGGCACGGAATCGGGACGAAATGAACGTTGGCCGTTATGCTGAGAATATTTCCGATACAAGACAATAATGCTAACGTTCAGAACATATCGGACAAATATTCATAAATAGGCAAGACATTGGAATCCCTCAACAGCATAGCTTTCTTTGTGCAGGCGGCAGAAACCCGCAGCTTTTCCGAGGCTGGGCGCAGCCTCGGGGTGTCCTCGTCGGCCGTAGGGAAAAGCGTGTCGCGGCTGGAAGATCGGCTGGGCGTGCGTCTGTTTCATCGCAGCACGCGCAGCATCACGTTGACCGCCGAGGGCGCGCTGTTCCTCGAACGCTGTCGACGAATTCTGTGCGAAGTCGAGGCGGCCGAACTGGAACTCTCCGAAACCCAGCAAGCGCCAAAGGGGCGGCTGCGCATTAGTCTGCCCCTGGTCCAAACGCTGGTCATGCCCGCGCTGATTGCCTTCATGCACCGCTACCCGGCCATCGAGTTGGACATTGATTTCTCGGATCGCTTGGTGGACGTGATCGAGGAAGGCTTCGACGTCGTTATGCGTACCGGCGAACCGACCGATTCGCGCCTCATGTCGCGTTCGCTCGGAAGCTACCGGCTGCAACTTGTTGCCTCGCCCGGCTACCTGGCGAGCCGCAGGCCGCCCGAGGTTCCTGCCGATCTGGCGCACCACGCCTGCTTGCACCACAGGTTCCCCACTTCTGGAAAACTCGAGCCGTGGCCCTTGAAGCGCGCTAAAGGCACGCCAGAATTCACAATGCCTGCCTCGATGATATGCAACACCTCTGCCGGGTTGATGGATATAGCATTAGCGGGCCTAGGCATCGCGTGCCTACCGGACTTCATGGTGCGGCAGGCCATCGAACGAGGAGAGCTGGACTCTGTGTTGGACACATACATCGAACACCAAGGCACCTTCCGGTTGCTCTGGCCATCTAGCAAGCATCTTGCGCCTAAGCTTCGTGTTTTTATCGACTTTATGGTCGACGCGCTTTTTGCGAAACAGGTCGTGGTGTAAGGAAAGACCGGGAGTACGAGCTGCTGTGCGAAAACGAGCTTACGCCTCTCCACAGTGTTCGCTTGTACGCCCTGTCTCCGGATACTTCGATGGCACCCTCTGGCCGTTAGCTGCCTTTTTGAAGGCAGCTATGTGTCGGTAGCAGCCATTTGCGGCGGGCAGCTATCAACCCACTGTGCACGTTTCATACAACCCATTGGAGCCACGGCCAACGCGCCGAGCGGCTTGTTTTACGGGCAATTGGGAGCCAAAAGAGCGACCGAGATGCCAGCCAATAGCTCAACATTGGTCAATGCGCGTGATCGGCCCGAATCGTTTGAAGGAACAATTCAGGCGCATCGCTCGCGGTATCCCTTTAGAGGCGTTAACTCGCCGAAGGTCATCGATAGTAACGGCAGGATCCGCTGAAGTCGCGATCGTGCTCGCGCAGGACCCAGACAGACAGACCTTGTGCACAACAATATTGCCTGCCGTGTCGTCCTGATTACGCTGCCCTTGCCCATTGGCGGATGCTACAGATGCAGTGGTGAGCGCTTGAGCTGCATCGTTGCCGACAACAGCGGATGACTCGCAAGTATTGAGCGCCGCGCAGGCTGCCACGGATCCGAGCACTGACAATCCCGTCTGGAAAATCGTGTCAGCTGTTGCCCCGTTTTTTTCAACGTAACCTGATGTAGGCCCTGCATAGAGTTCAGTGATGGAGTAAGCCACTCGAGCTTTACCTTGATAGGGCACTTTGTAGCCCGCTGCTTCCAATACTTGATTTACGCGTTGGGCAATTTCGTCGTGGCCATCAGTTGACGTGGCATTGACCGTGCCAGACCAGCCATCCGGATCTCGCAGGTAACTATTTACGAAGGTCGATTGGACATGGATCGGACCTTCTTCAAACACAGCCAGCGTGTTAGGAGAAGAACACCCTCCCAAGCCTGCACTCAAACACAGCGAAATACACAGTTGATTGATCTTGGCCTTCAACGCTCTTACCTAAATAGACGTGTGCCACCAGGTTAATGGCTCTTAGCCATTATTACTAGCTTTGATTCACGCCTGGAGGATTTGCCACTGCGTGTGCTCCACCCTAGAGATCGAGTGCCAAGCGCGACGTATCACACGCTGCGCTTGATCTTGCTGTGTGCGTCAGGTCGGACCAGACAGTCGCGAGTGACCGCTATCGACCCGAAACGGTCCCTACATGCCCTGGGGTTAGTGCGGTGTTCGGATGTGTTCGCCTCGACATCTTCAGCGCCTATGAGATCGAGCGCCGCCCGCGCGGCGCATCGCGGATAAATCCGCTCCTACGTTTGTTTCAGACCAGTAACGTCAGTGACAGACGCGCGCGAACCCTTGTTTGTACGACTCGATATTGCGTCATGCACCAAGGCGGTCGCGCGCACCCCTCAGACATAATTGGCCAAAAACAAACGTAGGAGCGGATTTATCCGCGATGCGCCGCGCGGGCGGCGCTCGATCTCATAGGCGCAGACGATGTCATGGCGAACGTCCGCAATGGGTCGGAAGCTGCCGGTCGTGAATGGCTGCTTTCGACCCAAAGCAGACGTTGAGCGGGATCTTGGTTACAACCTTAAGTGTGGAGCGCCGATTGCTGATCGGCGTCCACCATGACGCTAGCGGGCTGAGCGCCATGGAATCCGTCACTTTCATCTCCCGATCGCGCTTCGGGGGAATGAATCGGAGTCGGCCCTATACGGGCACCGCTCGCGGCTGCCCACATTGCGAGCCGGCGACGTTGGTCTGAAGCCGCATTCGATCGATCAGTCCCTAGGCAGTGCGAAAATAACTCAATGGTCCTGTAGGTCATTACTGCATTTGGTGCAGTTATGCGATGCAATTATCCTATATTGCAAGCGTGGGAATGAATTTCCATACTAATCGTGATTACTGACCAACTGGAGCAAAGCCGTGGCCCAAGCAATCCGTTTTGATCACCCAGGGGAACCGTCCGTTCTCTCCCTCGAAGCAGTGACTGTGAAAGCTCCGGGAGCCAATGAGGCGCTCATTAGACATGAGGCTATTGGAGTCAATTACCTGGATGTGACACAACGCAATGGTGCTGTGAAGGTGCCACTGCCTTCTGGCTTAGGCCTTGAAGGTGCAGGCACTGTTGTATCGGTTGGGCCTGGGGTTACAAATGTACGGCCAGGTGACCGGGTGGCCTATGCGACTGGCCCGCTAGGCGGCTATGCAACGGAACGGCTCTATCCAGCTGACCGACTGGTCAAGCTCCCAGGTGCGGTAACATTTGCCGAGGCTGCCGCTGTGTTATTCAAGGGCATTACGGCTCAGTACCTGCTCAAATCAACATATGCGGTGGGCCCTGGCACTACAGTGCTGCTGTATGGGGTATCGGGTGGCCTTGGCCAGATCATGGGGCAATGGGCCAAACATTTAGGGGCTGTTGTCATCGGCGTCGTTTCCAAGCCAGAAAGCATTGTGCGTGCTAGGTCTGTCGGATGTGACGAGGTGTTGGTGTTCGATCCGCACACGCTTGCATCAGACGTGGCAAAAATTACCCAGGGGCGCAAAGTAGACGTCGTCTACGATCCTATTGGCAAAGTCTCTTTCGAAGCATCATTGGACAGTCTCCGGCCTCGCGGGTTAATGGTGTCATTTGGGGCATCGTCGGGTGCTCCATCTGCAGTTGAACTTTCGACCCTCAACACCAAGGGCTCACTGTTTCTAACGCGTCCTTCTATCGCTGCACACACCGCTTCCACAGCTGAGTACCAAGAGCGAGCGGCTGATGTACTGGCAGCGGTCGAGACAGGAATCATTACACCCCGTATCTGGAAGACCTATCCACTTGCCGACGTTGCGGCGGCGCACGAAGCGCTCGAAACGGGAAAATCAGCAGGCGCGATTGTCCTTACGCCATGACCGTAGACGTTCTTGATAGTCAGCATAGTGATGAGATAGCGGCCTTTCTTGCGGTAGCTGGCCAAGGCTCATTCGTGGCCGCTGGAAAACTGCTACAACGTCATCCGACGGTAATTTCCAAGCGCCTGGCCGCGATGGAAAAGCGGCTGGGTGTTCGCCTCATGGAACGTTCCACTCGCCAAGTCCGTATTACAGAAGTGGGTGCAAAGCTTGAGCAGCGGTTGAGGTCTGCACTTGGACTGATTGCTGATGCTGAGCAGGAAGCCACTTCTGGTGCGACGCAAGTCCGTGGGTTGTTACGATTGACGCTGCCGGCCGCTATGGGCCGATTGTGGCTGGGTCCAATGCTGCCAGAGTTCCTAAGCTTACATCCCGGTGTCTCAATCGTCGCGGATTACAGTGAGCACGTGGTCGATATCATTGAACAAGGTTACGACATCGCTATTCGTATAGGTGAGCTTGAGGACAGCAGACTGATCGCGACCAAGCTCTGTGATCACCATCGCATGTTGTGCGCTTCCCCTGCCTATATCGACAAGTTCGGTAAACCGCAGGTGCCCAAAGATCTCACCAATCATAACTGCCTTCGTTTCAGCGGCCTTGCATCCTTTCCAGAATGGCGCTTGCACCGAGCAGACCGTCTGGAGACTGTGATGACCAGGGGGTCGTTGACCTCGAACGACAGCGAGACTCTCCTGTCGGCCGCTTTATCAGGGCTTGGAATTTTGGGTGCTGGCGAGTGGCTGATGAGCCGGCAGATTGCCTCGGGGGATCTTGTTCGCGTGCTGCCTGAATGGCGGCTCGATCCTTTGGGTGGCGTTTACCTGGTGAGGCCGTCATCGAAATTTCCTTCCGCCACGGTTCTCGCATTCAAAGCTTGGATTGAATCCAAATTATCAAGCGCGCCGCCCTGGGAAACAACCCATCGGTAATCACGCTTCACACGATAAAGGAGGAGACCGCTTGTTAAAAGGCGTTGGTTTATCTGTTACGTCATCTACAATTTTTGCAGGTCTGTATTTCTACGCTACATTGCTCCACCCACTCGATGGCCAGGCAATATTTGGATGGCGGATGCTATTAATGCTTCCATTCATCACATTATTTTTGATCCTCTCCAAGGACTGGGGCAGCGTCGTTAAACTTTGCAAGCGCATTCGAACCGTTCCGACACTACTTCCCCTGCTGTGCGTTAGCAGTGCCCTCTTGGGAACCCAGCAGTGGCTGTTCATGTGGGCACCCCTCAATGGCCATGGCCTGGATGTATCCTTAGGTTATTTTCTGTTGCCGCTCGTGATGTTGTTCATTGGGCGTATTGCATATGGCGAACATCTCACCAGGCTGCAGAAACTTGCGGCTCTTTGCGCCGCAGTGGGCGTAGCGAATGAGGTTTACAGAGTCGGTGGAATCTCATGGCCCACGCTAGTGGTCGCGATCGGATTTCCTCTCTATTTCCTATTGCGCCGGCGCTTGGGGTCCGCTCATACCGGAGGCCTTTGGTTCGACATTCTGCTGACTTATCCGGTTGGTGCCTATTTCGCTTTTGAGCACGGCGCAGGCATCAGTGCCATCGTCGAAGAACCGCGTATGTATCTGCTGATGCCCCTCCTGGCGATCATCAGCGCTGCAGGATTCATTAGTTACACCGTGGCCAGCAAGCTCTTACCGTTCAGCCTCTTTGGGCTGCTGGGGTACTTGGAACCGGTATTGATGGTTGGCGTGGCGCTTATGCTGGGTGAGCAAATTCAAACCGGAGAATGGATGACGTATCTTCCGATATGGCTCGCGGTCGGTGTGTTGGTATGGGAGGGCATTCGTCATTTGGCGAGCATATCCATTCGCCAAAAATCACCAGGTAACTGTCCAGGCGCGACGTGTCAAGGCTGAGAAAAACGAGATTAACGCCACGGAGTGCTAAAAGGCCTTGTCAACGATGCGGACTGTCAGTGCGGCATCAATGTCACTTGGATTTCAAAGGCCAGCCGTGAATGCAGGCTAGTTTCCCGCACGATGAGCAGCCGTGATGGAAAACCCGAAGACGAGGCCGCCACTGTGCGAAAAACCGCACGGTTTGCCCCTGATGCGCACAACCTAGCCATCCTTGAAGATGGTTGGCTGACCCTCACATGAACTACACAGGCAGCGATATGAAAGTGCTTATCGTCTTAGCTCATCCGGAGCCTCAATCTTTCAACGCGGCACTGAAAAGTACTGCCGTTAAGACTCTGCAGAAAGGTGGGCACGAAGTGACTATCAGTGACTTGTATGCCATGGGTTGGCAGGCTGCACTGAGTGCTGATGATTTCGTCGGCGAGCGTGCCGACAAGCATTACTTGAATCTTTCTCGCGAGCAAGAACATGCGTTTGCCAATAATACCTTAGCGGCGCAGGTCAAGGCCGAGCAGGACAAGGTCAGCCGAGCGGACTTAGTCCTGTTTCACTTCCCGGTCTGGTGGTTCTCGATGCCGGGGATTCTCAAGGGCTGGGTGGACAGAGTCTTTGCGCGGGGGTTCGCCTACTCCAGCGGCCGCAAGTACGCCAGGGGGCATTTCAAAGGGAAAAAGGCAATGCTGTGTATCACCACCGGCACGGGTTCATCGCTGTATGAACCAAATGGCATCGACGGCGACCTGCACCACATTCTCTGGCCAATCCACAACGGAATATTGGCTTACACAGGCTTTACCGTACTGCCGCCGTTTACGGCTTGGATGCCGGCCAGCGTCACCGAGCAGGAACGCCAGGAATATCTGACGGGGTATGCCGAGCAACTCAACCGCCTCGACAGCCTGCAACCCCTGTATTTTCACCCCTGGGAAGATTATGACGATTCGCAACGACTCAAGCCCGGGGTCATTGCCAAATCGGGCGTGCAGTGGAACCCGCAGGCTGACCAGAACAAAGTGCAAGCGTGGTCAGAGTTCACACCTGAGCATAAGCAATAAGCCCGTTTCAGCCGCTGCATCACCGCTGTACCGCGGTGTACGACCGGCCGCTTCGACCCATTGCACATCTATATGCCGGTATATGTCGGGGCCGCTTCGCAGCTCATCGCCGGCAAGCGCGGCTGCCACAGGCGCATGGCTGAAGGCTGGTGATATTCCTGTGGGAGCCGGCTTGCCGGGGTGAGGGCGGTACTGACAACAGAGCGTTGGGGCGGTGTCCGCAATGGGTCGATAGCGGTTAGGCGCGACCGGCAGCTTTCGACCCAATAGCTGCCCTTGGCGGAGGGCAGCTAACGGCCAAAAGCGGTCAGTGACAATATTCGCAAAGTCTACCGCTCAGCTTCCCGAAGACCGATCTCGACTATTCGTTAGGTACAGCACCATCGCTGCGCGAGCCGCATCTTTGACTGCTGCTCCGCGCAGTGCTGCAATGGGGTCACGTT
>Ga0213828_1001544_pt1 | contig 18604 bp, 11 predicted proteins | sample MC6MC0897MG_FD_180664 | JGI IMG/M metagenome (GOLD analysis project Ga0213828, IMG submission 180664) | Enriched soil aggregate microbial communities from Iowa State University, Ames, United States - MC6-MC0897-MG | ecosystem: Environmental > Terrestrial > Soil > Unclassified | place: USA: Iowa... | reverse complement strand
TTCGAGGAAGTGTCCGCAATACTCGCCCCGCTGGCGGGCAAGGAAATCAGCCTGGGTGAGCTGGTCGCTCAGGTGGACAAGATCACGCAGCTCTACCGCGACAAGGGCTATCCCCTGTCATTTGCGCTGGTGCAGAACCAGACGTTCGCAAACGGCCTGGTCGTCGTGACGGTGGTCGAAGGCTATATTGCCAATGTTCGGATCGACGGCGACATCGGCAACGCGCAGGACCGCCTTGAAGCGCTGGCCGCGCCGATGCTCGCGGAACGGCCGCTCAGCCAGGTCACGCTAGAGCGCCAGCTGAACCTCATGCGTACCGTGCCAGGCGTCAGGTTCACGCCCAGCCTGGACCTGCCCCGCCGCGCAGACGGCGCCACCGAATTGTCGTTGACGGCCAGCCGGCAGCCCGTCAGCCTGACCGGCGACATCGCGGACCTGGGCACCGGCATGCAACCCGTGGTGAATGTCACGACCAATAGCCTGACGCCATTGGGCGAACAAGTGAAGCTCACTGCGGCAGTGCCCTTCAATACCGATGACGTCAAATACGTGTCCGGCGAAATCCGCGTGCCGATCGGCGCAGATGGCCTGTCGGTCAAGGTTGATGGTTATTACTACGATGCGCGCCCGCAGGACGACGCGATCGAGCTGCTGGGTTTTGATCGGCGAGTCAAAAACGATCGTATCGGCGTCGGCGTCAGTTATCCGTTCCTGTTGAACAACCGGCGTTCGCTGACCGGGACATTGGGGGTATATGCCGCCAATTCCAAAGACCGTTACGAAGCCCGCGAATCCGACCGGTGGCTGCAGCAAGACGCGCAGGTGCGCGCCGCGACAGCCGAGATGCGTTATATCCAGGTTTCAGAAACCAAAGCGACGGACGTCACGTTGACGGCCGCCAAGGGGTTTGACGCCGCAGGCGCAAAAAAGGATATCTCGACCAACTACGGTTATTCCGCGACGCCACGGCTGGACCTGGACTTCACGCGCTACAACCTGAATGCGCGGCAGACATTCGCGCTGCCCCACCAGTTCGGACTTGTGTTCTCCGGCGCGGGGCAGTATTCCAGCAATATCCTGCCCTCTTCCGAGCAGATCTCCTTTGGCAGCTGGCGGTTTGCCATGGGTTATCCGCAGGGTGAGCAAAGCGGGGACAAAGGCGTCGGCGTGTCGGCCGAAATCAATCGCCGCTTCGGCGTGGGCTGGACATACCTTTCCAGCGTACAGCCCTACGCCTTGGTCGACTACGCGCGCACCTGGTACAACAACAAGGACCTGCAGACGCTGAACAACCGGCACCTGTCATCCGTAGCGCTGGGCGTGCGGATCACCGACGACAAGCATTATCTATTTGACTTCAACGTGGCCAAGCCGGTGGGGTCGGCCACTGTCAATAACGACCGTGACGTGCGTTTCAACGCCAATTATTCGCTCTTCTGGGACGCGCTATAACTGCCGAACCCTGCCCTGCGCGGTTGTGCCAATGGTTTAAAGACGCCCGTTTCGACGGGCGTTTTTAATGCGGGAAAGGCGCCGATGTTACGTAACGCCCGACGTAACGTCGGCCGTAACGTTACGGCCGATGACCGGCTTTTCGTAACAGTCGCAGGGTCGCCGACATCCCAAAACAGCGATTATCAGGAACCAGGGAAAAACCCTTAAAGCCCTGGGTATGGGCCTGATAACAAAGGGAATTTTCAGGTACAGCATTATCGAAACTGGTGTTTTGCGTCGGTTCTGAAAAATCTTGGCATGGTTTGTGCATCTGGAAGCGTACCGGGTTGTATCAACACCCGAATCTTCCAGCCAAAGGAGTTCGTCATGCAGATCCATTCCGAAAAGCGCCGCCTCCATCGCGTCCTCTCCGCCACCGTCCTGGCCACCGCGCTTGTAGGCGCACTGAGCGCCTGCGGAGGAAACGGCGGCAGCGGGAAGAAAACCGCAGGTCTCCCAGGAACCGATATCCCGACCAACCCCGGCGGAGGCGGCCTGGATCCCGGCTTGAACCCCGGCGGGGGCACGAACCCCGGGGGAGGCACCAACCCGGGCGGCGGTACGAACCCCGGCGGGGGCTCCAACCCGGGTGGTGGCACTAATCCGGGAGGCGGCACCAATCCCGGCGGTGGCGGCACCGATCCCGGCACCAACCCGCCCCGCGTCATCGGCGTGCTTGAAACGACGCTGGGCAACACCGGCGGCGCAGTCGACAACGCCCTGCCTCTGAACCTGGACTCGACCCTTGGCGGCGTGGGCAAGGCGCTGGACCCCACCATCAAGCCGGTCGCGGACACCGTGGTCGGGCTGACGCAGCAGGTGGGCGCCACGACCGGCCTGGGCCAGCCCCTTGACGGCATCGTCAGGCAGGTGGGAGGCGCGGTCAGCGACCTGGGCACGGACGTCAAGGGCGCGGGCCTGCCCGGCGGCTTGTCGGTTGGCGTGGGCGGGCTGGTGGATGGTCTGGGCAAGACGGTGGCCAGCACGGGCGGCCTGCTGCATGCGGACGCGAACAATCCCAATCCCCTGACGACGGTGCTGGGCAATGCCACCGGCGCGGTGGGCGCGCTGACCGGCCCGCTGGCTGGCCAGGGCGGTCTGCTGCAACCGATTACGCAGGTCGTGGCTGGCGTGACGGGCGGAGTGCTCAACGGCCCGACCACGCCGCTGCTCGAGCCCGCGCTGGGCAATGTCGGCAAGACCGTCGACAACGTGCTGCCGCTGGGCCTGCAGACGACACTGGCAGGCGTGGGCGGCGCGCTCGACCCCACCGCCAGCCCGTTGGCCGCCAACGTCGTGGGCCTGACTCAGCAAGTGGGCGACACGACGAAGCTGGGCGCACCGGTCGCCAACCTGTTGACCAGCCTGGGCGGCACGGTCACGAATCTGGGCGGCTCGTTGCCAGGTGCTGCACCCGGCTTGAACGGCGTGCTGCAAGGACTGGGCGGGGCCGTCGCCAGTGCAGGCGGATTGGTCCATGCCACGCCGGGCAACGCGAATCCGCTGGGCTCGACGCTGGCCAACGCCACGGGCGCGGTTGCGTCGCTGACGGGAGGCCTGGGCGGCGTGACCGGCGACGCCAATGGCGCGGGTGGCTTGCTGGCGCCCGTGACGGGACTGCTGGGCGGTGTGACGGGCGCCCTGAATGGCGCGGCGGGCGGCGCGGCTGGCGGCGGGCTGCTGGGTGGGGTGACCGGCGGACTGACCGGTGGCGCCGGCGCCACCGCCGGTGCGGGCGCCTCGGCTGGTGCAGGCGCCTCGGCCGGCACGAACGGCGGCGGCCTGCTGGGCGGGCTGCTGGGTGGCGTGAACGTCGCGGCGGGTGCGGGCGCTGGCGCGGGCGCAGGTGTCACCACCGGCGCGCCGGCCAGCTCGGGAGGATCGGGCGGAACGACGGGTGGCGCAGCCAACGGCGGCCTGCTCGGCGGTCTGCTGGTGGGGGTGACGGGCGCCACGACAGGTGGCACGACGGGCGGTGCGCCCAACGGCGGCTTGCTCGGCGGGTTGCTCGGCGGCTTGGCCGGCAAGAAGTAATCCCCCTAATCGCCAGGAAACCACATCATGCTGCAACAACAGACCTACCATCACCACGAGCCCATGACCGGCATGGTCGAGCCATCAAAGAGCAGCCGGCGGTCCGGGATGCTGGACGAGATCGGCCTGCTGCTCGGCCGGCAGTTTGCCGCCTACAACACCGCCTGCCAATCGGCCTTGGCCGAGAAGCTGGGCACGACGGTGGCGGACCTGAAGGCCCTGGAGCTGCTCATGGCGTTCGATGCCCTGCCCACGGGGCATCTGGCGCGGTTGATGGGCATCAGTTCGGGTGGCGCCACCGCGCTCATCAACCGGCTGGAAGCGGCCGGCTATGTGGAACGCGGCCGCCACCCGCTTGACCGCCGGATCATCGTGATCCGGCCGGTCGAGGCGCAGTGCCGGGTGCTCGCGCAGGAGCGGCAGTGGATCGCCGAAACCATCGCGATGACGTCCTGCAACTACGACACCGCGGACCTGGAGGCCGTGCACGGGTTCCTGACGCGTTGCGGCCGCGGCGTGAAGCGAGACACGCTGGACTGGCTGGAGGCGGGCAGCGCGCATCAGCCTGGGTAGGCGGCGGCAGGGCCTAAACCCTGCTGCCGCTTCAACCGGATCCGGCCACATCGGCCGGATCCGGCTTCAACCCATTCACGCGGCATTAAACGGATCAATCCGCGTCAGGCGGCCCGAAATGCAGACGCGGCACCGCGGCCAGCAGCCGGCGCGTGACCTCCTGGCGCGGCGCCAGCAACACCGATTCCGCCTGACCCAGCTCGACGATGCGGCCCTTGTCCATGACCGCGATGCGGTCCGCCAGATACTCGACCACGCCGAAGTTGTGGGTGATGAAGAGATACGCGATGCCCAGATCGGCCTGCAATTCGCGCAGCAGATCCAGAATCTGCGCCTGCACCGATACATCCAGCGCCGACGTGGGCTCGTCGCAGATTAGCACCTTGGGTTCGACCGCCAGTGCGCGCGCAATGGCGATGCGCTGACGCTGTCCGCCCGAGAATTCATGCGGATAGCGCGTCAGCGTGTTGGCGGGCAACCCGACGCGCTCGATGAGCTGCGCGGCGTGCTTTTCGCGGTCCTGCCGGCTCATGCCGCGCTTGAGCGACGCCAGCCCCTCGTCCAGTATCTCGCCGATACGCATGCGCGGATCCAGCGATGCATACGGGTCCTGAAACACGATCTGAATGTCCTGCCGCAGCCGCTGCAACTGGCGGCGGTCGGCGGTCAGCAGGTCCTGGCCTTGCAGCATCGCGCGGCCCGAGATGCGCGCGCCGTCGATCAGCCGCAGCAAGGCCTTGCCGGTGGTGGTCTTGCCGCAGCCGGATTCGCCCAGCAGCGCCAGCGTTTCCCCCGCGCGCAGCGTGAAGGTCACGCCGTCCACGGCCTTGACCCACGACACGATGCGGCGCAGCGGCCCCTTGCGTACCGGGTAATGGACTTTCAGATCCTGCACATCCAGCACCACGCCTGCCGTGCGATCCGGCCCGGCCTGCTGGCGCTGCTGCGCGGCCACGGCGCGGCCCTGTTCGGTCAGCGGCACGCCACGCTTATCGAAGGTGGGGATGGCTTCGAAGAGCTGCTTGGCATACGGATGGCGCGGCGCGCGGAAGAATTCCTCGGCGCTGGCGCTTTCGACGATCTCGCCGCTGCGCATCAAGGCGACGTGATGCGCCACGTTCTTGACCACGGCCAGGTCGTGCGTGATCAGCAGGACGGCCATGCCCATTTCCTGCTGGATGCTGGCCAAAAGGTCCAGCACTTGCGCCTGCACCGTCACGTCCAGCGCGGTGGTCGGCTCGTCGGCGATCAGCAGCACGGGCTCGGCCGCCAGCGCGATGGCGATCATGACGCGCTGCTTTTGGCCACCGGAAAACTGGAACGGATAGTCGTCGATGCGGCGGTCGGGATCGGGAATGCCGACCCGGCGCAGCCAGTCGATGGCCCGCGCGCGCGCTGCGGCTCCGCGCAGCGGCGTGTGCGCGGTCAGCGTCTCGATGATCTGGTCGCCCACGCGCATGACCGGATTCAGGCTGGTGGACGGTTCCTGGAAGATGATGCCGATGCGCCCGCCGCGCACGCCGCGCATGGCGCTTTCCGGCAGGCGGTTCAGGTCTTCGCCGTCCAGGTCGATCTGCCCGCCCACGATGCGTCCGGCGTCCGGCAGCAGCCGCAACAGCGCCAGCGCGGTCATGCTCTTGCCGCAGCCCGATTCGCCCACCAGCGCGAAGGTCTCGCGCTGCGAGATCGCCAGTTGCAGGCGCTTGACCGCATGCGTCATGCCGCTTTCGCCCGCGACGTCGACGTCCAGGCCGTTTACGGTCAGCAAGGGAGTGTCGTAGCTCATGGCGCCTCTCCGGTCTTGGAGGCGCGGCCGTCCGCCGCCAGCATGGCTTCCGGACGGCGGCCAAGAAAGCCCAGGCGCGCCAGGCGGCTGGGCTTGTAGCGCCGCGTGCGCGGGTCGAAGGCGTCGCGCACCGCGTCCGCAAACAGGTTGGCCGCCAGCACCAGCGCCAGCATGAAAAGGAAAGCGGTCATGAGGTTCCACCAGATCATGGGGTCGCGCGACATTTCCAGCCGCGCGCCGTCGATCATCGAGCCGAACGAATTCATGCTGGGATCCACGCCGATGCCCAGGTAGGACAGCACGGCCTCGTAAAGCACCAGGCCCGAGAATTCCAGCACCACGGTGATCAGCACCAGGTGCGCCACGTTGGGCAGCAGGTGGCGCGTCATGATGCGCCAGTGCGACACGCCGAAGGCGCGCGCGGCCTGCACGTATTCCAGCTCGCGCAGCTTGAGCGTTTCGGCGCGCAGCAGGCGGCACAGCCCGGCCCAACCGGTCAGGCCCAGGATCATGCACAACAGGAACAGCCGCAGGTCGGCGCGTGCCGCCGAGGTGTCGAACAGGTCGGAATGGTTGTCGATGTACACCTGCATCATCAGCGCGCAGGCGGCCACCAGCAGCACGCCGGGAATCGAGGTGATGGTGGTGTACAGGTACTGGATGGCGTCGTCGACCTTGCCCTTGAAGTACCCGGCCGCGATCCCAAAAATGATGGCCGGCGGCAGCATCGCCAGCGTGGTGAGGCTGCCGATGACGAGCGCGGTGCGGATGCTTTTCAGCGCCTGCCACAGCACGTCGTTGCCGATGCGGTCGGTGCCCAGCGCGTGATAGCCGGTGGACAGCCCCGCCAGCGCTCCCACCGTCAGGCACAACAGGGCGAAGGTGATCGTCATGGCGCGCCAGGGAATGTCGGCGCGGCCGGCCAGCAATTCCTCGGCGGCATGGGACGCCGATCCGGTGGCGCGCGTCAGGCAGGCAAACAGCAGGACCGCGCCGGCCAACGCAACGGCCAGCCCCGCGGCAAGTCCCCATCCCAGCCGCATCGCGATATCGCCGCCGCGCTCTTTCTCGGGATCGGTCAGGTGCAGCGCCGCCCCGCGAAGCCGCGGAAAATCGCGCACCGGCTTATCGTCGACCAGCATGGTCTCTTTGGTGAACTGATGCGCGGCCAGCGGCTCGGAATAGGTTTTTTCGGGGCGCGTGAGCACGGTGCCGGCCAACAGGCCGTCCAGCGCGGACCGCACCGCGGGCGCATAGACCGGCGGGGCGTCGGCGGCAGCGCCCGGTGCGGGCGGCAGCAGCGGACGGTAGTGCACGGAATCCAGCAGGCCGACCACCGAAAAGGCAACCAGGATGACGGCCGAACACATGGCGGGCGTGTCGCGCGCGACACGCGCCCAGGTGGCGCGCAGGTTGGGACTGCGGCGCACGTGCCAGACGTAGGCCAGCGCGCCTGCCACCATCAGCCACAGCGCGATATCGGTCCAGAGAAAGACGAACTTGGGCATGGCGGCTACTCGAAACGCACGCGGGGATCGGCCAGCGTGTAGGAAATGTCGGCCAGGATCAGCCCCACGATGTAAAGCGCGGCGCCCAGGAACACCATCGCGCGCACGATGGAGAAGTCCTGGGCATTGATGGCGTCGATGGTGTAGCTGCCCAGCCCCGGAATGCCGAAGAACGATTCGGCGATCAGGCTGCCCATGAAGAGCAGCGGCAGCGCGGCGACCGTGCTGGTCAGGATGGGCAGCATGGCGTTGCGCAGCACGTGGCGGAACAGCACGACGCGTTCGGCCAGGCCCTTTGAGCGCGCGGTACGCACGTAATCCTTGCCGATCTCTTCAAGAAACAGGGTGCGGTAGAAGCGCGCTTCGGGCCCCAGCCGCGACACGATCGCCACCAGCACCGGCAGCGCCAGGAACTTGATCACGTCCAGTCCGCCCGAATAGCCCGAGAACGGCACCAGCCGCAGCAGCTTCGCGAACAGCCACTGCCCCGCGATGATGTAGAACAGGCTTGATATCGATAGCAGCATCACGCACAGCACGACGCCCCAGAAATCCAGCCGCGTGGCCCGGAAATACACCAGCGTCAACGAGAACACGATGCTGGCGAACAACCCCAGAAAGAACGTGGGCACCGCCAGCGCCAGGCTGGGCCCCATGCGCGTCTTGATCTCGCGGCCGATGTCGCGGCCGCCATCCGACGCGCCAAAATCCATCACCAGCAGCGGCACCGAACGCCGGTAGAACACCGTGTCCGTGAGTTGCGCCGTGCCCTGGGCCTCGGCATTGAAAAACAGCGGCTTGTCGTAGCCGCGTTCGGCCTTCCATTTCTCGACCGCGTCCTGGCTGACGCGCTGGCCGCCGATGGCCAGCCGCGCCATGTCGTCGGGCGTGTTCACCGCGAAGAACAGGATGAAGGTAAAGAGATTGACGCCGATCAGAATCAGCACGCCGTACAACAGCCGGCGGATGACATAGCCGATCATGATTGATGCTCCTTGCGTTCGGGCGGCACAAACGCCGTCTGGCGTTCACGCCGCTTGAGCGCCACATACGAAGGCCAGATCGCCAGCGCCAGCAGCAGGATGAAGACGCCGACGGGCCACCAGATGGGCGAATTCCATTCGTCGATCTTCTGCTGCCGCAGTGCCGGGTCGATCTTCATGTACTGCAGCGTGTTGCGCACCATCTGCGTGGGCTTGGCGTTGCCGACCCACTGCTGATAGGCCCCGCCCGACATCGGGAAGTAGCCGAACATCCATGGCGCATCACGCTGGACGACGGCGATCATCTCGGCGATCAGCGCGGCCTTCTCAGGGCCGTCATCCAGGAATTTCATCTGCTCGAACAGCTTGTCGAACTCGGGGCTGGCATAGTTGGCCGCATTTTCACCGCCGCCCTTGGCCTTGGCATTGGGGCCGTACAAGAGGAAGAGGAAGTTCTCGGCGTCGGGGTAGTCGGCATTCCAGCCCCACAGGAAGATCTGCGCGGCGCCGCGCAGCATCTTGTCCTGGAAGCGGTTGTAGTCGGTGGCGCGCACGTCGAGCTGTACGCCGATCTTGGCCAGCTGGCGCCGCATCCAGTCGGACTGCGGGTTGGAGCCGCCGCCGGACATGGAATCGAAGTACAGCACCAGCGGCGCGCCCGTCTGCGCGTTGCGGCCGTCCGGGTAGCCGGCCTCGGCCAGCAGCCGCTTGGCCACGTCGATGGACTTGCGCACGGGCTTGCCGTCCACCAGGTCATACACCACGGGATTGATACCTTCGGGCGGATCGCGATAGCCCAGCACGCCAGGCGGCACCGGGCCATAGGCCACCGACGCCTGGCTGTTCTCGAACACCGCCACGTACTCTTCCCAGTCGAAGGCGATACTGATGGCCTGGCGCAGCTTGCGGTTGCGTTCCTGCTGCTCGGGCGTGTCGCCCTTGCCCACCACCGGATCCAGCCAGTTGAAACCCATGTACCAGTTGGCGGTCTCGACCGTGGTCGGCAGCTTGATGCCGTGCTCTTGATACTTGCGCGCCTTGTCCTGGCTGTCGCCTGCCGCCACCAGCATGGCCACGCCGTATTCGCCGCGCTCGATCTGCGGCACGTCGTAATAGCCCTGCATGAACTTGCCGGTCAGCGGAATGGCTTCCTTTTCGACGCTGAACTCGGCGCGGTCGATGAAGGGCGTGGGCTTGCCGCAGTCGGCCAGAAGACCCGCGGCCTTGTCGCCGGGTTCGCCTTCGCAGGGATAGGGCTCGCCGTGGTAATTGGGATTGCGGCCAAGCACGTGGCGGCGGTTTTGCAGCGATTCGACCAGCATGTACGGGCCGGTGCCCACCGGCCAGGTGTTCAGCGACAGGTCGTGGGCGGCCATGCCGGGCTGGTTGTAGAACCGGTCCGCTTCCCAGGGGATGGGCGCAGTGAAGGTCATGGCCAGCCAGTACTTGAACTGCGGATACTTGCCGTCGACGCGGATCCGCAGCGTGTGGGCATCCAGCGCCTCGACGCCCTTGAAGCCGTCGTCCTCGCGCAGGTCCAGCCAGGGCGACGCACCCGCGCCGCCGGGCACGTCGCGCCGCAGGTCCTGGTCGCGCTTGCGCAACCGGTCGCCGTAGTCTTTGAGGCCCTGCACGTGTTCGGCCATCAGCGAATAGATGGGCGACACCACGCGCGGACTGGCCAGGCGCCGGAACGCATAGACGTAGTCGTCGGCGGTGAGCTCGCGGGTGCCCGTCAGCGGGAAGTCGGGAATGTAGAACTTGTCGTCGAGTTCGCCGGGCGCCAGCGGAAAGTAGGCGTAGCTGCCGTCCGGCTTGCGGGCGAAGGCCGGATGCGGCGCGAAGCGGATGCCCGGCCGGATCTTGATGTCGTAGATGCTTTGCGCGATCTGTTCGCCCGGCGCGTCCGCAGGCAGCGTGTTGCCGTCCTTGTCCAGGTACACCGGCGGATCGATTGACGCGGCCGCGCGCGGGATCAGCTCGTAGGGCCGCTTCAGGTAGTGATACCCGTACAGCGGCTCATAGATGTTGTAGGTATATGGCGTTTCGTCGCCGGAATAGGAACTGGCCGGGTCCAGGTACTTCGGGGAGCGTTTGACGAACGCGGAATACAGCGTGTTCTGGCTTTCGGCGCCGGATGGATAGGGGCTGTTGATGGGGCTTTCTTGCGAGCAGCCCGCCAACGCCAGCGACAGCAGCATGGCCGACGCACAGAGCCGCTTCAGTACACCCATGGAAACCTTCCCTTCGTTTCGTAGCGACAGAGGATAGCAAAAGGGGGGCCGGGGAAATACCCCGGCATGCCCTTAGAGGCGCTACGGGCGGATCGGGCCGGCGCGCGTTGGGGTGCCGGCTGGGCAGCTGGATGAAGGTGAGAAGCCCGGATGACGGCGAAGCATCCCGAAGGCGCCGCTCAGCCGCACTGGCGCTGGCGCCAGCAGTCATAGCGCCATTTCCAGGGCTGCATGGCGTCCGGCCTCGCCCACAGCCCGCGCCCCGCCGCCTTGGCCTGGCGTTGCAGATCCGGCATGGCCTTGTCGCGCAGGTAATCGCCCTTGCGGGCCGTGTAGGCCCATGCGTAGCCAGCCTCGACCTGCACGCGGTTGGCCGAGCGCCCGTCGTCCAGGATCAGCGCGCAGACATCGCGGCCATATTGATCCTGCTCGTAGCACTGCGCGGTGAGCGTCTTGCCAGCCACCAGTCCAGCCAGATGCTTGCGCGCCGCTTCGGCGTCAGGCTGGCCGGGCTGATCCGTGCCATGGCCCTCTTCCGGCGCGTCGATGCTGTCCATCCGGATGCGCCGCTGCCCGTCGGGCGCCCGTAGCGTCACGGTATCGCCGTCCGCCACATTCACGATCGTGCCCGTCAGCGTGTAGCTTCCTTGCGGCACACCGCCCGCAGGCGCCGTGGCCGACGGTTTACCGCCCGCCGGCGCTGTCCCCGAGGGCTTGCCGGTTGCCGTCGGCCCCGGGCGCTGCGGCGCGGAATCCTGCGGGGAAAGCCAGTTCACGATGGCGCCCGCCGCCGCCAGAACCAGGGCGACGACAAGGGCGGTCAGCTTGCTGCCGCCGCGAAAGGGGGATTTGCCACGCACCGGCGGATCTCCAGAGGGAAAACGACAGCGAGTTTGCCACAAGGGAGCTCGCTGCAGACGCCTGATCGATGTCGTCTGACACCCCGGGATTACAACCAGCCCGACTTCCGGAACCGCCAATACAGCACGGAACACACGGACGCGATGACGCCCAGCGTGACCGGATAGCCCCATGGGGATTTCAGTTCCGGCATGAACTCGAAGTTCATGCCATAAATGCCGGCGATCGCGGTGGGCACGGCCAGGATGGCGGCCCAGGACGCAAGTTTGCGGGTGGTGTCGTTCTGCGCCGCCTGCCCGATCATCAGGCTGGCTTCAAAGGCGAACGCCAGCGATTCGCGCAGCGAATTGAAAAGCTCATCCACGCGCAGCACGCGATCCGCCACTTCGCCGAAGTAAGGCCGCGCATGCTCGTCCACGGCGGACATTTCGACGCGCGCCAGCCGGCGGCAGATCTCGGCCAGCGGCGACACCACGGTATGGATGCGCAAGAGATCCCGCCGCTGCCGGTACAGCCTGCGGATGTCCGAGTCCTTTGCGCCTCGGATCAGCAGCTTCTGTTCGGCGCCTTCGACGACGCTTTCGATCTTGACGGCCGCCGCCACGTAGCGATCCACCAGCCAGTCCAGCAGCTCGGACGCCACGTAGTCGCTGCCGCGCTTGAGCAGGTCGGGCGAGGCTTCCAGGCGCTCGCGCAGCGGGCTGTGCCCGGCGGTGGCGCCGCGCCGCACGGTGACCAGGAAGCCGTCGCCGATGAGGAACTGCGTCTCGCCGAAGATGGGCCGCTCGGCTTCGACTTCGACCGTCACGGCGACGATGAGAATCATGTTGCCGTAGTCGATGATCTTGGGACGCCGGTGGGCTTCCAGCATCTCTTCCTGGTTCTTATCGCACGCGCCAAGCTCGCGCGACACCTTGGCAAGCGTCTCCGGACTGGGGTTGCGCAACCCGATCCACAGCATGCTCTGGCCCTGACGCTGGGCAACGTACTGGCCGGCCTCGTCGATGGGGACCTCGCGGTCCCGCCGTCCGTTCACGTAGGCGATCGATGCCACGACTTCGCCCTTGGGCGCGTCGACGGCTTGCTCTTCAGTAGACATAGACATCCTCGGACAAATCGATCCCTGCGGTGCAGCGTGTGATTATCGGCCGATGATAGCCCAGCCTCCGGGCGGGCCGACGCCTCAGAACAGGTTGCGCACCCGCTTGGCCACGTCGATGCGCGGCGCCTGCGGCTCGCGCGGCTCGGCCCGTCCGGGCGGCAGATCGGGCAGCTTGGGCAGGTGATCGAAGAGCGGCAGCATGGCGTTGGTGATGAACCGCGTGCGCGAGCCGTACACGTGGCGATCGCCCATCCCCGTCTGCTGATGCACGTAGAAGCGCTGCGGCACGACAAGCTGCAGCCGCTCCTTGGCCCGCGTCATGGCCACATACAGCAGCCGGCGCTCTTCCTCTATCTCTTCAGCCGTGCCCGTGCTCATGTCCGACGGGATGCAGCCGTCCACCACGTTCAGCACGTAGACCGCCTTCCACTCCTGGCCTTTCGCGGAATGGATCGTGGACAGGATCATGTAATCCTCGTCGCGCAGCGGGGCGCCGGATTCGTCGCTGGTGGCGTCGGGCGGGTCCAGCGTCAGTTCTGTCAGGAAGCGCTCACGTGTCGGATAGCCCGACGCAATGCGCACAAGCTGGTCGAGATCTGTCTTGCGCACGCGCGCATCGTCGTACAGGCGCTCGAGCTGGCCGCTATACCAGCGCAGCGCCAGGTCCACGTCGGCCGGCCACTTCAGCGTGGGGTCGCACAGTGCGGCGTACGTGTCGGCGAAGGCGCCCCACTCTTCCTGCGCCGCCGCGCCCGGCTTGAATTCGCGCAGCGTGCGCAGCGGCTCGGCGGACGCGGACATGGCGTCCATCAGCTTGCCCGCCGTGGCCGGGCCGATGCCCGGCATCAGTTGCGCGACGCGGAAACCCGCCATGCGGCCGCGCGGATTCTCGGCCCAGCGCAGGATCGACAGCAGGTCCTTGACGTGCGCCGCTTCCAGAAAGCGCAACCCGCCGAACTTGACGAAGGGGATGTTGCGGCGGGTCAGCTCCAATTCGAGTGCGGCGCTGTGGCTGGCGGTGCGAAACAGCGCCGCCTGCGACTTGAGTGTTGCGCCGCCCTCGCGTTGCGCCAGCACCTGGTCGGCCACCCAACGCGCCTGCCCGGCTTCGTCGCTGACCGTGACCAGCTCGGGCAATTGCGACGACTTGCGGTCGGTCCACAGGTCCTTGGCATAGCGCTCGGTCGCCTGCGCGATCACGGCGTTGGAGGCGGTCAGGATGGGTTGCGACGACCGGTAGTTGCGGTCCAGCGTGATGACGCGCGCGGGCGCGGGAAACAGGTTGGGAAAATCCAGGATGTTGCGGACCGTGGCCGCGCGGAACGAGTAGATGGATTGCGCGTCGTCGCCCACCACGGTAAGGCCGCGGCCGTCGGGCTTCATGGCCAGCAGGATGGCCGACTGCAGCCGGTTGGTGTCCTGGTATTCGTCCACCAGCACATGATCGAAGCGCGCGCCGACATCCGCTGCAATCTCCGCGTCCGACATCATTTCGGACCAGTACAGCAGCAGATCGTCGTAGTCGAGCACCTGCTGGTCCTGCTTGGCCGCGACATACGCGCGGAACAGGTTCTTGAGCTCGTCTTCCCATTGCGCGCACCACGGAAACGACGTCTTGAGCACGTCGCCCACCGGCGTCTGGCTGTTCACCACGCGCGAGTAGATCGCCAGGCACGTTCCCTTGAGCGGAAAGCGGGATTTGGTGGAGGACAGGCCCAGCTCGTGCCGCACCATGCCCATCAGGTCCTCGGCGTCGCCGCGGTCATGGATGGTGAAGGCTTCGGACAGGCCGATACGCAGCGCGCAATCGCGCAAGAGGCGCGCGCCGATCGCATGGAAGGTGCCCGCCCACGGCAGCGACGGCGCCTGCTGCGACGAACGCAGGTTCATCACCCGCTGCAGCACCGACCCTACGCGCCGCTCCATTTCCAGCGCCGCGCGGCGCGAAAACGTGAGCAGCAGCATGCGCTGCGGGTCCGCCCCGTTCAGAATCAGATGCGCCACGCGGTGCGCGAGCGTATTGGTCTTGCCGGATCCCGCGCCCGCAATCACCAGCAGCGGGCCGTCGTTGCCGGGCGCGCCGGCCACACCGAATTCGGCGGCCTCGCGCTGCGCGGGATTCAGGTCGGCCAGCGGATCGGGCCGCTCGGCCGGACGGGCGGCGGTCTGGGGGTTGTCGGGCGTGCTGGGAGTCTGATCTTGGTCTGGCATGTCGCGGAGCCGCAGCGCTGCGGCCGCAAAAAAGGAAGGAGCCAAGGCTGGCTCCGGGTGAACACTGTATATTTATACAGAATTTTTTGACTTCCGTCTGAACCGCCCGGCGCCATGCCCGATTTTCCCCGCATCCTGACCGGCACCGCCTCCTGGACCGACCCCACCCTGCTGGCCTGCGGCCGCTTCTACCCGTCCGATGCGCGCAGCGCCGAATCGCGGCTGCGGTTCTATGCGTCGCGCTTTTCGCTGGCCGAGGTCGACTCCAGCTTCTACGCGATGCCCACGCCGGACAACGCCTACCTGTGGTCTACCCGCACGCCGGACGATTTCGTCTTCAACATCAAGGCGTTCCGGCTATTTACCGGCCACCAGACGCCGCTCACCGCCCTGCCCGGCGACATCCGGCGCGAACTGGCGGACTGGCCGGATCCCATCATCTACCACGACCGCATGCCGGGCGACCTGCGCGACGAGCTCTGGCGGCGCTACCAGCTGGCCATCGAGCCGTTGCGGATGGCGGACAAGCTGGGCGCGGTGCATTTCCAGTTTCCGCCGTGGGTACGGCGCGACGCCCGCGGCATGGCGCGCGTGGCGGCCTGCGCGCGGCGGATGGAGGAACATCTGGTGTCGGTGGAATTCCGCCACCACAGCTGGTTCGAAAGCCCGGCGGCCACGGCGGACACGCTGGCCTTCGAACGGGATCTGGGTGTCGTGCACACGGTTGTCGACGCGCCCCAGGGGTTCGAGAACACCGTGCCCGCGGTTTGGGAAAGCACCCATCCGGACCTGACGCTGTTGCGTCTGCACGGGCGCAATGCGGCCAAGTGGAACGCGTCGGGGCCGGCGTCCTCGGGGCGGTTTCAGTACGAATATTCGGAAGCGGAACTGGCCAAACTGGTCGCACGCTTCACGCGGCTGGCCTCGCAATCGGCGCAGGCGCATGCGGTGTTCAACACCAACTTCGAAGACCAGGGCATGCGCAACGCCGCGGCCTTCGCGTCGGCGCTGTCATTGCCGGGCATGTGAATGGGTGTCAGACACCCGCCGTCGCACCCGCCCTTACCGCCGGCCGCGCCACCTCGGCCAGACTCTCCAGCAGCACTTCAAATTTGCGCGCGATGTCGTGCTCCGGCACGCAGGCATATCCCAGCAGCAGCCCCGGCCGGCGCCCTTCCTCGTTCACGTAATACCGCGACAGCGCGCGCGTGAGCACGCCCTTGCTGCGCGCCACCTCAACGACGCGCAGGTCGTCCATGTCCGCGGGCAGGGTCAGCACCAGATGCAAACCCGCCATGCTGGCATCGCGATGCAGCCAGTCCGGACCCAGCCGGCGCTCGATCAGGTTGACCAGCATGGCGCGGCGGCGGCCGTACAGCATGCGCATGCGGCGGATGTGCGCCGCGTAATGGCCTTCGGAAATGAACGTGGCCAGCGCCGCGTGCGTCATCAGGTGCCCTTCGCGGTACAGCTCGGCATGCGCCGCCTGAAAAGCCGCCGTCAGCGTCTTGGGCAGCACCAGATACCCCACACGCAGGCCCGGATAAAGCGTCTTGCTGAAGGTCCCCATGTAGATCACCGGCGCATCGGACTCCAAACCGAGCAGCGACGCGATCGGCCGGCCGGAAAAGCGGAACTCGCTGTCGTAGTCGTCTTCGATGATCCAGCTGCCGCACTGCCGCGCCACCGCCAGCAACTGCCGCCGGCGTGCCAGCGACATCACGGGTCCCAGCGGATACTGATGCGACGGCGTGACGAAGATGAATCGCGGCGGCGTGTCCACGGCGTCAGGCACACGCATGCCTTCTTCATCCACCGGCAGATGCACGGTGCGCAGGCCGTTGGCTTGCAGGATGGTGCGCGCGCCCCAATAGCCCGGATCTTCGACCCACGCCGTTTCACCGGCCTCGCCCAGGATGCGCGTGGTCAGGTCGATGGCCTGATGCGAACCCTCGGTAATGATGATCTGCTCGGGATCGCAGTCGATGGACCGCGTCAGCGCCAGATGCTGCGCCAGCGCCTCGCGCAGCGCCGGCAGGCCACCGCCATACGAATAGGTCAGCAGATCCGGCGCGGGATTGCGCCACAGCGCGCTGAAGATGCGGCCGAACTTCTTGTGCGGGAATTCGGTCAGGTCGGGCACGCCCGGCATGAACGCGCCCCATTGGTAAGGCGATGCCGACACGCCATCCACGATGGCCGCGCCGCGCGGCGACAGCGCCGGACGCGACGGCGCCTGCTGCGCCTGCCGCGCGCGGCGGCCGCTGGCCAGATACGAATCCGGCACCGACGCATTGACGAAGGTGCCGTTGCCCTGCCGGCTGCGGGTATAGCCTTCGGCCAGCAGCTGGCTGTAGACGTGAACGACGGTGTTGCGGGCAATGCCCAGTTCGGCCGCCAGGTCCCGGGTGGCGGGCAGGCGCGAGTCCGCGGCAATGGATCCATCCAGGATGGCTTCACGGATGCCGCGATAGAGCCGCTTGTTCATGGGCTCGCTGGCGCCGTCGGCCAGGCGCAGCAGCAGCAAGTCACCGACGATGGACCGCAATTGGTTCTACCTGATTTATCAAAGTGGTTCCCACAAGTGGGGCCATCGTAGCATTAAATAAGTGCTTTACCGCCCATCACTCTCATCGAGACCGAGATGAAGAATCAGGATCTGAATACCCGCCGTTCCCTGGCCACGCCGCGCGGCGTCGGCGTCATGTGCGACTTCTACGCCGTGCGCGCGGAAAACGCCACGCTGTGGGACGCCGAAGGCAAGGAATACATCGATTTCGCAGGCGGCATCGCCGTCCTGAACACGGGCCACCTGCACCCGAAGGTCAAGGCCGCGGTCGCCGCCCAACTCGACAACTTCACGCACACGGCCTATCAGATCGTGCCGTACGAAGGCTACATCTCGCTGGCCGAGCGCATCAACCGTCTCGCCCCCATCGACGGCCTGAAGAAGACCGCCTTCTTCACGACCGGCGTCGAAGCCGTCGAGAACGCCGTGAAGATCGCGCGCTCGTCCACCGGCCGCTCGGGTGTCATCGCCTTCTCGGGTTCTTTCCATGGCCGCACGATGCTGGGCATGGCGCTGACCGGCAAGGTCGCCCCCTACAAGCTGTCGTTCGGCCCCATGCCGGGCGACATCTATCACGTGCCGTTCCCCAACGCCACCCAGTCCATCAGCGTGGCCGATTCGCTCAAGGCGCTGGACCTGCTGTTCAAGGTCGACATCGATCCGAAGCGCGTCGCGGCCATCATCATCGAACCCGTGCAAGGCGAAGGCGGCTTCAACATCACGCCGCCCGAACTGATGACCGCGCTGCGCAAGGTTTGCGACGAGCACGGCATCCTGCTGATCGCCGACGAAGTCCAGACGGGCTTTGGCCGTACCGGCAAGCTGTTCGCGATGGAACACCACAGCGTGCAGGCCGACATCATCACCATGGCCAAAAGCCTGGGCGGCGGCTTCCCGATCTCGGGCATCGTCGGCCGCGCCGAGGTCATGGACGGCCCCGCCGCGGGCGGCCTGGGCGGCACGTACGCCGGCAATCCGCTGGCCGTCGCCGCGGCGCACGCCGTGCTGGATGTCATCGCCGAAGAAAAGCTGTGCGAACGCGCCGCCCAACTGGGCGAAAAGCTGCGCGCGCATCTGGAAGGCCTGCGCGCCAAGGTGCCGGGCATCGCCGACGTGCGCGGTCTGGGCTCGATGGTCGCGCTGGAACTGAACGACGCGGCCGGCAAGCCCGACGCCGAAGCCGTCAAGCGCGTGCAGCAGCGCGCGCTCGACGCCGGTCTGATTTTGCTAAGCTGCGGTGTATACGGAA
>Ga0213828_1001543_pt1 | contig 18608 bp, 16 predicted proteins | sample MC6MC0897MG_FD_180664 | JGI IMG/M metagenome (GOLD analysis project Ga0213828, IMG submission 180664) | Enriched soil aggregate microbial communities from Iowa State University, Ames, United States - MC6-MC0897-MG | ecosystem: Environmental > Terrestrial > Soil > Unclassified | place: USA: Iowa... | reverse complement strand
GTTTACTACTTCCACGCGGCGCTGCAGTTGGGCGGCCCGGCGCGTTCGGTGGCGTTCTCCGTGCCGACCGGCAACTTCGGCGACATCTTCGCCGGTTACCTCGCTCGCAACATGGGCTTGCCGATCAGCCAGCTGGTGGTTGCCACCAACCGCAACGACATCCTGCACCGCTTCATGAGCGGCAATCAGTACGTCAAGGAAACCCTGCACGCCACGTTGTCGCCGTCGATGGACATCATGGTCTCGTCGAACTTCGAACGCCTGCTGTTCGACCTGCACGGTCGCAACGGTGCAGCGATCGCCGGGCTGATGGACACGTTCAAGCAAGGTGGTGGCTTCAGCGTCGAACAAGAGCGCTGGACCGAAGCGCGCAAACTGTTCGACTCGCTGGCTGTGGACGATGCGCAGACTTGCGAAACCATCGCAGAAGTCTACGAGCAGACCGGCGAAGTACTGGATCCGCACACCGCCATCGGTGTGAAAGCTGCGCGTGAATGCCGTCGCAGCCTGGACATCCCTATGGTGATCCTCGGCACCGCGCATCCGGTCAAATTCCCGGATGCAGTGGAGAAAGCCGGTGTAGGAAAAGCACTCGAACTACCTGCACATCTTTCTGATTTGTTTGAGCGAAACGAGCGCTGCACCGTTCTGCCAAACGAGCTGAAAGCCGTGCAGGCCTTTGTCAGCCAGCATGGCAACCGCGGCAAGCCGCTTTAAGCCTGCAAAAGCTGTCACATTTTGAAGCCCGTCTCCTGACGGGCTTTTTTGTTTCTGCTGCCACACTGCTCGGGTTTTCACCCACGAAGGACGGGTGAGTCGATCACGAAGGAAGTGGCAATGCTGTTTTATAGAGGTTTGAAACCGGCACTGGGCTGGTTGTTCTTGTTCGGATTGCTTGGGTTGATGCGCTGCAGTGTGGCGGCGCAACTGGCGCTGAACGATGACGTTATGGCACTCAACGTCGAGCCTGTTGAACTGGACGCACACGAGCGCCAATGGATTCGCGACAATCCGCGGGTAACGGTAGCGTCGGTGCAATACCCGTTGTATCTGTTCCAGGATGAACATGGACAGTGGAGCGGTTTGAACAATGATGTGCTCAAGCGCGTCACTGCGATGACCGGGTTGAAGTTCATGCATCAGGAGTCGTTTTCCACCGATCACATGCTGGAGCGTCTCGAAAGTGGCCAGGCGGACATCAGTACGACCCTGGCGATGAGTGATGAACGCAAGGCGTTTCTGGATTTCAGCCACGCCTTCGGTGGGGCTGGCTGGGTGTTTGTCGGGCGCGCCGGTGCGCCGTCGGTAGAGTCACTGGAGCAGCTGGCCAAACGGGTGCTGGTGTTGCCGGCCCGGCACGCCCTGGAGGATGTCATTCGCCGCGATTACCCGTCGATCGAGATCCGTTCGGTCAAGACTTACGCCGAAGCGCGGGCATTGGTCGAAAGCGGCGAGGCCTACGCGACGATCGAGAATGAAATCGGGGCGCAACTTTACCCGCTGGGGCTGCTTAAGGTGGGGGGCTTGGTGGAAGGCAAATGGGAGGCTGATCATCTGGCCGTGCGCAAGGGCATGCCAGAGCTATTAAGTATTCTCAACAAGGCACTGGAGGCCTTTCCCGCTCCCGAGTTACGCGCCATTCGCCTGAAGTGGCTGGAGGGGATCTCGCTCAAGCCCGTCCCCACGCTCTGGCAACGGATGATTGAGTGGGGCTGTTGGGCAGCGGTGATCCTCGGTGTGTTCGGCTCGCTGTCGCTGGTGTGGAACCGCCGCCTGACGGTGGTGATCAAGCAACGTCGTGCTGCCGAGAAAAGTCTCGGTGATCAATTGGCTTTCCAGCACGCACTGATCGACTCCATGCCTGATCCGATGTTTGTCCGTGATCTTCAGGGGCGGCTGATCATGTGCAACCGCAGCTATGAAGAGGCGCTTTCGGTACGTCAGGATCAGGTGCAGGGGCGGTTGTTGATGGAGGTCGATGCGCTGCCAGAAGCAACCGCGCGCATGCTTCACGACGAATTCATGGTGCAGTTGCGCACGCGTAAGTCACGTTTCAGCAAGCGGCAATTGCTGTTCAAGAACGGTACGCGGGAGGTCTATCAGTGGACGGTGCCGTTTTACAGTGTCGACGGCAAATTGCGCGGACTGCTGGGCGGCTGGACGGACATAACCCAGCGCCGGGCGGAGAGCGGGTGCCGATGTCTTCATTGAAAATGGGAAATGTCCTATAAGACGCGGCTACTTTTCCGATGGGAGGCTTCAAAGGGCTGCCCTACAGTGAGTGGCAACTGCGGTGAGAGTCCGCGATTGTCGCTTCAGAGGTCGCCCATGCGCTCGCTTAAAGTCCTGATTCTTGAACCCAATCCGTTCCAGCTGATGGCGTTGCACCAAATGCTCAATGCTATCGGCATTTATGATGTCCTGACCGCGTCATCGCTGGCATCGGCCTTATGTTCACTGGGGCATCGTGGCGTGGTCGATATCGCTATTTGCGATCCGCAGCTCAAGGGCGGTGATGGCCTGGCCCTGATCCGGCACGTAGCAGTGGAGCGCGAAGCGCGGGCGCTGATCCTGCTGGGCGCGGTGGCGCCGAGCGTGCTCAACGACCTCCAGCCGTTGCTGTGTGAGCATCGGTTGCGACTGCTGGGGCGTCTGCAAACACCTGTTTCGGCGGTACTGATGCGCAGTTTGCTGGACAGCTACCTGATTTCTCCTTCGATGCCGGTCGAGGCCTGAAGCGGCCGGTTATTTTTCTGTCATCTTTGCCGTGCATGCTCTGACAGACCGGTGACACCTCCGTGACACGCCGGTGCTGGCGAGCGGAATGCAGAACTTTCTTCTCGGGCCGGTGGTCATTTACTGTGGACACGCCCCAGACACAATGTTTTCGGACTATTGAGTGGAGATCGAGATGGAAAGTATCAGTCTATTGCTCGGTGAGGCTCTGAGCCCGTATCAGGTTTCTTTGTCTCCAAGCGGTGCCCACGGTGAATGCCTGGTGACCTTGAAGAACAGCAACGGCGCGATTGTAGTGGAGCGCCAATTCAACCAGGCGCAGTTGACCGACAAGCGTCAGTTGACCGATGTCGTTGACGGCTTGCACCGCGACATTCTGATTGCCGAAGGACGCCTGGAGCCCTGTGTGATTGCGGCCTTGCGTAATGCAGCTCTGGACAAGCGTCCGGCGCTCTGAAAATCAAACATCTATTGTGGGAACCTTCCTGCATCCCTGTCAGTCAGACCCCATGACAGCAGGATCAAGCATTGTGCTCCGGTGCTTGTCGCTTGCTGTTACGGGCCTTATGCAGGCCACGTTTAACCCCGAGTCGTCTCCCCACTTCTCGGGGTTTCTTTTTGTCTGCAATTTGCTCAGGGCGCCGCTTGTTGCTTGAAGAATGATCGGGCCTGTTCGAGGTAATCGCTTCGCATCGCCGGGTCCAGCCAGTCGGCGTACAACTGGTTCAGTTGATCGTGGGGAAGGGTGCGCAGCAGTTGGTTTATTTCGCTGATTGCCTGACGGCCCTGGTGTGTGTCGGAGCAGCCGATGTAGCCCGACAGATATTTACCGGTGCCGCGGATCGGATAAAACAGCAACTCGTCTTCGGCGATTTGCGCCAGATGAGCTTGATAACGAATTTCTGGCCAGTAGCCCAGCACCACCTGTAATCGTCCCAGGCGCTGCATCATCAGCAGACTGTTCAGGGCGTCATTGCCGTAATGAGGTGTCAGTGCGTTGCGAGGTGCCTGGCGCAGCAGGTCATCGACCATTTCACCGTAACTGCGCTCAGCCACGACACCGATTTTCTCGTTGCCATTGGCCAGGAGCGCTGCCAGATCGATTTCACCCTCCACGAGAAACGGCGCCAACACTTCGCGATCTTTCTGACGCACCACCAGCCCATTACTGACGGCGCGAAAGGCCGGGATGGAGTACGCGATCCATTGCGCCCGCTCTTTGCTCCAGATCAGCGACGGGTCGCAGGTGAAGGAGGCTTCGTGAAGCATCTGAATGCCTCGGGCTCGGTTGACCCGCATCAGCTGGTGTTCGTATTGCGGCATGCCGGCGATCAGCATCGGCATGAGGTGATCAATGACGCCCTGGCCCTTTTTCGGGCCTTCGAAAATAGTCAGCGGTGGCAAGTCGCGCAATAACCAGGTCAATGTCGGTTTCGCCTGAGCCCAGGCTGGCAAGGTCAGTAGAAACACCAGGCCGAACAGCCGCCACGTCCACCACTGGTGGGCGCGGTTGGCGTCCGGTGTTGGCAGGCGTTTCAGCTCAAATGGCTCCGTCTTCGCGCAACCGGGCGATCTGCTTTTCGTCGTAGCCAAGCTCGTGGAGTACCTGCGCATTGTGTTCACCGAGCTGCGGACCGACCCATTCGGAGGAGCCCGGTGTCTCTGAGAGTTTCGGCACGATCCCCGGCATCTTGAAGGGTTTGCCGTCCGGCAGTCTGGCGTGAAGGAACATTTCCCGGGCCAGATACTGCGGGTCGTTGAACATGTCTTCGGCGCTGAATATCCGGCTGACGGGCACCTCGGCCTGATTAAGCAGATCGAGCACGCTTTGCAGAGGCAGCGAATTGACCCAACGATCGATCACGCCATACAACTCGTCGCGGCGCTGGTCGCGACCGTCGTTGCTCGCCAGTGTCGGATCGTTAGCCAGGTCTTCACGGCCGATGATCAGCATGAAGCGTTTGAAAATCGCGTCACCATTGGCGCCGATCTGCACGTGCTTGCCGTCGGCACTGGTGTGGATGGAGGAGGGCGTGATGCCGGGCATGATGTTGCCGGTGCGCTCGCGGATAAAACCGAACACGTCGAACTCCGGCACCATGCTTTCCATCATCGCGAAAATCGCTTCATACAAGGCCACATCGACGACCTGACCGGTGCCACCGTTGACTTCGCGATGACGCAGAGCCATCAGCGCGCCGATCACGCCCCACAACGCGGCAATCGAATCGCCGATGGAGATCCCGGTACGCACCGGTGGCCGGTCCTCGAAACCGGTGATGTAGCGCAGACCGCCCATGGACTCGCCGACCGCGCCGAAGCCGGGCTGATCTTTCATCGGCCCGGTCTGACCGAAACCGGACAGGCGCACCATCACCAGTTTTGGATTCAGCGCGTGCAAGGTGTCCCAACTCAGGCCGAGTTTTTCCAGGACGCCGGGACGGAAATTCTCGATGAGGATGTCGGCTTCGCTGAGCAGTTGTTTCAGGATCGCCAAACCGTCAGGGTGTTTGAGGTTGAGCGTCAGCGACTTTTTATTGCGCGCCTGGACAAACCACCACAGCGACGTGCCTTCGTACAGTTTTCGCCATTTGCGCAAGGGATCACCGCCGTCTGGCGACTCGATCTTGATCACTTCAGCGCCGAACTCGCCGCAAATACGCGAGGCAAACGGCCCGGCAATCAATGTACCCAATTCAATGACTTTCACACCGCTGAGCGGTTTGTTGGCGAACGGCATACTGAATCCTGTAGGACAAGGCTAAGCAGATACAGCGTTTTAACATAGCCGGCTGTCAGACGCCGCAGGTTGATCGCCATCAATTCGATGATTGCCTACCGCATCGGTTAGACTTGCCGACTTTCCTCGTATCAAGAAGCCCGTTCATGGCCCAGCCGTCCACTACCTACAAATTTGAACTGAACCTCACCGACCTCGACCGCAGTGTCTACGAGAGCGTCAAGCAGACCATCGCCCGTCACCCTTCGGAAACCGAAGAGCGCATGACCGTGCGATTGTTGGCCTACGCCCTCTGGTACAACGAGCAGTTGTCGTTTGGTCGTGGTCTGTCAGACGTGGATGAACCTGCACTGTGGGAAAAGAGCCTGGACGACCGTGTTCTGCACTGGATCGAAGTTGGCCAGCCTGACGCCGATCGTCTGACCTGGTGCTCGCGTCGCACCGAACGCACCAGCCTGCTGGCCTACGGCAGCTTGCGCGTCTGGGAAACCAAGGTGATCCCGGCGATCAAGAACCTGAAAAACGTCAACATCGCTGCGGTTCCGCAAGAAGTGCTGGAAACCCTGGCCAAGGACATGCCCCGCGTCATCAAGTGGGACGTGATGATCAGCGAAGGGACGATCTTCGTCACCGACGACCGTGGTCAGCACGAAGTCCAGTTGCAATGGCTGCAAGGTGAGCGCGGCTGATCCCGCGTCACCACCGGAATAATCCCACGTAATCAAGAGAAGTCTCCGTCACCCCATGCGTATCGAACCTCGCCAACTGCCTGCCACTCTGCCTTTTCTCGGTGATCTGCCGCCGCTGTTGACCCGCTTGTACGCGGCGCGGGGCGTGCAGTCCGAGGCTGAGCTGGACAAGAGCCTGGCGCGGTTGATCCCGTTCCAGCAACTCAAGGGCATAGACGCAGCGGTAGACCTGCTGGTGACGGCGCTGGAACAACGTCAGCGCATCCTCATCGTCGGCGATTTCGATGCGGACGGCGCGACGGCCAGCACTGTCGGCATGCTCGGTTTGCGCTTGCTCGGTGCGGCGCACGTCGATTATCTAGTGCCGAACCGTTTCGAATATGGCTATGGCCTGACTCCGGAAATCGTTGAAGTTGCGATGGCCCGCGAGCCGCATTTGCTGGTCACCGTGGACAACGGCATCTCCAGTGTCGAAGGCGTGGCCGCCGCCAAACGCCATGGCCTCAAAGTGCTGATCACCGATCACCACTTGCCCGGTGATGAGCTGCCGCAGGCCGATGCGCTGGTCAACCCGAACCAGCCCGGTTGCGAGTTCCCGAGCAAGGCATTGGCCGGCGTCGGGGTGATTTTCTATGTGTTGATGGCGTTGCGCGCGCGCTTGCGCAATCTCGGTTGGTACGAGAACAAGCCGCAGCCGAACATCGGCGAACTGCTTGATCTGGTGGCGCTGGGCAGCGTCGCCGACGTGGTGCCACTGGACGCCAACAACCGGATTCTGGTGCATCAGGGCCTGGAACGGATTCGCGCCGGTCGCGCACGGCCGGGGATCAAAGCGATCCTTGAAGTGGCCAAACGAGACGCTGCGCGCATCACCTCCACCGATCTCGGCTTTATCGTCGGGCCGCGCCTGAATGCCGCCGGGCGTCTGGATGACATGAGTCTGGGCATTGAATGCCTGCTGACCGCCGACGCCAACCTGGCCCGGGAAATGGCCGCGCAACTGGACGGCATGAACCAGGATCGCAAATCCATCGAGCAGGGCATGCAGCGTGAAGCGCTGGCGCAGCTCAAGGACCTGCCGGTCGAGTCGATGCCGTTTGGTTTGTGCCTGTTCGATCCCGAGTGGCACCAGGGTGTTATCGGCATTCTCGCGTCGCGGATGAAAGAGCGTTATTTCCGTCCGACCATTGCTTTCGCCGATGCGGGCGATGGTTTGCTCAAGGGCTCGGGGCGTTCGGTGCAAGGCTTCCACATTCGTGATGCCTTGAGCGTGGTCGCGGCGCAGCATCCAAACCTGATCGCCAAGTACGGTGGCCACGCAATGGCGGCCGGTCTGACCTTGGCGCAAGAGAATTTTCCGCTTTTCGCCGAGGCCTTTGACGCTGAGGTGCGTAGGCAACTTCGCGAAGAAGACCTGACCGGGCGCATGCTGACCGATGGCACGCTGGCGGTCGAAGAGTTCCACCTCGAACTGGCCCGCGCCCTGCGCCACGCCGGGCCTTGGGGACAGCACTTCCCGGAGCCGCTGTTTCATGGCGTGTTTCAGTTGGTCGAACAGCGAGTGGTCGGCGAACGGCATCTCAAAGTGGTGCTGAAGAGCGAATGTGGCTCGGTGAAGCTGGATGGCATTGCCTTTGGCGTTGATCGCGATATCTGGCCGAACCCGACGATTCAGTGGGTTGAACTGGCTTACAAGCTCGACGTTAACGAGTTTCGGGGTAATGAGACGGTACAACTGATGATTGCCCATATCGAACCGCGTTGACGCCTTCGCGAGCAGGTCGAATCGTCGCACCGTCGCTCCCACAGGGATGTGCATTCCAAAATGTGGGAGCGGGGTTACTCGCGAAAGCGTCCTTTCACACACTGAATCACTCTGAACCCTCCCTCATCCCCGGTTGTCGACTAGGCTCTAAGCACTGCTTGATTGGCCTTGTGACGTCTTGTCGAATTTTTTGCCCGCGGGGGCGGGTGCTGCACCTTTTTCCTGTCACTCGTCGACTATTCAAACAGAACCCTGGAGCCTGCCCACTGATTTGAGAGGTGCCCCATGAGTCTGCTGCTTGAACCCTTCACTCTTCGCCAACTGACCCTGCCCAACCGCATCGCTGTATCACCGATGTGCCAGTACTCGAGCGTCGATGGCCTGGCCAACGACTGGCATCTGGTGCACCTCGGTAGTCGCGCGGTGGGTGGCGCCGGCCTGGTATTCACTGAAGCCACAGCCGTCACGGCCGACGGGCGCATCACCGCCGAAGACCTCGGCCTGTGGAACGACGAACAGATCGAACCGCTGCAACGAATCACCCGCTTCATTACGTCTCAAGGCGCGGTTGCCGGCATCCAACTGGCCCACGCCGGGCGCAAGGCCAGCACCCATCGGCCGTGGATTGGCAAGCATGGTAGCGTCAAACCCGATGATGGCGGCTGGACCCCGGTCGGGCCGTCGCCGATTGCCTTTGATCCGCAACACACGCAACCGAAACAGCTGGATGAAGGGCAAATCGCTGACGTCATTCAGGCATTTGTCGATGCCGCGAAACGTGCACTGAAGGCAGGTTTCAGCGTGGTTGAGGTGCATGCGGCGCATGGGTATCTGCTGCATCAGTTTCTTTCGCCGCTGAGCAATCAGCGCCGCGATCAGTACGGTGGTTCGTTTGAAAATCGTATTCGTCTGGTGCTGCAAGTGACTGAAGCGGTGCGCGCGGTTTGGCCTGAGGAGTTGCCGGTGTTTGTTCGCGTGTCGGCCACTGACTGGGTGGAAGACGGCTGGAATCCGGACGAAACCGTGGAGCTGGCGCGACGCCTGCACACTCTGGGCGCCGATCTCATCGACGTATCGTCGGGCGGGACGGCGGCCAACGCTGAAATTCCCGTCGGGCCGGGTTATCAGACGCGTTTCGCCGAGCGTGTGCGTAAGGAGTCAGGCATCGCCACCGGCACTGTGGGAATGATTACCGAGCCGGCGCAGGCCGAGCACATTCTGCGCACCTGTCAGGCCGACATCATCTTCCTCGCGCGGGAGCTGCTGCGTGATCCGTACTGGCCGTTGCATGCCGATGATGATCTGGGTGGACGCAAAGCGGTGTGGCCGGCGCAGTATCAGCGCGCGACTCATCGGGATCAGCCAATTCATGAGTCTGATTTGCGCGATTGAGTGTTAGCGATAAAGCAAAAAGCCCCGGTCAGTGATGGCCGGGGCTTTGTTTTTGTCTGATGATTGTATTTTGCCTGTGCTGCCGCCTTCGCGAGCAAGCTCGCTCCCACAGTTGATTTCGGTCGATCGCCGGATTTGTGACCGACGGATTCAATGTGGGAGCGAGCTTGCTCGCGAAGAGGCCCATGCAGGCGCCTCAAATCATCAAGGGTATTTGCGCTTGTCCGGCGCCGGCGGGAAGTACTGGTACAACCAGGTCTCGCTCAACGTGCGGTCATTGGTGCGGATAAACAACCGCAGTTCCACCGGCTCCACGCTGTCACTGGTCGGGTACCAGTCGAACAGGATCCGGTAACCCTTGATGTCATCCAGCACCAGCACGCTGAAGTCCTGCACCTTGCCGTTCGAGCAGGTCACCACCGGCTCGATCCCGGTGCCCGGCGGCAGTCGATCCAGACCGCCACCAGTGAAGTCCACGGCAAAACGACGCGCCCAAACCGGCGGATAATGCTCGCCCGGTGCCCAGCCTTCGGTGAAGCCGCCCATGCCGGAACGGGTCGCGTGTACGCGGGCCAACGGCGTGCTCACCGGCGGCAGCGCGCTCCAGTAGAGCTTGTAGCCATAGTTCAGCGAATCGCCGGCAGCGACCGGTTTTTTCGGGGTCCAGAACGCCACGATGTTGTCGAGGGTCTCGCCGGTGGTCGGGATCTCCAGCAGATCAATAGAGCCTTCTCCCCACGCGGTGGTCGGTTCGACCCACAGGCTCGGGCGCTTGCTGTACCAGTCGACGGTGTCCTGATAATTGGCGAACTCGTGGTCGGTCTGCACCAGACCGAAACCTTTCGGGTCGGTGTCGGCAAACGCATTGAATTGCAGGGTCGCCGGGTTATTCAGCGGACGGCAGATCCACTCGCCGTTGCCGCGCCACATCGCCAGACGATCCGAGTCGTGGATTTGCGGGTGGATGGTGTCGCACATGCGGCGCTCGTGGGTGCCGCAACTGAACATACTGGTCATCGGCGAAATGCCCAATTGCTCGATCGCCGTGCGCGCATTGATGTGCGCATCGACTTCCATCACCACGCGCTCGGCCTGGCAATCAATGTCGAAACGGTAGGCGCCAGTGGCACTCGGCGAGTCGAGCAGGGCATACACCACAAATCGGGTGGCGTTCTTGTCCGGTGTCTCGAACCAGAACTTGGTGAAGTCAGGGAATTCTTCGCGTTTTTTCGCGTAGGTATCGATCGCCAGGCCGCGCGCCGAGAGGCCATATTGGCCAGTGGCGTCTACCGCACGGAAATAGCTGGCGCCGAGGAACGACAACACATCGTGACGATCCAGCTCCGGCGCTTTGAACAGCTTGAAGCCGGCAAAACCGAGGTCACCCTTGAGCTGCTGGGTGTCGACTGAAGTGTTTTCATAGTTGAACAGTGCCGGGCGGAAATGCACTTCGCGGGCAGTGCGCGTCTTGGCGTCGACGCTATACATGCGCACCGGCTGACGGAAGCCCATGCCGACGTGGAAGAACTGCACGTCCAGTTGGCCCTTGTTTTCCTTCCACAGCGAATGCTCGCCGTCGTAGCGGATCGCGTTGAAGTTCTGCGGGGTCATGGTCGCCAGGGTTGGCGGCAGCACCTGTTTGGTGTCCTGATAGGCGCTGCCAGCCAGTTGCTTGGCCTGGCGCTTCAGCGCTTCGAAGTCGAAGGCCTGCGCCTCGCCATCGGCGGCGCCGCCATTGGCCGCCCACGCGCGGGTGGCCAGCAGGCCAGTGGCCGAAAGACCGGTGTAAGCCGCAATGGCCATGGACGCTTTGAGCAAATTCCTGCGGTGCATAAATACAACCTGTCGTGAGCAATCCCGCGCCGTTCCTGGCACGTGCTGGATCAGAAATAACGGTTCGGACAAGCCTTCGGCCAAACGCAACGGACTATTAACAGATGCCCGCTAGCTTAAACGGTTCGCTCGCAATGCAAAATTCGTTGATTCACCGCGCCAGTGTGTCAATGAAACAAGACATGTCGGTTAAATATCTGACAGGGCATTCTGATTTACACGGCATATCTGCTTTTTTCGACTAATTACTCTAAAAACCGCTTTTCAGCGCCGATTTAATTTCTATTCTATGGGCATGACCGGTGCTGACCGGTAGGGCACACGGCGCTGCTGTAAGGGGCAGGGCGATGTGGTGGTTTAGCAATTCTTTGAAGTATTGAAGGACATCGTCCATGGCAAAAATACAAGGTATCACCGACATGCTGGGCATCTTTCCCTGCCTTGGCAGCGGCCGCAAAAGGCGTCGGCTCAGCTCTGACGAAGTGAAACTGGTTGAGCGATATCGGGAGCTTTCGGAGAATGACCGGATTGCGATGCGGTATCTGGTGGATGCGATGCGGAGTGTTTCGCGGTTTTGAGTGGAAATAAAAAGTGGCGGACTGAAAGGTCCGCCCCTTTTTTATTTGGATCAGCTACACGTTCCCAATACTGGATACGGCCGCTGGCCGTGCATCAACTCCGGCACATCCCGCCATTTGACCCACGCCTGCTGTTGCCAGTGCAGCAACGGCACGGTGGCGCCTGCCCAATGCATTGAACGCAAGCTCGGATGGTTTCCCACTGGGCTTGAATGGGTTTCGCGCAGCATCGGAATGACTTCATGGCTCAGCCAATGGCGCAGGTGACGGTTTTCCGGAACGAAGTGATGGACGAGCAGCGCGAACAGGCCGGACTCGCTGACCATCGCGCAATCGATGATTTCGCCGTCCCGACGCAGAAGGACATGGCGACGCTGGTCGGGATCGAGTTTCAGGGTGAGGCGTTCGTTTAGCGGATAACCCATCAAGCGACCTAGATCTTGCACGCAGAACCAGGCTTCGTGGTCTTGCATGAAGGCGTGGAGGAAGCGGTTGTGGAGGGTTAAGACGGTGGGGGTGAAGAAAGCGGAGCTTTCAGAACGAATTTGTACGTGGTTAGGCATTTTTCGACTCCAATATTGAGAATAGAGCCGCCACTCAAATGAGTGCGGTCACGCCGTTTTGATATTTACTCCGGCTCCGACACCGGGCCGCTGATTTCGCTGCCGAGAGAAAGCCTATCGGCTAGCAACCTACGACGCCAAGTCGGCTCTATCGATACCTTCTGTAGGAAAGAGGATTTATCTCTGAGGGTCGTATCTGTAGGAAATGCCTGTTTTTGCATAGGTGCCAGCGAGCCCGCCCCTAACCAGTGTTTTTTCCGTTATTTGTTTGAATCCTGCGCATCGCTGCAGATGCTCGGCCCTTGGTTTCAGGGCTCAAAGGATTGTTAGGAATAACGGAGAATTCAATGAAGGTGTCTCTCAAGCAGATCAATGGCCCTTGGGATCAGGGCTGGGTGCTGGACAAACACATGGTAAGTAGTACCTTTCTTGGCAACGATGATCGCGGACACCCATGCTTCGATAATCAGCGCACTGAGATTGGCGAGGCGACCTACCGGCTCAAATACCAGAAGGACTGGACTCAGGTCAGCCCACTTGCTCAGGCAGTAGCGACAAATGTGTTCCCAAAACTGGATCAGGTCGGGTTTGTAGTGCCTATGCCTGCTTCAAATATTCGTCAGCGACAACCGGTAACTGAGGTTGCCCAGGCGTTGGGACGAATTATCGGTCGGCCGGTTTTCTCGGATTTGCTTCGAAAAGCGACCACGGGAAAGTCGCTCAAGGATTTGCATTCGAAAGCAGACAAGGTTGCTGCGATTGGAGACAGTTTCAGCGTCAATGATGAAATCACCACTGATGGGCGCTGGAATGTTTTGGTTGTAGATGATTTGTTTGATAGCGGGGCGTCCATGGACGCGGCCTGCGCTGTTTTGCGTAAATATCCGAAGGTAGGGAAAATTTACGTCGCAGCGCTAACTTGGAAGTGAATTCAATGACGACTGTATTTATTGCCGGCTCTATCAACATCAAGAACCTTGATCCGAAGGTTAAAGAGCGTATCAATAATATCGTGGCATCTGATTTTGAGGTTGTGGTTGGGGATGCAGGTGGCGCCGATACCTCCATTCAGGAGTACTTGCTGAGTCTTGAACGATCCAGAACCACGGTGTTCTGCAGTGGCTCGGCACCGAGGAACAACCTCGGGCATTGGCCCGCCAGAACAGTCGACTCCAAACATTCGAAAGGGTCGAGGGCTTTCTTCACCGAGAAAGACGTCGTCATGGCCGAAGCAGCCGACTACGGCTTGATGATCTGGGATGCAAAGAGCACCGGCACGCTCAGCAATGTCATTGAACTGTTATCGAGAAAGAAAAAATCGCTTGTTTTCGTCAACAAGGAAAAGGAATTCAAAGTGGTCGGAGACGTCAGTCAGCTCGAAGAGTTGATTGCATTCATGTCCGATCGCGCCAAGCAAAAAGCCAATGAGAAAATCAAACTGTTCGACCGTATTTCCCTGTTGAAGCACGATCAGGCGGAGCTCTCTTTTTGATGATGTTTCACGGCTTTCCTGAACCCCGGCACCTTGTCGGTGCCGGGATCGCAGGCTCTTAGCGACTCACCTTCCACGCATCCCCAGCCGGCGCCTTGCCATGGTCATACGGCTTGCCAATCCACATATAAACCAAGCCCAACCCAATCACGATCGCAGTACTCAACACCATCGCATAGTTCACGTACCACGCCGCATCCGGCGTACGTGGCCAGGCCATGTTGATGATTGCGCCAACGCCATACACCAGCGCGCCGATGTTCACTGGCCAGCCCCATGCGCCAAGGGTGAATTTGCCGCTGGGTTTCCAGCCTTTCATCCGCGCATACAACGCGGCCAGGACGATCATCTGGAACGCGAGGTAGATGCCGATCGCGGCGAAGCTGACGATGGTTGCCACGGCGTCTTGCAGGAAGAAGCCGAGGGCGATGATCAGGGCCGGCAGGACGCCGGACACGAACAGTGCGGCAACCGGTACTTGGGTGGTAGGAGAAATCTTTTTCAGCAGTCGGCTGCCGATGACCATTTCGTCGCGAGCGTAGGAGTACAGCAGGCGGCTGGCCGCGGCTTGTAGGCTGATGACGCAGGAGATGAAGGAAATCATCACCACGCCCATCACCACTTTCGAACCGACCGGGCCGAAGGCGTTGTTGAGGATGGTGGTGACCGGGTCTTTGTCGGTGCCGTTGATCACCGCTTGCATGTCCGGTACGGCGAGGATCAGCGCGAGGCAGGCGAACATCGCCGCGATGCCGCCGATGTAGATGGTCATGCGCATGGCCACCGGGATTTTCGCGCTCGGGTTAGGGGTTTCTTCGGCAACATCGCCGCAGGCCTCGAAGCCGTAGTAGAGGAACATCCCGGCCAGCGAGGCGGTGAGGAACGCCGGCAGGTATGAGCCATCGACGCTGATGTCGAAGGTGTTGAACAGCACGCTGAGCGGCTGATGACGCTCGAAGATCAGCAGGTAAACGCCGACGATCACCGCGCCGACGAGTTCGCAGAGAAAGCCGAACATGGCGATGCGCGCCAGCACTTTGGTGCCGCTGAGGTTGACCAGTGTGGCGAACAGGGTCAGCACCAGGGCGATGACGATGTTGGTGTTGTTGCTTGGCTCAAAACCGAGCATGGCGGCCAGGTACGGGCCAGCGCCGACCGCAACGGCGGCGATGGTAACGCAGAGGGCGATGGAGTAGATCCAGCCGACCATCCACGCCCATTTTTTACCGACCAATCGGCGTGCCCACGGGTAAACGCCGCCGGAAATCGGGAACTGCGAAACCACTTCGCCGAAGATCAGGCACACCAGCAACTGGCCGCAACCGACCAGCAAGTAGGCCCAGAACATCGGTGGGCCGCCGGCGGCGAGGCACAGGCCGAAGAGGGTATAAACCCCTACGACCGGTGACAGATAAGTGAAGCCCAACGCGAAGTTTTCCCACAGGCTCATGCTGCGGTTGAAGTTCGAGGTGTAGCCCAGTTTGCGCAGTTGTTCGGCATCGCTGTCGGCAACGGCTGCGGCGAGATCGGGTGAGGCACTCATGTGTGATTGCTCCGTGAAATCGGCAGATTTCGGATGGCCGAGGCCGTGGCGGGGCTTTGTGGGCGCCGCCCGGTTCGGTAGTTATTGTTAGGTAATTGAATCCTGGTGGTGCGCAGAGCCGGTTTCTGCCTTGAAGCCGGGGGTGACGCCTTCGCGAGCAAGCTCGCTCCCACATTGAAATGCAATCCCCTGTGGGAGCGAGCTTGCTCGCGAAGCCTTTAGAGGCTTAGTGCTTGAACATCACATGCCGAACCGTGGTGTAGTCCTCCAGCCCATACATGGACATGTCCTTGCCGTAACCGGACAATTTCTGACCGCCATGGGGCATTTCGCTGACAAGCATGAAGTGCGTATTCACCCACGTGCAGCCGTACTGCAAACGCGCCGACATGCGATGCGCACGTCCTACATCTGCCGTCCACACGGAGGAGGCGAGGCCGTAGTCCGAATCGTTGGCCCACTCCAGCGCCTGCGCTTCATCAGTAAATTTGGTCACCGAAACCACCGGCCCAAACACTTCGCGACGAACGATTTCGTCGTCCTGCTGCGCATCGGCCAGAACGGTTGGTTCAAAGAAGAAACCATTACCGTCGACAGCCTTGCCACCAGTGATCAAACGAATGTGCGACTGCGCCACGGCACGCTCGACAAACCCGGCCACACGGTCGCGATGTTGCGCGGTGATCAGCGGCCCCAGTTCAGTCGACGGATCATCCTGCAAGCCGTACTTGATGCTGCTGACCGCCGCGCCAAGCTTCTCGACGAACTTGTCGTAGATGCCCTGCTGCGCATAGATCCGGCACGCGGCTGTGCAGTCCTGCCCGGCGTTGTAAAAACCAAAGGTACGAATGCCTTCCACCGCCGCATCGATATCGGCGTCATCGAAGATGATCACCGGCGCCTTGCCGCCCAACTCCATGTGCATGCGTTTGACGCTGTCGGCAGTGCTGGAAATGATGTTGGCGCCTGTGGCGATGGAGCCGGTAAGCGAGACCATGCGCACTTTCGGGTGTGTGACCAACGGACTGCCAACGGTAGGCCCACGACCAAATACCAGATTGAGTACGCCGGCCGGGAAGATTTCCGACGCCAGTTCGGCCAGACGCAACGCAGTCAGCGGGGTTTGTTCCGACGGCTTGAGCACCACGGTATTACCGGCCGCCAGCGCCGGGGCGATTTTCCAGGCGACCATCATCAGCGGGTAGTTCCATGGCGCGATCGAGGCGATGACGCCAACCGGATCGCGGCGGATCATCGAGGTGTGGCCGGGCAGGTATTCGCCACCGGCCGAACCGCTCATGCAACGGCTGGCGCCAGCGAAGAAACGGAACACGTCGGCAATCGCCGGAATCTCGTCGTTGAGCGCGGCGCTGTAGGGTTTGCCGCAGTTATCGGATTCGAGCTTGGCCAGTTCTTCGCCGTGGGCCTCGATGGCATCGGCGAGTTTGAGCAGCAGCAGCGAACGGTCTTTCGGCGCGGTTTGCGACCAGTCGGCGAAGGCGTTGTCGGCGGCGCGCACGGCGGCATCGACCTGGGCTTCGCTGGCTTCGTTGATTTCTACCAGGACTTCGCCGAGCGAGGGATTGAGCACTGGTTGCGCCGGGCCTTCGCCGTTGACCAGTTGGCCGTTGATCAGGAGTTTGGTTTGCATGCTTTTGTCCTCACTAACACTTTTATTGTTCTGGCCGAATCGAGAACCCTGTGGGAGCGAGCTTGCTCGCGAAAGCGGTGTGTCAGTCGACATCAATGTCGGATGTGACGGCCTCTTCGCGAGCAAGCTCGCTCCCACATTTCGATCCGATTCTTCCCGTAATCTATTTACCGCCGCTACCGGCCACGCTTTCGCCACCTCGCGTCAGGTAGTACGCGCCGAGGATCGGCAACATGGTCACCATCATCACCAGCATGGCGACGACGTTGGTCACCGGCACATCCCGTGGCCGGCTCAGTTGATTGAGCAGCCACAACGGCAACGTGCGCTCATGCCCGGCGGTAAACGTAGTGACGATGATTTCGTCGAACGACAGCGCAAACGCCAACATGCCGCCCGCCAGCAACGCCGAGCCGAGGTTGGGCAGGATGATGTAGCGAAAGGTCTGCCAGCCATCGGCGCCGAGATCCATCGAGGCCTCGATCAAACTGTGCGAAGTGCGGCGCAGGCGGGCGATGACGTTGTTGTAGACGATCACCACACAGAAGGTCGCGTGGCCGACAATGATGGTGAACATCCCCGGCTCGATGCCCAGCGTTTTAAACGTTGCCAGCAGCGCGATCCCGGTGATGATCCCCGGCAGCGCAATCGGCAAAATCAGCATCAGTGAAATGCCTTGTTTGCCGAAGAAATCCCGGCGGTACAAAGCGGCCGATGCGAGCGTGCCGAGCACCATCGCAATCAATGTGGCGATGGCGGCGATTTGCAGCGACAGCTTGATCGACTCCAGAACATCCGGTCGAGAAAACGCCACGCTGAACCAGTGCAACGTGAAGCCCTTCGGCGGAAAACTGAACGCGGCTTCTTCGGTGTTGAAGGCATAGAGGAAGATGATCAGTATCGGGAAGTGCAGAAACACCAACCCGCCCCAGGCTGCGATTTTCAGGCCTAGAGAGGCTTTCTCCCCCTGCTTTTCTGAATTAGAGCGCATCGAAAGCCCCCAGTCGTTTGACGATCGAAAGGTAAACCGCGATCAACACAATCGGCACCAGCGTGAACGCCGCCGCCATCGGCATATTGCCGATCGCACCTTGCTGCGCGTACACCATGCTGCCGACGAAGTAGCCCGGCGGCCCGACCAGTTGCGGCACGATGAAATCACCCAAGGTCAGCGAAAACGTGAAGATCGAACCCGCCGCAATGCCCGGAATCGACAGCGGCAAAATCACCTGCATAAAGGTCTGACGCGGCTTGGCGCCAAGGTCAGCGGAGGCCTGCAACAGCGATGGCGGCAGACGTTCCAGCGACGCCTGAATCGGCAGGATCATGAACGGCAGCCAGATATAGACAAACACCATGAACCGCCCCAGATGCGAGGTCGACAAGGTGCTGCCACCGACGCCGGGAATCCCCAGAATGAACTGCAACACCGGCTCCAATCCAAGGTGCTGCACAAACCATTGCGCCACGCCGCCCTTGGCCAACAGCAACGTCCACGCATACGCCTTGACGATGTAACTGGCCCACATCGGCATCATCACCGCGATGTAGAAAAACGCCTTGGTTTTGCCTGTGGTGTAGCGCGCCATGTAGTAGGCAATCGGGAACGCGACGATGGCGCTGGCA
>Ga0213828_1001542_pt1 | contig 18608 bp, 15 predicted proteins | sample MC6MC0897MG_FD_180664 | JGI IMG/M metagenome (GOLD analysis project Ga0213828, IMG submission 180664) | Enriched soil aggregate microbial communities from Iowa State University, Ames, United States - MC6-MC0897-MG | ecosystem: Environmental > Terrestrial > Soil > Unclassified | place: USA: Iowa... | reverse complement strand
GTTGCGGCCGAACAGGGTGCCCTGCGGGCCGCGCAGCACTTCCACGCCGGCCAGGTCGAACAGCGGGAAGCCCTTCAGCAGCGGGCTTTCCTGGACCACGTCGTCATACACCAGCGACACCGGCTGCGAAGCATTGAGATCGAAGTCGGTATTGCCCAGGCCGCGGATGTAGAAGCGCGGGAAGGCACGCCCGTAGGACGATTCGATGTTCAGGCTGGGCACGCGCGCGGACAGGAAACGGATGTCGTCGCCGGCCGAACCGAGCACGTCGAGCTTCTCGCCCTGGATGGCCGAGATGGACACCGGGACGTCCTTGGCGTTTTCCACACGGCGCTGGGCCGTCACCTGCAGGGTGTCGAGGGCGACCGGATCCTTGGTGGCGGAGGCGTCCTGGGCTGCGGCCGTCAATGGCAGCAGGGCGGCAAGGGCGATGACGAGCGGGTGCACGGACGGAAACCGGCCGTGGGCAGTGCGGTTCGGGAACATGGCGTTTTAGGCTGTGTTGGGAGGGGTGGTGGACCGGCGCTACCAGACAATTGTTGCAGTACAGCAACAACGTCGCAAATTCCGGTCATTCATTACCAAGATCCGGCCACCCGGATGTGAAGGCAGATCGCGGTTTCCGACGCCGGTCACGACTTCCGGCCCACTCGGGCCCACGCCGGGCCGCTCTAGACTGGCCCCCTCCTCCGTCTGCCAGGCACACCGTCATGACCCAGTGGTATTTCCATACGTCCGGCCAGGCCGACCGCACCGGTCCCCTCGACGATGCCGCCGCCCGCCAGTACGCCCACCTCAACCCGCGCGCACTGGTCTGGTGCGAGGGCATGAGCGGCTGGATGGCGATCAGCGAGGTGCCCGAACTACTGGCCGGCAGCGTCGCCCCGCAAGGCGCGCCGCCGCCGCTGCCCGGCCCGGGCGGCCGCAGCCAGCGCGCCGACGACATCGACTTCCGCATCGTCGGCCATGAAATGCAGTTCGTCGAAATTGAGCTGGACCCGGGCGAAAGCGCCATCGCCGAGGCCGGCGCGCTGATGTTCAAGGACGCCGCGGTGCAGATGGACACCGTGTTCGGCGACGGCTCGCACAGCGGCCAGGGTGGCGGCTTCATGGACAAGCTGATGAGCGCCGGCAAGCGCGTGCTCACCGGTGAAAGCCTGTTTGCCACGCTGTACACGCATACCGGCCACGGCAAGGCCAAGGTCGCCTTCGCCGCGCCCTACCCCGGCACCGTGCTGCCGATGAAGCTGGACCAGCACGGCGGCCGCCTGATCTGCCAGAAGGACAGCTTCCTGGCCGGCGCGCGCGGCGTGCAGATCGGCGTGCAGTTCCAGCGCAAGATCATGACCGGCCTGTTCGGCGGCGAGGGCTTCATCATGCAGAAGCTGGAAGGCGACGGCTGGGTGTTCGTGCACGCCGGCGGCTGCGTGGTGGAGCGCGAACTGGCCGCCGGCGAGCGGCTGGACGTGGACACCGGCTGCATCGTGGCCTACCACGCCAGCGTGGACATGGACGTGCGCCGCGTAGCTGGCATCAAGAGCATGGTGTTCGGCGGCGAAGGCGTGTTCCTGGCCACCCTGACCGGCCCGGGCAAGGTGTGGCTGCAGTCGCTGCCGTTCTCGCGCCTGGCCGGGCGCATGTGGATGGCCGCACCCCAGGCCGGCGGACAGAGCCGTGGCGAGGGTTCGGTGCTGGGCGGCATCAGCCGGATCCTGGACGGCGACAACCGGTTCTGAGGGGGCCGGCCCGTGGCCGGCAACCCGATATAAACCGGCGCCCTGTCATTGCCGGCCAACAGCCGGCAGTACCGGTATGCTGACGCCCTCGATGCCCATTCACTTTCTGCCACGCCGATGAAATCACTGCACCGTATTCGCCTGACGCTGTCTGTTGCCGCTCTCGGCCTGCTCGCCGGCTGCGGCGGTGACCCCGTGCGCCCGCCCCCGCCGCCGGTCGCCACCCCGGTGGTGCAGGCCAAGCCGGTCAAGATCGGCATCGCCCTGGGCGGCGGCGCGGCCAAGGGCTTTGCGCATATCGGCGTGATCAAGATGCTGGAAGCCAACGGCTTCGAGCCGGTGGTGGTGTCCGGCACCAGCGCCGGCAGCGTGGTCGGCGCGTTGTACGCCAGCGGAATGGACGCGTTCCAGATGCAGTCCAAGGCCGTGGCGCTGGATGAAGCCAGCATCCGCGACGTGCGCCTGTTCTCCGGCGGCCTGGTACAGGGCCAGAAGCTGCAGGACTACGTGAACGCGCAGGTGGGCAACCGCCCCGCCGAAAAACTGCAGAAGCCGTTCGCGGCCGTGGCCACCAACCTGGACACCGGCGACCGCGCCGTGTTCGTGCGCGGCAACGTGGGCCAGGCGGTGCGCGCCTCCAGCAGCATCCCCGGCGTGTTCGAGCCGGTGAAAATCGGCAAGAACAGCTTCGTCGACGGCGGCGTGGTCAGCCCGGTGCCGGTGGACGCCGCGCGCCAGCTGGGCGCCGACTTCGTCATCGCGGTGGACATCTCCAGCAAGGCCAGCGGCAAGTCGCCGACCGGCATGCTGGGCATCGTCAACCAATCCATCTCGATCATGGGCCAGCGCCTGGGCGAGCAGGAACTGGCGCGCGCGGACATCATCATCCGCCCCAAGGTGCTGGAGATCGGCGCGGCCGATTTCAGCCAGCGTGGCTACGCGATCCTGGAAGGCGAGAAGGCGGCAATGGCGGCGATGCCGCAGATCCGCGCGAAGGTGCAGCAGCTGCAGCGCGCGCGTGCGGCGGCGGTAGCGCCGCCGCCGCCGAAGCCCAAGTGCGATGAACCGTCGCGCGTGGGCCGGCTGATGGGGCGCAAGGAAAAGTGCGAGGGCTGAGGCCCCGCCACCGGTAGAGCCGACCGTTGGTCGGCTGCGCCTGGCTCCGGCAGGGGAAGCGGACTCATAAGCATCGCTTCGGTCAGCCTCGCATACCTTAGTATCTGAAATACGTGTCGCCCAATTGAGGCGGGTCGCCGGATTGGCGACGGGCCGCGACGTCGTTGCGCAGATTGACCCATTTGACGTCGGGCCAGCCGAGTGCGGAGAAGATCGCCTCTGCCGTCCGGATGAACTTCTTGAAGCGTCGTCCGATTCGATAGCCAATGAAGATTACTATCGATACGTTCATGAGATAGAAGATGGCTAAAGGCTTCAACGTACCTGCGAAACCGCCATCAAGGGCGTAGATTCCCGCACAGAAGGCTGCAATCACGACGGTGGCATACGGGACGCCCACCCAAAGCGAATAGCGAAGCACCCTAGCCCAATGGGCAGAACCACCGGCGCTGACGTGTGGGCAGAGCGCGATTATGCGCTTCCCTTCATCGAGAACTGCCAGCGCGAAGAAGGACCCGTCGCTGCGACGGGTGCCAACCAGCTTGAGGGTATCGCCCTCACTGAAGGGCCAAGCCGCCAGAACCGCGGTTACACGCACGCCGTTCAACTCGAATGTGACCTTCGCTGCGGTCTCGATCATTTCATCCGAGGAGAACGTCGCCATCCCGGCCGCTAGGCCGCTCAGTCCCATTGCGGCTGCCAGAACGCCGGTCGCCGCCATTTTTTCTCGATCGCCTGGGTTATCCAGAACGTTGAGTGTGATGGACGTGGACGAAACGTTGGATATTGCGCCCGAGAGGATCTCGAGCGTAATGCGTGGCTGTTGAGTGGTTGTCATTGTTCCCTTAATCAGGGGCCGCTACGCGCCAAAGCCATCCCGGCGGCGATGCCGCTCAGGCCCGAAGCACTGGCGAGCACGCTGGTTGCAGCCATACCAATCTCATCGGAACCGCCGAAGAATATGGCCGCAGTCGCACCTTTCGTCTTCGGAAAACTGAGGCGGCCCTTTATAACCCTGATTGAATCAAAATCATCTTTCACAAGCATCCAACTTTCATATCCGTGTCACCCAAACAAGGCTAGGGTCCTGATGAGCCACTGTTCTCGTCGACGATCTTGAGCGCCGATGCTCTGAGCTTCGTGGCCATCTCCGGGCCATAGTCATCTGCGGTAGTCAGCTTCGGCACCGGCGCACCGGGCAGTCCGGCACGACGAATGATCCTGGGCCACCATGTAGGCCAACACAGAAGCAGCGAGAGCCAATGGCAGATGCTGTGCAGCAGCAGCAGGGGCGACAAGAGCAGCGCGAATGTGAGCAAAAGCCCCTTATCGCCTGTGCGCCATGACGGGCCAAGGAAACTCAATGTGGAGCGGACCGAATCCCACGGCCAGGGGAATGTAGATCTCAGACGCGCGGGACGAGGCACAGCGTTCGGCCCTTCCTCCATGTACAGCCGAATGTACTCCCACAGTGCCTCAGCACTGGCGCGATCTGGGAGGGTCCCACCAATCAGACAATAGTCGTCAAAACCAGAACCGCTGTAGCCGGCTGGCCATACCATTGCGAGTGTCCCACCGGCCGGAGAAGCAGCATCGCCACCAGATGCTTCGGCAATGGTGGCATCCCAAGGCAGCGTCACGAGCCCACCTGCATAAGTTGGCCTGTTGATGTGGACCTGACGAGTAACCCTATTGAACCTGGCAATTATTCTGCGCTGGACAAATATCTCCAGACGGAGCCACCGCCAACATATTCTAAAAAACAAAACATTGGCCGATGCCCACATAAATATTATTATTGACATGAAGATATAGCCATCGACCCGCAACGGGTTGCCGAGATCACCAAATCCGGAGACAAGGCTCTTAGCTCCTGGCACGACGGCGCCTATGAGAAAATAGTATTGGAGCACAACCATCACACCAAGGAACAGGAACGTAACCAATCCGCGCTTGTCTTCCTGCCAAGCACCCTGAACGTCAATGAAGTTCTCGCCAACACTAAAAAGCGCGAACCCGTCATCTGGCTGAACTTCCGATCTTTGTCTGATGTTCGGGTAATCCGCGTCCTCCCGTTGGACCGTATGATCCGACGAGGCAACGTCTTCAGACGTCTTCGACTTCCAGTACAGCATCTCAAGAAGATACATTTTGGCCGGTCACTTGGAATCAACGCCAGCAGAATCTACTGCGTTATGCGGATTGGCATGGCTGCCTGGTTTCTCGAAAACCGTGATGACTGATGCCCTCAGTTTCCCTGCGACCTCCACCCCGAAATCCTCTGCAACGGTCAGTCTGGGAACAGGAGCGTCAGGCAATCCTGCACTCCTAATGGTCTTGGGCCACCACGTAGGCCAGCAAAGAAGCAGAGAAAGCCAATGGCAGAGACTGTGAAGTAGCAGCAGCGGCGACAAGATAAGCGCAAAGGTGAGTACGAGTCCCTTATCGCCTGTGCGCCATGACGGGACAAGGAAGCTCAATGTGGAGCGGACCGAATCCCACGGCCATGGGAATAGAGGTCTCAGGCGCGCGGGACGAGGAGCAGCGCTCGGCCCCTGCTCCATGTAGCGCCGAATGTACTCCCACAACGCCTCCGCTTGCTGTCGATTTTCAACTGCACCGCCAACGATACAAAGATCGTCAAAACCCGCGCCGCTATAGTGGGATGGCCATGCAAGAAGCAACGTGCCTCCTTCATTCTTTGAACTTCCCTCGCCCCCCGCCATATCAGCGATCGTGGCCTCCCAAGGAAAGGTGACAACCCCCCCGGCGTAAGTCGGCCTGTTCAGATGCACTTGCTTGGTGATCCTGTTAAAGCGCACAACGATTCTTCTTTGGACAAATATCTCAAGACGAAGCCATCGCCACGCGAATCGAAAGAACACCACGTTCGCAACAACCCACATCAGAATGAACAGGGGAATGAATATATAGCCCTCTGCCGTCAGCGGCCTCCCCAATGGATCAAGGCCGGGTATCACGTCCTTGATTCCGGGAACTACATTCCCGAACAGTGCCATGTACTGCAGTAGGTACATGATGCCTATAAATGCAAACGTGATGATTCCACGCCTGTCTTCCTGCCAAGCACCTTGCACATCGATGTATCGCTCGCCGTACGAGAAAAGGGCCGCGCCAGGATCCGCAATTGCACCCGCGGACGAATCAGTTTTTAGATGATCATCAGCAGTCACTGACTCTATTCTGTGCGCTCCATTTCCGCTGCAGGATAGTTTTGATCTCCAACTAAACATCTCAAGCAGATACATAATTACTTCAAACCCTTTTAAATTTTTCTCTCATGACCTCTGTCAAGAAATGAAAACTCATCAGCTCCGAGCGACGATGTTTAACCACTGTTCTTGTTGACGATCTTGAGCGCCGAAGCTCTGAGCTTCGCGGCCATCTCCGGGCCATAGTCATCTGCGGTAGTCAGCTTCGGCACCGGCTCACCGGGCAGTCCGGCACGACGAATGATCCTGGGCCACCATGTAGGCCAACACAGAAGCAGCGAGAGCCAATGGCAGATACTGTGGAGCAGAAGCAGGGGTGACAAGAGCAGCGCGAATGTGAGCACTAGTCCCTTATCGCCTGTGCGCCATGACGGGACAAGGAAACTCAATGTGGAGCGGACCGAATCCCACGGCCACGGAGACAGGGGTCTCAAGCGTGCAGGGTGAGGTACAGCATCTGGACCTTCCTCCATGTAGCGGCGGATGTACTCCCACAGCTCCTCCGCGCTTCCGCGATCAGCAAGAGCTCCACCGAGCATGCACAGGTCGTCAAACCCGGCGCCGCTGTAGTGAGAAGGCCAAGCCAGCATCAGTCGCCCGTCGCCACCTCCGCTACCGGGCTCCCCTCCCGACATCTCCGGGATGGTAGCGCCCCAGGAAAGTGTTACCACCCCGCCGGCATAAGCGGGCCTGTTGATATGAACTTGTCGCGTTACCCTATTTAATCTGACAACAATTCTCCTCTGTACAAAAATCTCAAGCCTTATCCAGCGCCAGAGAAATTTGAAGAATAGAACGTTGAATGCAACCCACACCATTCCCGTTAGCGGTATAAATATGTACCCCTCAATAGATAACGGGATACCATTTTCATCGATCCCGGAAAATAAGATCCCAAGTTCCGGGATTAATATTTTACACAACATAATATATTGCCAAGCATACATCAGCCCCAGAAACACGAAAGTTACAAGGCCTCTTTTATCTTCCTGCCAAGCTCCTTGCGCATCCAACCACCTAGCATTGATGTCGAAAATCGCGCCGTGGTCGTGCGACCGGGTCGAGCTTGGATCTTTTAGTTTGGCCGTTTCCCAGAGTGACGCATCTTCATTTTCATCGAGGACACGCTTAGGCGGCGCATCGGCCCTTCCCTTCCAACATAGCATTTCCAAGATATACATTAGCAATCAACCTTGTCTTGAAAGATGCATGATCGTCGACAGCTCTTGAGCACAGCTTCTGTATCCGATCGTTCCCTTGTACTTCCTAAAAACACTCTTCCTGCACCAATCTTCGAAGTCCTCCGGACTGAGGATAACGATCACTACAGTCAGCGCGACCGCAGCCCAGGCCAAGCGACCTATCCATACCCTCAGGAGCAGCATTAGTGCTTCCTGTGCCAAGAGTCGACCAGCTAACGTGTAGGCGAGCTTGACTACTCTGGATGTTAAAGGATTTCTTGAGTTCTCGATCAGAGCTTTCAAAAATGGCGCTGAGCCTGCAAATCCGACAGTCGAAGAGAGGACCGCTGCAGTCGATGCGACGAATGCCCGCGCCGAATAGGCAAACACCAGTGCGCGGTTTCCATGACGCTTCGTTTCGAAGGCAGAGTTCAAGTCCAAGAGCGCGCCAATCAGTCCAGCTGAGCTGCCTAACAAGCCTCCATACAGTGCGAGCCGCCCTCCCCACGCACTGAAGTAGCGCGTCATCTGGGCCGATAGCAGAGCATTATTTGACACCCAGCCGGATGCACTTTCTGTAATCGCGATGACGCCGCCGGCTAAAGCCATTCCCGATGCGATGAACTCCGCACCGTCCCGGCCCGTTGGGTCCTCTGCGGCAATGCGCTTGCCTTTGACTATGAGGTTCACCGACTCAAACAGTGTGGCCATCACCACTACGCGCCCTTTATAGACACTGCCAGCGCTGCCCTTTGTAAGTTCAAGCTCCACTCCTTCGCGGATCGCTTTGCTTACTTGCGCGCGCCACAACTGCGGTGAAAAACCGTTAGTGAGTGCTGAATGGAATGATCCGATTGGTATTCCTTGTGCGTACGACCCTATCCTTAGCTGCATCAACTTGATGAGAAGCTTCAGGTACGCTTGGTCCGCCCTCGAGCTTGTCGCTGTCGAGAAGATGATGCGCCCCCAGCTTGCATACCACGCCATTGATACGCCAATCAGGTTTCGCTTGAACCACGGGACCCTGCCCCTGTCTTCGCATGACTGAAGCGCCGAGTTTGCTTTATCAAACAGTTCAAGCGCTTTTCCCGCTGCTTCGTTTGTAGATGTAACGATTTCCCACGCGTCACGTTGGCGCTCGGATAGTCTTGCAATCTCCAATGCGTTAGCCAGTCGCTTTGAGAGAGAGATATTGTTATAAGTGAAGACCCGCCAGATGAGGTTTTGTTCATCATCAGCCCGTTCAGCCACCTCACTCTTACGGATCGATCTCCACCAGTCATCTATTACTTGTTTGGACTTCTCTTCGCAGTCCATTCCGTTTGTCGCAAGGCCAACTTGTATCGCGAAGGCCCACCCATGGATAAAGTCGCTTTTGTCATAGAAGCGTAAGGCCAGGATCAGCATATTGCCTTTCAGCCACGCGAGGTGATTCGCTGCGCGCTGTTGCACAGCCATTTCACACAATTCCGCGCGAACATCGAAGTCGGCAAGAATACTAGTCTGGCCACCATCCAAAGTGGCTTCAGCAGCTCTGAATCTCTCTAGCACGCGCGAGCGCGCGGCATTTATCTCGGCTTTCCTAAACCCGAATGGATCACTGTCTTTGGTCGCCTGAGCAATTTCGATCATCGGGCCGGGGTCGAGAGCGCCCGGCATGCCCCTCTGCGCTTCAAGATCACAGACAGTTTTGTCGATGCTTGAATTTGACGCTTCAATCGTGGCCCTCTCTGAGGCTGTGATGCGACCGGACAGCAAACCTTCCCGAATGTCAGCGTACTGACGTGCCGCTAGATACTTCCATTGATTGTCCACGCCGAACTTGTCGACGGTATGCATCCATTCCTCAAGTCCCTCCATGGCCCGATTCCGCCATGCGTTCAGCTCTTGAGTGATTCCAATTGGATCTTGGAGCGCAATCCCTACCCCGTCCTGGCTTCGAAGCAGCTCAACTGACTCCCTGAGCACTGGCAGCGACGCATTCAGTCGCGACTGATAGAACGGCCCAAGCTGATCCGCAGTGAAGGCCGGTGGCAGTGGCGGATCCTGCGAGTCGCACAAAGCGGGGAAGGGCTGTTCATCAAGTGCTCTGATCATCGGTACCTGACCAATCGAATAGCCCGCAATCTGGCTCGCAACCATGTACTCCAATACAAAGTACGAGATCGTTGCAGGGGACAACATGTACTGGTCGCTTTGCCGTTGGTTGACCCATCTTTGAGGACTGAACCCTTGCAGAGCCCCGGTTGACAGAAGCTCCTCAGCCGTTGACAACAGCTCCTGTTCTTTACTGTTGGACAACGGATCGGGGGTGAACAACCAGTAGCTCATGCTGACTTCTTCCGGCGCATCGATGGCGACCATCAGTGCATTCGGCGAGTTGGCCATTCTTTGACACGCCATATCGGATGTCTTCCGCTCTGGCGGCGTCTCCCGGAATCGCATCAAGCGGCCGCTGGGTCTCACGTAGTAGCTGTCGATGTACTTCAGGCCATTGCGTACCAGCACGACATAGATGTATCCCTCTCTCATCATTCGGAGCGCGTATTTGCTTTGAGTCAGCTCCGGTAGCGAGCTACCCGATGCCGGCCTGAGCGGCGGGATCCTTTCGATGACTGATTCGTCATCACTGCAGAACGCGGAATAGCGGAAAGGATGGACGAGCAGACCTGGTTTGTCGCAGTTCTTGCAGCTTCCCTGTTCGCACGGCGATACCGATTTAACGGCTGATGCGGCTATCTTGTTTTTCATCGACCACACTTCAGCATGCTCCCTGCTGCGCAATCATCTCGTCTCTGATGCGTTCCAACTCCAACTCACCAAGCTCGCCGATCTTCTGTGCCAACGCCATCTCGCGCTCCGGTGTCTCGTCAAGCAGTAGTCTGATGGTGGGCGACGAATGGAACTCGCAATCCAAGAGTATGTCGTGCGCCAGCAGGATCGTTCGATCCAGGATGTTGCGTCTGCGCACATTTGCATTGATGGACGCTGCAAACTGGTGCGCTCTTTCAAGATCGATGTCGAGCACGCCAATCCGCCGCAGCACCTTGGCGGCCTCGTTCACGAGGGAGACGCGATGCTGCTTCATTGCTCCGCGCGCATGCATCTGCAGCGAGTCTGTGTCGACATCGGGCATCAATATCCAGCTGAGGTCTGCGTTGAGGCTCAGGCATGCAATCCGTGGCAGTGAGCGCGATAGCATGTGTCGCTGCTGCTCGGATAGTGAGTGAGGCCAATGCGGAATTGACATGGAATCAAGGCATCTCGCCGGGTCATTGGAGCCACTGCGCTTCTCGTTCTCCAACAGCCTGCGCAGCGTCTTAGCTACGTGATCGATACCCAGTGGCGTGTTGATCCACGCAGTTACTTGGGATCGACGGTGCTCGTTTCGTGCCAGCCGGTACTGCTCAACCGACGCTCTGAGCATTTCTTCCTGACTGGAGCCAAGCATCAGTACGTGAAGCGGCGCCTTACCGTAGCCCTCAGCGCGAATTTCCACCCGCTCTTCCTTTGGTGCTGCATGGAAGATAGAGCTGATCCCAACAGTGGCATCGAGAGCTAGATATAGTTGACCTGCCTCATGCTCGGCATGACGCAGCAAGTAGCAGGTCTCTGCGATTGCCCTTGCCTCAGACCGCTCGGTTGATCGTTCGCCTTCCCGGGTCATCCGGCATTGTCCTTGAATTCGCAGCCACCAAGCTGCCCGGCACTGATGTCAACTTCGCGGGCCTCTGATGCGGCGTCTGTCCACTCCCGCTGCGTGCCCTTGACCTCCACCTTCCCGGGCGCGCCCAGCTCGATGTTGTCGCCTTCGATCCGGAGGTAAGCCCCGGCCGCCGTCGCCAGCAGGTGCGTGGTCGGCGCCGAGAGCTGCACATCGGCCTGGGTACTGGTGATCTTCACGTTGGTCTTGGCCGCCAGGATCGCTTGGTTCTTGTGCGCGCTCGCACTGACCTTGCCCTGCGCGGCGTGCAGCGCGATCCCGCGTTCCTGGTTCGGACTTTCGGGTTTCGGCTCGGCACCCGCGGTGTACAGCACAAGCCCGCCGGCCGCCGCCATCGTGATCGAGCCCTGGCTGAGCCAGTTCAGCGCCACGCCCGAAGCCAGCGTGGTGTGCGTGCCGCTGACCCAGACCTGGTCTGCCGGCGTCAAACTCATCACACCGGCCACGCCGCTGCCCATCAGCACCGGCTTGTCCCAGCCCGGGGCATCGCCGTCGCCGCCACTGATGCTGCCCGCCGCGCTGCCACTCTGGGTGGCACGCAGGCTTTCCTGCAGCTGTTCCAGCGCGTCGTGCGCCAGCAGCGTAGTCGGCTCCTCGGGCAGTTGCGCCTGCTGGTTCACGGCCGATTCGTTGAGCGATTGCAGAAGCTCCGCGCTTTCCTGCAGCTGGGTCAGTGCCTGATTGGCGGCCAGCTGCGGCTCGCCCGGTTCGGTGCTGAGCAGCAACCCTTGCCCTGCGCGAAGCGAGCCGAAGGCCTGCGTGGAAAGCTCCGCGCCGAAGCCGCGCTCGGTTTCGCGCACGTTGTCTTCGCCACCCTTCAGGTGGCCCAGAGTGAGCGTAGTTGATTGCTGGGTGGTGGACAGCTGCGCGCGGCCCTGGCCAGGCGTGTCGTCCAGGCGCATCTGCTGGTAACCGCCCTGCCCGCCCTGGCTGTCGGCCAGTGCCTGGCTTTTGAAGCCGGTGTAGACGGCGGCATGTTCATTGCCGTCGAACCAGGCCGGTGCATTGCCGGTGGCGTTGGCACCGCCGCTGGCGACCTGGTTGTGGGCCGCATCGGTCTGGCCGCGGCCGTTATAGACCGCGCCGACCACGACAGGACGGTCGATGTCACCTTCGAGGAAGGCCACCAGTACTTCCTGGCCACGACGGGGCAGCACCACGCCGCCCCAGTTGTCACCGGCCCAGGGGGTCATAACCCGCACCCAAGTCCAGGCTCCACCATTGGCCGGGGCGTTGTCGTCACCGCCGGGATGGGCCAAGCCGGTGCTCGATGAGCCACCGCGCTGCCACGGGAACTGAACCTTGATCCGGTGGTCGCGGTCGGACTGCAAGGGCTCGCCGTCGCTGACCACGATGGCGCTGAGCGTACCGGTGATCGACGGGCGCGGATGCAAACGCGTGCCGTGGCCGTCTTCAGTCTGCGGGCGGTACACCACGTCGGCCGGGATGGCGACGAAGCGGTTGTCGTAGAAGGTGGTGGTGAGGTCCGGCGATGCTTTCGCAACGGACAAGCCACTCAAGGCGCCCGGCAGGCTGAGCGGCGCCTGCGCGGCCGGCCCAAGCTGCTGCTCCAGCGCATCGAACACGTCGGCTTCAAAGTTATTGCACGCCTGATGCTGCACCGACAGGCACAGGAACGCGGTGCCCGCATCCACCCCAGGATGCTGGCCCAGCTGGAACTGCGCCCCCGGGGCGAGCTGGCGCCACTTACCCTGCCCGTCAATCGTGTGGGCGCGAACACGCAGCGCATCCAGGTGCTGCTGCGCGCGGCGCTGGCCGCGGGCGTTGTCCTGCCAGCCGTATGGGCCGCAGGTGTCGGCGTCCTCGCCGATGCCCTCATAGGGCGTCAGTACTTCTGCACTGGCGTGCCGCAGTTCAAGACTGCGATGGTCCCAGGTAGTGCGGGTCACCTTCGCAGTACACCAACGTTTCGACACCGACCACTGCTGCACGCTGTCAGAACGTTCGGCCGCATCCCCGCGATGGAAGCGAATCGACCCCAGCTGCGCGGCCGCATGCTGATGGTCGGCCAGCACCAATGTATGCGCACCCAATGACGCACTGGCCGGATCGCCCGCATGCTCGAACCAGTAATAAATGCCCTCTTCGGCCAGCAGGCGCTGCACGAAGGCCAGGTCGGTTTCCTGGTACTGCGTGGTCAGGCTGCGCCTGGCGTAGAGGCTGCGGTTGGTCAGGTCCCAGCGCCATGCCGGGAGAAGACTGCTGTAGTCGGCAAGTACGTTCTCGACGATGTCGACCACGCTGGCGTCGTGGAATACGTAGCTGTCCACCCGCTGGCCCAGGAACGCCAACCACGGCTGCAAACGCAGGCAATACCGCGCCAGGCCGCCATTGCTGCCAACGCGTTCGGCAGCGGTGATGCGTCCATGAAAGGGGCGCAGGTTGCTGGCGGCCAGCTCCAGCTGCAACAGCGCCGGTTGACCGATCAGCCCATCCAGTGGGAGCCCGGCCTCCAGCGATAGCGCGGTGATGGACCATTGAAACCCCGCGCCATCGATCTGCTCGAGGCCATCGAATGTTTCGGCCACCAATGCGCCAGGGCCCAGCGCCGTGTGCAGGCGCAGGAACCGGCGGGCGTCACCTGCCCGCATGGCCGCCATCAAGGCGGCGGTCATTGCACTGTCCATGTCGGTTGCCCTGCCGACTCGCCAGCATCCCTGCTCATTCGCTCTCTCCCCTGACGCACGGGCGCATGGTGCGTGGTCAGCTGCCAGGGTTTACAGAGGCAATTACGTCAGCGAACGAGAGCCACGAGGCGTCAAACGCTGCGCACGCAAGGGCGCAGCGCCTTTAGTCGGATCAGGACGAAACCAATACCCATGTTGAGCAATGGGACGTGGCTCACAGCCGACCAACGGTCGGCTCTACGGGGTGATTGCGTTTGCGATCCGCGTTATTCCAGTTGCGACAACGGCAGCGCGCGGAAATCCTTCACCGTGCGCAGCACGAAGCTGGAGTTGACGTCGGCCACGCCGGCGGCGTTGAGCAGTTTGTCCAGCAGGAAACTGGAGAAGTGCTCCAGGTCGCGCACGTAGATGTGCAGCAGGTAGTCCATGTCGCCGGTGAGCGCGTGGCAGGCGACCACTTCATCCCACTCCACCACGCTGTCGGCGAATACGCCGATGGCGTGCTGGTCATGCTTTTCCAGCTGCACGCGGACGAAGGCCTGCAGGCCCAGGCCGATGCGCCGGGGTTCCAGCCGCGCACCGTAGCCGGCGATCACGCCTTCGTTCTCCAGGCGCTGGACGCGACGCAGGCAGGCCGACGGGGACAGGTTCACCCGGGCGGCCAGTTCGGCGTTGGTGGCACGGCCGTGCTGCTGGATTTCAGCCAACAGGCGCAGATCCGTGCGGTCGAACTGGGGTTCTCCGGCCATTGCTGCTCCGCAACATGAGGTGGACGCAACGATATTGCGCCAGTTGGGCATATCCGCGCAACTTTGCAAACCTCTTGCGCGGCCCCTGCCCTAGCATCGTCAGATGACTTCCCAGGAGACCACCACGATGGAAACCGCCACCGCCCCGCGCCGCGTCGAACACCAGCAGACCGACAAGGGTTACGTGCCGGTGTATACCACCGCGATCGTGGAACAGCCCTGGGACACCTACACCGCCGACGACCACGCCACCTGGAGCACGCTGTACCAGCGCCAGCGTGCGCTGCTGGAAGGGCGTGCCAGCAAGGAGTTCCTGCACGCGCAGGACGAAATGGGCATGAGCGCGCACATGATTCCGCGCTTCGACCAGCTCAACGAGGTGCTGGGCGCCGCGACCGGCTGGACGCTGGTAGGCGTGGAGGGACTGCTGCCGGAGCTGGATTTCTTCGACCACCTGGCCAATCGCCGCTTCCCGGTGACCTGGTGGATCCGCCGCCCAGACCAGATCGACTACATCGCCGAACCGGACATGTTCCATGACCTGTTCGGGCACGTGCCGCTACTGATGAACCCGGTGTTTGCCGACTACATGGCCGCCTACGGCCGCGGTGGCGTCAAGGCGCATGCGATCGGCCCCGACGCGCTGCAGCACCTCACCCGCCTGTACTGGTACACGGTGGAGTTCGGGCTGATCAACACCGACGAAGGCCTGCGCATCTACGGCGCCGGCATCGTGTCGTCCAAGGGCGAGTCGCTGTACTCGCTCGAGTCGGCCGCGCCCAACCGCATCGGCTTCGACCTGGAGCGGATCATGCGGACCCGCTACCGCATCGACACCTTCCAGAAGACCTACTTCGTCATCGACAGTTTCGAACAGTTGATGGAAGCGACCGCACCGGACTTCACCCCGATCTACGCGGCGCTGGAAGCCAAGGAGCATCTGCCGGCCGGCGACGTGCAGGACGGCGACAGGGTGTTCCAGAAGGGCACCGGTGAAGGCTGGGAAGACGGCGGCGACGTCTGATCGGTAGCGCCGACCGTTGGTCGGCTGCCGTTCGCGCGGCGTCGCGGCGGGTGTCGTAGAGATGGAGCAGCCGACCAACGGTCGGCTCTACCCGTTGATGGACTTGGTGTGCGGCCAGGGTCTGCTATGGTCTTCGGCCCTGCTCATGCCGCTCGCCTACGCCATGCCGCTGTCCGCCTTCCGCATCCAGTCCATCCACTTCGACGCCACCCACGTGTACCTGCAACTGGCCAACGGGGCGCAGGTGGGGGAGTTTCTCACACGCAATCCGCGGTTGGAGAAAGCGTCGGCGAGGAAACGTGCGCAGTGGATATTGACCGAAGACGGCCTCGGCGCGAACTGGCCGGCGCTGTGGCCAGCGTCGGCTAGCGGCATGGTCAACGTGCTGGACCTGCTCTGGGATGCGCGCTACGAAGGGGCGATGCAGCGTCTGCATGCCCTGGACTGGACGCTGGACGCGCTGTCGGCGCAGGACCAGCAACTGGTGGCGCTGTGGCGGATGGAAGCGGACATCAACAACGGTGGCTTCATGCAGTTCCTCTGCAACTGGGGCGACCCCACCTGCCAGCTGGCGCTGCAGGGGCTGCGTGCCATCGGTGCGGTCCAGACGCATGCGGCGCTGGCCGGCATGCGTGGGCTGCTGGATCGCCTTGAGGATGATCCGGCGGTGACGGAGTTGAGCGATCTGTACGAGGCCATGACACCCGACGAGCAGGACGCGCTGGAGCAGTTTGAAGAGGCGTACTATGCGCGCCCCGAGGACCTGGCCAGGCTCGGCCTGCTGCATTTCGGGCCGGAACCGGGTGAGGGCCACGCGCAGTAGGCAGGGCCGGTGCCGACCAACGGTCGGTACCTACCGCGGATACGCGAGCAGCACCACCAGGTCATCGTCGCCCACCTGCTGCAGCGCGTGCAGGCTGCCGGTACGCGTCAGCAGCGCGTCGCCTGCCGCCACGTCATGCTGTTTGCCGTCCAGCACGTAGCTGCCGCGCCCGCTGACGATGTAGTAGATCTCATCCTTGTGCTGCGGATGCAGGCCGATGCCGGCGCCCTTGTGCAGCACGCGCTTGCGCAGCACGAACGGCAGGTCGGTGTCGTTGGCGAAGAACGGGTAAGCGGTGGTGGGGCCGGCGCCTCCATGGGGGCCAGGCTGGGTGATCGCGATGTCGCGCTCGTGCACCACGCGCGAGGGTTTCGACGCGTCCACGCCCTGCCCTGCATTGCGTACCTCGCAATCGATATCGCGTTTGAGCGCGGGTTTCAGCGTGGGCTGCAACGCAACCCAGTCGCGCACGACCAGGCACGCGGCAGCGTTCGCACCGGCGGTACTGAAGTGGGTGCCGTCGGCCTTGTTCTGGTCGGGCACGAACAGGAAGTACGGTCGCGCGCCCTGCTCGCCCAATGCGCGGATCCAGCGCGTGGAGCTGTCGTTGAGGTCGATCAGTGCCACCTGCTCGCGCGTGGCCAGCTGCTTCATGGCCTGGGTGTACAGCGCGTGGGTGTCCAGCAGTGAGCCGAAGTCGTACAGCAGCCGAGCCACCGGGGTGATCAGCATCGGCGTGGCGCCTTTGTCGCGGGCCAGCTGCACATAGCGCAGCAGGAACTGCGGGTACGCAACGGCAGGATCGGTGTAGCGCGTGGGGTCTTCGAACTTGGCGTCGTTATGGCCGAACTGGATCAGCAGCACGTCGCCGCGCTGGAGCTCCGCCGCAATCGCGTCCAGGCGTTTCTCATCGATGAAGCTGCGCGTGCTGCGGCCGCCCTTGGCGTGGTTGCGGACCTGCCACACGGTGGGATCGAGATAGCTCTGCAATGCCTGGCCCCAGCCGGCCTGTGGCGCGCGCTCCGGGCCGTACTCGGCGGCGGTCGAGTCACCGGCGATGAAGATGCGGTGCGGGGCGCACAGTGCGCCGGGGGCCGCGAGCAGCAGCGACAGGGACAGCAGCAAACGCAACATGGTCATGCTCCTGGGTGGAGAGCTGCCGGCCAGCGGCCGGCACTACCGGCGTGCATCTGGGGGAAAGCCCCCTGCGTCAGGGGGCGACCGCGAAGCGGTGGGGGTCTGGATGCAACGATTGCTCAAGGCCCACGAACTGCATCGCAGATCGTGGGCGCGCCAGCGCGTAGCGAGGGTGTTACCGGGCGAGCCAGCCACCATCAACCGGCAGTACCGCACCGTTGACGTAATCCGAGGCGCTGGACGCCAGGAACACGGCCGTGCCGCCCAGGTCTTCCGGGGTGCCCCAGCGCGCGGCCGGGATGCGGTCGAGGATGGACTTGTTGCGGTCCTGGTCGGCGCGCAGCGCGGCGGTGTTGTCGGTGGCCATGTAGCCCGGGGCGATCGCGTTCACGTTGATGCCCTTGCTGGCCCACTCGTTGGCCAGCAACCGGGTGATGCCGGCGATGCCGCTCTTGCTGGCCGTGTACGACGGCACGCGGATGCCGCCCTGGAAGGACAGCATCGAGGCGATGTTGATGATCTTGCCGCGGCCCTGGGCGATGAAATGGCGGCCGGCGGCCTGCGAGATGAAGAACGCGGACTTGATGTTGACGTTCATCACGTCGTCCCAGTCCTGCTCGCTGAAGTCCACCGCGTCTGCGCGACGGATCAGGCCGGCGTTGTTGACCAGGATATCCAGGCCACCGAGGCCTTCGATGGTTTCGCGGATGACCCGCTCGACCGGCTCGATGCTGATCAGGTTGGCTTCGATGGCCAGGCAGCGACGGCCCAGCGCGGTGATGGCGGCGATGGTCTCGGTGGGCGGCTGGATACCGGCCACGGCGACGTCGGCACCGGCCTGCGCCAGTGCCACGGCGATACCCTGCCCCAGGCCGGTGTTGCCACCGGTGACCAGGGCGAGCTTGCCTTCCAGACTGAACGGATTAGCCATTGCGTATGCGGTCCTTTTCCAATGCGGCACAGACGCCGCCCGCGCGATGCGGGCGGCGTGCGGGGGTCACTTGAGCTGGCAGATGTCCAGCACGTGCATGTCGGTGTAATCCAGGTTTTCGCCACCCATCGCCCAGATGAAGGCGTAGTTGCTGGTGCCGGCGCCCATGTGGATCGACCACGGCGGGGACACCACCGCTTCGTTGTTCTGGATGACGATGTGGCGCTGCGCGTCGGGCTCGCCCATGAAGTGGTACACGCGGTCGTTCTGGCCCAGGTCGAAGTAGAAATAGACTTCGCTGCGGCG
>Ga0213828_1001540_pt1 | contig 18647 bp, 20 predicted proteins | sample MC6MC0897MG_FD_180664 | JGI IMG/M metagenome (GOLD analysis project Ga0213828, IMG submission 180664) | Enriched soil aggregate microbial communities from Iowa State University, Ames, United States - MC6-MC0897-MG | ecosystem: Environmental > Terrestrial > Soil > Unclassified | place: USA: Iowa... | reverse complement strand
CAAAAAGGCGCCTATTATAAACTCTATCAGAGCCAGTTTTCCTAAGGGGTGTCATAAAACTGTTATTTAAAGACGCACGCATACTTTGTGGGAGCTTTGTTCCAATTGAAGGCATTGCAGTTCATTGCACCAGCTGATTTAGGGGCATATATACCACAAAGTGGGGCGTGCTGATTTATGCCATGAGCTTTCAAATAAGCCATGGATTGGAAAAAAGATTGACCGGACGGTGGAAATGCAATAGAATAGAAGGCGAGGTGATATAAGATGACAGAAGGAGCATTGGTTTTAGAAGGGGGTTCCCTAAGGGGCGTATTTACGGCCGGGGTTTTGGATGTATTCATGGAACAGGGAATTGAGATGTCCTATGTGAACGGAGTATCAGCCGGTTCTATGTGCGGCATGAGCTATGTAAGCAAACAGATCGGCCGTACCATTAAAGTGGATTTGGATTACGTCAATGATAAACGGTTTTTAAGCTTTCGGAATATGGTGAAAAACCGCTCCATTTTTAATTTTGATTTCCTGTTTGGGGAATTGTGCGATACATTGGTTCCCTTTGATTATGATACTTTTTGGAAATCCCAGCAGACCTTTGAGGTGGTTGCCACCCGCTGTAAGACCGGAAAGCCGGAATATTTTGAAAAGAGTTCCTGCGATGATTTTATAGGCGCTGTCAAGGCTTCCAGCAGTCTCCCTGTTTTATCCAGCATGATCCCTGTAAAAGGGAAAAAATATCTGGATGGGGGTTGTTCCATGTCCATTGCATATCAGAGAGCCATTGATTTGGGATATGATAAGATCGTTGTGATTCTTACCAGGGAGCACGGATATCGGAAACCTCCGCTTGACAAATGGACAAAAAAAGGGTATGAACGCTATTTCGCCCCTCTGCCTGAGTTTATGGAGGCGTTAAATGAGGTCCCGGACCGGTATAACCGGATGCAGGAAGAGATTGACCGTTTGGAAGAAGAGGGAAGAATCTATGTTATTCGTCCGGATAAGCACGTTACAGTACAGAGAACTGAAAAAGATAAGCGAAAGCTGGAGGCCCTGTACGGGGATGGGCGGCGTCTGGCGGAAGAACATATGGGGGAACTGAAAAAGTATTTGGGGATTGAAGAGTAAGCATGAAAGATGAAACACCTTACAGGCATACCTTTATGCCCTGAAATGAGGGGCAGTAAAGAGGAAACACCTTACAGGTATACCTTTATGCCCTGGAAAGATGGGCAGTAAAGAGGAAACACCTTACAGGTATACCTTTATGCCCTGGGAAGATGGGCAGTAAAGAGGAAACACCTTACAGGTATACCTTTATGCCCTGGAAAGATGGGCAGTAAAGAGGAAAGGAAAGTACGGTATAATATATGAGTATTTATGATACATTGAATCCAATGCAAAAGGAAGCGGTACTCCATACGGACGGACCGCTTCTTGTGCTGGCAGGAGCCGGGTCTGGTAAGACCAGGGTTCTTACACACCGCATTGCCTATTTAATAGAAGAGAAAAGCATCAATCCATGGAATATCCTGGCCATCACTTTTACCAATAAAGCGGCTGGTGAGATGAGGGAGCGAGTAGACCGCCTGGTGGGCTTTGGTGCGGACAGTATCTGGGTATCCACCTTTCATTCATCCTGTGTGCGTATTCTCAGGCGGCACATTGAAAGCCTTGGTTATACAACGAATTTTACTATATATGATTCGGATGACCAGAAAACTTTAATGCGCCATGTACTAAAGGGCCTTGATATGGATCCGAAGATCTATAAGGACCGGGCGATGCTGGGATTTATTTCCACGTCAAAGAATGAGCTTGTGACAGCCCAGGAGTTTGAACTGAACGCCGGCGGTGATTTCAGGCAGAAAAAAGTGGCGCAGATTTATAAAGAATATCAGAGCCAGCTAAAAAAGAACAATGCCCTGGACTTTGATGATTTAATCATGAAAACCGTACAGCTATTCCAGAATAATCCGGAAATCCTGGATTATTATCAGGAACGTTTTAAATACATTATGGTGGATGAGTATCAGGATACCAATACGGCCCAGTTTAAGCTCATAAGCCTGCTGGCAGGAAAATACAGGAATCTCTGTGTTGTGGGAGATGACGACCAGTCCATCTATAAATTCCGCGGCGCTAACATTGAAAATATCCTAAACTTTGAAAAGGCTTATCCTGGGGCTAAGGTGATTAAGCTGGAACAGAACTACCGGTCCAGCCAGAGCATTTTAAATGCAGCCAATGAGGTGATTCGCAATAACCGGGGACGAAAGGATAAGACACTATGGACCGCCAATGAGGAAGGTCCTCTGGTACAGTTTAAGCAGTTTGATAACGCTTCGGAAGAGGCAGATGCCATTGTCCGTGATATTTTAAACAGCTCTTTTGGTTACCAGGACTGCGCGGTCCTTTACAGGACCAATGCCCAGTCCCGTTTGATTGAAGAAAAATGCCTTCAACATAATGTTCCGTACCGTATGGTGGGAGGCGTTAATTTCTATCAGAGAAAAGAAATCAAGGATGTACTGTCCTATTTAAAGACCATTGCCAACGCACAGGATGATTTAGCCTCTTTAAGAATCATCAATGTGCCAAAGAGGGGAATTGGAGCGACCAGCCTGGGAAAAGTGCAGGCGTTTGCTTCAGAACATGAATTTTCCGTTTATGATGCCTTTTGCCGCGCAAAGGCTGTGCCGGGACTTGGAAAAACAGCGGAGAAAGTTCTTAAGTTTACAGAACTGATCGAGGATTTCCGGGGAAGGTTTGAAGAAGAGACGTATTCGATCCATGAACTGATCGAAGATGTCCTGGATGAAACCGGTTATCAGAAGGAATTAGAAGCAGAAGGTGAAATTGAGTACCAGACACGTCTGGAAAATATTGAAGAGTTGATCAATAAGGCGGTTAGCTTTGAAGGGGATCATGAGCATCCCAATTTAAGTGAATTCTTGGAAGAGGTGGCTTTGGTAGCCGATGTGGACCGAATGGATGACTCAGAAAACAGAGTAACCCTTATGACCCTGCACAGTGCCAAGGGGCTTGAGTTTCCAAGAGTATATTTAAGCGGCATGGAAGACGGACTGTTCCCAAGCATGATGTCCATTTCTTCAGATGATAAGGAAGATGTGGAAGAAGAACGCAGACTTTGCTATGTGGGAATCACCAGAGCTCGGGATTTCCTGATGATGACGGCGGCGAGACAGCGAATGGTCAATGGAGAAACCAGATATTCCAAAGTCAGCCGATTCATAGATGAAATTCCGGATACGCTTTTGGATTCAAATAAGCTGGAGCCAAGACTGTCTGCTGCCCGTACGCTTGATTACGATGACAGCGGCCTGCCATGGGGAAAATCGAAGTCATCCGGCCGGACATCAGGTGTCAGCAGCTTTGGGCCTGGAAATAATTCCTATGCATCAAAAACTTCAGCGCCTGTGTCAACACCTGGTTTTGGTAAAGCATTTACTGTAGAAAAATCAGCTTCTTTAAACTATAAAGAAGGGGACCGGGTCAGCCATGTGAAATTTGGGGAAGGCGAAGTATTGGAGATCAAGGACGGCGGAAGGGATTTTGAAGTCACAGTCCAGTTTGATCAGGCAGGCGTCAAAAAAATGTTTGCTTCCTTTGCAAAGCTAAAACTTGTACGAGTTTGATCTAAAAATACATAATTTATTAAAAAAAAGCAAAAATGATAGTAAAAGAATCAATATAATGGTATAATAACTGCGACAGGCAGAGAGACTAAAACTTAGCCGGAAAATATGAAGGAGATGCCTTACAGGCATACCTTTACACCCAATAAAGTGTGGTGGGTTCAGCCCTGAATAATGGGCATAAAATAGCAAGGCTCTCAGAAAGGACGTGGAGTTATGAACAGATTTGATGCAATGAGTAAAGAAGCCATGAGTAAGCTGGAAGATCTTATGAACTCAAGCAGAGTGAATGAATTGCTTCATAGAAGGGAACAGGAAGAAAAGAAGAAAAACTGTATCCTCTGGATACTGGCTATCATAGGTGCAGTGGCGGCGGTGGCAGGAATTGCCTATACCGTATACCGTTTCTTCACACCGGACTATTTAGAAGATTTCGAAGACGATTTTGATGATGATTTCGACGATGATTTCTTTGAAGATGATAAACCGGGCGAAGGTTCTGAAGAGTAGGATCGGCATTATAAAGAGAGAGCGTGCCTCAGACAGTGAGACACGCTTTTTTGCTCGATTGAAATTAGAAAAATTATATAGCCTGTGGCATTTGTCAGACGGGAATGGAAAAATTCCTGCACTCGGATTACCGCTTGCAGAAATAAAGATAGAAGAGGAGCACGCATAGTGAAAAAGGGCGAGATTTACGAAGGTACGATTGGAAGATTTGATTTTCCTGACAAGGGAGTCATTGAACTTCCGGAAGGGAAGATTACAATAAAGCATGCACTTCCCGGCCAGAAGGTACGGGTTATGATAAACAAAAAAAGAGGAGGACGCTGTGAGGGGCGGATTCTTGATGTATTGGAGCATTCAAGCCTGGAATCGGCAGAGAATCCATGTCCTCATTTCGGAAGCTGCGGGGGTTGCGTTTATCAGACAATTCCCTATGCGGAGCAGCTTAAGATCAAAGAGCAGCAGGTAAAGGATCTTATAGACGGGGTTTGTGAGGATTATGAATTTGAGGGAATTCGTCCAAGTCCTGTGGAAGCGGAATACCGGAATAAAATGGAGTTCTCCTTTGGGGATGAATATAAGGATGGTCCTCTTGCTTTGGGTATGCATAAAAGGGGAAGTTTTTATGACGTGGTGACTACTACGGAATGTAAGATTGTCAATCCGGATTTTTGTGACATCCTGAAGACGGTTAAGGAGTATTTCGAACAATTGGGAACAGGTTTTTATAAGAAGATGCAGCATACGGGATATCTGCGTCATCTTTTGGTACGCCGGGCTGTTAAGACCGGTGAGATCCTGGTGGCCCTGGTTACCACGACACAGGAAGAGGTGGATTTGAAGCCGCTGACAGATCTGCTGCTGGGACTTTCTTTAAATGGGAAGATTGTGGGCATTCTCCATATTTTAAACGACAGTCTGGCAGATGTGGTTAAGAGTGACAGGACTGATATTTTATATGGACAGGATTATTTTTATGAGGAGCTTTTAGGGCTGAAGTTCAAAATTTCCCCGTTTTCTTTCTTCCAGACCAATTCCCTTGGGGCGGAAGTATTGTATGAGACGGTTAGAGGATATGTAGGGGAGACTAAGGATAAGGTGGTATTTGATTTATATAGTGGAACGGGTACCATTGCTCAGATCATTGCTCCGGTTGCCAAAAAGGTAGTAGGCGTGGAAATCGTAAAAGAGGCGGTGGAAGCGGCAAGAGAGAATGCAGGTCTGAATGGTCTTGAGAATTGTGAATTTATTGACGGGGATGTACTTAAGATTATTGATGAATTGAAAGATAAGCCGGATTTAATAATTTTGGATCCGCCGAGAGATGGGATTCATCCGAAGGCGTTGGGGAAGATTATTGATTTTGGCGTGGATCGGATGGTTTATGTTTCTTGTAAGCCGACTAGTTTGGTGAGAGATTTGGTTGTTCTTCAAGAGAGAGGGTATCGGGTGGAGAAGGTTTGTTGTGTGGATATGTTTCCTTCTACGGCGAACGTTGAAACGGTTTGTCTGCTGTCGCGAAAAGCTTGATTTTATGCGGATTTGCGGGATTGTTTGAGAAAAATGGAGTTGTGTTTTTGCAGAAAGTGGGATGAATTTTGCTGATTTCTGGTGGGGCTGGGGTAATGCCAAAATGCTAGAATAGTACTTTTGCCGAAAAGTATTGGGTATTGCCCGAAAGTGTGAATAAATAGGCAGAACTTGATACAAAATGGTGAAAGTCCTTATGGAAGATGGGATAAAGGTACAGAACAAACTACAAAGAGTTGCCTGGGGAGCCAGATATTGTTTTCACAAAATATAAGATTGCTATTTTTGTGACAGCGAATTTTGGCATGGAAAGGATTGAGGAGTATTAAAGCCTCAATTGCAAAGGGGTAGTAATCCGGATTATTGGATAAAGAAAATTGAAAAACCCCAAATACGAGATAGTGAGGTAAACAAGAAATCACTTTTTCTTGGATGGACAGTTATTAGATTTTGGGGAAAAGATATTTTGAAAAATATAGACGAATGTGTAAGAGTAATTCAAGAAACTATTTTCCAGTCAAAAATAACTAATAGTGATGATTTTTTTTGATAAAAAATATAAGGTGGCAGCGAGCTTTGGCTCACTGCCATAGAGTTATTATAAAACGCTACATTTAGTTTTATATTCTTCTAATAAAGCCACAGCTCGTTTTACCTGGGATTTAACGGTTGGAGATAATTGTTTAAAAGATTCTTGCTGTTCTAATATAAAGAAGTAATAGGCTTCAATATGTTTAGGAAATGAGTAAATGTTATTAGCTCTCTTGCATCGCGATACCACATCTTTGGCTGAACGAGTTGTATATTGTTTATATTGAATGAGCCAAGTCTTAAAATCAGTTGGAGCTGACTCTGTAATCTCAGTATCGGAAATGAATTCAACAAGAGCGTTTGCCACATATTCAGCAAGTTTAACAGGAACAGCATTTCCGATCATTTGTTCCATGTCGGTTTTTGAGCCAGACCAAATAAAATCTTTAGGAAATGTCTGTATGAGTGCCCTTTCGACTGTAGTTAATGCCCTAATGTTTTTATTAAGTGGACAGGCATCATTAGGATGTCCGGGATACCCCTTAGGTAAAGGACGATTAACTCCACGGATAGTAGGTGCTGGCTCATCGATGGAAAATATTCCACGTCGATTATAATTGCGAGGATGTCTGTAATAATAGGTAAAATTTAGTAAATCACCATAAAAATCTCTTAAAGTCATAGATGTCATAGAAAGATGTTTGTTAATGTAAGGTAGTATTATATTATCTTCGCAATCTAGCACACCAATGCAAAAGAAACGTTTTCTTTTTTGGGGAACACCGCATTTACTTGCATCCAAGACTACTTCTGTTAGACCGTAACCAGCATCTTTAAATATTTTTCTGGCAGCAGCATAGGCATTGCTCTTTAATGCCCTATCAACATTTTCCATAACAAAGTAGCGAGGTCGTATAGCCTGTATAATGTGGGAATAAGATTCGGTTAAACTGGCACGTTCAGCCTCAATTCGTTTGCCAGCATGGGAAAAATCTTGGCACGGTGGACCTCCGATTATCAAATCTGGTTTTAATGAAGCGATAATTTTTAATGCTGCAACAGGTGATGATAAATCAGTACGGTATACTGGATGGATGAAATTGTCTTCATAACACTTTGCGGCACTTTCCCAAAATTCAAAGGCGGCAGATATAGATATGCCTGCATTTTGAAAGCCTAAAGACATGCCACCACAACCAGAAAATAAATCAACGGCAGTAATCATAGTTTTATCCTCTATTCAAAAATATGTATTTATGATATAATAATTTTGTTTTAATTCATTATATACTATTTAAATAGTGACGTCAAGTTATTGACGCCAAATTGAAAGAGGTTTTGAAAATGTCTAGTGGACTTTATGGTATTGAGCATTCTAATAGAACTGCTGATAAGCATTGGGGCAAAAACTGCTTTAATTCAAGTTTTCCGGCAGCAATGGCCAGTTACATGATGGAACACGATATACCAGCAGTATATATAAATTTGACAGAAATAAACGGTGAACTAAAGGTGGTATCAACTGAAGTATCGATTAGAGAAGTGTTTAATTGCGGAGATAAACGGGCTTCTGATTTAGAATATTCCTTTGAAACAATTTATGAACCATATCAATGTTTCTCCTTTGATGTTATTGATGGTATTGATTTAGTGATTAAAGATTTGGCTGGAGGATTTTTATCACCACTAGAAGTGAAATTAACAGTTTTGCCAGATAATACTACATATTTAAAAAGTGAAGAAAACTGGGGATCAGAGCTGGTTGTACGATCTGCTACAACATCATATTGCGCATTAGGGATGTATGATGCAGTGAAAGATAATGCAAAAGAGGTGCGAGAATTATTCGAGGATGCATGTTCGTCAATTCAAATGTGGGACAATGATTTTGAAATGACTCATAAAGTACCAAATTTATGCGCCAGTATAGATGCTTTCCAACATAGATATTATACAAGACAAAAACCGTTGCTCATGCAGACTCTTTGGAAAACACAAGGGAAATCGCCTATTTTAGCTGATAATGCTTTTGATATTGTAATTTGGAGTGATTATGCGTTTTCACGATTGTTTATTGATAGTTCTTATGAAATGGCTTCAACGATGAGTAGACCAATGAGAGCAACGGCACGTTTAGCAAGGTGCTTATGGGAACTGAGTAAATCTGGGAAAATACGAGTTGTTGATATTTATCGTCAGATGGCATTTGGAAATCAAACTGATAAAGAGTTTTCTATACCAGGTAATAAATGGAGGCAATATGTTGAAAGTCCACGAACTGCTGTACCGATTTTACCAAAGGAAATTATTAGCGAGATTATTGAAGATGGTTATATAGAGCGATTGAGTCCTGAAAGACGGTTTGATCAGACTTTATATTTTACGGTTAGGATTCAAGAGTGATTTGAAAAAGAAGGTGTTAAGAAGTCAACGAGGATTTTTTCTGGTTGGCTTTCTTTTCTATTATTAGAAGTTGTAAAATTATGGAACATGGGCTAAAATAATTATATAAAAAATTTTATATTCAACGAGGATTCTCTCAATATTTCCAAAAACATGATATTTACAATTATAGATTAATATAGAAATACGAAAGGGGTAATTAATTCATGGGTTATAGTTTTTTAGATTTAGCTAAAGAAATATTAGAACACGAAAACATACCACTGTCAGTAGAGGAGATGTGGGAAGCGGCGGGCAGACATGGCTTACTGGAGAAACTGTCATCTTCCGGCAAAACCCCAATCCGCACTCTGTCAGCCAGAATATATGTAGACATTAAGAATAACCAGGATACGATATTTGAACAGGTAAGCAAACGCCCGGCAAAGTTCTTCCTGAAAGGTCAAACGGCAGGATTACAGGAGTATGAGGACAGACAGGAGCGGACAGGAATGAAACTGAAATTTGCAGAACGGGATTTACATATCCTGCTTTCCAGTTTTGTGAATTCCGATGAACATTTTAAATGCTCCACAAAAACCATTTACCATGAAGTTTCAAAGCGTGAAAAGAGTGGGAAGAATAAATGGCTGCACCCGGATCTTGTAGGGGTGCATTTCCCTTTTGAATCTTATACACCAAATACCCTTAAGCTATTTGATATTTTAAAAGTGAATCCTTATAAGCTGTATTCCTTTGAAATGAAAATCAACGTAAATCTTGCCAACCTCCGGGAGTATTATTTCCAGGCAGTATCCAATTCCAGTTGGGCGCATGAAGGCTATCTGGTGGCATTACATATAACGGAAAACCCGGAATTAATGGATGAAATGCGTCGTTTAAACAATGCGTTCGGGATTGGAGTAATCCGGTTGGATGCGGAGCATTTCATGCAAAGTGAAATTCTATTCTCCGCAAAGGAAAAGGAATCCCTTGACTGGGATACCATTAACCGTTTGGTAGACAGCAACCCAGACTTTAAGAAATTCCTGGAAGACTTAATGGAAGATATCAAAGTAGGAAAGATTAAGAGTAAATATGATGAAACCTACACCGAAGAAGAGCAGATGTGCCAGTATACTTTAAAATGCGGAATCCTGTCTTAAATCTCTGACAGTAACAATTCTAATTCAAATCCTATATCCCCACTGTCAGCTTAATATTTAGCAGGCAGCAGGGGATTTTTTAATCTGACTTTGTCTATAAAATTCAAAATACTAATACCAACAAAAAATATTTTTGTCAATTAACAAGTTGACGAATAGATGTTTGTATTCATGGCAATGCTTACCATATAAAATTCTTTATAGGGAGAAAAGGCTATGAATACAGACCATAGATTAAGATTTGGAAAATACGTGGAGACACTTAGAAAAAGCAAAGGAAAATCTCTACGGGAAACAGCGAAGGCCATAAAAGTATCGCCACAGTTCTATAGTGAGGTGGAGAAAGGGAGAAGCAGTACCTTTACCTCAGAAAGGCTGAAATCACTGGCATATTTTTTAATGCTGGACGATGAGCAAACCCATACACTTTATGATATGGCAGCAGAATCTCGGTCATCTAATGATATTACAACACCCCAGGACTGTGCAGATTATATGCTCTGCAATTCCTATGTGATAGAGGCATTACGGCTTTCGATGGAAACTGGTGCAGGGGAAAAAGAGTGGCAGGTTCTGTTGAATGAATTAAAGGCAAGGAAAGGGTGAACCGATTATGTACCAGCCAAAGTTAAGAAAAAAAAGAAATGGTGTTCCCATCATGTGTAATGGAGAGATCGATGCTCATGCAGAAGAATTTTTGAAAGATTATAATCCTGCCGTGTTAAAGAACCCACAGCCAGTAAATATGGAGGAATTTGCAGAATTTTATCTGGACTTGACCTTGGATTATACATACCTTTCTCATTGCGGACTGATTTTAGGCAGAATGGTATTCCAGGAGACAGAAAGGGTTCCTATTTATCTTCCGGAAGAAAAATGTGCGGATTATCTGTATGCAAAGAGAGGTACCATGCTCATCGACAATACAGTGTTGGAAGACTGGAAGGAGTACCGGCTCCGCTCCACGATTGGACATGAATGCGGCCACTGGGTATTTCATTCGGACTTTTATGCATATGCAAAAAGCAGAAATAACCAGAAAAAAACATCGGCATCAGGAATCGTAGGATGTAAAAAAACGGATATTGAGGGTGGATTGGAGATAATCGGGAAGAAAAGGCTGGTTACTGATATAGACTGGCTGGAACATCATGCAAAATATTTTAGTGCCGCTATATTGATGCCAAAGACACCGTTTATCAATGTAGTAACAGACTTAACTGCCACCCCTTATTTTAATGAATCAGATTTAGCAGAGCAACTTTCAGGGATATTTCAGGTATCACCCATTTCTGCCGGTATCCGGTTATCCCAGTTGGGATTCACCCAATATGCAGACAAGAGTGCAACTACTCATGTGAAAGACAGAGTGCAATTTTAAAGGGAGCGTGTCAGGTACATAGTTGACATCTTTAACGACTTATTTTTTTTGTACCATATGTCAACTAACTCATTGACAGGAAAGGAGCTATACCAGGATGAAGGAAAAAATGAACTGCCCTATATGCCGGAAGCGGGCATTTGATATATGCTCATCTGTAAACGGGGATATATGGGTAGAACTGAAATGTCCCCATTGCAGGAATATCATACAGGTCCGTTACAGGATTTGCAGCATTCAGGAAGAAAAAATCAAAGAAGAATTAGTAACATATTAAAAGAAATCTACCGAGCAAAGGGTCCGCATAAGCGCGACACCAAATAGCCGGAGTAAAGCGGAATACCAGCTTACTCCGGCTATTTTTTTGCCTGTTTTTCCATTTCTGCTGCTGCCGCTTTACTCACGGGTAAAGAAAGGAGCAGCATGAGAATCAATTTTGAGTTTATAACCGGAGAGAGGTTGGAAATAGAAGTGGATGACAATATTGGTGAAATTATCATCGAAATGGAGAAGATGCAGTTCAGGAGAAACCGTGCCGAAATGAGACGGCATAATTCTCTGGAATTCATGCAGGAGAACCGTGATGGGTATCGTCCAATGCAGTTTGCTACAATAGGGCGGATGTAGAACAAATCATCATTCATTCAGATGAGAGAGAAAGGCTGCACCGGGCCATTCAGAAACTGGATCGTAAGGATTCCATAATTGTTAAGAAATATTATTTTGAGGATAAGACCATGGTAGAAATCGGAAAAGAGTTAGGTATTTCAGCAATGGCTGTATCCAAGAGACTGAAAAAAATCCCGGATAAGATAAAAAAACATTTGGATTAGTTTAAAAATTAACTTTCCCGTGGCTATAAGATAGAGGCTTTGAAAATGTCTCAAAAGGAAAGGAGGTTTTTAGCTATGAGGACAGTGCGGATTATTGTAAGTGGAGAGGATTGTTCAAGAATTATGGTAACGAATGAGAGAACCAAAAAAGGATTACTGTCGTTCCTTTCAGAAAAAAAGAAATCATCGGCCATGTGCGGAAAGGATAGCAGGAAAAGATGAAAAAGATTTTTATATGCAGCGCTTTTCGTGGAGATTTAAAAGGAAACAGCGAAAAAGCTGCAAGGTACTGTAGAAAGGCATACGAGGAAGGCTGTATCCCGATTGCCCCGCATCTTATGTTTCCTCAATTTTTGAATGAGGATAGTCTCAAAGAGCGCGCGGATGGGATTTCCATGGGACTGGAACTGATGCAGGAGTGTGATGAAGTCTGGGTTTATGGAAAGATAACGGATGGCATGGCGCAGGAAGTGAAGTTTGTCATAGAGCATGGAATTCCGGTCTGGTTCAAAGAGATGCTAGAAGGAGGAATGCCGGATGAAGCTGGTAATGATTGTAACAAAGATAACGGGAAATGAGGAAAATGACCGGGCCAGGGCTTTGGAATATTGCCGTTTTGCCGCTCATAAGGGAGTCCTGCCCATCAGCTCTTATCTGAATTTCCATAACATTTTCATGGATGAGCTTGGATCTGCGGTGGAACATTTGCTGACTTTGAGGCTGGCAAAACAGGTGGACGAAATATGGGTATTTGGAAATGAAAAAGATGAGGAAAAACGCAGTCTGATAGAGAAAGCCTGCCTGGAATATGGCAGCCGTGCAAAATACTTTGACGCAAGAGAAATCGGAGAGGAATTATTGCTGTGTACCATGTTCTCTGAGGAATTAATGGAACGATTGGAAGATATGGAGGAATGTTAGATGAGCAGTGAATTATTGAAGATGGCAGAAGGGTTCTCCATGGTAGCGGAGAGTCTTCGGCTGCTTGCCGGGCAGACAGAGGTGGTAAATCCATGTACAGATAGAGCAGAGGATACAATGCAGGAGAAGCAGGCAGATACTGCAAAAGCAGATACCAAGGAAAAGAAAGTGACAGTAGAACAGATTCGGGCAGTATTGGCGGAGAAATCCCAGGATGGAAAAACGTCACAGATTAAAGAACTTCTGAAAAAATATGGTGCCCCGAAGCTGTCTGCCGTAGATGAGAAAGATTATTCGGCACTGCTTGCCGATGCGGAGAGATTATAATGGGTCGGCATGCTTTGCTATCCGCGTCTTCTGCCAAACGATGGCTGAACTGTACTCCGTCTGCAAGGCTGGAGCAACAGTTTCCAGAGGACGGAGGGAGTATTTATGCAGAAGAAGGAACCGCCGCCCACGCTCTGGCGGAACATAAGCTGAAACGCCTGCTTAAAAAGCGTTCCAGGCGTCCGGTATCCGATTATGACTGTGATGAGATGGAAGACTGTACGGATGAATACGTTTCCTTTGCCATGGAACAGATTGAAAAGGCGAAACAGTCCTGCAAGGATCCGGTCATTCTCATTGAACAGCATCTGGACTTTTCCCGGTTTGTGCCAGAAGGGTTTGGTACCGGGGATTTAGTGATTGTGGCGGACGGAACCTTGTTCATCATTGATTTGAAGTATGGAAAAGGCATTGCTGTGGAAGCGGAGGAAAATCCGCAGATGATGCTGTATGCGTTGGGGGCATTGGAGCTTTTCGACGCTATTTATGATATTGAAAGAGTCAGCCTTGCCATTCATCAGCCCCGTTTGGAATCTGTCAGTACCTGGGAGATCACAGTGGCTGGTTTGAGAAAATGGGCAGAAGAATACCTGATTCCAAGAGCAGCATTGGCGAATAAAGGACAGGGTGAATTTGTTTCCGGTTCCTGGTGCAGGTTTTGCAAAGCCAGGAATCAGTGCAGGGTCAGGGCAGAGAGCTTCCTGGAACTGGCGAAAATGGAATTTCGTCAGCCGTCTCTGCTTTCCGATGAAGAAATTGCAGATGTATTGAAAAAAGCTGATGAGCTTGCCAAATGGGCAGCAGATATCTATGCCTATGCTCAGGATGAGGCAATCACCCATGGTAAACACTGGAATGGGTTCAAACTGGTGGAGGGCCGGAGCAACCGGAAGTACAGCAGTGATGAGGAAGCAGCGGAAGCTGCAAAGGCAGCCGGATATACAGATATTTATAAACAGGCACTCATTGGTATTACGGAGATGGAAAAGCTGATGGGGAAAAAGAAGTTTGCCCAGATACTTGGAAAATTTGTGTATAAGCCACAGGGCAAGATTACACTGGCACCGGAGTCGGACAAAAGACAGCCGGTGGAAACAGCAGCCGCAGAAGCGGATTTTAAGGAGGAGTAAACCATATGAACATTGAGAATAAAAATGCACCAATCACAAAAGTAATCGTGCCTTGCAGATTTTCTTATCTGCATTGCTGGGAGGCGAATGCAGTTGATGGCGGGGAACCGAAGTATTCCGTATCAGCCATTATTCCGAAATCGGATACGGAAACCATTGAGAAGATTAAGGCAGCCATTGAACAGGCGAAGAAGGATTCCCTTTCCAAGTGGGGAGGGAAGATTCCTGCCAATTTGAAACTGCCTTTGCGTGACGGTGACATTGACCGTCTAGAAGATGAAGCTTATGCAGACAGCTATTTCTTCAATGCCAATTCCAGACAGGCTCCCCAGGTGGTCGATAAGAACGTGCAGCCAATCCTGGACCAGTCCGAGGTGTACTCCGGCTGTTACGGCAGGATTTCCGTCAACTTCTATGGATTCAACAATAATGGAAACCGCGGCATTGCCGCAGGTCTTGGGAATATACAGAAGTTAAAGGACGGAGAACCTCTTGGCGGCAGAACGAATGCGGAAGATGACTTTGAAGCGGTGGAAGAGGAAGATTTTCTTGGATAAACGGTACCGGGTGGACGGAGTATCCGCCCGGTTACATAGGGAGAAGCAGGAAAGGGCGTGATGCAGATGATACGGATACTGGCGATTGATATAGAGACTTATTCCGATGTGGACTTGATAAAATGCGGAGCTTATGCGTATGCGGATAGCCCTGCTTTTGAAGTCCTTTTGTTTGCTTATAAATTTGATGACGAAGACACCAGGATTGTAGATTTGGCACAGGGGGAGGAGTTGCCGGAGGAAGTAAAGGCAGCTGTGTTTGATGCTGCTGTAGTAAAAACTGCTTTTAATGCCAACTTTGAGCGGATTTGTCTGAGTAAATATTTCGGTGTCCGTCTGTCACCGGAATCCTGGCACTGCAGCGCGGTTCAGGCGGCACTGCTTGCCCTTCCCCGGTCTTTAGAGGACGTTGGGGCGTTACTGGGGCTGGAAAGGCAGAAGCTGAAAGAGGGCAGGGATTTAATCCGCTATTTCTGCATTCCCTGCAAGCCAAAGAAAAGTAATGGGGACAGAACCAGAAATCTTCCAATCCATGCACCGGAGAAGTGGGAATTATTCAAAACTTACTGTATCCGGGACGTGAATGTAGAATATGCGATCCGTCAGAAGCTGAAAAACTTCCCCGTTCCTGAGCGTGAAATGGAACTTTATCGTCTGGATCAGAAAATCAATGACCGGGGCGTTCTGGTGGATAAGGAACTGGTACGGCAGGCGGTATCCGGGGATTTGATCAATAAGGAGATTGTGACAAAACGGGCATATGAGTTGACCGGAATGGAAAATCCCAATTCCGTTGCACAGATGAAGGAATGGTTGAATGAACAGGGAGTGGAGGTGGAAAGCCTGGCGAAAAAGGCGGTCAGGGAACTGATCCAGGAATCTGGAGGGGAAGTGCAGGAATTACTAAAACTACGGCTTCTGATGGCAAAGACCTCCGTGAAAAAGTATGAAGCTATAGAACGCAGCGTATGTTCAGACGGAAGGGTGCATGGGTTATTGCAGTTTTACGGGGCAAACCGCACAGGCCGATGGGCTGGGAGGTTGGTACAGGTACAGAATCTCCCTCAGAACCATCTCCCTGATTTGGAAATTGCAAGGAAGCTGGTGAAGAATGGACGGTTTGAGGAAGTGGATCTCTTATATGAGTCTATACCAAATGTGCTGTCAGAACTTATCCGCACCGCTTTTATTCCAAAGGAGGACTATCGGTATCTGGTAGCGGACTTTTCTGCCATTGAAGCCAGAGTGCTGGCATGGCTGTCCGGGGAGCTATGGAGGTTAGATGTGTTTGCAACGCATGGAAAGATTTATGAGGCGTCCGCGTCCGCTATGTTTCATGTGCCGATAGAAGAGGTTACGAAAGTTTCCCCATTGCGGCAGAAAGGGAAAATTTCAGAGCTGGCACTTGGTTACGGAGGAGCCGCAGGTGCGCTCATTTCCATGGGAGCGATGGACATGGGAATTAAGGAAGAAGAACTTTCTTCCCTGGTTTCAACCTGGAGAAAAGCCAATCCCCATATCACACAATTCTGGTGGGAGGTGGATAAGGCTGCAATCCAGACAGTCACCGAGAAAAAGAGGACGCAGGCAGGAAGAATTGTGTTTGAATACCGTAGCGGAATTCTTTTTGTCATTCTTCCTTCGGGCAGGAAGCTGTCCTATGTGAAGCCAAGAATGGAGATGAATCAGTTTGACCGGAAAGGACTGACCTATGAGGGAATCGGAGAGAACAAGAAATGGTGCCGGATAGAAACCTATGGACCGAAACTGGTTGAGAACATTGTGCAGGGGACAGCCAGAGATTTATTGGCGGAGGCTATGCTTAGGGTGGATAAAGCAGGGTATGAAATTGTCATGCACTGTCATGATGAGATTATAGCAGAAGTACCGGAAGGTGAAGGCACTGTGGAAGAACTGTGCAGGCTTATGGCAGTACCGCCAGTATGGGCAGATGGTCTGCCACTCCGGGCGGACGGATATGAGTGCAGTTTTTATAAAAAAGATTGAGGAGGCTGGGAAAATGAAGTTGTATGTTTCAGTGGGGAATTCCAGAAAAGACCAAAAGTGGAATGGCGTGGAGATGGAACTGGAGGAATTCAGGAAACGGATTGCCGCAACTATCCGCACCTCGGAAACAGTAGAGCAGTACCGAAAACTGTCCAAGGCAAGACAGGATGATATCAAAGATGTGGGCGGTTTTGTGCTTGGGAAGCTGAAAGGCGGCCGGCGGAAAAAGGACTGTGTGGTGTTTCGTTCCGGGCTGACTTTGGATATGGATTATGCTTCAGAAGACATTGCAGACCAGCTTGAACTGTTTCATGATTTTCACTGTTACTTATACTCCACACATAAACATACCCTGGAGAAACCAAGGTTCCGGCTGGTGATTCCGTTGTCCAGGAATGTTACACCTGATGAGTACCAGGCAGTGGCAAGGAAAATGGCTGAAGAAATCGGTATGGAGCTGTTTGACGATACCACCTATGAACCTTCCAGGCTGATGTACTGGCCAAGCACTTCCTCAGATGGAGAATTCATATTCCGAGAGATTGAAGGTGAGATTCTGAATCCGGATACTGTTCTGCAGAAATATGAGAACTGGCATGATTCTTCCCAGTGGCCGGTGAGCAGCCGTCTGCAGACCATTGTACAGCGGGAAATGAAAAAGCAGGCGGATCCTCTTACAAAGGATAGAACCATCGGGGCATTCTGCCGGGTGTACTCCATTGAAGATGCCATCGAAGCCTTTCTTTCCGGCATCTACACCACAAGCCAGATACCGGGGAGGTATGATTATGTTCCGGCAGATTCCCAGGCGGGTGTTGTAATCTATGAGGGAAAGTTCGCCTATTCCCATCATGCCACAGACCCGGCCTGCGGTCAGCTTATGAATGCCTTTGACATGGTCCGTATCCATAAATTCGGGGAACTGGATAAAAAGGCAGATGAAGATACGGAGAGCAGTAAGCTGCCGTCCTTCAAGGCTATGAGCGAGTTCGCCGTATCTGATGAGAAGGTAAAACTGGAACTTCTGGAAGAAAAAGAACAGGCAGTAAAAAGAGAGTTTGTTGCGGAAAAAGATTGGAGGCTGGGACTGGAATACAACCGCCAGGGCGTGCTTGTCAACAACCTGAAAAATCTCCTGCTGATTTTGAGCCATGATGAAAATCTGAAATCCATCGTGTTTAACCAGTTTAGTGACGGTATGGAGATTAAAGGGGAGGTGCCTTGGGATCATCCAGGGAAATTCTGGAGGGATGCGGACGATTCCCAGCTAATTTCTTATGTAGATTTAAACTATGGGAATTTCTCTGCCCGGAACTATGACATTGCTGTGACGAAGGTAGTGGATGACCGTTCCTATCATCCGGTCAGGGAATTCTTAAACTCTTTGCCGGAATGGGATAAAATACCCAGGGCGGATACCCTTTTAGTTGATTATTTGGGTGCGGTGGATAATGCCTATGTGCGTGCGGTGACCAGAAAGACATTATGCGGTGCGATAGCCAGAGTGATGAGTCAAGGATGTAAATTTGACACTATGCTGGTACTGAACGGTCCGCAGGGAAAAGGAAAGTCCACGCTGATTGCGAAGCTGAGCGGGGAGTGGTTCAATGACTCTCTGCTCTTAAATGACACAAGGGATAAGACCGCTGCGGAAAAACTGCAGGGCTATTGGATTCTGGAAATCGGGGAGCTGGCCGGTCTGAAGAAAACGGAGAT
>Ga0213828_1001537_pt1 | contig 18665 bp, 17 predicted proteins | sample MC6MC0897MG_FD_180664 | JGI IMG/M metagenome (GOLD analysis project Ga0213828, IMG submission 180664) | Enriched soil aggregate microbial communities from Iowa State University, Ames, United States - MC6-MC0897-MG | ecosystem: Environmental > Terrestrial > Soil > Unclassified | place: USA: Iowa... | reverse complement strand
ACATCTTCCCACTCTAAATCCTGATACATCATTGGAACCACGCAAATTGGGAAATCGCCCGAAATACCACCTGCAACCTGGAAGAAACCGACACCTTTACCACCAGAATTAGCACGATACCATTCTGTTAGGTAAATCATGTATTCGATACCTGATTTTACTGTCGATGCCTGTAAATTTCCTTTAATTACGTTTGATGCAAAGATGTTTCCTGTTGTAGAATCTTCCCAACCCGGACAAACAATTGGCAGATTTTTCTTAGCTGCTTCAACAATCCATGAATCTTTTGGATCGATCTCATAATACTGCTCTAAAACGCCAGAATTTACTACCTGATATAAAAATTCGTGCGGTAAATAACGTTCTCCTTTTGCTTCTGCTGCATACCAAACATCTTCTAAATGCTGTTGTAAACGGCGGAATGCTTCTTCTTCTGGAATACACGTATCTGTTACACGGTTAAAGTGCGTATCTAATAATTCGCGTTCTTGTTCTGGAGTTAAATCTCTCCAGTTTGGAATTCTTTTGTAGTGCGAATGTGCCACCAAGTTCATTACATCTTCTTCTAAATTGGCACCTGTACAAGAAATAATATGTACTTTATCCTGACGGATCATTTCTGCCAACGAAACTCCTAATTCTGCTGTTGACATTGCGCCACCTAACGAAATAAGCATTTTACCGCCTTCTAATAAATGTTGTTCGTAACCTTTTGCTGCATCAACCAAAGCTGCTGCGTTGAAATGACGGTAATTATGTTCGATAAATTGCGAAATTGGTCCTTTCATAATTCTATTATTTTTCTTTATTATTTTGTTTGTTTATTATTTGAATATCCTAATATTTTTAAAACATCGTCTGCGGTTTGCTGTTCCGAGAAAATTTCGGTTGCCAGAATTCCGTTTTCATCACGATCTATTAAAATATGTTTTGGTTGCGGAATTAAACAGTGATGAATACCACCTTGTCCGCCAATTGTTTCCTGATATGCACCCGTGTTGAAGAAACCTATATACAGCGGTTTTTCTTTGTTGAATTTAGGCAGATAAATAGCATTCCAGTTTTGTTCTGAATTGTAATAATCATCAGAATCACAAGTCATTCCACCTAAAAGAACGCGCTCATAAGATTCGTTCCAACGGTTTACCGCCAACATAATGAATCGCTTGTTAATTGCCCAAGTATCAGGCAATGTTGTGATGAAAGACGAATCAATCATATTCCATTTTTCACGATCGTTCTGTTGTTTTTGATACAATACTTTATAGATCGCTCCACCAGATTCACCTACTGTAAAAGATCCGAATTCCGTAAAAATATTCGGCATATCTACATCAGCTTCCTCACATGCCATTTTGATCTGATTGACAATTTCATCAACCATATACGCGTAATCGTAATCAAAATTCAACGAGTTTTTAATAGGGAAACCACCACCTATATTTAAACCGGTTAATGTTGGGCATTCTTTTTTAAGACTTGTGTAAACTTTTAAACATTTACCCAATTCGTTCCAATAATACGCCGTATCGCGAATACCGGTATTAATAAAGAAATGCAGCATTTTTAGCTCAACATTCGTATTTTCGGCAACTGTTTTTCTGTAAAAAGGCAGAATATTTTTGTAACCGATACCCAAACGCGACGTATAAAATTCGAATTTTGGTTCTTCTTCTGATGCAATACGGATTCCGATTTGGAATTTTCCTTTAATGCGTTCTTGCAACAAATCCAATTCTTCGTAATTATCAATAATCGGAATGGTATTTTTATGTCCGCCGTTAATTAAACGTGCAATATTTTCAACATACTGATCGCGTTTAAAACCATTGCAGATTACAATTGTCTTCTTATTTATTTTACCGTTCGCCAGTAAATTCTCTACAATATTAATATCAAAAGCCGACGACGTTTCCACATGGATATCGTTCTTGAAAGCTTCGTTCATAACATATTCAAAATGAGAACTTTTAGTACAGTAGCAATAGTAATAATTACCTTCGTACTTATGCTTTTCCATTGCTTTTCTAAACCAGCCTTTTGCCTTGTTTATATTGTTTGAAATTTGTGGAAGATAAGTAAATTTCAATGGTGTTCCGTATTGTTCTACCAATTTCATTAAATCGATATTATGGAACATTAAATTGTCTTTATTTAATGAAAACTCTTCTTGTGGAAAATAAAATGTTTGGTTTATTAAGTCGAAATATTTTGTATTCATAAAAAATCTGCTTTAAAAAATTATTAATTAGTTAAGTGTATTTGATATAAATACGATTTTCAAACCCTGAGATTGGCAAAAGCAATCGATAATTTTTGATTGTAGATTTTACTTACAATTACAGCCTTTAAAGGTTTATTTAAAGTAACAGATAAACCCAACTGTTTTATAACCCGACTGATTTTTTTAACCAACGGATTTAAAACATTTATTATTGGAAGGTTATAATTTTTGTTCACTTACAAAATTTAGTAACGTTAATAGTAAATTAATTGTACAAATAATCGTTAAAAGCTTCGGTAATCAACTCACTTTCAACAACTTCATTAAAAACACCTTTACCAATACCGTTTAACAACGTAAACTGCACAATACCGTTTACATTCTTTTTATCGTGTATTAGTAAATGGGTACAAATTTCAATATCATTTTCGGTAAAAACAATATTTTCAAACATCAAATTTAAAGTTTCTTTTATTTCTAAATATGAATTTTTTGTTAACAAGTCTTTTTTATACGAAATAAATGCTTCTAAAATCATGCCTATTGCAATAGCTTCACCATGTAACAAAGGCTGAATACCTTTTCCGGAATGACTGTATGTTTCGATTACGTGACCTAATGTATGACCGAAATTTAATAATTTGCGAACATTTTCTTCGAATGGATCCTGCAAAACAATTTCATTTTTAATAGAAACCGAATGATAAATCAGTAACAACAAATCTTCGGTTGTTAATTCGCCTAAATTTTTAAGCTGGTTCCAATACGATGCATCGGCAATTAAACCGTGTTTAAACATTTCTGCCAAACCAGAACGCATTTGATTTCCGGGCAATGTTTCCAAAAAAGCAGTATCGATCAAAACCATTTTAGGTTGCGAAAAACTGCCAACCATATTTTTTAATCCGCCTAAATTAACACCGGTTTTTGTTCCAACCGAAGCATCAACCATTGCCAATAAACTTGTTGGTATGTTCACAAAATCGATTCCTCTTTTATAGGTTGCTGCAACAAATCCGCCTAAATCGCAAACCATTCCGCCACCTACATTAATAAGGAGTGCTTTTCTGTCTATATTCAACTCAACCAAACTTTCCCAAACAGCAGTACAAGTTTCTACGGTTTTGTTTTCTTCGCCTTGTTCAATTTCAATAATTTCAAAAGTAACATCAACAGCCAGCCATTGCAACACATAATTTAAACAATGTTGTGCGGTGTTTTCATCGACCAACAATACAATTTTGCTGTATTTTTTATAGTTAATCAACTGTGAAAGAGCCGAATAATAATCAACTCCAAAACCAATAATGTAATCTGCTGCCTGTATTTGCATGCTTAAAAAAAATTTGATGTAAAAATAAAGCAATTTTTATAACTATTGTATCTTTGCAGCACAACTTTAAACCTAATGGAGAAGATATTTGATAATACCGAGGTTGCTTTTGCATTAAAAAACAACACCGAACTAAATAAAGCATACTACTTGTTTAAGTTAATAAGCAGTAATGCATTAGTTAAAATAGGTACCTCTTTAACAAGTTTTGCCATATCAACAAACCTGCCTGTAAAAGGACTGATAAAATCGACCGTATTTGATCATTTTTGCGGTGGTGTTACCGAACAAGACTGCTTAAAAGTGGTTGATAAAATGTACACAAAAGGTGTTTCGTCGGTTTTAGATTATTCTGTTGAAGGAAAAGAAACCCAGGAACAGTTTGATCATGCTTTGCAAATGACCTTAAAAACCATTGAATTTGCTAAAGAACGTACGGCAATTCCGTTTGCTGTTTTTAAACCTACAGGTGTTGGCAGATTTTTCTTATTTGAAAAAAAGGGAGAAAATTTACCTTTTACCGATGCCGAACAACAGGAGTGGAACAGAATTGTAGAGCGTTTTGATATTATTTGCAGAACAGCTTACGAAAAAGACGTTTTATTGCTGATTGATGCCGAAGAAAGTTGGATGCAGGATGCTGCCGATGATTTGGTTTTGGATATGATGCGTAAGTACAACAAAGAAAAATGCATTGTTTTTAACACGGCACAAACGTACCGTTGGGATCGATTCGATTTTGTTAAAAATACGCATGCTATTGGTTTACGCGAAAGTTTTCACGTTGGATTTAAAGTGGTTCGTGGTGCTTATATGGAAAAAGAGCGTGCACGTGCCGAAGAAAAAGGTTACCCCTCGCCCATTTGCGCTACAAAGGCTCAAACCGATGCTACTTTTAACAAAACGGTTACCTACATGGTAGAAAATTTGGATAATAAAATTGCTTTGTTTGCCGGTACACATAACGAAGACAGCAGTTATATGTTAATGGAATTAATGACCAAAAATAATATTCCGCACACAGACAAACGCATTTGGTTCGGGCAATTGTACGGAATGAGCGATAACATTAGCTATAATCTATCAAACCACAATTATAACGTTGCGAAATATTTACCATTCGGGCCTGTTTATGATGTTGTTCCTTATTTAATACGTCGTGCAAATGAAAATACATCGGTAGCCGGACAAACAAACCGCGAATTAGATTTGTTGGATAAAGAATTAAAACGTAGAAGATCGAAATAGATCTGTTTATCAAAATCATATTAAAAAAATAAAGCACTCAATTTAGAGTGCTTTATTTTTTTATATACTTAAAGATTCCTACGAAATGACAAAATAAGTTTCTTTTATTATTTTGCATTTAACTTACTATGAAAACGCGAATACTTTATAATCTTTGCCAAAGTTTAGAACTTTGGCAAAGTTTTTTAATTCTATAACAATACAATTTACAAAAACTATTTCTTCACCAGTTTTTTAACCGCTGTACCTTCATTGGTTTGCAAATGCAATAGATACGTACCGCTTGCCAAGTTTTCTACGTTTAATTGTATTTCGGTTTTGTTGTTGTAAGTTTGGGTGCTTAACTGTTTGCCTGCAACATCATAAACCGTAACTTGGCTAACCAACATATTTTCGGCGTTGGTAATATTAACCACATTTGTTGCAGGGTTTGGAAAAACAGTAAATTTAGATGATACCCATTCGTTTACACCTACATGAAGCGGACGCGATGGTATTGCCGACAATTTAAAATTATCGTATTTCATTAATGCTCCACCAAATGCTTGGTTGGGTTGTATTACTGAATAAACTATATGTAGTTCATCTTGCCCTAACATATTATTTCCGCTTTGTTCATATACAGTTAAATAGTTAAGCAAAGGTATATAGGTATATTGATATGATGTGTTGTTGTTGGCATTATATTCTATGTATACTTCTGCCTTTATCCAGGTATTGTTATATGGTGTTCTGTGATTGAATGTTGGATACGTGCTTGCGGCATCAATATACATATCATTAAGATTTACAGCACATCTAAAAAAAGCTGGATTACTATAAAATGTCATACCCGTTTGAAATCTTTCTCCTGGTGAATTGGTAAAATCTTTTGAGTAAAAATCAAACTCTAATTTTAATACATTGTTGCCAGTGGTACGGCTGTTCCATAAAGCGGTTAATCCATCTTTACCGCTATAACCTGAACTACCATTTCCTGGTGTTAAATAATTCCATCCCCATGCCAACACATTGCCTTTACTGGGTTCGGCAATTATTCGTATTTCGCTACCGTAATTACCTGTTTGCCATCCGCCTTGTCCGGTGGTAAAGATACCTGTATTGTAATTATCAAAATTATCGCTCCACAGCACTTCGGCATTTAAAGGTACTGCTGCCATAAGCAGCAGTACCGTAACTATTTTTTGTATTTTATTTGTTATTGACATGTTCTAATGCTTTTTTACAGATTATCCATTTTAAGGTACATACCACCTAAATCAGTTGTAGCTTCAATAAAAATGGTATAACCATTAAAAATAAAGGTTATACGGTTTGTATAAAGTCCTCCACTTAGAACAGACGGATCTATAATAACTTCTTCTGAAGCTGATCCCGTATGTAAAGATCTAACATTATACCATAACGGAATTACGGGTCCGCCGGTTAAAGGAGCATTAACACCTGTTGGATCCCAAAAACCTGTATCAGCAGTAGCTTGGTAATTTTCGGGCATTATAAATCCGCTCCATACTACTACATTGGTTGCAGGGTTTATGGCTTCTACAAAATAATAAAATACTTTACCGAAATCTTTTAGCAGTTTTTCTTCGGCAGATCCGCCACCAACAATCGGGCTAACATCGAAGTACACGTTACCTCCAGGATTGTTTGTTGTAAGAACGTTTGTAAGAACCGGGCAGTGATCTGCGCTTGACTTAACATCAAGCTGTACGGTGCCGGCAGCAACAGGTAAACCGGTACCGTTTATATTAAAAGAAGCAGCAGGTATAAAATTGCCTATTTCGTTATTTCCTAAATATAAATTGGGAAAATTCATAAGGTCTATAGGGTTGCCAAAATATTGACCATCTGTATTATCGCCATCATAGTACGCTAAACCTACATAAGGCGTTACCCGCAAGGTAAGTAAATGGGGGCTTCCCCAGTCGCCCGTATGATTGGTAAAATTGTAGAGTATTTGTTTAGGATCAGTACCACCACCACTTGTATTAAACTCACTAGACCATGGTGATAAATAATCTGTTACACCAGGCACGTGTGAAAAAGGATTTTTGCCGCCCCCATCATTGGTGTTGCTTGTTAGTGTAGTGTTCTCTTGCTGATTCACGTCGTCATAAACACTGTCGGTTGTACAAGCTGTAAGGTTTAAGGCAATTACCCCCCCCTACAAAATTTTGGTAAATTTTTTCATTTTAATATTTTTTTAGATTAGTATAATTGTAAATATACTAAATTTTTAACACATTGTTAATTAAAATAAAAATTATTTATTCAACTTACTATGAAAACGCGAGTAGCTAAAGTAAATCAATAAACCTATAATTAACCAAACGCTAAAATAAAGCCAGTTCCAAATGGTTAATTCTGCCATCATGTAAATACAGCAAATTAATCCTAACATTGGTATTAAAGATAGGTTCTTTTTAAAACTCCAGACACATAAAAATACCATTGCTATTAAAAACAACCACATTGGTATTTTATGTTTGAACAAATGAAAACCTGTTTCGAATTTTAATTGTTGATCTACAGGAGCTTTTTCGATTAAAACCACATATTGATCTTCTGATTTTTCTTTTACAGATGAAAGCATCGCTTCTAAATCATTATTAAAATCAATTGGTTTTAATTGATAGTCAGTTTCGACATAAGAAGACATTTTTACAGCATCGTCTTTAGAAAGCTGTGTAACAAAATCGGTAGGTTCGTAAACTTGAGGTGTATTATAAACAAATGCTTCTGCTCCGTTCTTATTCCAGATAAAAATCGAAATCAATCCTAAAATAAACCCGACAGGTAAAATATACTTTCCGTTTAAATAAGGAATACGGAATTTTCCGCGAGGAATATCCTTATCGTGCAAAACCAAAACACCGGCGCAAACCAACGAAAAGGCAAACAAAGTTCCTATACTGCACAGATCGGTTACCATGGTTAAATTCATAAACAAAGCAGGAATTGCCACGACAAAACCGGTAACAATAGTAGCAAAAGATGGTGTTTTATATTTTGGATGGATTTTAGAAAACTTCGGTGGCAATAATCCGTCACGGCTCATACTCATCCAGATTCTCGGTTGACCCATCTGAAAAACCAAAAGTACACTCGCCATAGCAACTACGGCACTTACAGCTACGATTCCGGCAAACCATTTTAAATTAACCTGATCAAAAACATACGCCAACGGATCGCCCACATTCAGCTGTTTGTAATTAACCATACCCGTTAAAACCAATGCAATGGCAATGTATAAAATGGTACAGATAACGATAGACCAAATCATGCTTCGAGGCAAATCGCGCTGCGGATTTTTACATTCTTCAGCTGTTGTAGAAATCGCATCAAAACCAATATAGGCAAAGAAAACTGCCGATACCCCTTTTAAAACGCCCGACAAACCGTTTGGTGCAAAAGGATCGAAATTATCGGTATCAACATAAAAAATCCCGACAATTAAAACCAATGCAATTACCGCTAACTTCACGTAAACCATGATGTTGCTTGCGTTACGCGATTCTTTCATTCCACGATAAACCAACCAAGTAATCAACACAATAATTGCCAATGCAGGAATATCTGCCACAAAATGAAAGCTGCCAATTTGCGGAGCGGTTGTCCAGGCGGTATGTGCCAATTGTAAATCATTCGGCAGATTTTCAAACGATTTTCCGCTGGTCATCAATGCAACAGCATCGTCAAAACCTTTATGTGCGGACAGGTAATCCATCTGTATCCACTGGGGTAAATGAATCCCCATATTGCTTAACAATCCCGTAAAATAATCGCTCCACGAAATTGCCAACGTAATGTTTCCTACCGCATATTCCATAATAAGCGACCAACCAATAATCCACGCAATTACTTCGCCAAAAGCCACATAACTATAGGTATAAGCACTGCCCGAAACCGGAACCATCGATGCGAATTCGGCATACGCCATTGCTGCGAATCCACAAGCCAAAGCAGTAAACATAAATAGGAAAATCACTGCCGGACCACCATCGAAACTCGCCTGCCCAATGGTACTAAACACTCCGGCACCGACGATAGCGGCAATTCCGAAAAATATTAAATCTTTCTGCGTTAAGAATTTGCCCAAGCTGTCTTTTTTACCTTCATTCGCCTGCAATTCGGCTAAAATATCGGTCACATTTTTTTTACGGAATATATTCATTTACTGTAAAAAGTATGATAATTGTTATTTTTTATTTTGGTAAATCTAACTAATTTTACAGAAAGATTACAAGCTATTTGAAATTCATTTACTATAATCAAAATTTATTGTTTGATAAATTTTAACGATAAAAAACTTATAGTTCATTTTAAAAATTGAAGGTATCTTTGCACTACAAAATTGAGAAACAACAAATAATCAGTAACTTAAAAAGATAAAAATTATGGCTTTAGTAGGAAAGCAATTCCCAAACATTACAGTTGATGCAATTTCTGAAATGGGTGACGATTTAAGAATCAACGTTTTAGAAGAGGCAACAAAAAACAACAAAAAAGTATTATTATTCTGGTATCCAAAAGATTTTACTTTTGTTTGCCCAACAGAATTACACGCTTTCCAAGCAGCTTTACCAGAATTCGAAAAAAGAAACACAGTTGTAATTGGTGCATCTTGTGATACAAACGAAGTTCACTTTGCTTGGTTGAATACTGCAAAAGATAATGGTGGAATTGAAGGTGTAACCTACCCTTTATTAGCTGATACTACAAGAAATTTATCAAGCGTTTTAGGAATTTTAGATGTTACTTCTGAAGTTTATAACGAAGAATTAGATTCAGTTCAAATCGAAGGATCAAACGTAACTTACCGTGCTACTTATTTAATTGACGAAACCGGAAAAATTTTCCACGAAGCAGTTAACGACATGCCATTAGGACGTAACGTAAACGAATTCATCCGTTTAATTGATGCTTACGCACACGTACAAACACACGGCGAAGTTTGTCCTGCAAACTGGGAAGAAGGTAAAGAAGCTATGAACGCGAACCGCCTATCTACTGCAGAATATTTAGCTAAACTTTAATAAGTTGGCTTTTAGTTTTAGGTTTTTAGTTACAAAATCTAAAACTGAATTAAATCCTTAAAACTAAAAAATATGTTATTAGAATTAGAACAAGATAATTTACAGGAGCTGGTTGCAAACAACCCGAAAGTAGCTGTACAATTTTCGGCTTCATGGTGCGGAAACTGCCGTATTATGAAACCAAAATTCAAAAAAATGGCTACCGAAAAAGAAGATGTAACTTTTGTAATTGTTGATGCAGAAAAATTTCCTGAATCAAGAAAATTAGCTAACGTTTCAAATTTACCAACATTCGCTATTTTTAATGGCGGTGCCTTGGTTGATGAAACACAGACTAACAAAGCCGATGTTTTGGCAGAATTGGTTAACAAATTAGCTTAATTATGAAACTACCTGTAATTAAACATTTAACTGAATTTATTCAGGAAAATGATCAAGACTATATCAGTGAAACCATTGAAGTTTTAGAGGCTTTATGCGAAGTTCCGTCTTTAAAAGATGAAGAATTAGACGTAATTGCCGAATTAATTTCAAACATGTACGGTGCCGTTGAAGTGGACAAGCTTATAAAAGCGGGATCGCCTAAAAAAGAAGCTTTAAATACTTTTATGCAGCGCGTATTGGGATCAATAGATAAATAAAAGTAGAATTTAGTGTAGAATTAAGTTATATATAACAAGTTTACTTCTATAATGCCAAGTAATTAGATTAATCATAAATAAACTGAGTCCGATATAAAATATCTAACTCAGTTTATTAATTTTAGTACCAAATAAAATATTACAGTATAGTCTAAAAACTATTTTTTATTTCTCTATCTCTTTTAAAGATTCCATTTTTTTGTTTGCGAGGAATCCTTTAATATCTTCAAAATGTTCTTTTACTCGTTTGTTTCCAAATTCGAAAACTTTTTCTGCCAATCCGTCTAAAAAGTCACGATCGTGCGAAACTAGAATCAATGTTCCATCGAAATCGCGTAAGGCATCTTTAATAATGTCTTTGGTTTTTAAATCTAAATGGTTTGATGGCTCATCTAAAATCAATAGGTTAACAGGTTCTAACAATAATTTTATCATTGCCAAACGTGTTTTTTCGCCACCCGAAAGTACTTTTACCTTCTTTTGAATATCATCGCCTTGAAACATGAACGCCCCAAGTATGTTTTTTATTTGTGTACGAACATCGCCAACCGCAATTCTGTCAATAGTTTCAAAAATAGTCGCATTTTCATCTAACAACGCTGCCTGGTTTTGAGCAAAATAGCCAATTTGAGCATTATGACCAACTTCAACCGAACCACCATTAATTTCGATTTCTTTCATAATGGCTTTAATCATGGTTGATTTACCTTCACCATTTTTACCAACGAAAGCAACTTTTTGTCCGCGTTCGATCACTAAATTGGCATCTTTAAAAATCAATTTATCCTCGTACGATTTTTCAAGATCTTTCACGATAACCGGATATTGACCTGAGCGAACCGATGGCGGGAATTTCAACTTTAATGCTGAATTATCAATTTCATCAACTTCGATAGGAACAATTTTTTCTAACATACGAACGCGCGACTGAACGGCATCGGTTTTAGAAAAAGTTCCACGAAAACGATCAATAAACGCCTGATTGTCTGCAATGAATTTCTGCTGCTCATCGTACGCTTTTTGTTGATGGACTCTTCTGTCTTTTCGTAACTCTAAATAATGAGAATATTTTGCTTTGTAATCGTAAATACGCCCCATAGTAACTTCGATTGTTCTGTTAGTAATGTTATCAACAAACGCTCTATCGTGCGAAATTACCATTACGGCTTTTGCCTGATTGATCAAGAAATCTTCCAGCCATTCAATACTGTCCATATCCAAGTGGTTGGTTGGCTCATCTAACAAAATCAAATCGGGTTTGGTTAATAAGATTTTTGCCAATTCGATACGCATTCTCCATCCTCCTGAAAACTCTTTGGTTGGACGATTAAAATCTTCTCTTTCGAACCCAAGTCCTTTTAAGATTTTCTCCACTTCGGCTTCGTAATTTACTTCTTCGATCGAATAATATTTTTCAGATAATTCTGAAACTTTTTCGATCAATTTCATGTATTCGTCGCTTTCGTAATCGGTACGAACGGTTAACTGCTCGTTAATATCGTCGATTTCTTTCTTCATATTTAAAACCGATGAAAATGCTTTTGAAGTTTCTTCCAGAACCGTACAGTTATCTTCGGTTAATAAATGCTGTGGCAAATACGCAATAACGGCATCGCCTGGAGCCGAAATATTCCCGCGTGTAGGCTTGTTTGCACCCGCCACAATTTTAAGTAAGGTAGATTTTCCCGCACCATTTTTACCCATAAGGGCAATTTTATCGGTTTCATTAATGGCGAAAGTTACTTCGCTGAAAAGTGTTGCTCCGCCAAATTCTACGGCAATATCGTTTACTGTAATCATTTTATAAAAATAAGTTGTGCAAAGATAAAATAAGATGTGATAAAAAAAAGCTAACGGTTTGTTAGCTTTTAAATTATTAATTGTAAAAAATTAAGCAACCCATAAATTTTTTCTACCAGATATTACCCATTTATTATCTATTTTTTTTAGAAATGTTATATGACCACCACCACATTCTCCACCGCATATATGTTGAGCATACACACAAGCTTTACTTTTAGATTTATTATACATTATTCTTGAGAATGAAATTCGCCCAATACTTAAATTATTTTTATCTTCTTTAAAATCAGATGCATTTGATATTATCTTATAGTTGAAACCAGTACTTAATTGCGAAACATTAAAAGCAGTTATTTCTGTAAAATTATTTAATTCTTTTAATAATTGAATGTAAGCGGTATCAACTTCAGTAAAATTATATTTAAAATTATCATTTGATATAATATTAGAAATATCATGAGCTTCTTTTAAATTTACTATCTCATTATTAACAAAAACATGTAATTGAGCAGAATCAATATCAGTTTTGCTTAATTCATTTAGTCTACTTTCCTCATATTCTTTTCTGTTAGATGGATAAAAATTATTTTCTGCTTCAGTTTGAATATCGTTGTAAAAGTTCAAAATGTTTCGAGAAATTGAATCATGACCAATAATATCGTTAAAAACCACATTATAAATTTCCTGATCTTCAACGTTTATTTCATTTTTATCTTTGATAATTTCTGATTTTTTCGAGCAAGATAAAAACAGTAACATAAAAATCGAAAAGAAGGTTAGCCTAAAAAGATAAAACATTGTAAATTGTTTTTATAATATCTAAAATTAAAAAAAATATCAGTTAAACTAGATTATCAAACCTCTTTATCAATTTTACTATTCTTTAAAGTAAACTTCAACAAAATATACCCTAACAAAGCGGCAATGGTTGAAGATATTAAAATAGCGAGTTTTGATATTACGATATCTTCCTGATTTGAAAAAGCCAGATTGGTTATAAAGATCGACATGGTAAAACCGATTCCGCCCAAACAGGCTACCGCAAACAAGTGTTTCCAATTAACTGCAGTGGGCAATTTGCACCAACCTAACGAAATTACAAAGAATGAAAATAAGGTTATTCCTAAAGGTTTGCCTAAAATTAATCCGCCGTAAATGCCTAACGCATTGTTGTGCAGCAATCCGTTAACAGCCGTTGCATCAATCAGCACTGCGGTATTTGCCAATGCGAACAACGGTAAAATAATAAACGATACCGGTTTCACCAAACTGTGCTCTAATTCTGTTGATAACGATTTATTTGGTTCTGTTTTATTAAAAGGAATGGTAAACGCCAGCAAAACTCCGGCTATTGTTGCATGTACGCCAGATTGCAGCATAAAATACCACGCAAACGCGCCCAATATCAAATAAAGCCACAAATAATTTACGTTGCGTTTTCCTAAAACAAAAAGTATGGTTAAAATTCCTAATGAAATCAACAGGTTTATTCCATCAAAATTTGATGTATAAAAAAAGCCGATTACCAAAATTGCCATTAAATCGTCAATCACTGCCAAAGCGGTTAAAAAAACTTTTAATCCTAGTGGAACTCTGTTTCCTAATAACGATAAAATTCCCAAAGCAAAAGCAATATCGGTAGCCATGGGAATTCCCCAACCGTGTGCCGTTGATGCATCGTGATTAAAATACATATAGATAGCAGCCGGAAGCAAAACACCGCCAATTGCAGCAAAAACAGGTAGCAAAGCCGCTTTTATGTTTGATAATTCGCCTGTATAAATTTCCTTCTTAAGCTCTAATCCTACAAACAGAAAAAAGATCGCCATTAATCCATCGTTAATCCAAAACTCGATATTTCCCAAAGGCAACATAGTCGTCCAAAAATGATGATAAGTATCACCAAACGCTGAATTCGCTATAATCAAGGAAAAGATTGTACATAAAATCAATAAAATTCCCGGAGCTTTTTCGTTTGATAAAATTCGTGATAAAGTCGATTTAGAATTCATGATTACAGCTTTTAGAAGTGATGAAAGGCGAAATTACAGGAATTACAATTTTGAAACAAGAACAATCGTACAAATTGAATATTTTGCAATTTTATACCACTCTTTTTAATTATCTTTGCTAATTAGATTGAACAATATATGGAATCGGTTTTAGAAGCAAACAAACCGGCTACTGGTAAACCAAAATGGTTACGTGTAAAATTACCAACCGGCAAAAAATATACAGAATTAAGAGGTTTAGTAGATAAATACAAACTTCACACAATTTGTACCTCTGGAAGCTGCCCAAACATGGGTGAATGCTGGGGCGAAGGTACGGCTACTTTCATGATTTTAGGAAACATCTGTACGCGTTCTTGCGGATTTTGCGGTGTAAAAACCGGTCGTCCGGAAACGGTAGATTGGGATGAACCTGAAAAAGTTGCCCGTTCTATTAAGTTAATGAACATTAAACATGCGGTATTAACTTCTGTTGATCGTGATGATTTAAAAGACGGCGGTTCAATTATTTGGGCTGAAACTATAAAAGCGGTTCGCAGAATGAGTCCGGGAACTACAATGGAAACATTAATTCCTGATTTTCAAGGCATCGAAAGAAATATCGACCGTATTTTAGAAGTTGCTCCTGAAGTTATTTCGCACAATATGGAAACTGTTCGCAGATTAACTCGCGAAGTGCGTATTCAAGCGAAATATGACCGTAGTTTGGAAGTTTTACGTTACTTAAAAGCAAACGGAGCCAAAAGAACGAAGTCGGGAATTATGCTTGGTTTGGGCGAAACGGAAGAAGAAGTTATACAAACCATGCACGATTTGCGAAATGTTGGTTTAGATGTTTTAACTATTGGACAATATTTACAGCCAAGTAAAAAACATTTGCCTGTAAAAGAATTCATTACTCCGGATCAGTTTAAAAAATACGAAGAAATTGGATTGAATCTTGGTTTCCGCCATGTAGAAAGTGGTGCCTTGGTTAGATCTTCTTACAAAGCACAAAAACATATTTTATAAGTAAAAAGTCTTAAAGTCGAAGGTCAAACATCAGTTCGAGCGAAGTCGAGAACTTTTAATCATTCAAAATACTTATATAATGAAAACAAAACACACCTTAATTATTTTAGCAATAGGCTTCTTTATAATTTTAATTGGAGCTCTTTTAAAAATAACTCATTTCATCATTGGACCTATACATGGAAACAGTATGTTAATAGTAGGTATGTTTGTTGAAGTGATTGGTGGAATTTTACTTCTATATAAATTAATTACCGCTAAAAAATCAAATGATTTTTTAAACTCATAAAACTCCAGGAAACTTGAAACCTGAAAAAAAAATAAAAATCGCTATTAACGGATTTGGTCGCATTGGTCGAAACCTTTTCCGTTTACTGATTCATCATCCGCAGATAGAAGTCGTTGCCATCAACGATTTAGCCGATACTGCAACAATGGCACATTTGTTAAAGTACGACAGTGTGCACGGGAAATTATCGGAGACTATTTCGCACAACGATGATTTTTTAATTGTTAATGACACCAAAATTGAGTTTCTGCACGAAAAAGACATTACAAAACTAAACTGGAAACCTTTTGATCTTGATTTTGTAATTGAAGCTACCGGCAAACACAAAACAGAAGATTTATTACAGCATCATATAAAAAACGGAGCAAGACGAGTAATTCTTTCGGTTCCGCCAGATGATAACGAAATTAAAACTGTTGTTCTTGGTGTGAACGAATCTATTTTAAATGGTTCGGAATTAATTGTTTCAAACGCAAGCTGCACTACCAACAACGCAGCACCAATGGTCAAAATAATTGATGAATTGTGTGGGCTGGATAAAGCTTTTATCACCACCGTTCATTCTTACACCACCGATCAAAGTTTGCACGATCAACCTCATAAAGATTTACGCAGAGCTCGTGGTGCAGCACAATCAATCATTCCAACTACAACAGGTGCAGCCAAAGCATTAACTAAAATATTCCCTGAATTTGAAGGAAAAATCGGCGGCGGAGGTATTCGCGTTCCTGTTCCCGATGGATCTTTAACCGATATTACCTGTTATGTAAATCGCGATGTTTCGGTAGAAGAAATCAATGAAGCGTTTAAAAATGCAGCAGAAAATCAGTTGAAAGGAATTATTGAATATACCGAAGATCCTATTGTTTCTGTTGATGTTATTGGAAATACGCATTCTTGTTTGTTCGATGCTCAACTTACTACCGTTTTAGGACGCATGGTAAAAATTGTTGGCTGGTACGATAATGAAATTGGATATTCTTCTCGATTGATTGATTTGATTCAGTTTATGGAAAATAATAAACAGAATTGATATATTTGCCAAAATTTATAACATATACTCCATGAAAACATTAGACAAATTAACGGCACGCAGCGAAAATCAATGCGAATTATGTGCAGCAACAGACAATTTATCAGTTTACGATGTTCCTCCAACAGCAAGTAATTTATCAGACCGGGAAATTTTAGCTTGCGAAACCTGTTTAAATCAAATCGAAAAAAGAGAAGAATTAAATGCAAACCATTGGCAATGTTTATCAACTTCTATGTGGAACGAAAATATTCCGGTACAGGTTGTAAGCTGGCGAATGTTGAATCGTTTTAGAAACGAAAGTTGGGCTGCCGATTTACTGGATATGATGTATTTAGACGATGAAACGTTAGATTGGGCAAAACAAACCGGAGATCATGAAGGCGACGGAAGTATTGATTTACACAAAGACTGTAACGGAAATATTTTAATTGGTGGCGACACCGTTACCTTGATTAAAGATTTAGATGTAAAAGGGTCAACTTTGAATGCAAAAATTGGTACTGCTGTACGAAATATTCGTTTGGTTCATGATAACACCGAACAAATCGAAGGAAAAATTGATGGTCAGCAGATTGTTATTCTTACGAAATATGTAAAAAAGCAGAGTTAATACAACTCAAAATTTAATATTTAAAGGCTCTATTGTTAAAGTAGAGTCTTTTTTATTTCTTAACATTTTTTGGCACACACTTTGAAAATTGCTTACTAACAAAACAATTATCAATCTTATTTAAACAAAACCTGTTATGAAAACGTTATTCACTTTAGCACTTTTAGCCTTTACAACAATTGCAAGTGCGCAGCCAGGTCACCATAGAGGTCACCACAAACATAAAAAACACCACAAAAAACACAACGTACACAGACATCACAGAGATAACGACCGTGATTACCGCCACAACCAAAGAAGAGTTGTTCGATATGATGACCGCAGAGATTACCATTATCACGTAGATCGTGAAATGAGCCGATACGATTTTTTAAGATTATCGCGCGCACAAAGATCTCAATTACAGGTATCGTTAAACTTTATGGTGAACAACAACTATGGTCCGCGTGATTACGAACGCAGGTTACGCAGCGATTTAGGAACCATTTTAACCCGCGATCAGTTTGGAATGTGGGAACGCAGAGCCTACACCGGCAGTGGAAATACGTTTGTATTTAATTTCAACAGATAATTTCAATAGATCCAATCCAATAAATGAGAAAACCTCCGAATTGATTATTCAAAACGGAGGTTTTTCTGTATAAATAAATATAAAATTATCTTGTAAACAATAATTCACGGTATTTAGTCAACGTCCATAATTCATTATCAACCATTAACTCTAATTTATCTGCGTGGTAACGAATTTCGTCAAAATACGGTTTTACATTATCACAGTAAGCATGTGCCATTTTCTCAACAGAATCTAATGAATTTGCATCTTTACGAGCATCCATCATTGCGTGTAATTTTGCATTTAATTCGTTAACGTGCATAGACGTTTTCTTTAAAATTAAAATTTGTTCTGCAGCTAATTCCTCATAACTGTCGCCAAAAATATCTTTTAGACCTTTAATGTTTTCAATTAATAAGTTTTGATATTTAAACGCCGTAGGAATAATGTGGTTACGAACGATATCGCCTAAAACACGACCTTCGATCTGAACTTTCTTAACGTAATCTTCTAATTCAATTTCGTAACGCGATTCTACTTCGGTATGATTCATTACGTTTAATTCAGCAAATAAATCGAATGCTTTTTTAGAAACTTTTGCCTTTAATGCAGCCGGAGTAGTTTTATGGTTCGATAATCCGCGACGAGCCGCTTCTTCTTCCCATTCTTTGCTGTATCCGTCGCCTTCAAACAAAATATCTTTGGTTTCTTTGATGTATTCACGTAAAACATTGAAGATTGCTTCGTCTTTTTTCAATCCGTCTTTTTCAACCAAAGCTTCCACTTCTTTTCTAAAATCGATCAACTGTTTTGCAACAATCGAGTTTAAAGTAGTCATTGAAGTAGCACAGTTAGCTGTTGATCCA